>Ga0153921_1001011_pt1 | contig 13263 bp, 18 predicted proteins | sample TSNJ005MetaG_FD_104691 | JGI IMG/M metagenome (GOLD analysis project Ga0153921, IMG submission 104691) | Attine ant fungus gardens microbial communities from New Jersey, USA - TSNJ005 MetaG | ecosystem: Host-associated > Fungi > Mycelium > Unclassified | place: USA: New Jersey, Brendon T. Byrne... | reverse complement strand
TGGTAGAGCGCAACCTTGCCAAGGTTGAGGTCGCGAGTTCGAGTCTCGTTTCCCGCTCCATGTTCCGACAGGCCCATCATGGGGTTTTGTCTTGTCAGGGCCCTGTTCCTGGCGCGCAGTACGTTGGCCTCATGGCAGAGTGGCTATGCACCGGATTGCAAATCCGTTTACAGCGGTTCGATTCCGCTTGAGGCCTCCAAATTGAAAAGCCCTGACTCTGGTCAGGGCTTTTTCTTTGCCTGCCGTTCGGCGGCGCCAGCCAGGATTCCTTGATTCGCGCCTGAAATCATCGGTCTGCCATCCGTTTTCGGGTGGCAAGCTGGCGTTAACACGTGCCGCGTGCGTTTACGTGAGTTCGAGCGGGGATGGCAACCAAGCGAGGCCGGGGTGACTACTGGCAGGACACGATCAAGCGGGCGGGGCTGCTGCCCCAGCCGGCCTGCCTGGGCTTGGTGTCCGAAGCCGAGGGGGACGAGTCTGTACGTCATCTAGGGGCGCTGCTTGATCGTGGCGTGGTCCCTGAGGAGCTAGCGAGCACCACGGCGGCGGCGAAGGATCTGTGCAGCCAGGCGCCTGAGTTATGACCCCGCCTTGGTGACCGGGGAGACTCTGGGGAAAGGAGCTGCCTGCAAGGTGCGTAAAGCTGGCGAGGAAGGACAGCTCTACGCCCGGCAAGTGAGCAGCCTTCTGATCAACGTCGCCGCAGCAAGGTGCTCAGCGAGGACCCAACGTTCTGAGCGATCGCGGTGAGCGGGCAGCCGTGGATCTAGCTGCATCGCTTTTCCCGGAGCCGCTGAAGGCCGGGGGGGGGCATCATGCCTTTGGATCTGGTGGAGGCTGTTGCATCCGAGGGCGGCTGGCACGGGCAATGCGAGTCTTTGCTCATCGAGGTTGTGATCGAACAGCAGGCCGTCGTGATTGAACAGGCCGCTACTCTGGAAAGGCACTGCACCGATGCGGACTGACCTCTGGGATCAATTCGGCGAACTCGTGACCAGTAGCCCCCGATTGCTGGCGACCGTCAGTGTGCAGAGCAGTGACGGAACCAGCACGATGACCACTTACGACGAAGTGCAGATGCGGGCCTTTGGTCAGCTCAAATTGCCCATCCCACACGACGTCTGGGTTCGGTCTGGGCATTTGGTAGAGGCCCCGTCCAACCTGCCGCTCGTCGAAGCGACCATCTAGCAAGACAAGGCGCCGCCCGGGTGTCAGCAAGCATCCGAGCGGCAGCGCAGTACAAGCGATCTCAGTACCTGGCATTGGCCGCGGCCCCGTCGCCCTCGCGAGAGCCGCCGGATTGTCGGCTTCACCTATCGCAGATACCAGGAAATCATGGCAAAACCGATCATTTCCTGGCCAGGCGGCAGGCGACGGCTGCTGAAGCACCTCTATCTGGACCTCCCGGCCCACGATTGCTATGTCGAGGTATTTGCCAGTGGTGACGCCCTACTGATGATTGAGCTTGACAAGGTGGGTTTGGATTATTCAACTGGCGGCGCAAGTGTAATTGGCGTGGCTGGATTCCCGGATTGCGCTGGGTCGTCGCCAATGAAGTGGGTAAGCGGATGTGCTTGCTGTTGCCATCAAATGGATGTCTTTGGGTTGTATTCAAGGAGGCGATTATGAAACGGATTTTATGGTCATGTGCTTTGTTTGCAGGCTTGGTGCTCCCTTTGTGTGCGAAGGCGGAGTGGGTTTGTCGCACACAGTCAGGCGAGGTGTCTGTTGGTGGCGGAGACGCTCATCAGGAACCTGATATCCAGATATGCGAGTGGGTCGGTGGCGGAACGCCACCAGGGGGCGGGACAGGCGGTGGAACAGGGGGGCAGTACTGTCCAGTGCTTTTGATGTCGAAGCCGACCGGCTGCACGTCAGAGATTCCTGTTCAGGGTGCGGAGTATGCTGCTGACAAGTTCATGTTGGGGTCTGGTCTCGCTACTGCTCTATCCAATCTTTCGAATGAAAATATTTCGTCTCAGGCTCGGGATCAAATTTTCTCCGCCCTGGCTAAGCATACGGCGGATTACTCTGACATTCGAAAGTCGGTCAATGATAATAATATTGCGCTGATTGATGGAATGGTGCGGGCGTGCGATTATCAGAGGCAGTTCGATCTCGCGAATCCACCAATGTCTCCCTATCCGGATGGAGTTTCACCAGGCCTCAAGGCTTGCCTCGGGACGGTGCAGCGCCTTAATGCTGAGGCAAATTTGTCTTTCACATCATTCTTTCAGGCTTGGCTTAATCGGACGGGGATTGTTCTCACTGATTTGGGGATCCCTCAGACGGTGATTAATTGGTTTGCTCCTGAGAATTCGCTTTCGGTGAAGATCGAGGCGGCAAATGAGCAGAACGCGTGCAATCTTTGGTTTGGTGAGGTGCGACGAAATGGGTGCTAATATTAGGTTGATGTTGGCAATTGTCATTGCCTCAATGGCTATGGCGAATCTGGTTGGATGCAAGGATTCTGAGAATGCTGGTGTTGACCGTCCTGCTGCGGACGCGGCAGCGAAAGTCGACGATAATCGGCAGAGGCCGGAGGTAGGGCTGGGTGGATCAAGGGGGATTGCCGGCCTGCCTCCAAGTGCACTCCAACAATATTATGCATGTGGGGCAGATGAAGGGTCATGCAACAGAGATCCGCTGGTTGCGGCAAGCCCTGAGGAGGCGCAGTGGTTGCAGGCTAGGGGATATCCAACGCCGGATCAGATCAAGAGTTCTCTTGCGGCTAGCACTGAATCTTTGAGGATTGCTGCAGAGAAATCCGGGTCACTTGTTGACAGAAGTCTATATGGGCGGGCTTTGTTGAGGGATGGCAAGTACAGGGATGTGGTGGGGTCGATGGTTGATAGTTTCGTGCGCGATGGGAATATCTATGGTCTGTATCTAACTTCAGATGCCTATATGCAATCGGAGGAGTTGATGAATCCTCCCCTGGCAATGGCATACTTGCGATTAGCCTATCTCGCTGGGGATTCAAAGGCAGGTGGTGTTCTTGAGGCGAGGTTCGGCCAGATGACCCCTCCCGAACGTGCTTTCGCTGATCGCAGGGCTGCAGATTTGAAGAGGAACATGGCGCCGGATGGATCTTGGCCGAGGCCGTAGATTGGATGGTTGCGTTGCCGTCGGGCAGTTTTCTGCCCGATGGTTGTGACGTGTGGTTTAGGATATTTTGTTGACCCCGCCGCAGGCGATAGAGTTGCTTGAGAAAAATCGCGTTGGTAAAGAGTAATATCTGCTCCACTTCTTCAGTGTCCTGTGAATCCGAAGGATTCGGGAGGGCGGTTTGAATCGCCCTTGGGAATGTCGTATCGCAAAGCGTTGGATTTACAGGAGCTGGGTCTTTTAGGGGATTCTGCAGCGACGACGCAGTTCTTGCTTGGAGTGACGTGTGCGGATCACGGGCTTGCCATCAGAGTTCGGCCAGGCACCGTGCCTGGCTATCGCTCCCTGTCCCAGCACCTGAGCGAGATGGGCCTGATGCCCGGCCTGCCGGCCTGAGCGATACAGCTCGCCCCGATGTTGAGCGGAACGGCCATCATCGTCTTCAGCCATGCGCTGCTGGGATCGGGGCGTCGATTCGCGCTCGCTGCATTGACGTCCACGTTGTTCGGCGTGGCGATGTTCAGCAACGGCGCCTTCACCACCGGCGGCCCGCTGCACGGCATGTATGCAATCGGCATCTTTTCGATCCTGACGCTGCTGCTGCGCCAGGTAGCGCTGGGTGCCGACGTGTCCCCGCGCATGGCATGGGTGGCCCCGGCCACATCGCTGCTGGGGATGGTCTACCTGTGGTCGGTGATGTCCGGCTTCGATCCGCCGCCGTACCGTGGCCTGACCCAGCGCATCGCGCTGCTGCCGGCGTTCGGCGGGTGCACCTTCGCTGCGCTGGAGTTGCGTCAGCGGCACATCCGCCACTGAGGCGGGGCTGTTACGCTGGCCTCTGCGCATGAACGGCTGCAGGAACCTGACATGACCCTCCGGCCATTGACCGGCGACGACGCGGACATCCTCTGGGCTGCGCGATTGCGGGCACTTCGTGACTCTCCCGCGGCATTCCTGTCCACGCTTGCCGAGGCGGAGAAAGACACCTCGGACGTGATGCGTGCGCAGTTGGCCGATCCCCAGACCCGTTACTTCGGTGCGTTCGTTGAAGGCGCCCTTGTCGGCTTCCTGCGCTACGTGCGTCCAGTTCGCACCGCGCGGCGACATACCGCGGAGGTGCATAGTGTCCATGTGGATGCCGGCCACCGCGGCCAGGGGATCGCGCGGCAGCTGTTTCTCGCGGCATTCGCGGATGCGCGCGCGGAAGGTATTGAATCGCTCACCCTTACCGTGCTGGCGGACAATGCTGCCGCTTGCAGGGTGTACGAATCATTGGGTTTCACCATGTTCGGCAGGGAGCCGCAGGCGGTGAAGCGTGGGTGTGCGTACACGGATCTGGTCGCCTACCAGATATCCCTGCACTGAGGGCGGCCTGCTGTCATACGGCACGGGCAGGGGCGAGGTTCCATGGCACGATGGTGTAAGCCCCTCACTGCATGAAGCACGGGCAATGCACGTACAGGTATCGAGCTGGGATGAGGTTGTACCCGCGCAGCGTCGCCAGGCGGTGGAGCTGGTGCGGAGCGCTTTCCCGGACATGCAGGGAGACGGCTACGCCACCCCGGGACCGGTCGCTCTGGCCCTGGCCCTGGAAAGTAATCAAGTGGTCGCCCACCTCGCACTGTACGAACGCAGCGTCCTGCTGGACGACGACGCGGAACGGATCGGCCTGATCGGCGGTGTCGTGGTGCGTGCAGATGCCCGCGGAAAGCGCGTCGCGTCACGCTTGATCGAAGCTGCGCATGCCGAGCTGCGCCATCGTGGGATCGATTTCGCGGTGCTGTTCGCCCTCGATCATCGGCACTACGCCTCGGCTGGATATGCGCCGATGCAGAACGAAACCTGCTTCATCGAAGACGGCCAAGCGCGTCGGTTCGTCTATCGAGGCGGCATGGTCGCCGCTTTGGGTGCGCGGCGATGGACCACCGCGGCCCTCGATCTGCAGGGTGAAACGGTCTAGACGGCGCCTGCGTGCAGTTGCGACCAAACCCCAGTATCGTGGCGATTGTCCAATGCGAACCAGGGAGCGGTGCGGGATGGCACGATATCTGCTGATGGCGATGCTTCTGCTGGGATGTGCCCCGCTGGCATCGGCCCAGGTCTACAAATGCAAGGGCGCATCCGGAGAAACGGTATACAGCCAGAATCCGTGCGCTGCCGGTGCCGAACCCATGAAGCTGCGTTCCAGTCGTTCCTCCACCGAGTCGGCGGGAGAGGCTGCGAACCGTGCGGCCGTGTACCAGAATACTGAACTGGCCGACGCCGGTATCGAGGAACGCAACTGCGTACAGGGCGAGCGCGCGCGGATCTATGGTCCGCTGGAATCACGAAGCCAGCAGGTGGGGCGCCAGATCGCCGAATTGAATCGACAACTGGCCACGACCAACGGCACGCTGGCCGGGGCAACCCAGGATTCGGGCATCCGCGCACAGGTCGCCAGCATGCAGCAATCGCTGAGTGCAGAGCGGGTCGCGGCCGATACGCAGATGGCGAACGCACGCGAGCAGTGTGCTTCGACCCGCCGTGACCGTGAGCGCTCGGTGCGCGACAAGTTCAGCAACGCACCGGCAATCACGCGCTGAAACGTCGTCATCAGGTGGGAGCGCGCGTCGGAAGTGCCGTTTCCGCGCGGAAGTTGCGTCCCACCGGTTCGCTCACGCCCAGGTAGTGGCGGAACAGGTAGATCAGCGGCTTCCAGCGGGCGACGTCGATGTGCTGGGTACCGGTCACGGTGATCGCTTCGTGCGCATGCACGCAACGGATGCGTCCCTCGACGATCACGAAGCCCTGGCCGTCATCCTCGCCGGGCGGGTGCATCGCCATCACGCTGACTTCCACCTGCAGCGGGCACTCGGCAATCGCCACCGGCGCGACGTGGGTCGAGTCGATCGCACTGAAGCCTCCCAGTGCGAACTTGTCGCGGACGTGCACGTAGCCCATCGCCTGTTTGGCGGCCGGTACCGGCTGGCAGCCGGTTGCCCGTGCGATCGCCTCGACCTGTGTGGCCTGCGCGGAGGAGGGGAAGTTCAGCACGCACTCGTTGCGCAGCTGCAGGTTGCGATAGCCCTGGCCCTGTACGCCGAGGCCGAGCACCACCCGGTTGCCCAGGGCCCAGAACGAAGACAGCGGACTGATGTTGCTGCTGCCGTCGTCGTTCAGCGTGGTCATCAGCAGCACCGGCGTGCCCGGGTACAGGACCGAAGGAGTGATGCGGCGGCGGGGGATCGGAGCGGTTTTCACGGCAGGCCTTGCGCTATCGGGGTGGCCACTGTGCCTTGGCAGACGGTGCCGACGCTTCGGCCTGCATCGAACTGTCGGCCCGCAACGGCGTGCCACAATGCGGGCATGGTCCACACCTCCGGTTCCCTTGTCAGTGTCGGTGCCCTGGTCGGTGACCAGGCGCGCGCGGCCATGCTGCTGCAGCTGATGGATGGGCGTGCCTACACCGCGATGGAGCTGGCCCGCGTGGCCGGGGTGACACCGCAGACGGCGAGTACGCATCTGCGCAGGCTGGTCGAGGGCGATCTGCTGGTCGCGGTCGCGCAGGGGCGACACCGCTACCACCGGCTGGCCTCGCACGAGGTTGCCGACATGCTGGAAGGCATCCTGCGCGTTGCCGATCGCACGCCGTCCTGCACGGCTTCCGCATCGCGCAGCATGCCGGCGTTGCGCCAGGCGCGTTCCTGCTACCGGCATCTGGCCGGCGTGCACGCGGTGGCGATCACCGACCATCTGCTGCACGCAGGGCATGTACGCATGCAGGCGGCGCACTGGGACGTGACCGATGCCGGTGCGGTGTTCCTGCGGCAGATCGGGCAGCCGTTGGCCGATCTGCTGCAGCAGCCGAGGGCGGCCAAGCCTGCGCGGCACTGCCGGGGCTGCCTGGACTGCACCGAGCGACGACCGCACCTGGCCGGTCTGGTCGGTGAAGCCATGCTGGACAGTTTTCTGCACAACGATTGGCTGCGAAGGGTGGAGAACCGGCGCGAGCTGCGGATCACCCCGGCAGGGCAGGCCGCCTTTGCACGCCTGTTTTCGATCCACAGCTTCGGCGGCTGACGGGCGCGACATTCGGCACCCGCTGGCGCGCGCTGACAATCTGCGATTCCTCGTGACGCAGGCCAACCTTCATTTCCACAACGGCGGTTGCGTTCATACCCGGCCGATCCGCATGTTGATCGGCCAGCGGATCGCACGGCGCTGTTGCGGATCGCCCCAGTGTGCGGCCAGTTCGTCTGCGTAGTCCTGCAGCAGTGCCTGCTGGCCGGCTTCGCGTGCGCGCCGCACCGCCGACCAGGTGCTGAAGTAGCCCAGCGTCTCGACCAGGTTCCAGTCGCGCTCGATCGCCAGTGTGGGATAGGCGAACTCGTCGAACGGGAACGCCAGGTCGGCATAGCCGCTGTCGACCAGGCGGCGCTCGGCCGGCCAGTAGCGGCCCATGTCAGTGCCGTAGAAGCGGGAGAAGCGTGGTTGCAGGTCGGGCTCCAACTGCGGTGTGCCGTAGCTGACCAGCGCCAGCACGGCACCGGGCGCGGCAACGCGGCGCACTTCGGCGTAGAACGCTGGCAGATCGAACCAGTGCGCGGCCTGGGCGACGGCAATCAGATCGGCACTGGCATCCGCCAATGGCAGTTGTTCGGCCGAGGCCTGCTGGTAGCTGACGCCTGCCGCAGGCGCTGCGTTGGCGATCTGGTCGGCGCTCGGGTCCATGCCCAGCACTGCATCGAAGTGCGGTGCGAGCAGGCGGGTGAGCTGGCCGTTGCCACACCCCACATCGATCGCCAGTGCGTGCGTGTTGCACGACGACGCGAGGAAGTCCGCCAATGCAGCGGGATAGTCGGGACGGTGTGCGGCGTAGTTGCGGCCGCCCTGGTCGAACCAGTTCTGTGGGCTCATCGATGCAGTCCTCGTACCTCGGTCAGGCGTTGTGCGAAGCCGCGCTGTTCCAGCGCGCGTGCGGTAGCTTCGAGGACATCGAGCAGCGGATGGCCGATCTCGGCTTCCAGCGTGCCGATGGCTTCGAAGATCAGTGACCAGTGCGGCTCCAGGCGGCGCAGCAGGGCCTGGCCCTCGGCGGTGAGGGTCAACGCGCTCTTGCGCGCGTCTGCGGCCATCGGTTGCCGCCGCAGCAGCCCCTGGTCGATCATCAGGCCCACCGTCTGGCTGATTGCGCCCTGGGTGAGGCGGCTGGCGTCGGTGATTTCGCCCACGGTGCGCGCGCCACCGGCGAGGGCGCGCATCACGGGGGTGTAGCGCGCGCGGTAATCCAGGCCCATGTCCCGATAGACCTGTTCGGCCCCCTGGTCAACGAGTTCGGCGGTGTAGCGAAGCAGTTCGCCCAGTCCAGCAGTGTGTCTCATGGCTGGCAATATGCATTAGGCCTAATGGAGTTTCAAGGGCCAGTCTCAGCCGCCTGCGACATGGGAAGGCGCTATGGTCGAGTTCCGAGTCTTAGGGAGCTGCAATGGCGAGCAAGGACATGAACGATCGCGGCACGCTGGCGGTACGCCGGCAATGAGCAAATCTTCTGTGGAAGTACGTTGGCTGACGTTCCGGCTGATGAACGGCCAGTCGATCGGACCGGATCGACTGAAGGATGGATGGGTGATTGCTTCGGAGACCCGCCACTGCGGGGTGCGCCGCGAGTCCATCGAAGGCGCGGGCGTGGTCTACGCGCTGTATGCACCGGCCAACCTGGCCTCCCCACGGCGCGCGGAAATGCGCATGCGCGAATTCCTGATGAGCTCCGGCTACACCTTCACCATGGGCACGCTGGGCGGCTGACGCCGCCCTTTGGGGGTTACGGGCGCACGGTCAGTGCCTGGCCGAGCATGCCGATCGGACCGCGTGCATCGTGCAGCACCGTGCTGGTCAGGCCCAGGCCTTGGTGGCCGAACGATACGGACGTGTCGAAGCCCAGCCACTCGCCCTCGGGCATGCCGAACAGGTGCGCGGTCAGATCGAGGTTGGGAAAGGCAACCTCCTTCGGATCGGCACGCACGGCCATGCCATTGGACAGGTCGAACAGGGTGGCCGCACGCGCCAGCGCACTGACCGGCTCGTCGTCCAGCAGCGCGTGCTTCGCGCGCGCCCAGTAGGTGGCCCGTCCAGGCCCCTGGTCGTGCCGGCGGATCTCCACGCTCTTGATGAATCCACCTGGCCACACCGTACCCGGATCCCACGCGGGCATCGACTCCGGTGGCGCGATGGCGGCGATCGGCGTGCCGGCGATGGCCCCGGTATCGTTCGGGCGCATCAGCCACGCACGGACACGCAGCGCCGGGCGATCGTCATGGCGCAGCGTGGCTTCGACCAGTTCAATGGTGCGGCCACCGCGCAGCACCTGCACATCGGCCTCCATTGCTTCGATCGGGATGGTGCCGAGGATGTCGTAGGACAGGCGCGCGATCAGGAAGCCATGGCCACGCGCGGCGGCGTCACGTTCCAGGTGGTGGGCCAGCAACCCGATCGCCGGTGCGATGTGCTGCTCGCGGATGTTCCAGGCGCCGCCGGTATGTTCAGTCGGCAGGTAGCGGGTGTCATTCAGTCGTTCGAAGAAGGCCATCGTGTGCGTTGCTTCAGCAGGGAGGAAGGTGGAGGTGCTGCACCGGTCCCTGCATCGTAAGCGTTTGGCAGCATCGCAGACTGAGCCGGCTCCTGCAGGAGCCGGCCGGATGCCGGTCAGGGAGACGGGCAGTCCATTTCGCGGCACAGCTTGTACTCGGCCAGACACTGCTCGGAGGTCTTGCCCAGCGGTCCCTGTGATGTACGCAGGCACTGCTCGTACTTCAGCGTGCAGAACTCGCAGGTTCCTGCGGCGAAGGCCAGGCCGGTCACGGCCATGCCAAGGAGCATCACGGTCTTCAAGGTCGTCTTGATCATCACGTCAGTCCTTTGTGTGCCCGTCACTGGGCCCGGCCACCATAGCAGCCCTTCCGGCATGCACTTGATGCGTTGCGGCACGCGATGGACTCAGCGTTGCACGGCCTTCAAGGCGTCGACCACCTGTGCACCAGAAAAACCACAGTGTCCTTCGCCCACTGGCGGCAACACGCGTGGCAGCGGGCGTGCGCCCGCCCGTGCGGCCAGTTGCGGATACACCGTCTGCATGTGCAGCACGATGGTCGGGTCGTTGTGATTGAACTGGATCACCAGTGGTCGCTTCATTGCGCCGGCCATTGCCAGCGTGTCGCGGACATGCGCCTGTGCCGCAGGCACGGGATCGATGCGCTGCACGCCGGCATTGAACGCGGCATCATCACCGAATCCGCTGAAGACCACGCCGATGTTGCCGACCGGCATGCCGCCGCTGCGCGTGGCCAGTTCATGCAGGACCAGCGCATGCAGGCTGATGGTGCCGGCCAGTGCATCAGGGGAGACCTGCAGCCGCCGCGCCAGTACTGCGGCGTGCGACGGATCGCGCTGCAGGGCATTGGCGATGCCCTGGTACAACTCGCCCTGCGGCAATGCGGCGGCTTCGCGCGATACCAGGCCGGTAGGCGGCAGCCCATCGGCCTTGGGGAAGAAATAATCGAATGCGACCAGCGTGGTCAGCAGATCGGTCGCGATCTGTTCGCCACTGAGATTGGCGCCGCACAGCGACACACCACCGGCGTAGTGTTGCGGGAAACGCTCCAGGCTGCCGATGGTCACGGCGCCACCCATCGAGAATCCCAGCATCCAGGTGTGGCGCAGATGCGTGAGTTCCCCCACTGCATGCTGGCGCAGGCGTTCCGTATCGGTGATCGCATCGGCCACTGCCCAGCCCTGGCTGGCATAGGCGCTCTGCGCGACGGCGTAACCTGCGGCCAGTAGCGGCGCAGTGCTGTCATTGGCCGCCATGGGTACGGTGCGCGGCACGCCGACCGGTTCGTAGCCATGGGCCAACATTACCAGGTCGCCGTTCCAGTCGGCCGGCACATCCAGTCGCCACGGTGCGCCCTGCAGCTCGCCGCTGAGCGTGCGTGCCGCAGTGGGCGGTGCCGCCAGCAGGACCGTCGATGGCAACAGCAGGCCGAGGGCGAGGGCACATCGAAGCAAGGGGCGCATCGGGGTCGTTCCATGCAGGAATGGCGCCGAGCATAGATGCCAGCGAAACGTTGCGCGCGCTGCACTGCCGCAGGGGATTGTGGGTCGACCGTGCTGCGCTCTACGCTGGCCGCATGGTCCTGCACGTCATCGCGTCGATTATCCGGATTCCCCAGGGGAAGGCGGGATAGCGCGCGGTCGTCACGGCCAGGCAACCCGCCCGGGCAGGCGGGCTGCACATGGCGCTCTCCCGGGCACTGGAATCCACCGAGGAGAACGCAGATGCAACCTCTTTCATCGACCGACGAAGCCCCGACCCTGCACCTGCTGTGCGGCAAGATCGGTGCAGGCAAATCGACCCTGTCGCAGCAACTGGCGGCGAAGCCGCGCCACGTCCTGATCAGCGAAGACGCATGGCTGGCCACGCTGCATCCGGGCGACATCCACTCCATCGCCGATTACCTGCAGCGTGCAGCCACGCTGCGCAGTGTGCTGACCGATCATCTGCGTGCATTGTTGCGCGTGGGCGTCTCGGTGGTGCTCGATTTCCCCTTCAACACGCCGGCCGCGCGGGCATGGGCGCGCGAGGTGTTCGAGCCGGTGGATGCTGCGCACCGGCTGCATTTTCTCGACGTTGCCGACGAGGTCTGCAAGGCGCGGCTGCATGCGCGCAATGCGCGCGGCGAGCACCCCTTCCAGGCCAACGATGAGGCCTTCGACCAGATCACCCGCCACTTCGTGGCACCGGCGGCGGAGGAGGGCTTCGTGGTGATGCGCTACACCGAGGCCGGCCCGGTATAGCGCGGTCGGTTCAGTCGACGAAGGCCGGCTTGCCCTCGGTGGCGGTCTGCACCAGCGTCCTGCGGAAGGTCTCGACCAGGGGACGCAGGTTGATGCGGTGCCAGGCCGCCCACAGCGGCGTGCGGTAACTGAACCACGGCAGCTCGCGCAGCACCACGCCCGCCGGTGCCTGGTGGTCCAGGCTGCGCTGGATCGTGGTCAGGCCCAGCCCGGCGGCGACCAGGCCGAGCGCGGCCAGCGGCTCGGTCGCTTCCATGGCGATGGTCGGGGTGAAACCGGCCTTCGCACAGGCAGCGATGAAGGTGTCATGGCGCAGCGCGCTTTCCTTGTGCATCACGCCGATCCATTGCTGGCTGGCCAGATCCTCGGGCGTGATGGTCTCTGCGCTGGCCAGTGGGTGGCCGGCCGGCAGCGCCAGCAGCATCGGGTCGTTCAGTACCTGCGTGGCTTCCAGGTCCGGATCGTCGAATGCGGGTGGTTCGCAGACCAGGGCGATGTCCAGGCTGCGTTGCCGCAGGCCTTCCAGCTGCACGTCCGACTGCTGGTTGTACAGCGCGATGTGTACGGCAGGACGGTCGCCGCGCAGTTCGCGCAGGGCGGTGGGCAGTACGCCGGAGTGCATCGCGTACTCCAGATAGCCGATGCACAGGCCGCCTTCGTCGCCGCGGCCGAGCCGGCGTGCCAGCGATTCCAGCCGGTTGGCGTGGGTCAGCAGGGCGCGCGCCTCGGCCAGGAAGGTGCGGCCGTCGGCGGTCAGGCGGATGCGCTGCTGCGAGCGTTCGAACAGCTGCAGTTCCAGCCGTTCCTCCAACTGGGCGATCTGCCGGCTGAGTGGGGACTGGGAAATGTGAAGGCGCTCGGCGGCGCGGCCGACGTGTTCATCTTCGGCGACGGCCACGAAGTAGCGCAGTTGGCGGAGATCGAGCATAAGACCTTCCGGGACTCAAGATGGATAAATTGTGTCTTGGACAGTCTGATTGGGCAAGCCTAGCCTATGCCTCAACCTCAACAACCTCCCCAAGGGGAACTCCATGAGCATCAACACTCTGTTGGCTGGCAAGACCCTCGGCTTCGGTACCGCGCCGCTGGGCAACATGTTCCGTGACATCCCGGAAGCCGAGGCCCAGGCCACGGTGGACGCGGCCTGGGAACAGGGCACCCGCTACTTCGATACCGCCCCGTTCTACGGCGCCGGCCTGGCCGAGATCCGGCTCGGCGACGCGCTGGCCAAGCGCAACCGCGACGACTTCGTGCTCAGCACCAAGGTCGGCCGCCTGATCCTGGATGAAGTGGAAGACACCAGCGCCCGCGACCTTGGCGAGAAGG
>Ga0153921_1001008_pt1 | contig 13286 bp, 8 predicted proteins | sample TSNJ005MetaG_FD_104691 | JGI IMG/M metagenome (GOLD analysis project Ga0153921, IMG submission 104691) | Attine ant fungus gardens microbial communities from New Jersey, USA - TSNJ005 MetaG | ecosystem: Host-associated > Fungi > Mycelium > Unclassified | place: USA: New Jersey, Brendon T. Byrne... | reverse complement strand
CATCGAGGCCACGGCCCAGGAGTTTCCCATGCTCTTACAACGCATTTTCGCCTCGGTGCTGTTGCTGGCCTGCGTCGGCCTGGCGCTGATGGCGTGGCCGTATCAAGCGGCTTTTTCCTACGAACCGGTGGGCCCGCGCGCCTTTCCCCTGCTGATGCTCGGCCTGATGGGCGTTGCGCTGCTGTACATGGTGTTCCGCCCGGCACCGATCAAACACAGTGAAGACGAGCCGCCGCTGGATCGCGAAACCCTGACCAAGATCGGCATCTGCGTGGTCTTGCTGCTGGTCTTCGCCGGCCTGTTCGAACCGCTGGGCTTCATCCTCAGCAGCATCCTGATCGGCATTCCGATGGCGCGCCTGTACGGCGGTCGCTGGTTGCCAAGCATTGTGGTCACGACATTGATGGCCATCGGTCTGTACCTGCTGTTCGACCGTCTGATGGACGTTCCGCTGCCGCTGGGCCTGCTCGACGTTCTGGAGAACTGATATGGATACTCTCGGTTATTTGGGTCAGGGCTTCGGCGTCGCGCTGAGCCCGTACAACCTGGTCACGGCCCTGACCGGCACGCTGATCGGCACCGTGGTCGGGCTGTTGCCGGGCCTGGGCCCGATCAACGGCGTGGCGTTGCTGATTCCGATCGCGTTCGCCCTCGGCCTGCCGCCGGAGTCGGCGCTGATTCTGCTGGCGGCGGTGTATCTGGGCTGCGAATACGGCGGGCGGATCAGCTCGATCCTGCTGAACATCCCCGGCGAAGCCTCCACCGTGATGACCACCCTCGACGGTTATCCGATGGCGCGTCAGGGCCTGGCCGGTGTCGCACTGTCGCTGTCGGCGTGGAGTTCGTTCATCGGTGCGTTCATCGCCACTTGCGGCATGGTGCTGTTCGCCCCGCTGCTGGCGAAATGGGCGATTGCCTTCGGCCCGGCGGAATATTTCGTGCTGATGGTGTTCGCGATTGTCTGTCTCGGCGGCATGGCTGGCGATCGACCGCTGAAGACCTTTATTGCGGCGCTGATCGGCCTGTTCCTGTCGACCGTCGGCATCGACGCCAACAGCGGTGTTTATCGCTTCACCGGCGACAACATTCACCTGACCGACGGCATTCAGTTCGTGGTGTTGGTGCTGGGTCTGTTCTCGGTCAGCGAAATCCTCCTGCTGCTGGAAAAAACCCATCGCGGCCAGGAAGCGGTGAAAGCCACCGGGCGCATGATGTTCAACTTCAAGGAAGCGGCGTCGGTGTTCGTGGTGAACATCCGTTGCGGCCTGCTGGGTTTCATCATGGGCGTGTTGCCGGGTGCGGGCGCGACGCTAGCCAGTGCCGTGGCCTACATGACCGAAAAACGCATCGCCGGTACTGGCGGCAAATTCGGTCAGGGTGACGCCCGGGGCCTCGCCGCTCCGGAAACCGCCATCGGCGCATCGGCCTGCGGCGCGCTGGTGCCGATGCTGACCCTCGGTGTACCCGGTTCCGGCACTACCGCCGTGATGATCGGCGCGCTGTCGCTGTACAACATCACCCCGGGGCCGCTGCTGTTCCAACAGCAACCGGACATCGTCTGGGGCCTGATCGCCTCGCTGTTCATCGCCAACATCATGCTGGTGATCCTCAACATCCCGATGATTCGCATCTTCACCCGCATCCTCGCCGTGCCGAACTGGGCACTGGTGCCGGTGATCGCGATCATCACCGGGATCGGCGTGTACGCCGTGCATGCGACCACGTTCGACCTGTTCCTGATGGTCGGCATCGGGATCTTCGGTTACATCCTGCGCAAACTGGACTTCCCGTTGTCGCCGGTGCTGCTGGGCTTCATTCTCGGCGGGCTGATGGAGCAGAACCTGCGTCGTGCGCTGTCGATCTCCAACGGTGCGCTGGAAATCCTCTGGTCGAGCCCGATCACTTTCGGCGTGTGGATCCTGACTGCGATCATGTTGCTGCTGCCGCTGCTGCGTATCTGGCGCAAGCGTTCGGCCGCGCAACGCGCCATCGCCGATGTCTGATCGCTCTTCCCTCAGAAGCTGGTGGGCGACTCCGCTGGTCGGTCTGCTTGGCGGTTTCATCGCCAGCCAGATCGGCTGGCCACTGCCGTGGATGGTCGGCTCGTTGCTGGCGATCATCCTCGTGCGCTGCCTCACTCCGTGGCAACTCACGGAAATCCCCGGCGGGCGCAAATGCGGCCAATGGATTGTCGGCATCGGCATCGGCCTGCACTTCACCCCGGTGGTGATGGAGCAGGTGCTGAGTCACTTCGGTTTGATCTTCTTCGGTGCGCTGGTCACCAGCCTCTCGGCGGTGGTCGGCGTGTGGTTGATGCGCCGCACCGGCGAGGATCGCGCCACGGCGTTTTTCTCGAGCATGCCCGGCGGCTCAGGCGAGATGGTCAACCTCGGCGCGCGCAATGGCGCGCTGCTCAGCCATGTCGCGGCGGGGCAGAGTCTGCGGGTGCTGGTGGTGGTGCTGTGCGTGCCGGCCGCATTCAAGTATCTGTTGGGCGACGGCACACCGATTTCCCACGCCGGCAACGTCGATTGGCGCTGGCTGGCGATTCTGTTTCCCACAGGCGCCCTGCTCGCCTGGCTCTGGCAGCGTTTGCGCCAACCCAATCCCTGGCTGTTCGGACCACTGCTGGTCAGTGCCACGGTAAGCATTGCCTGGGATCTGCACATCGGCCTGCCCGACGGCGGCAGCCAGATCGGCCAATGGCTGATCGGCAGCGGGCTGGGCTGTCACTTCAACCGCCAGTTCTTCCGCCGCGCACCGTCATTCATGGGCCGCACGCTGATCGGCACGGCGCTGACCATGTTGATCGCCACATTGGCGGCGTTGGGCTTGAGTGCGCTGACCCATCTGGATCTGCGTTCGCTGACGTTGGGCATGATGCCCGGCGGCATTGCCGAGATGAGCCTGACGGCGGAAACCCTGCAACTGTCGGTGCCACTGGTGACGGCGATGCAGGTGATGCGGTTGCTGTTTGTGCTGTTTCTGGCGGAGCCGTTGTTCAAATACTGGAATCGTAATCCCGAGTAACACCGCGCCGCCCTTTTCGCGAGCAGGCTCGCTCCCACAGGTCCTTGTGGTTGCCACAGATTGTGTGCACACCTCAAAACCCTGTGGGAGCGAGCCTGCTCGCGAAGGGGCCCGCCTATTCAACCCATCAAACCGGCGGCAACCGCCACTCGATCGGCGCTTCACCATTCTGCTCAAGAAACTTGTTGGTCCGGCTGAAATGCCCGCACCCCAAAAATCCTCGATAAGCCGACAACGGCGATGGATGCACCGAGGTCAGCACCAGGTGCTTGGTCGCATCGATCAGCTTCTGTTTACTCTGCGCATGCGCGCCCCACAACATGAACACCAGATGCGGCTGGCGTTCGCTGACCAGCTCGATGATCCGGTCGGTGAAGAACTGCCAGCCCTTGTCCTTGTGCGCGTTGGCATTGGCGCGCTCGACGGTCATGGTGGTGTTGAGCATCAACACGCCCTGGTCGGCCCAGCTCTGCAGGTAACCGTGGTTGGGGATGTCGATGTTCAGGTCGCGTTTCAGCTCTTTGTAGATGTTGACCAGCGACGGCGGTGCCGGCACGCCCGGTTGCACCGAGAAGCACAAACCATGGGCCTGGCCCGGGCCGTGATACGGATCCTGGCCGAGGATCACCACTTTGACTTTATCCAGCGGCGTCGAATTAAGCGCGTTGAAAATCAGCGGTCCCGGCGGGTAGATTTCCTTGCCGGCCGCCCGCTCCCGCTGCAGAAAAGTGCGCAACTCTGCCATGTAAGGCTGGTCGAACTCAGCACGCAGTGCCTCCTTCCAGCTCGGTTCGAGTTTGATACGGTCGTCAGCAGTCATGGTTACATCCGGCAAAAACAATGGGGCGAACCCTAGGAAACCCGCCCATGCTTGTCAATTGATCTGACGCAGATCCGGCACTTTCCCACACAGCGATCATACTGATCCTTCATATTCCCGATCGAGGTCACGATGAATCTGCACTTCGAAGAACTCACCGGCACCGACGGCGCCCGCCTCGGAATCGCCAGCCTTGATGCTGAAAAGTCGCTCAACGCGCTGTCCTTGCCGATGATCAATGCCCTGAGCGACAAACTGAACGCCTGGGCCAAGGATCCGCAGATCGTCTGCGTATTGCTGCGCGGCAATGGTGCCAAAGCATTCTGCGCCGGCGGTGAAGTGCGCAGTCTGGTGGAAGCCTGCCGCGCCCACCCTGGTGAAGTCCCGCCACTGGCCGCACAGTTTTTCGCCGCTGAATATCGCCTGGACTACAGCCTGCACACCTACCCCAAACCGCTGATCTGCTGGGGCCACGGTTACGTGCTCGGCGGCGGCATGGGCCTGCTGCAAGGTGCCAGCACGCGGATCGTCACGCCGAGCAGTCGTCTGGCGATGCCGGAGATCACCATCGGTCTGTATCCGGACGTCGGGGCCAGTTGGTTTCTCTCTCGGTTGCCGGGCAAGCTCGGTCTGTTTCTCGGCCTGACCGGCGCGCACATGAACGGGCGTGATGCCATTGATCTGGATCTGGCCGACCGCTTTCTGCTCGAAGAGCAGCAACCGCAACTGATCGAAGGCCTGCTGCAACTGAACTGGCAGGAACAGACCGACATGCAACTCAACAGCCTGCTCAAGGCCCTGCAACAGGAGGCCGTCGGGCAGATGCCCGAAGCGCAGTGGTTACCGCGCCGCCAGCAGATCGACGAACTGCTCGATGTCAGCGACGTCACCTGCGCCTGGAAAGCCATCAGCCTGCAGCGCGACAGCAATGACCCGCTGATCGCCCGCGCCGCGAAAACCCTGAGCGAAGGCTCACCGCTGACCGCGCATCTGGTCTGGGAACAGATCAATCGCGCCCGCTACCTGTCCCTGGCCGAAGTGTTCCAGATGGAATACACCCTGAGCCTCAATTGCTGCCGGCACCCGGAATTCAGCGAGGGCGTGCGTGCACGGTTGATCGACAAGGACCAGAAACCCCACTGGCATTGGCCGGATATCAACACCGTGCCGGATGCGGTGGTCGAGGCGCATTTTCACAAGGTGTGGGAAGGTCGGCATCCGTTGGCGGATTTGACGCAATACTGAATTCTCCACTGTCCTGCGATAGCGGCTTCTGACCCTATCGCGGGCATGCTGAAGACTTTATCTCCCGCCTGAATTCAGTTCGTAAAAATTGATGATTTCCATCATTGCTTGCAGCGCTTCCTCGTCATTTTTTTTCAGAATATCTTCTGCGTCCCCAAGCGGCGGAAGAGGATGTAGAAGCTCGGCAATCTGGTCCGCAGAATAGTCTTGAGTACACTTCTCTTCTTCTATGACCCTGATGAAGTTGATAGCAGCGTCTCCACCCAGGAAATGCCTGGATACCCGGATCTTTGGCGACACTCCGTAATTTACGACGATCACCAGATCATCTCGTTCACGGTGAAATTTAAGTTGATGAATGGACAATCCGAACTCTGAAAAGTCCACCCCATCAATGCCACCATCGGCATTAACAATCAAATCTCTACCGAGTCCATCGTATTGATAAATATCATTGCCAGCATCGCCGGATAACGTGTCGTTTCCTGCGCCACCTACTAATACGTCATCATCGGCACTGCCAGTTATTAAATCATCACCCTGCAATCCGCGTATTTCTCCTGCCCCGCTTAGACTGTCATTATGACTGCCACCCACGAATGGAAGTGCTTGACGCTCTCTAAACGACTGGGAACTTGCAATGCCGGAAATGAATATGCCTTTACGATAAATATCCGGAGCAGGCCCCAACTGACTGGCTTCCAATAGCTGTTTCAAACTGACGCTTGAACCATCACCGAATCTTATAAACTCGATACCAGAGCCACCAAGATCGCCTGCACCCGGCAGGACTATGCGAACCTGCTGAGACTTGCCCCATTTGATATCAAGGGTTGAATACAGCATTTGGGCTCGAGGCGGATCGCGATAGGCACTGCGTGGTGGATCAGGTGCCAGTTCGATATTGACTGCTTCAATCAATGTCGCCCCCCAGCTTAATTGCAGGGCCTCACGATGCACCTCATCAGGAAGAATGACGGTATCGTGATCGACCAATCCATACTCGTCTCTCCACCCACTGACACCCACTTCAGGGCGGTGAAAAACAGGACTCAGCACATCCGCGATAATAGTCGTCGCTCCAGCATGCGCTTGCACTATGTAGGTATCAGCGCCATTTTCACCGTAAAGCCAATCAACTCCTGAACCACTGATCAAATAATCGGCCCCTTCGGACCCGAGCAACGTATCGTTACCTGCCCCAGCCGATAAAACAGCGCCAGGAATGCGGTCATTCACTGAGCCATAGTCAAGCAATGAGCGTGCATAAGTGACTATCAGGTCATCGCCCTTGCCACCATAAAACACGTTTCCGACTTCCAGGTTTACTCGCCCACCGGTATCACCACCCCGCACAATTTTATGCTTGATGGTTTCAGTCATAACATTTTGCTGAAATGCTTTACGGACAGTTTCACCAGAGCCGAAACTTCCTGCCGGATAGATGTACCACCCCTCAATCGCACCTGACTCCTTTCTATCCTCTACAATCACATCTCCCGCCTTAATCGAAAACCCACCAGCAGAACCAGATCGATAATAGTGTGGTTTATCAACGGCTGAGGGTAGCTCATCACCTACCTTCACATTTCTAAAAGTGGTGTGCGATGTGGAAGATACCTGCCTGTCGCTATACACAGCATGGCCCGGTATCGAACTTAGCCACTGCGGCGTATCAGTCCAGGTATCGCTCTCGACACTTTCATGAATCAAGTTCGTATCAGTGGTGTAACCCGTATCAGTAGTTACTATGTGGCTCTTGATCCAAACACCCTGTGCATTTCGAAAAAAACCCGCCGCCCGCCTGCTGGCCGAACGTCTCCCTTCAACTTCCGCAAGAAACTTTCCTGCATCAGAAATACCACTATCAGTATTCGCTGTATGTTCATCGCTGAAAACATCAATCGCAGGAAAAATCAAAATACCTGATACATCCCCGAATTCACTGGTGTCTCCAATCAGGCCCTTGTCCACCGCCGCCTCAGTTACCGGCGGGACAATTACAGGAGCAGGAGTAAATATTTTCCTGATGACATCCTGATAACTCAGGATTACACCATCAGTGAAACTGAAAGTTGAGCCATGCCACTTATGATGTTCTTTGATCAGAATGGCGTCACCTGTCCCATTCGACAAGCGCAAAACCGAGCCTATTTCAATTTCGATAATTTCAGCTTTAAGGCTTTGTGCAGAAAACCCGGCTCCAAACTTCACGACATTGTTGCCACCGGCATCGGTGATAACATCAAGCCCGTTACCCGCTCCGAAATAGTAAATGTCATCCCCATCCAAGGCCTCCAGATGATCATTGCCGCCGCCTCCATCGAACACATTATTCCCTGAGTCACCGCGTAAAAAGTCCACGCCCTCCCCGCCGAATAACGTGTCGTTTCCACCCCCGCCCAGCAAAGTGTCGTTGCCTGAACCTCCGTCCAGATAATCCGCGCCATGTTCGGTTTCAGGTGTTTGCTCGTAGTCGCCAGATATCAAGTCATCGCCAGCACCGCCCAGAAGCGTGTCGGCACCTAAACCACCCCAAAGCGTGTCGTTGCCGGCGTCACCTTGAACGTAGTCATGGTGGGTTCCACCGGTTTGCAGGTCAGGCTCGTCGCCATCCAGAGCATCGGCTCCCGGTCCGCCTGTCAAGGTGTCACAGCCGCCTGATCCACGAAGCGTATCGTCACCCGAACCGCCATCGAGCAGATCATCACCGTGGTAACGAATCGGATGCTGGTGGTAATCGCCGATCAGTTCGTCGTTACCTTCACCACCAAACAGTAAATCATCAGCACCGCCACCCCAGAGCGTGTCGTCGCCTGCTCCACCATCCAGAAAATCAAGTCCGAAGAAATCGGCGGCGTCACCCGCTACACCGTCCAATACATCGTCATCACCACGCAGGACATCATTGCCGGGGCCACCGTACAACACGTCACTGCCACCGTTCCCCTCAAGCGCATCATCGCCACTGCCCCCCTCCAACAGATCGTTGCCGTGGTATTTGCTTTGCAGTCCTCCACCCCAATCGAGGTTGTCTCCCAGCAATGTGTCGTTGCCGCTTGCGCCAACTAAAGTGTCGTTGCCCTCTGCGCCGTATAGATGATCATCCTCAGTACCCCCGTCAAGAAGATCCGCGCCCCGGCCACCATTGATAAAGTCCCTTCCGCCTTGACCGTACAGTACGTCATCATCTCCCTGCGACGGACTGCTCAACGAGGCCTTGGAAAATACGAAACGGTGACTGGTGACATTGCCAGCTATGGGAACGTCGATCTGCTTGAAACTCCAACCCTGCTCCAACGCCCCAGTCGCTTCATCACCTGATAACACGTCATTACCTGCGCCCCCCACTAATGTGTCTCGACCGCTCCCTCCGAGCAGCACATCTTGGGAAGCTGTACCGACAAGTAAATCATCGCCCTCTCCTCCATCTAACCAGTCACCACGGTTTGTTTTCCCTTTAGCAGTATCGGACATCGCCTTTTCCAGGGTCGTCTGTTTGTCCCCAAACAAAAAATCGTCTCCTGTTTTGCCGAATATTCGATCAGAACCACCGAGCCCAACGATGACGTCATTCTTTGGCGATCCGTAAAGTACGTCAGCCTTGTTCCTCTGTTTTACCTTGGGCAAGAGCACTGCATTGCCCAAGTCATCGTAAGAAGGCTGATCACCCGGCACACCCGGGTCGCTATCTTTCGCTTTCCAGTCGCCTTGAATAATCAAATCGGGGGCAGAGAAGGATTGTGCTTCGTAACCGGGAAGCACAATGCCCAGCATCCCCGCTCTGTAATGCTTTACGACAATCAGATCGCCTTGGCCGTATTTGATGTTCAGCGTGCTCTCAACAAGGTCTTCGATGAGCGTCAACGATATGGCTCGATCTTCGGTGAACCACGTATTACTCAGAGGTGCGCTGCGCTTGAGGGGAGGAATTGAAAGGCCATTTATCAATAACTGTCCGTCAGGATTCGAATCGACGATCTCATCGATGCCGTCACCGCTGACAAACTCGTACCGATCATTACCCTCGCCCCCCATCAGAAAATCACTGCCCCTTCCGCCATTCAAAACGTCATCACCCGCCATCCCGTACAGCGCGTCATTGCCGTCGCCACCGCTTAACGAGTCGTTTCCGCGTGCACCTTCGATAACGTCGTTACCCCCCAGTCCGTCGATCAAATCATTGCCTGTGCCGCCATACAGATGATCGGAATTTGTCGCGCCACCGAAAGATCGCCCTGCGTCATCACCAAACATGACCAGCGGGTTGGATACCCCAGTCGTCATGGGTGCCTGTTTGCCCGATGCGATATCCGTGAAGGAAAACTTCTGGAGCGTGTTTTCTCCGAACGAACCATGGGTTCTGGATATCAACCGGGCCAACATGTCTGCGCGATCAGAAATCCACTGCTCGGTAATAAAGCCTTCGCCAGTGACGGGGTCATAAAGCTCCAGTTCGCGACCCGGGAAACCGTCATCGCGCTCCATGACTATTTCACTGAGCTGATTCAGGGAATTGCGCAGAGCCATGCCAAGCGGAGTGTCCTGAATGGCGAGGCTTGCCCATCCTGTGGCGCTGCCATATTCGCCAATGGTTCTGGTAACAATGCTTTGGGATTGCGTCGGGGCAAACGCTGAAAAAAATGCGTAGGCGTTGGACGCGAACGTTTCATCGGTCGTAGGCGTGGTATCAGAGCCGCCGTCGTATGTTCGTCTGAACATGTCAAAAAATGCATTTACGCCATATCGCAATATCAGATCAACGATGGGAGAAATGGGTGTGCCTTTCACCACGTACTGGATTAATGGGTTGGTGTTTCCACTGGCCATTGCAATTTTTATTTGCTCGGGCACTACCGAAAACACGCTTTCAAGCACATTGAGACCAAAGTTATTGACCGCCGCGCGAAGGCCGACACGGTATGAGTCAATGGCGAATAGAATATTCTTGAAATCATCGAGCCTATTAACTTTAGCCAGTTCATGATTACCTTTGATTTCTGAACTGGGGTCGCCTGCAGAAATCAGTCTCCAGGTTTCATACGGGGGTTTGCCACCTAACAGGCTGAAACCGATTGTTCCAGACCAACCTGCGTTACGGCTTGTAGCGGTATCGTCCGCGCCAATATCATCAAATAAAACCCGTCCAATGGCACTCGCATCAATGGCGGCGATTTGGCTTATTGAAGGTACGGTCCATGGAGCCAAATCATACTCAACTGATCCATTAGCCAGAGTATTCATGAAATTTACAGCGACCTGATTAGAGGACTTCTGCATTTCCGAATCAGTGAATCTTTTACTTAGTCTAAGCTCCCCTTGGCGCATGGTGTATGCACGAATCAAAGCAGAGTAAGCACCCTGCCCACCATTGGCATCAATTGCCACATCAAGCCAAAGCCTCGCGCTCTTCAAAACATCAACCACATCTTTTTCGAAGAAAATATCCTCAGAATTTTTTTCGCCAATGATTTTAGATAATACCCGATAAAAGGAAGCACAGTTTCTCCCTTCTTCCGCGAAAGCTATATATTCTTTAATTTTTGGGTCAAACCACATCCCCTCGGAAGCATTTGCAAACTGCAAAATCATTGATTTTTCTAGATCATTGAAAATATAACTCATAGTTACTTCCCTGTAATTATGGCGCGTGAAAGATAATCACTAACAAATTTAATCGCATCAGGTGCACCTCGCAACGAACTTGTGTCCAGCCCGATACGTCCGATCCCACCTGCAAAATCAAAACTGTAGAGCTCGACTGTGCAATAGGTCTGTAACTCTCCAAAATCCAGATTTTCCAATTGTTCTTTATTAAACTTCAGCAAGTCTAGTCTGCCCAAACCAGCCGCCTGAATCTTGTCGCCAGGATAATTCAAACCATAGCAATTTATCGTCCGAGGTGTTCCGTCATGCCGACGCCAATCACGCATAACAAATCTGATAACGGAAAAGTCATTCTTGAAATGAGGCGGAGGAGCATCAAGCCAAAGTTCTAATCCTGGATAATTTTTCAGTACCACAATCAGATCATCCGGCCAATCTGTATGTCGATACCCCATCCTGTGCGGCTCAGTGCGTCCCGTCCGGGTAGAAAGAATGGCCGCGACCTGAAAGTATCCCCACCCGGCAGGCGGTTCTATCCCGCTCATTTCATACTCCGTACGAAGTTCCGTTCCCGTCCACCAAAACGAACCTTCAAGAATATCGGCAATGCACGATCCGTCACTCTTCAATGTCGATCCGAAGTGGAACCCGGGTATCCGGGTCCGATCGAGCAAACTCCCGCCCTTGATAGGAACCAGCTCCATACCGGCGAGTTTCTTGCTGCAGTCCCCTTGTTCCTTTTGGTAAATCGCCCTGCGCTCTGCTGCTGCCTCCCATTCGATATAAAAATCCACGACCCAATAACACATCAGCGAAATCAGACCGTACTTCACCAAGGCCTTAAGTTTTTTGAAGGCTTCCTTGCGTGACACGTTGAACATTCCAAATCTCCATTTCAAAATAACGAAACACGCCAATTAAAGCCGACCCGCCACTGCATCTTCAAAAATCTGAAAGTAACCTTTCAAGCCGTTACCTATAGAGAACCGGCTTGCTGTTTTCTTCGCCGTGCTTCTGAGGTCATCGAGCTCTTTGAAAGTCCTTAACCCCCCGCATACTTTGCCCGCTATAGCTTCACTATCAAAAAAATCGACAATAAAACCATTAACCCCATCGACAACAACTTCAGTGACCGGGGCTGTGTCAGAGCCGATCACCACACAGTCAGACGCCATAGCCTCCAACAACGACCAAGACAGAACAAAAGGATAAGTCAGGTAGACATGCACTTTTGAAAGTTCCAGGACCGCTCTATATTTCTGGTAAGGCAGCCTCCCGGTAAAGTGCACTTTGGAAGTATCGTAATTCACTTCCGACAACATTCGCTCTCGCCAATTCTTGAATCCGGCAGGCCTGCGTCCATAGCTGACGTTATCTCCGCCGACAATGATTATTTGTGCGGCTGGACATTGGGCTTGAATATAGGGAATGGATCTCATGAACACATGAAATCCACGATAGGGTTCGAGGTTTCTGGCGACGTACGTCACAATGGGTTGACACGCTTTAATCACCGCGCCATTGGGCAGTGTTACAGCCTCCACCTTTTCCGCATGCAGTGTTTGAATCACTCCCTCATGAATGACACGAATTTTAGGCTGATAGGCTTGAGGAAAAAGACTACGCTGCCATTGTGCAGGCGCAATCCCAACATCACACTGTTCAATATTCAGAAGATGCATGGAGTTCAAGACTCTTAATCGTGATGATGCATCCCGCGCACCGGCAAATTCTCGATCAAAACCAGAATCCGCTCCCTGTGCACGATAATAATATTCACAGAAATGAATCAGGGGCACATTCGGGTACACATCTTTGACAAATAACGTTTCCCCCCACCCAGGATGAGCAAGAATAATATCGGGCCGATATCCCTCGCGTTTAAGCTTCTTCAGCAATTCGAAAACGCTTTGTCCATCTCGCACAGCCATTTCATAACCACGCAAGTATGGATGACCGCTATTGGAGTCAATTCTTGAAGACCGATACTGACGCAGTTCTATACCAACGATACCCGGTGCCGTATCACGCCCGATCCCAAGTACTTTTATCCGCCTGCGAAGCGCTTCCAATACGACGTGACGAAATTGACCGGGGAAATTCTGATGAATAACAAGTAAATTCATACGTGAAGACTTCCATGTTTATACAACTCCGTAAAATTGAGGTCGTCCAACATCAATAGGTTTTGATAAACGCTACCAAACATTAAGAAATAAAACTGTAGGACTCTTCCGAGAGCTTCCTAGGAGATGTAGCTATCCATGCACTTTTCAGCAGGCACAAAAAAAGCGGCGCTCAATGCGCCGCTTTTTTGTTTGCGGTGAATTACCAGCGACCGCCTCGCCCGTTGTGGTCACCGCGGTTACCGTGATGATCACGCCCGCCACGGTCACGATCCCAACCACCACCGCGATGCCCGTCCCAGCGCCCGCGATCGTTGTCGTGCCAGCGGCGGCTTTCGTAGTAGCGTGGCGCTGGCTGGTAGTAACGCGGCGCCGAGTAGTAACGCGGAGCCGGTTGGTAGTAACGCGGGGCCGCCTGGTAATAGCGCGGGGCCGAATAGTACGTGCTGCCACCGCTG
>Ga0153921_1001006_pt1 | contig 13294 bp, 9 predicted proteins | sample TSNJ005MetaG_FD_104691 | JGI IMG/M metagenome (GOLD analysis project Ga0153921, IMG submission 104691) | Attine ant fungus gardens microbial communities from New Jersey, USA - TSNJ005 MetaG | ecosystem: Host-associated > Fungi > Mycelium > Unclassified | place: USA: New Jersey, Brendon T. Byrne... | reverse complement strand
TGGCAACTGGCTCTTGTCGAGCTTCTTCAGCGCCCCGCCCTGGATCTGCCGGGCCATGAAGTGGTTGGACGGGAACACCACGTCGTAGCCGGATTTGCCGGTCATCAACTTGCCGTCGAGGGTCTCGTTGCTGTCGTAGACGTCGTAGGTCACGCCGATGCCGGTTTCTTTCTGGAAGTTTTTAGTGGTGTCCGGCGCAATGTAATCGGACCAGTTGTAGACCTTGACCGTTTCCGCGGCGTGACTGATCGAGGCCACCAGCAACAGCGGTGCCAGGGCGAGGGTTTTCTGGAGCATGAGGTCGATTCCTGTAGTGGCTATTTTTGTTGGCAGGCAATCAAAGATCGAAAAATCAGAAAATCAGCACGTAGGTCTTGCGCACGGTCTCCTGGATGTCCCAGATACCGAGCGTGTTGGCCGGCAACATCAGTGCGTCGCCACCTTGTATGTGCAGGGTTTCGCCGCCGTTGTCCGGGGTGAATGTGCAACGGCCAGAAATGAAATGGCAGAACTCCTGCGCGGTGATCTGCCGGCGCCAGCGCCCCGGCGTGCATTCCCAGACGCCGGTTTCGACGCCGTCATCGCGCTCGACGCTGGTGGTCGAGGCAATGGCGACCGGCTCGCCGAGTGGCACGGCGACCGGGTTGGACTCGTCCAGTGGCAGGCTGGCGGTGTTCTTGAACTGCGTAATGCTCATGGGTGTGACCTGTCTTTTTGAAGAAAACGGCGGTTAGTGCATGAAACCTTCCATGAAGCCTGCGACCTGACTGGCAAGCTTGCGCCGCCACGGTGCGGTGGCCGGGTTGGCCAGGGTCTGGTCTTCGTGGACAAAGCTTTTGATGATCGCGTTGTAGCCCAGCCAGCGGCACGGCTCCGGCTCCCAGGCACGCAGCGCATGAATCCCGCCGTCCGGCAGCACCCACGGCTGGTGCACCAGTTCGGTGTCACGCTCGAGAATCAGATCGGCCAGGGTGCGGCCGCCGAGGTTGCTGGCACCCACACCCTCCCCGCCATAACCGCCGGACAGCGCGATGCCATTGGCGCGATCGCAGAGCATGTGCGGTTTGAAGTGCCGGGACATGCCGAGGTTGCCGCCCCACGCGTGGGTGATCTGTACATTTTTCAGTTGCGGGAACAGTTCGCCGAACAGATAACGGCGCAGCTCGACTTCATCGCGGGTCAGGTCGAAGTTGTGGCGCAGCTTTCCGGCGAACTGGTAACCGCCGCGGGCACCGAAGATCAGACGGTTGTCGGCGCTGCGCTGACCGTAGGTGACCTGACGACTGAACTCGCTGAAGGCCTGACCCCGGTTGAGGCCGATTTCGTCCCAGGTGGCGGCGGACAAGGGTTCGGTGGCGACAATCAGGCTCTGCACCGGCAACTGATAGCGGCCCAGTGGCGGCAGCGTGACCGAATAACCTTCAACCGCCGGCACGATCCAGCGACTGCGCACGCTGGCCTTGGCCGTGCGCAGACTGCCGGACTGCCAATGGGTGACCGGGCTGTTTTCGTAGATTTTCACGCCCATGTTCTGCACGGTACGCGCCAGGCCCCGGACCAGTTTTGCCGGGTGAATGGTTGCAACGTGTGGCGCATAGATGCCGCCGTAGGGTTTGGCGACGCGAATCTGTTGCGCCAGTTGCTCGGGGCTCAGCCAGCGATAATCGTTGTCGGTCAGGCCCTGGGCGTGGAGTTTGTCCAGATACTCACGCAGGCTGGCTTCCTGCTCGGGATAGCGTGCGGCGCAGTACAGCACTCCGCCTTTGCGGTAATCGCAGTGGATACCCTCACGTTCGAGGACAACTTCCACTTCATCGGGGATGCTGTGCAGCAGATCGAACGAGGCGCGGCGCTGTTCTGGCGAAAGCCCGGCCAGCAGTCGATCCTCGCCCAGCAGATTACCCATCAGCCAGCCGCCATTGCGCCCGGACGCACCGAAACCGGCGGTTTGCGCCTCAACGATGGCAATATCCAGCCCGGGAGCAAGTTTTTTCAGGTAGTACGCGGTCCACAGCCCCGTGTAACCGGCACCGATGATGGCCACGTCGACATCCAGATCCTGCTCCAGCGCCGGCCGCGCGGTCAGCGGCTCGTCGAGTTGATCCATCCACAAACTGATAGTGCGCCACGCCGGCATGCAAGACTCCGCCACTGAAAACCTTCGATGGCGTCGATCCTAGTGGGTGACTTCAGCGGCTGTCTTGCGCGCGTGCCCGCAAAGAAATTTGTTTGGCGTAGGCCTTCGGTGACTGGCCGGTATGTTGGCGGAAACAGCTGTAGAACGCCGACAGCGAGTTGAAACCGGCCGCGAACGCCAGCTCGTCGATTCGCAGCGGCGGCGTGGCGTGGTCCAGCGATTTGAGCAAGTGCTGCAGGCGTGCCTGATTCACGTAACGGTAGAAGCTCTGGCCCAGCACCTGGTTAAGCAGATAGGAAATCTGGTTGCGGCTGTAGCCGCACTCCTTCGCCACCCGTTGCAGGTCCAGCTCGGGATCCAGATACGGTTGCTGGCGTTCGAAGTATTGCTGCAGGTCTTCAGCCATGAAACTGATCTGGCGCGGCGAAAGGCCCAGGCGACTCACCGCCGGACGCTGACTGGGCGTGGCGACGCCGTTGGTTTGAGCCCGAACCAGTGAGGCGTATTCGTTGACGCGCCAGATCAACCCGTCCTTGACCGTGATCGCTTCACTGGAGCGGAACGACACCAGACCGTCACCGCCGCGCAACGTCACTTCGTATTGAATGAATGCAGTATTGCCGTCCACGCGGATCCGGTCGCAATGCTCCAGCGCTTCGTCGGATTCTCGCGGCATGCTCACGCGCACGTACTCGCGCAGCTCGTCGAGGCCCAGCACCCGGTTCTGAAAGAAATCGTTGTACTGGACGTCCGGGTGATACAGCGCCATGACGCTGTCCAGATCGCGGTGTTTCCAGCTCAGGTGGTAGCGCATGACCGTGGCAGCCGTGGCCGGGGTCTGTTCTGGGCCGTCATCATCGGCGTGCATAAAGGGCTCGGGCAAAAGAACCGAGCTTGCCCAAGTTCGGCAAATCGAGCAACGGCTAAACCATAGTGGCCATTTGGCGATGAGTGATCGTGGCGTGACTTACATCAAAAAATGCGAAGCAATCGCAAAATGAACTGAAAAATCTCACGGAAAATTCACATCCGGATGCTACTTTTAACGTCACTGACCGGTTGAGCCAATGAAGGCTCTTCCCACCTAACATGAGCAAACGGAAGCGCTCGATGAAGAAGGCGGGCAACACATGAATAAAGGTTCCAGTAAAGTCACGTTCCCTAACGCGTGCCAGCTGATGCGCTGGCATTTTCATCCCATGGGTTTCGAAGCGACGATGGATGCACCGGGCAGCATGATTGCTCGTCTGTTCGATCGCGCAAGCGGCGAAACCATGATAGCGATTGCCGGCATTCCTTGTGCCACGGTCATGAACGCCGCTGACGTCGAACGTATTATCGAAGCCGTGGAGGACGAGCTGGAGGCTTTCATTCCTCCGGAGTCTCTCAGGAGTTACGCGTAACCTGTTGTTTTCAATAAAAAGCCTGCCAGTTACGGCGGGCTTTTTTGTGCGCTATGCAATTGTCGGTTGTTTACGGTGATCGACAAAAAATGCCTTGCCTTGGGCAACCCGGTCAGACGCCCTCGGCATGTTTACAGCCTGGGTGTCCTGCGGCTCAACGTACCAGTAGCAGTGGCTGACTGCGCGGGTGATGCCGACGTACGCCAGGCGCAGGATCTCGTCCTTCTGCGCCGTATCGTAAGGCTCACTGTCGCCAGCCTTGCCCAGCCCGGCCATGCGGTACACCTGATTCTTGTAGGGCGAACTGGTCAGGTGCTGACAATCACCCAGCAGAAACACCGCATCGGCTTGCAGGCCTTTGGCGCTGTGGTAGGTGAGCTGCTTAAGGCGCCGGGCTTCGTACGGCAAGCTCGAATCAACATTAACTACAGGCTGTATATGCTGTTCAATCAAAGACTTATCGCTGCTTTTTCGATAAAGCATCAGGATTGAATCGCCCCGATTGTAGTGTTCCGCCAAGCGTTGCCCCAGGGCCTGATCATCGCGCTCGAGCACATTGACCGGCTGCAGGGCCTTGGGGTCGCCACTGGCTCGAGCCTTCTTGCCGGCTATTGCCGGAGCAGCGCGCACGATGTGTTCGGCGGCATCGATGATGTGCTGATGACTGCGGTAGTTGTCGCTGAGCATCACCCGCGTGGTGCTCGGCGAAGGGAATTCCTTGTTGAACTCCATGAAATAACTGGGCGAACTGCCACGCCAGCCGTAAATCGACTGCCAGTCGTCACCCACGCACAGCAACGATGAACGCTGGGCACCCCGCCCGACATGCATGGCCGGGCCACGGCTGCGGATTTCTGCGAGGCTGGCCCGGATCCACGAGACGATTTGCGGCGATACGTCCTGAAACTCGTCGATCATCAGGTGCGACATTGGCCGCAGCAGCTCATCACTGAGCAGTTTGAGGTTCTCCGGTGAATGCTCGCTGAACAGGGCAAACATGCGGTTGTAAGTCATCACCGGCGGTTTCTGATCGAGCAGGTGATCTTCCAGCGCACGCCAGAACAGGCTCAATGCCTCGAAGAAAAACCGGTCAGGATCGTCCTTGGCGAAACTCATTCGTCCGACGGCATCCGGCACGTCCAGGCCGAGGTTTTCGATGAAGCCTGCCGCCGCGACAAAACAGTCCAGCAGCGGCGCTGAAGCCAACTCGCCTTTGACCTTGTAATCAAACCCGGGCCCGGCGCTGGCATCACCGGCCAATGTCGACAAAACCCGTTTTGAAGCTTCGTAACTATCCAGCCAAATCAATGGCTTACGGCAGAAAGCTTGAAACAGGGTGCGCTTCACAGCCCATTCCGCCCGTACGCTGAGCTTGGCGTTGGGGCGACAGATCTGCGGGTTTTCCCGGGCGTCGAAACCGAGCACCACCCAGGCATCGAGGCTGGGGATGTAGCCGTGAAAATGAAAGGTCGACCCATTGATCTCGAAGGTCTGACGGCTGGGTTCGATGCCTTTGATCGGCCAGGCACCGGCACGAAACCACAGGTCTTCGATCGCGTCGCACAGTTCCTCGTCGCGCTTGGCCGCCAGCTCGGTCACCGCCACGCGCTTTTGCACGTCAGGATGATCGCGCTCCAGTTCCTTGAGCTGCAAACCGGCCTTGGCCAAGGGCTGAATCAACTGGCGGAAACGTTCATCTTCATTGAACAGGCGGTGATAGCAGGCATTGAGCTGCTGGCGCTGTGCATCGTTGATCCGCAGATCGAACGGGTTGCTGTCGACCTCTTCGTCCGCCCCTTGTTGGCGATTGCTGAGGTTTTCGAACGCTTGCAGGCGTTCGAAGCCCGGCAGGCTGCGCACCATCGGCAGAATGCGCGAGTGGAAGGTGCGCACCAGCTCCCGTGCCTGTTTCAGGCTCAATGCATGACCCCAGAGGGCGAACATCTCGATCAGCTTGTTGATGAAGTCCTTGCGCGACTCGCGGGTAAAGGTCACCACGGTCATTGAATCGAGCTCAAAGCCCAGATAATGCGTGAGCAACAGAATCCGCAATACCAGCGTGGTCGATTTGCCCGCACCGGCGCCGGCAACCACCGAGGTTGACGGGGTGTCACTGAAGATCATCTTCCATTGCGCGGCACTTGGCTGGGCATGCTCAGGCAGCAGGCGCGCCACATCGGCCTTCATGCGTTTTTTCAGTTCGGCAGTGAGCGGGAGGCGCCAATCGTCGAACAGATGATTGTCCACGCTCGGTGCACGATGCTCAGTGCTGCGGCTGTCGCGAATCAGCAGAACCTGGCGGCCTTCCTCCAACCCTTCAAGTTTTCCCTCCTTGAAACCGTACTCGACACCCGCAGTGTGACCGCTGCGAAAACCGTCCGCCTGACCGTGAAGCCATGAGGCACGGTGCTGGGCGCGCAGACGTGTCAGGCCATGACCAAAGAAACGCGCGGCCAGACGCTTGAACCATGGCATCTCGGCCAGTGGACGAAGTTCGGGAGGAAGATCGGGAGTGTGTTGCGCCACGCTGACGGGCTCCAGTGTGTGAGGCTGTTGGGGGCTATGGTGTCTGTATTTGCCCGTGAGTTCTAGCGAAATGCTTACAGGTCATTGGTTTAGGCGATGAACTGAAAGTCGCACAAGAATGTTTCGAGCCGGCTTCCTATCAATGGATTCGATGACAATGCCGCATTTTTTACGCTTTTTCTCGATAGTTGGCTGATGGATGATGCCTGCCATCAACCGACGGTCTCGCTTCGTGGCTCTGGCGTTACGCCCCATGACGAACCTTTTGAGGAGACGATCATGCTTGAACTCAGACCTTTCAACACGCTGGGCGGCGCTCATCATGGCTGGCTGGATGCTCACCACCACTTCTCGTTCGCCGAGTACTACGACCCGCAACGCATGAACTGGGGCAATCTGCGAGTGTGGAATGACGATGTGATTGCGGCGGGCACGGGTTTCCCGCTGCACCCGCACCGCGACATGGAAATCATCACCTACGTGCGCGAAGGCGCGATCACCCACCAGGACAACCTTGGCAACAAGGGACGCACTGAAGCGGGCGACGTACAGGTCATGAGCGCAGGAACAGGCATCGCGCACAGTGAATACAATCTGGAAGCGCAGGAAACCCGGATCTTTCAGATCTGGATTCTGCCGACGCAGACCGGTGCGCCGCCCTCCTGGGGTGCCAAGCCGTTCCCGAAAGGTCAGCGCGAAGGTTTCGTAACCCTGGCCAGCGGCAAGGATGGCGACGATCAGAGCCTGCGCATTCGTGCCGATGCCCGTTTGGTCGCGGCCAACCTCAAGGCAGGCGAAACGGCGGAGTATCGTCTGGATGCCGGGCGCCGGGCCTACTTGGTGCCCGCCACCGGTGCTATTGAAATCAATGGCTTGCGTGCACAAGCTCGAGACGGTGTTGCTGTGGAACAAGAGTCACTGCTGAACGTGACGGCGCTCGAAGACAGCGAAATCGTGTTGGTGGACCTGGCTTGATCGCCTGATTTGCAGGCAAAAAAAGGGGCGACCGTCATGGTCGCCCCTTTTTTTGTAGCGAGGGGATTCATCCCCTCACCACAAAATGAACTCAACTCCCTGAAGATCACTTGGTGCTGATTGCACCATCCACCAGCGTTTGCGCTTCAGCCACCAGTTGCTTGAGGTGGTCGTCGCCAATAAAGCTTTCGGCGTAGATCTTGTAGATGTCTTCAGTGCCCGATGGACGCGCGGCGAACCAGCCGTTTTCGGTCATCACCTTCAAGCCGCCGATGGCCTGATCATTGCCCGGTGCATGGCTGAGAATGCTCTGGATTTTTTCGCCGGCCAATTCGGTCGAAGTGACCCGGTCCGGCGACAGCTTGCTCAGCAGTGCTTTCTGTTCAGGGTTGGCCTTGGCATCGACACGCACCGAGAACGGTTTGCCCAGCTCATCGGTCAAGCCGCGATAGATCTGGCTCGGGTCACGACCGGTGCGAGCCGTCATTTCGGCAGCCAGCAACGCGGGGATCAGCCCGTCCTTGTCCGTACTCCACACCCCGCCGTCTTTACGCAGGAACGAGGCACCTGCGCTCTCTTCCCCGCCAAAACCCAGCGAGCCATCGAAGAGGCCCTCGGCGAACCATTTGAAGCCGACCGGCACTTCGTACAGACGACGGCCCAAGCGCTTGGCAACGCGATCAATCAGACCACTGCTGACCACAGTCTTGCCCACCGCCGCATCAGCGCGCCACTGCGGACGGTTCTGGAACAGATAATCGATGGCCACGGCCAGATAGTTGTTGGGTGCGAGCAAGCCGCCCGACGGCGTAACGATACCGTGGCGGTCGTGATCCGGGTCACAGGCGAACGCGACGTCGAACCGCTCCTTGAGACCGATCAGGCCCTGCATCGCGTGGCTGGACGATGGGTCCATGCGAATCTGGCCGTCCCAGTCCACGGTCATGAAACGGAATGTCGAATCGACCTGCTTGTTCACCACGTCCAGGTCGAGACGGTAATGCTCGGCAATCGCCGACCAGTAGCGCACCCCTGCTCCGCCCAGCGGATCGACACCCAGACGCAGTTTGGCGTCGCGAATGGCATCGAAGTCGATCACGTTGATCAGGTCGGCGACGTAGGTGTTGAGGTAGTCGTGGCGATGCGTGGTGCTGGCCTTGAGCGCCTGCTCGTAGCTGATGCGTTTGACGCCCGCCAGTTTGTTGGCCAGCAGCTCGTTGGCCTTGGCTTCGATCCACTTGGTGATGTGGGTATCGGCCGGACCGCCGTTGGTAGGGTTGTATTTGTAGCCACCGCTTTGCGGCGGGTTGTGCGACGGCGTGATGACGATGCCATCGGCCAGCCCCGACGTGCGGCCACGGTTGTAGCAAAGGATCGCGTGCGATACCGCTGGCGTCGGCGTGTATTCATCACTTTCGGCGATCATCACGGTCACGCCGTTGGCGGCCAGCACTTCCAGCGCACTCGCTCCGGCCGGGGTCGACAGTGCGTGGGTATCGATGCCGACGAACAGCGGACCGTTGATGCCTTGGGCTTCGCGATACAGGCAGATCGCCTGGCTGATCGCCAGAACATGCCATTCGTTGAAACTCAGATCGAAGGAGCTGCCTCGGTGCCCGGACGTACCGAATGCCACGCGTTGGGTGGAAATGGAAGCGTCAGGCTGGCCAGTGTAATAGGCCGTCACCAGTCGCGGGATATCGACCAACAGTTCTGCCGGTGCCGGCTTGCCCGCAAAAGGACTGAGTGTCATGCAAAACCTCTGAGAGAGTGGTTCAGGAAATACAACGCAGTTTACTGGCAGTTCGACCATTGGGCGATGAGATCTATCCAGAGCATTTGCGATGTTTTTTAACAATCACACTCAGATCGAGGCCAGGCGCAAGGAATCGCCCAGCAGACCGACCATTTCGGCAAGCGCCTGATCGCTGTGACCAAGGGAACTCAGGCGTACGTGGTTGGCATGCAGGCCCTGCAGACTGAACAAGTCTCCGGGCGCCACCAGCACCTGCTGCCGGAGCAGATCGCGAAACACGCGCTCCATATTCACCGGGCGTGAAGAACGCAACCAGACTGTAGACCCGCCCTGCGGTTCGACGATATGCAACGCGTCGCCCAATCGCTCGCGCAATACGTTGATCAAACGGCTACGACGTTCCTTGAGCAATCGCCTCAATATCTGCAGGTGCTGATCGATTCGCCCTCCTCCATAAAGCCGCGCGATGGCCTTCTGGCGGATCGGCGACAGACGAAAGGAGCGCAGAAGAAAATGCCGCTGCAACTCGCTGCGCAACCCCTTCGCCAGGACAAAACCGTAAGGCGCCTCGGCACCGATAAATTTTTCGAACGTTGAAAACACCAGCAATCGCTGAGGGTCGAGCAGATCACGAATGCGATGTCCTTCAGGCTCTTCCTGCAGTTCGCCATACGCGTCGTTTTCCAGCACCCACGTACCGTGCTGAACCAGCAGATGCGCGATGGCTTGCCGATTGGCGCGCGGAATCAGCGAGCCGTGGGGCATGCTCAGCGCCGATGAAAGCAGAACCAGGCGCACCGCTTCAGTCTTGAGCAGAGACTCCAGCCGAAGCGGGTCAAGACTGCCGTCACCTTGCACCGGCAACTCGATGACGCGCACATGGGCTTCTTCCAGCAAGCGCAGAATGACCCAATCACAGGGCGACTCGACGACGACGGTCGCACGCTGCAGCCCGAGCGCGGCGATCAGGATCTCGAGAACGCCACGCAGGTCCGCGCCGATGTACACGTCGTCCGCGTGCCAGCAGTTTTCCGGGGACACGGTATAACGCGCCGCGAGAGCCACTCGCAACGCCTGCTCGCCCCAGGGCTGTGCCGGTGATTGCGGAACCCGTGGATATTGGCGCAACAGCTCGCGCTCGATCATGAGCAAAGGATTGTCCAGCGGCTGTATGGAAGCCGGATCGTCAGCACTCAACACCCGCATGCCGGGACGGCGGGCATTGATGTAAATCGTCTCAAGCAGATCGCCCTCACAAGCAGGCAACGGAGCCTGGCCCGGCGGTTTTGCGTAGTAACCGGACTTTGCGACGCAATAGACCCGCCCTTCCTTTTCCAGCAGCGAGTAGGCGTATTGAATGGTCGAAATTGACACATTCAAACGGTCAGCCAACTGGCGCAGAGAAGGCAATCGCAGCGTTTCGCCGCTGCCCGGTTCATTGATCAATTGAATCAGATAGCGATATACCGCCTGATAGGCAAAACCGCTCACCGTCAACCTTCCGCCGAGCGGTCACGCAATACTTCTTCGGTTTCAAAAGCGGTGGTCGCCTCGCCCGATTCAATCGGATCGCGCAGACGGACGGGTTCCATGCTGTACAGGCGACCGATCAATTCGATGGACAAGCCGCTGACGTCGGTCATCCACTTCAACACCTGTTCCGGGGCGTGCAAGCCTTGCATCGCGCGATGCAGGTCAGGCAAGGCCACCAACATGCCGGGATGACAGGTGCGCAAAAACCGCTCAAGACCAACGCCCTGCTCTACAAATGGGGCGAACAGCAGACAGATGATCTGCTCCTCGTTCAGGCCAAACGTCCTTTGCAGCCATGCGCCGCCCTGCAGGCGCAGTTCTTCGGCGCCATCCGGCTTGCCGAGGACAGCCTGCAGCGGCTCCCAGGTCGACTCCGGCAGCTGCTTGTTACGCATCTGCGTCAGACAGTGTTGCAGGTGTTCCCGCACGCCCTGCGCATAACTGCCCCCTTCGACGACGCTTGCCTGAATCCCGTGGAGGTGGGCCGTCACCAGCGGGTCGGCAAATTCGTTGTCACCCTGATAAAGAAGCGGTTCTTCCATCTGAAAGCCGAGGAACTCACTGAGCAACGGCCAGCGCTCGTCGAGTTTGTCAACGAGGATGTCGTTGACGTCGACAAAGCAGGTACGACGACAGGCTTCGAACTGTCCCAATGGGCGCCAGGGTGCGCGTTGCGAGTCGGGATACAGCTCCTGATAGAGATCGCCGCCCAGCGAATCCAGCACCAGAAACAGATCTTCCGCATCACGGGTGTTGGCCGGCACCCCTTTCATGGAAACCCTGCACAAGGCACGATCCAGACCACTGAGAAACCTGCGCTGGCGAGAAGGTTTTTCGCTGCTGATCATTACATCCACGCCGTTATTCCAGCGCGCGATCTGATCATAAAACTCGGCTGTCGCCAGATAGGCGTCATCCCAAAGCTGCAGTGGGTCCTGCCAGAACCGGCGATGGCCGACCATCAGCAGATTGGTGCGATTGGCGCTGCGGCCTTCGTCACTGAGCGGTGCCTGATGATTGAACGGCAAGACTTCGCGGTTATCGACCATCAGCAGTTCGACACGTGGGTCATCGTATAAAAACAGCGAGCTGTAACAGCGATGCATGTTGCTCAGCGCTGCAGCAGTGGTGCCATTCCAGCGCAATGTGGCCACCCGCAACTGGAAAGTCGCTGGCGCCCTGCCTGCGATGCTCAGCTGCGCTGCACGCAGCATTGCCAGCGAATAACAGCTGTCGCGCGAACCTGACTGGGTGACCAGCACCTTGAATTCGCCGATGCGTTCCATTCCCCCGGCGGCTACCGCCAATCGCTGAATCAACAACTGAAGTGCGGTGCGCTCCGCCCGAGAAAAAAAACTCAACAGCCGTTGCAATATCTGCTGGTAGACATAGTTCATTGCCTGATCATGGATCGTGCTCATCAGTACTTTACCCAATATAAAAATTTATCTCGCGAAAGCCGTGAGATCGCCAAAGCAAGAATCAGTGATTAATTAATAGACGTGATTATGCTAACACTGAAGGATTTGTAGTTATTTGAAACACTTGAGCTGAGGTGCACTTCGAGAATTTACGCACACCCCGCAAACCCTTGCCAGGCTTGGGCTGCGCAAAGGATTCCATAATCCTAGGAAACTTCCGACAACTTCCCACGAATAGTGAGTACAAGAAAAAAAGACGGGTCGCCGGAATATCCCTACAGCTCTTAAACAGAACTTCACGGATATTGCAGAGTTAAACATCCGATATCGCACAGCACAAATAGAATGCACAGACATGGCTCATTCCTTGAGATGAAAGTAATCATTCGATTATCAGGGCTTAATAGTGGATTAGAAGATACAGATCAGGAGCAAAAACCAGTTCAGTTGCAGAACCGAGTCGAGCCGCAGCCCAGGGAGGAAGGTGTTTGAAGCGGAAATAAACACGAGAGTCCGTGAGAATCACGGACTCTGATCACAGGTTTCAGGCCGGTTCAACCTGCAGCGCCACCCGTTCGCGGCAAGGGCATTCGTCCATGTAGCGATGCGCTTCGACAAATTCGCTGAAGGGAAAGACCCGGGTCTTCAGTGGCAACAGCACGCGGTCAGCGGTCAACTGGTTGATATCACGCAGAGCACGCTGCAAGGCGACGTGGTCCTGAGTGATACCCAGTTCCGGCTTGCCGGTAAAGTTGCCGATGCAGTGCACGAAAAACTGGATGTTCTTCTGGAACGCTGCGCACGCCGGAAACGGAGTCTGGTTGCCGCCTTGCAGGCCGTACAGCACCAGGCTGCCGCGTGGAGCAAGCACGTCACCAAGCAAGGACATCTGCGGGCCGCCCAAACCGTCGAACACCACGTCAACACCACGGTTGTCGGTGATCTTGTTGATTCGCATCAACAGGTCTTCTTCCTCGGTGACGATGACTTTCTCGGCACCCAGCGACAGCAGATATTCGCGTTCTTCAGCGGTTTTGGTCGCGGCAATGACCCGCACACCCAGCGCCTTGCCCAACTGGACAAAGGACGGGCCTGCACAATGGCTGGCGTCAGTGACGAGGGCAAACTGCCCCGGCTTGACCCGCGCCAGATCGGCGTAAGCAAAATAGGCGATCAACAGCGGTGTGTAATGCACACTGGCTTCGACCGGGCTGAGCACGTCCGGGTAACGGGTCAACGCGGTGAGCGGCAGAACGATCTGCTCACCATATACCGGGTAGTCGTTCGGGCTCTCGGCAGGGAAACTGGCAACCTTGTCGCCCACCGCCAAACCGTCGACACCCTCACCCACAGCGGTGACTACACCCGCCATTTCGTGGCCAAGGCCCGATGGCAAGCGGGCCTGGGACGAGGCCAGATTCTGACGCCAGAGCGTGTCATACCAGCTGATGCCGATCGCTTCGACACGCACCTGCACTTCGCCAGGACCTGGCTGAGCGGCCGCATGCTCTTCGCATTTGAGCACCTCGGCCGGACCAAACTT
>Ga0153921_1001002_pt1 | contig 13347 bp, 9 predicted proteins | sample TSNJ005MetaG_FD_104691 | JGI IMG/M metagenome (GOLD analysis project Ga0153921, IMG submission 104691) | Attine ant fungus gardens microbial communities from New Jersey, USA - TSNJ005 MetaG | ecosystem: Host-associated > Fungi > Mycelium > Unclassified | place: USA: New Jersey, Brendon T. Byrne... | reverse complement strand
ACTTTTGTATAGATGTCCTTCTCCAAATTGAATTGCTTCAGCACCTCAAAAATCCTGGTTTTCTTTACGCCATACAACTCACAGAACAAAAGCAGATTGTCGTACACCGTAATTTTCTCGTACAACGTGCTCGTGTCCGACATGAGGCCAATTTTCTGCCTGTAAGCTGCACTTGACAGACTGCTTCCCCGAAAACCCATAATTTCCAAAGAACCGTTAAAAGATTTTATTTTCCCCACCATCATATTAATAATGGTTGTTTTTCCTGATCCGCTCGGTCCAAGTAATCCAAATATCTGGCCCTCATCAACTGAAAAGCTTAATTGCTGAAGTACGGGTTTTTCCTTGTAGCCCTTTTCAACATCTTTAAAGACGATCATCGATTTCCCTCCCGCTGTTCACTGAAAATCTGTTGCTACGTTAAATGTAAGTTGAAAACGGAAAGGAAACCACCGAATACAGGTGAAAGGGTTCTTTTTCACCCTGAATGACTCCTTTTTCACCTTAAAAATTGCCTCGTTACCGGTAAACATGGCCAGAAAAAAGTTAAATGGTCCCTGATTCATGCTTTCAGGGACCATTTAACTTTTTCAGGAGTGCATATACTTGCCGTTTTTTTCAAAAAAACAGCGAACTTTTTTTCTTAAGCATAAATAGAGGGCTGCATTCAAAAAAAACAAAATCACGTACATCTTTATGTGAAGTTGTAAAAGTAATGAATGTGTACTGAGATTGTCTAAAATCAAAAAGGCCAAGATTACACCCAAGAGCATGCTGGTGATTGCGTTCAAATGCCGTTCCGATTGTACAAAGGTCGCCAAAAAAATGCCAAGCTGGGAGAAAAACAAACAGAGCAGAAAATAAGAAAAAATAAAGGGCAGGTTCACATCCAATTTGTAATCACCCACAATATATAACAGCAACAAAATTAAGAAGTTAAAAATCAGGCTGAACAAGAAATTTCCCGTTAAGTAGATGAATGTGCTTTTTCTGTTTTCAAAATGGAACAAGTGCCTTGTTTCCATATCAATCACAATAAAAATCGCGTTCAGAAAGATACTGAACAGAATCTGGGAGACCATAAGCAGAAGGTACGCTTGTTGGGGCGTGGATATTTTATTAAACACATAAAAAATAACACCGATCACGGCAGGCGTTGCCACAGCACTCAAAATATTTAAGTTACTCTTCGTAATGAGAAGGTTTCTTTGCATAATTGTAAATGTCTTGCTCATCTCCATTACCACCCTTCCACACATACTCTGATCGTGTATTGGCAATTTGATACATAGCTATATGTTCAGCTTTTGTTTTAAAGCAGGAATGTTTGCCTTCGAAACCGGGACTAAAATGTCTTCAACATTTTTTAACTGGATGGAGTAACTGTTTTTTGACCAACAGATCAATTCCGAAATCTCCTCCAAATTTACAAAGTAAGAACGGTGAGGTCTGAAAAACAAATCAGGATTTAAAATTCCTTCCAATTCCTTCAGTGTATAGTCAATCTTGTATTTATTTCCCTGGGCATAAATCATAACAGCAGCATTTTCGGATTCAATAAAGCTGATTTCTTCGGTGCTGAAAATTATAATCCGGTCTCCATGCCTGCAGGAAATTTTTACATTTTCTTCTTTACGGCTTTCCTTCTCCGGCAGCTGGTTCCGGATCTTGCCGGCACCTTGTTCATTTAATATATAAACAGGCTCACTGCATTGCTCAAGTTCCGCACTGTTATTGGACAGGACGATCATCATCTTGTCCGTATGTTCAATCAGCAGGCTGATGATATGCTTCAGTACATGCTGCGTTTCATAATCCGTGTTTTGAAGAGGCTCCTGAAGCAGGCAGATATTTGCTCTGGTCAAATATAAAGACAGGTACCGCAGACGCTGAAGTTCCTGTTCATTGATTTTGCTGATTTTCTTATTGGCTGACTGCTGCAATTTCAGAAGCCTGAGGATATCTTCCTTCTGTTCCGCAGAATCATGCCAGCTCAACATATAATCGATATAATGAGCCAGTTTCATACTCTGATAAGGTGCAATGCGGCTATCCAGGACAAAAATGGAATGATCAGCTGGAATGATTACCTCGTCTTGTTCAATGATCTTCTCAATAATTACATTTTGTACCTCGCGATTCGCCTGGATGCCAATGCATTCTTTCTCGTATACTTTAAGGTCAACATCCTTGAACAGAATATCATTACCTTTATATGAAGAGAATTTATGAAATTCTAAGTAGTGTGCCATAACCGTTGTCATAAACTCCTTTAACGAAAAATTTTTGACTCTATATAACCGGGGACACCTGGCCCCTGGTTATATAGAGTCAAGAAGCTCATATTAAACGGGACATCTGATTACCATGAAGGTATCTGCCCAGAACATACAAAATTCCTGAATCGCCAACCCAAAGACCTTGAGAAGCCAAGTGATAAGGAATCCCACTCTTAAACGCTCCATGTTCTTCCCACTCCGCTAAGGTTTGGGCAATCAAGCTTTCCTGCAGCCCATCGAGAGCAGATATGTTATATTCTTGCGACATGATGTTGATCAGCTCTATGATTCCTGCCCTGCCATGGCACAGGCTGTGATCGTCATCCTGATAGTTTTCCTTAATAAAATTAAGTAAGGACTGCAACTCATCATATATCGCACTGTCATTTGTATATTTGTATATATCTGCTCTTGCCAACGCCATTCCCACTGTACCTTTGCACCATGAGAAACCAAGCTGCTGAAGCTTTTGATCACAGCCAAAGTGATCAAAATACATGCTCTCTGATTGTAAAGCCTGCTCAGCTGTTTCTTGATAGGTCTGGTTGCCTGTCAACAAATAGGCTTTATGCAAAGACAGGGCAATTCCGCTGCTGCCATGGGAATATCCTGTGAAGATCTCGCCAGATCCTACTTTTACTTTCCAGCCGGACAAACCATCTGTCTTCGTGAAGTGACAGCATAGGTGATCCGCATACTCTGTAACCAGGTCCTTGACCTTTTTGTCGGATACAATTGATAATTTTTCCATCTCTGCTAAAGTCATGATGATTCCGGCACTGCCTCCCAAGTAGTCAAAGTTCATATCCTGATGTGATTTCCCCGCCAAATAATCCAATATCAAATTTATTTTCTTTAGGATTCTTTCATCTTGCAAGGTTGTATTCAACTCTGCCAAAGGTCTTAAAGTTGAGATGGTGCCGTAGAATCCTGAGATGAACGTTTGATGAAGCTTGGCATTGTCTATAAGTGCTGTTGCTGCTGATTTTAGAATATGGAGGATGTGATCGTCCTTGGAGACTTTATATAAATTGCTTAAATAAAAGGTGATGCCGCCTATGCCTTCATAAAAGTTAGGAGCCAATGCTGATAAGCTATACTGGCTGCTGTAGTTTAATTGCAGGCCGATCCAGGAGATGTCTTTCTTGGTAGTGCCTTGAATACTGCTTTGGATGATTTTATTGGTTTCCTGCTGGATCAAGCTCATTAACTTTTCTCTGTTAACCGCCCTTCCTTTATTGGAAGAAACGGTGCTGTATAACGTCTTGCCGTTCGGACTTTCACCGTCCTCTGCGGACAGCACTGTGCTGCGTATATAATCATTCTGTTCCTTTATCGTTTCTGGTGAGAGGCTGCTGATTTTCGTTTTCACCAAATCTAGGGCAGTCGTCTGAAATACGCCAGGAATGATCTCGCCTTCTATGTATAAATCCTTTTTGCTGGCATCAAACGAAAAAAGCGGAACATCGCCTTTTAGCAGACTCCTCTTCTCATGACGGACGATATGGCCCGGCAAATGGGAAAAATATAAGCGATCGATGTACATTTCCCTCTGCAGCGCGTCAGTCATATACGAAGGTCCGTAAGATTCCAATAAGAACCGGGCATAGTAGTCCGTGTTTCTGAGGACAGCCCGCACGCTGACGTCTTTAAAATGGCTGATTGGACCTTCTTCTGCCAACAACTGCGTTCTATGCTCCAGCACAATATCCATTACCGCGTTGAAACCGGCTAAAATGTCGGCTAAATAGGCATCCGTCCTGATCTCACAGCCAGTCAGCTGAGGACGGTTCTTTCCTCTCTCCAACTCGAAATAATCTTCAACCAATCGCACTTCATCTGTCATCTCATCTATCAGCTTCGGACTTTTAACCGGGAGGCTCTGGTGGCGGCTTCCCAATGCACTTAAATCGACACCTTGATCAGCCTCATCTTTAAAGCCAATATTGGGGAGCATACTGGTGCCTGCTACTGAATTGGCCAGCTGATACTTCGCATTGTTTTCGCCATTCCTCTCAAATAAACCTTCTACAGGGTTATTGAGCAAAGTCTCGGTGTCGATAATGACCGGATGCGCACCATGTGCAATCAAGTTCTCATAATGAATGTCATGACCATTTAACAAATACATGACACCTAATAGCTCTCCAAAGCGGCAATAAAAATCTTTAACCTGCTGGTTAGAGCTGCATGCTTCATACTCGATTTTTTCTTCCCATGCATACGTTTCACGGTAGATGCCCTTGGTGATTCTCAGGTCTTTTTTGAGTCCATGCTGGTTCATCCAGACAAGAAAATCATGATATGCCTTGGTCACTCGCAGGTCTTTCGGTTTGAACATAACTGCTTGGCTGTTAGAAAAGACTAGTTCAGCAACCGACTTCCCATTGTCATGTGTATCTCCCAGACCGATACGGATTTCCTCAAGCTTGGCACTGCTGCTGATTGCAAACGTACTTCTTAATATCTCCTCATCTGCATCATACTTTTTGAGAATGTATATGAAATAACCTAACAGGTTCTCTGTTTTCTCCATTAAGACCCTGAATAGGGATGTATGCTCTTTGTAAAATGATTTCTTATAGTCAGGATCCCTTAAAAAGCGGTCAACATAGTCTGCAAATCTGGCATGCTTGTCCTTTCCTTCCAGGCTTCCCTTACGACTGGCCAAGTCTATAATGAATGACTGCACGGAAATTTCGGATAGTATATTCAGCAAATGTGCGGACAGCCCTTCAGCAATGCTTTCTCTGTTCAGGTTTTGATCCATCCTGATCAGAATATCATCTGCTTTCCTGCGAAAATATCTGATAAAATCAACAACGCCAAAATCGAAGCCCTGCCATGTCTCATCTCCATCGGACGAGCGGACTTGAAACAGCTCATCGAATTTATACAGCCAGACATTGTCCTGTTGACGCTCCCTGCCCAATACTTTTTGGATCAGCCGCGTCTCATCCAACTTCTCAGCTGTCAATCGCTTGTCCCAATACCCTCCGCTTTCCAAAAAGGAGGCCTTCCTCCAAAACTTGATCAAGCCTGCTCCTTCTGAAAGTTCGTTAAAGCATGCACCATCCAGCTCATCCGTATATAACAAGTTATTCAACATATGGATTCAAATTCCTCCTTCTCTTCTTTACAATACATTTGAAAATAAAGTCCTTCTTTGCGAAGCAAGTTCTCATGTGTTCCCTCTTCAACAACCGACCCTTGATCAAGCACATAGATATAGTCAGCGTTTTTAATCGTGTTCAGCCTGTGTGCTGCGATGATTCTTGTAACGTTCATCTTAGTTAAATTTTTATCAATCAACTCTTCATTCATCGTATCCAAAGCGCTTGTGGCCTCATCATAGATCAAAATATCCGGTTCACTGATGAGTGATCTGGCAATCAAGAGCCTTTGACGTTGGCCGCCAGACAGGCTTTTGCCTTCTTCAGCAATAACAGTTTCTGCACGAGAAGGGAGTTTTTCAATTTCATGATGCAGATTAGCCTTCTCCAGACATTCTCTTAATTGTTTGTCATCAATCGGCAGCATGGTCAAATTTTCTTTTATACTCCGATTAAACAGACCGCTTTCCTGAAAAATGATCCCCATTCTCTTTCGTAAAGCATCGAACTTGTAATGCTGTAAAGGCTTTCCATCTATATACACATCACCTTCTGTCGGCATGTAAAAGCCCGCAATCATTTTTAGCAATGTGCTCTTTCCGGAACCAGAAACTCCGGCAATGCCTATTTTTTTTCCGGCAGGTATGGTCATATTGATATTCGTTAATGTATGTGAATCGAAATCGCCGAACTTAAATGATACATTCCTAATTTCGATGTCTCCTGTTAAGTTTTTAGGGACTGCAAGGCTTTCGGGATTTGGCTGTTCTTTCCTATGATTGACAACATCCTGGATTCGCTTGATATAGCTGTATAGATAGACAACCTCGGAATAGCTGCTGCCCAATGAAATAATCGGGTTCGTAAACAGAACGGCTAATGTGTTGATTGCAATTAAGGTACCCATGCTCATGGTTCCATCCATTACCAATGAACTGCCTCGCCATAAAACCACAATGGGCAGCATAAATTGGGTGGTTAAGATCACATTGCTGACGAGTGAATCGAATACCGATTTCTTATAAAAGGTCGACAACTGTTTTTCAAACTGTTCATACCATCTGTCAACAACTTCGCCTTCCAGTCCCAAAGCCTTAATGTCGTAAATTCGGTTAATGCTCTCTGCCGTGATGGTTTGTACTTTGGACTGGGCGATGACATCTTGGTCAGTCAGCATCATGGAGCGTTTTGTAGAAATGAGCAGGATCAAAAACAAAAAGCATCCAATCAGCACAACCATTGTGCCTAGATTTACAGACTCCCTGACTAATAGATAGCCAAACAGAAATAAAAGACTGGTATCGATCACCACTGAAGCCACTTTATTGGATAAAATTTGCTTCACCATATTATTTGAATTGGCTCTAAAAATAAGATCGCCGGAAGATCTGTTGTTGAAAAACCTGATCGGCAGACGAAACAATGTCGAGATGAATGTACCCATCATCTTTTGATCGATGCTGTTTTGCAGTTTTGTTACGACAATGCCTCTTGTCATAGAAAATAAAAAGTATACAGTTGCAAGCAGAAAGAGGCCCCAGCCGATAGACTCAATTGAATTTATGTTACTATTGCCGACAATCTGATCTGTAATGGTCTTATTCATATAGGGTGCGATGACACCCAATGCTTGTAAAAAGAGAGAAGAAAGCAACAGGAAGACGATGAACTTCTTATTCAGAAGGCCAAACTCCAAATAGAACTTCAAGGGATTCTCTCTTTTTTTCTTTTGAAAACCTTGATCTGGTTTAAAAAAGATAAAGAAGCCACTAAAGTGCTGTTCAAAATCCTGTTTGTTAAGCTTTAATCTTCCCTGTGCGGGATCCAAGACATAGTAGTATTTCGCATTGGCCTTCTCTAAAACAACAAAGTGATTATGATCCCAGTGCAGCAAGCTTGGAATTGGGAGATCCTGATAATGAACGGATTCCAGCTTTCCTGGGTAGCTCTCCAAGTGATACTCAGCTGCTACCTCTATAATATTTTTGAAAGACATGCCTGAGTTGTTTACATGAAACCGCTCTCTCATTTCCGATAAACCTTCATGATGTCTGTAATAACTTAGAATCATGGCTAAACAAGTCAACCCGCACTCACTATTTTCCATCTGTTCAATATATCGGACTTTTCCCATTGGCCAACGAACCCCTTTTATCGTTATCCCTTCAAATATACAAGGGAAGAGGAGGTTTTTACATACATTTTTCCATAAACTAGGGTATTCCCCAAGTAACCTTACAAACTATTGAATAAATACCAAATTCAGTATAAATTGAGATTGTAGTTAACTACCAATACAAAATTTGGAGGAGATTTAAAATGTCAATCAACTCAATTATCAGTAAGTGGGAAGAGAACTCAGCAAAAAACAATGCAAGTGTTCTAGCTGGAATGAACAAGCTGGATGCGGAAGAATTGAACCGAATCAATGGCGGAAGTGACGTAAATCCAGAAACGACTCCATTGTGTATTGGTATTATCACAGGGCTTACTTACTCCATCAGAAAATGTAAATAATACTTAATGGAGGATCCCCGCTGATGCTGGGATCCTCCATTTGGGTTGTCTGGGTCTTAAGGAGGCTGCGGATGAGTGAATCTAGAGGGTGTATCAAGTGCGGGAGCCGTAATGCGTCTACAAAGGATGTTGCGATGACGGGTACCGGACTTTCTAAGATGTTCGATATCCAACACAATCAATTCGCTGTTGTATCATGCCAAAACTGCGGCTACTCTGAGTTTTATAAACGCGACAGTTCAACAGGCAGCAACATCCTTGACCTGTTCTTCGGCTGACAAAAAAAGCAGCTTCCCGTGATGTGTATGTCACATCGCGGGAAGCTGCTCTTCCTTTTGGGCTATTTCACCAGCTGGCCGCGCTCATTGAAGAACGTCTTGTAGCCAAACAGGACAAAAATGATGACGGATAGCGAGACCGCACCGGCAATGCCGAGCATGATCGCTATCTGGTACTCAATGGAAGTGAGCGGAGAGGCGCCGCCAAGTATCTGACCGGTCATCATGCCGGGCAGGAAGACAATACCCATCCCGACCATATTATTGATCGTTGGCATCATCGCCGAGTCGAATGCCCGGTTGGCAATATCGTTTGTGGCCTGTTTCGGTGTGGCACCGAGCATCAGCGCGCCTTCAACAAGATTGCGGCGCGATTCCATTTCACCAAGGAATGTATTCACGCCAAGGGTAATGCCTGTCATGGAGTTACCGACAATCATGCCGGCAATCGGGATCACATAGGTCGGCTTGTACCAAGGCGACAGCCCGATGACCACAAGGATGAAGTAGGCGATGCTGAACAGCACACCGGCCAGCATGGAGATGGCAATCAGTTTTTTCATCTGAGGATTGAGGTCGTACTTCAGCCGCTTGAAAATCGTATAGATGGCAAAGCTCACCATGACCGCCAGGATGCCGAGCGTGTACCACGGGTTCGCATTCTTAAAAATGTATTCCAAAATGAAGCCGACAATCACGAGCTGGATGGACATGCGGAATGTACTGATGATGATTTCCCGTTCGCGGTTGATGCCGCGCCATCTGACAATGAGGATTAAAATGATGATGAACAAATAGGCCGCTGCGAGGCGCCACCAGGCCAAATCAATTACACCGCTTTTCATTGTTGCTTCACACCTCCTGAACGGACAATGCGTCCCGCCTCAATCTCGACCACATACTCAGCAAAGGCATCGACAATGGCCTGGGCGTGGGTTACCATAACGACAGTCTGATTGCGTTTCTTGAACGTAGCGAGCACCTTCTGCATGATTTCGTGAGCGGTATCCTCATCAAGTGCGGATGTCGGCTCATCTAAGAGGAGCGCTTCCGGGCTGAGCAGGAGCACACGGGCAAAGGCCAGGCGCTGCTTTTCCCCGCCCGAAAGCTTGTCCACCTCATCATCCAGCTGCTTATTCAGATGCACCGTTTCCAGCACTGCTTTCATTTCACTGTCGGTGGCCGCTTGCTGTTCGGAAAACTTGCGGCCTATGTTCAGGTTTTCACGGATTGTGCCACCAAAAATTGAAGGGTTCTGCTGCAGCATGATGACCTTGCGGCGCAGCTCAATCAGATTCGTGCTGCCAAGCGGCTTGCCGCCGGCATAGACTTCCCCGGAATCCGGGCTGATCATGCCATTCAGCAGCGTCATCAGCCTTGTTTTCCCGGAGCCGCTCTTGCCGATGATGCATGTCACCTTGTCGGCTGGGATCTCAAGCTCGGGAATATCCAATATGTTTTTGAATTTGACATGTTCCAATCGAAAATCCACAGATTTCCTCCTCTTCTTTGTTCGGTTGGGCGGGCAAGGCTATGCTTGCTCACACTTTTCCGGGATATTGGATTTCTCGCCGTTATGCCCCCGCATATTGGAAATGCTCATAAAAGGCAAAACGCCTTACAACCATTTCCATTCCCTGCTGCCGTACCCGGCAAACTGCCGAGCCCTTTCTAACCCGCTCTCTGTTTCTATTATACTGTTGCTGCTTCACACAGCAATTTGCCTGCTCTCATAGAGCTTGCCCGGTTCTGATTCAGCGCTTCTGTGCGTTTATTCGGCGGAAATAAGACGTATTTCAGCGCTTTTCCATTTCATTCAGCGAGAATGAGCGCCAATTCAGCGCTTTCCCCCTACCTTTCAGCGCATCGCCTGAATTCAGCGCTTCTGTGCGTTTATCCGGCGGAAACAAGACGTATTTTAGCGCTTTTCCTGCTCATTCAGCGAGAATGGGCGCCAATTCAGTGCTTTCCCCCTACCTTTCAGCGCTTCTGTACACCTATTCGGCGGAAACAAAACGTATTTCAGCGCTTTTCCTGCTCATTCAGCGAGAATGGGCGCCGATTCAGCGCTTTCCCCCTACCATTCAGCGCGCCACCTTCACACCGCCGCCCTAAAATATTAAAAGGAATGCCCACATGAGCACTCCTTTCCAAGATTCTATATCGGTTTTTTCGGGAACAGTACGTCGCCGCTTGTTTGGTCCGGATGCAGGAAGGTGTTCAGCACCTTGGTCAGCTCTTCCGGATTGTACGGTTTCGTGAAGTACTTTTTGATCTCAAAGGTTTTCATTTTGCTCTTTTCCTGGTCAAGTGCACTGGAAATAATAATCGGGATGTCTTTTGTTTCTTTTGTTTCTTTCAGCATCTTGATCAATTCCCATCCGTTGATATCCTCACCGAGCATCAGGTCGACAACAATGCCGACCAGCGGCAATGTCAAAGCTTCCTTATAGGCATGCTCCGGGTGATAATGATGGATAACGGTGAAGCCTTTTCCTTTCAGTTCTTCAGAAAGCAGGAGGGCAATGCTCGTATCATCTTCCACAATCATGACATTGCATCCTGTCTGCCGATCTTGTTCCTTTGCTGCTGCGGCCTCCATTTGTGCATCGGCAAGCGGCAACGAGAAGCTGACGGTTGTGCCTGTGCCTTCTTCCGAATCAATCCAGATATCTCCATTATGATGATCAATAATTTCTTTGGAGATCGCAAGGCCGAGTCCAGTTCCGCCGATTTTGCGGCGTTCGCTGTTGTCAATGCGCTGGAACTTGGTAAACAGCTTGCCGATGTGTTCTTTCGGAATGCCAAGCCCTTCATCGTGTATGCTTGTAACCAGTTTGCCGTCACGGTTGCACAGCTTGATCTCAATATTGCCGCCGCCTGGCATGAATTTAACCGCATTGCCGATCAGATTCGTCAGTACTTGTTCCAAACGCTGGCGGTCAGCCGCAATCCTGATATCTGGTGCTTCATCCACCAAATAGATGTTATGCTTCTTCTCATGTCCGAATCGGCTGACAACATCCATTGCAATTTCGTCCATCCGGCAGGACTCTGTATGGTACTCCTGGCGCCCGGTCTCCATTCGCTGAATATCAAGGAAATCATTGATCAAGTTTGTCAGTCGCTTTGCTTCCTTATGGATCGTCTGCAAATATTTCTTGCGGCGTTCTTCTTTTAGGTCCTTCGTCAGCAATAGTTCCGTGAAGCCAAGCACACTGGAAAGCGGTGTTCGCAGCTCATGGCTGACCGTGCTCACCAGTTCAGATTTCATCTGGTCGATCTCGTGTGCCCGGGTAATGTCCCGATGCACCAAAATTGTGCCAAAACGCTTGCCTGAACGATATACAGGAGCGGCATACACGCTCATAAAACGTTCTTCGCCAATTCTGTACTCGAATATCTTATCTTCCATTTCCTCTTCGGCAACTGCGGCTTTAAAATAAGTCTGCAGCTGTTCGTCCGGTGTGCAGTTCCCCGCAAAGGCCGCCGTCCAGACTGCATACGGCACGTGTTCTTCATGCTTCCAATTTTCTGCTCTGACATAGGCTTTCAGCGTATCATTGTACTGGAGCATATTGCCGTCCATATCAACGAACTGAATCCCTTCATTGATATGCTCAACAATATCGTGATTCAGCTGGCGGGCCACTTCAACATCCTCATACATATAGATGCGCTCTGTCGCCAGCGCCATGCGCTGCATCAATCCGTTCAGCTCGGCAATTTCCTCATCATGAAACGGTGTGCCCAGACGGGTTGCCGCAAAAATAGCGACAATGTTTTGGTCCGCATCAAAAATGCTTGCATAAAGGTCATACGCATCAAACGTCGTCTCTGCAATTCCCTGTTCTTCAGCCGTAGTCTGCCGCTTGATGACGACAATCCGTTCTTCCTTCAGCCTTAAGAGATCCATGTGGCCTTCTGAATGGAGCAGCCGTTCCCGTGTTTCTTTGGATACCCCGTTGCTGGCATAAATCTTCTCATTCACAAGCCAGAACAGGCTCTGGTCAAAGATAAACTGCTGGTTCAGGAATGTATGGAATGTATCGCACAGTTCCTGCTTGTTCAACGTAAAGGTCAAATGGTTGTTGAGCACATTCAGACGCTCCAAAATCTCATTCGTTTCCTTCAATTCAAGCATAGTGCGCTGCACTTTTTCCTGCTGTTCTTCCAACTCATCCTGCTGGGCGATCAGCTCTTCATTATGGGTAACGAGATCCTCTTCTTTCGCCTGGATCGTCTGAGCCATCTTGCGGAATGATTGTATCAGCTTGCCGATCTCATCATCACTCTCGCGTTTCGGCAGCTGGACAAACTGGCCGTTCGACACTTGATCTGTGGCTGCCTGCAGTTCCTCGATCGGCCGGATGATCCGGTTAATAATCGTGCCGACCAGCGGCAAGAGCAGAAGCAGGAATAATGCAGCAAGCGCGCTCGACAGAATCGAATACTGCTGTGATTTCTCGAGAATCTTTCTGTTGATGTTCTCAACCCGGGTCTCATAGCCTTTTTTATAGTTTTCTGTCTTGTTCAGCACCGTGCTCACGAGTGTGCCGACACGGCTGTTATGCGCATCTTTAAGAGACTGACTATCCCCGGTGCGCACGGCCTTTTCTACATCGGGGTAAATTTCATATCGATATTCATTGTAAAAATCATTCTGGCTCTCAACGAACTCAATCTCTGACTCATCGAGATCATACGTGTTAAACTCTTTAATCTGCTTATCAAACTCATCAAGCGACCGGATGAGCTTGACTCTTTCTCTTTCACTGTCAAAGGCTATATAGCCACGCACATGAAAAATAATATTATTCAGCGTACTGCTCATTTCTTCCACAAGCTGGTAACGATCTTCAATCTGGGCCCGTTCCTTCTCCAGCTTATTCTGCGCATGGTCAATAAACAGGTAAAACAAAAAAGACGTAATGATTAAAGTAATAAACACAACAAATACCGTAAAAAGGTAGCGGCTGCGGATGCTTTCTTTACGGAGGCGGCTTCTCTCACTCATACAATAATCTCCTCAATTAAACTGAGCAGCGCTACCGGACTGAATGGTTTTGCCATAAAGTAATTGGCACCTGCTGCAATCATCTTCTCTTTATCCGACTCTTGTGTTTTAGCCGTCAGCATCAGGATATTAATAGATGCCTT
>Ga0153921_1001001_pt1 | contig 13350 bp, 10 predicted proteins | sample TSNJ005MetaG_FD_104691 | JGI IMG/M metagenome (GOLD analysis project Ga0153921, IMG submission 104691) | Attine ant fungus gardens microbial communities from New Jersey, USA - TSNJ005 MetaG | ecosystem: Host-associated > Fungi > Mycelium > Unclassified | place: USA: New Jersey, Brendon T. Byrne... | reverse complement strand
GTTCACCCTTGAGGTCGTAGTTGGCCAGCAACTGGTCCCACAGCACGTCGCCCGACGAGGTGACCAGCAAGCGCGCCAGCACGCCGCCCATGCTGTGGCCGATGAGCACCATGTCCTTCGACGCCGGCGTGCTGCCGTTGGGATCGAAGTGCTTGAGCGTGTTGTTGAACGCCTGGTTGATCTCATAGCGGTTCAATGCGATCGGCGCGTTGGTCGGGTAGTACACCTGCCACACCTGGAAGTGCTTGCGCAGTTCGGGGTCGCCCATCACCTCGTTGGCCACGTTCACCCACGCCTCCGGGCTGCTGCCCAGCCCGTGCAGCATGAAGATGATGCGGCGGTTCGGGTCCCACGGCTGCATCAGGTAGATGTGCGGCTCGCCGATACCCTCACTCATGCCGAACAGGGTACGCAGCGACTGCCGGGCGAAGCCACTCTGCGCCAGCCACAGGCCATAGGCGGCGGTGAAATTGCCGGCCAGCGGCACCTGCTCGCCGTGCAGGGTGATGCGCTCGGTGGCCTCCGGCGAATAGGCATCCAGTTCAACCCGGCGCGTCCGCATCACATCGTCCAGGCTGCTGCCTTCGAAACGCAGCAACGCGGTGACGTTGATCGAGGACATCTCGCTGAACTCGGGCACTGAATCGTCATGCCGATGACGGCGGCCACGACGCTCGTCATCGTCATCATCCGCTGCCGTTTCAGCCTTCGGGCCATCCGGCGCGATCACCGGCGCGACCAGCTTGGGCGGATCCATCACCATCACCAACTCGGCGCCGAAACCATCGCGACGATAGGTGCTGCGCAGGCCAACGAAGCTGACGGTGCCGGCCGGCACCAGCTGCGCAGGAATGCTCTTCAGGCCCAGCTGCTGGTAGTTCGACGCCAGCGACCAGCTGCCGACGGTCAGCGGCTTCGTGTAGTCCTCGCCGGCCAGCGCCGCCGCACGCGCACGCACGAACAGCACCACCGCCGCCTTCTCGGCGGCGTAGTTGTAGTAGTCGCGCACCTGTGTCTGCCGGTCCTCGAAGGCACGGTCGGACGGCGAGCGGCCGCTGTAGAACAGGTAGGCATAGGCGTAGCGCGCGGCTTCCAGCCAGGCATCCAGCGCCGCATCGCTCATCGGCGGATCGCCGGCGGCGGTCTTTTTCGGCGTCAGCGCCAGCGCGGCCTTCACCCACAGTTCGGACAGCGCCGACAGCCGCTGCTCGACATTGAGATCGTCGGTCATCAGCAGCGTACTGCGGCAGACCAGGAAGTCCTTCTCGCACTGCGATTCATCCAGGCCCGCTGCGCTGAGCGTCTCGCGCGCGGCCGGGCTGAGCTTGCCGGTGTTGAGCACGTCGGCACGCTTGTTGACCAGCGAATCGCTGGACGTGACCTGCTTGACGGTCACCATCGCGCAGCCGCTGCTGCCCAGCAGCAGGAAGGCGGCGAACAACACCGGCAGCGCACGCTGCCAGCGGATCGGGGGGAGTCGAGTCATTACTGCGGGTCCTGCTCGGTACCAGGCACACCCTGGCGGATCACGGTGGAGAAGTGGTCGCCGCTGCCCAGGTCGAGTGCACGCTGGGTGATGCGGCCCTTGTCATGCAGTTCGGCATAAGGCACGCCCGGGGTGAGCGCACCGACCTCCTGCGCATACTCGGCCAGATACCCGGACAGCAGCAGGCGGTAGTCCAGCGGCAGGCGCGGCGCAATGTGGCGGGCCAGGTCGAAGACGATGGTGGTGCAGTTGCTGGTGAGCGTGTTGTAGAAGCCCGGCTTCGCATCCAGTTCACGCGCCTGCGCGATGTACGCGGCAAACAGTTCCTTCAACTGCGCACGGTCCATGCCGTGCAGGCGGTACAGATAGACATCCTCGCCACGCGCGTTGGTGCGGGTACGGATGATGTCGGTCTCCTCCGAGGCCACCAGGGTCATCTCGAACTTGCGGAAGAAGCCGCCCAGCGCCGAGAACGATTCGCCGCGTTCCTTGCGGATCTCCAGCGAGAACACCACGTGGCGCCCATCCTCGAAGCCAAACGAGATGAGGGTGTGGGCGATCGCCGGGCCCATCCAGTACGACAGCACCAGGTCGGCCGAGCGCAGCTGGTCCAGGTCGTACTCGCGACGCACCCAGTGCGCGTCGTAGTCGGTCTCGCTGCGCCAGGTGAAATCACGCACATTGTCGAACACCACGTGGCGCCCGTCGAAGGACACCACATGCAGGCGCTGGGCCACGTCATCGGCCCATACGCGGTCCTGGCGTGGGGTCAGCAGCAGCCACCACAGGCCGGCCAGCGCCAGCGAAGCGCCGAACGCCATGCCGAGGCGACGGTTGCTGCGACCACGCGCAACCCGCCACGACGCCCACAGCGCAACCAGCAGCCACAGCACCGCAATGCCGTTCGCCAACCAGCCCGGCCCCGGCATCTGATAGGCCAACAGCCCGGTCACCCACAACGCTGCAAGCGCCATGGCACTTCCTGTCATCCAACGTCCTGCGGCTTTCACTGGCATCCTGTCGCGGTCCCGAAGCCGCATAGTTAGCCACAAGCGGGTTCACCGTGGCATCTACGGCCCGTTCAGGCACGCCAGCGCACCGTCTGCAGCGGCCCCCGCGGCCCGATGGATCACTCAGGAGCAATGATGGGCATCACTTCAGTGGCCGGCGTTCCGGTCCAACCCCAGCACCGCGCAACCTGCCACTGCGGCACGGTCGAGCTGCTGCTGGACCTGCCGGACGGCATCGTCGATCCCCGCCGCTGTGACTGCTCGATGTGCCGGCGCCGTGGCGCCATCGCCGCCAGCGTCACCCGCGGCGGCCTGCAGGTGGTGCGCGGGCAGCATCACCTGCAGAAGTACCAGTTCAACACCCATGTGGCCGAACACTATTTCTGCGGTGTGTGCGGCATCTACACCCATCACCGGCGCCGCTCCAACCCCGATCAGTACGGCTACAACGTGGCATGCCTGGAAGGCATCGACCCGTTTGCGCTGGGCATCATCTCGGTCAACGACGGCGTCAACCACCCGGCCGACCGAGGCGCCTAGTGGCGCGTGCGCCGCGGCGGCGTGGCGATCTTCTGCCAAGGCGCCATGCCGCTGCGCCCGGCCCGCACAGGGCGTTTCAGCCAGGGCCGGCGTGGCGGTGACTGCGGCGCGTCCGCGACCGGGGGAGGAAGTGGTCCACGGCCGGGCCAGAGATGGTCGAGCAGCCACATGGCGGGTCTCCGTGGGGGACGGGGACGATCGAGACTAGGCCCGGATCGGCATAGGGCGCGTGACGCGGCGACGACCGCCGGATGACACGCCATTGAGAATCATTTGCATCAATCAAGAGCAATCCCGATAATCCGCGGCGATCTTCCATGGACCGACCGCCATGCCTGCCCGCCACACCCTGCTCTGCCTTGCCCTGGCGATGCCAGGCGTCCTCACCGCACCACTGGCTACGGCAGCGGAAACACCGGACGCCCGGACCCTGGACCGCGTCAGCGTCGTGGCCGACCGCGCCAGTACCGCGACCAAGACCGATACCGCACTGACCGCGACGCCACAGGCGATCAGCGTGGTCACCCAGCAGCTGTTCACCGATCGCGGCGCGCACAACCTGCAGGAGGTGCTGCGCTACAGCGCCGGCGTCACCGCCGACGCCTGGGGCCTGGATACCCGCAACGACGCTACGTCGGTACGCGGCCTGGACCCGGTGCAGTATGTGGATGGCCTCCGTCGCAGCTATGGCTTCAGCCCGCTCGCGCGACCGGAGATCTACGGCCTGGAGCGGGTGGAAGTGCTGCGCGGACCGTCTTCGGTGCTGTACGGCGCTGGCGCGACCGGCGGCATCATCAACGCCATCAGCAAGCGCCCCACTTTCGGTGCGGCACGCGGGGAGCTCGCCGTGCAGCTGGGCAGCTTCGATCGCAGGCAGCTGCAGGGTGACGTCGGTGGCGCACTGAACGAGGCAGGCTCCCTGGCCGGTCGCCTGGTCGGGCTGGTACGCGCCTCCAACATGCAGACCGACACGCTCAAGGATGACCGCGTCTACCTGGCACCGTCGATCAGCTGGCGCGGCGAACGCAGCACCTTGACCCTGCTGGCCAGCTACCAGCATGACAAGACCGGCTCCAGCCAGCAGTTCCTGCCGCTGGCCGCAACCCTGCTGGCGCCACCCGGGCGTCGCCTGGATCCCTCCACCTTCATCGGCGACCGCGACTTCGATCTCATCGATTCACGCGTCTACAGCCTGACCGCACTGTTCGACCACAGCTTCAACGACGTGCTCAGCCTGCGCTCGGCCGTGCGCTACATCGATGGCAGAACAACGCTGCAGCAGATGTATGTGGACAGCTACAGCAACCCGGCCGATCCGTTCATCGACGCCGCACGTCGCGTGGTCAATCGCACGGCCTATGGCACCCGCCCGGACGTGCAGATCCTCAGCGCCGACAACGCGCTGCAGTTCGATTTCGCCACCGGCGCCTTCCAGCACCTGCTGCTGGCCGGCGTCGACTACAGCCAGTACAAGGAGCAACTGCAGCGCCTGGATGCCACCGGCACGCCGATCGACATCTACGCGCCGGTCTCAGTGGCGCCGACCGTGCGGGGCTGGGAACGCCAACCCGACCAGACCTCCACCCAGCTGGGCCTGTACGTGCAGGATCAGATCCGCTGGGCCGACCGCGTGTCGCTGGTGCTCGGTGCGCGGCGTGACCATGCACGCTCGAAGACTGAGGGCCAGCCCAGCCAGACCGACAACGCCACCACCTATCGCGCCGGCCTGATCGGCGAACTGGGCGCCGGGGTGTCGCCCTACCTGAGCTACAGCGAATCGTTCCTGCCGGTTACCGGCCAGGACCTGTTCGGCCAGGCCTTCAAGCCGATGCGCGGCCGCCAGAGCGAGGCTGGCATCAAGTGGCAACCGGCACGCAACCTGCTGCTGACGATGGCGGCGTACCGCATCACCGAAACCAACCGGCAGACCAACGACCCGGACAACGTGTTGAACGTGGTGCAGACCGGGCAGATCCGCTCCAAGGGCATCGAGCTGGAAGGCCAGTTCCAGTTCGCCAACGACCTCACGGTGACGGCAGCGCTCGCCCGCAACGAGGCCGAAGTCAGTCGCAGCAACTTCGCGCTGGAAGTCGGCCAGCGCCTCAACGACACCCCGCAGGACCTGGCCTCGGCCTGGGTGTCCAAGGGCTTCCAGCTGGACGATGCCGCACGCCTGCGCCTGGGCCTGGGCGTGCGCCATGTCGGCAACACGGTCTCGCTGGGCAACGGCGGGCGCATCATCACCCCCAGCTACACGCTGGCCGATGCACTGCTGGAAGTACAGGTGACCGACTGGACGATGGCCCTGAACATCACCAACCTCACCGACAAGCGCTACTACGCACCGTGCCGTACCTTCGGCGACTGCTTCGCAGGTTATCCGCGCGTGGTGACCGGCACCATCAGCTACCGGTTCTGATCACCGTCAACGCTGGCCGCCGCAGCAGCAGGTGCAACAGCACCGCGCATGCGGCGGTCAGCAGCGCCAGTACACGCAGCAGCAGTGCCAGCGCCTCGGCGCTGACCTGCTGCAGCTGCGTGGCAGTCATCGCCGGCAACAGCGCTGCGGCCTGCGCGAGGGACCCGCTCGCCAGATAAGCGCCGGCACGCGCCAACGACGCGGGCGAAGCCCCTTGCAGCTGCCGACCGATCAGCAGCGCGAGCAGTGCAGTCACCGCAGCCAACGCGATGCCTTCGCCGGCCACCCGCACGGTTCCGAAGATGCCTGCGGCCATGCCCGCACGTTGCACCGGTACCACGCTCACCGACAGCCCATCCATCAGCCCCCACGGCAACGCCGTTCCTGCGCCGACCAGCATCAGCAACGGTACCCACTGCGAGGGCGATGGGTGCGACGCCTGCCGCGACAGCAGGTACAGGCCGGAGGCACACACCAGCAGGCCCAGCATGCACAGCCGCGCATTTCCCACGCGCTCCGCCCAGCGCGCGGCAAGCAAGGGCAGCACAAGCATGGGTGCGGACAGGGCCAGCATCTGCAGCCCCACCTGTGTCGGGCTCTGTCCATGTACGCCGAGCAGCTGCAGGGGCAGTACGACCAGCAACACCACGTAGCCGAAGCAGGTCGCCACCGGCAGCAGCTGGACGCCGAGGAACGCCGGTTGCGAGAACAGTGAGAGGTCCAGCAACGGTGCTGGGTGCCGCCGTTCGATGCTGACGAACACCCCGCCCAACAACAGCGTCGCCAGCAGCGCCAGTTGCCCGCGCACGGCATGCAGGCCGAACTCGCCCAGCCACAGCAGGGCCAGGGTCAACGCCGCCAGCGTCAGGCTGAAACTGAGCATGCCGCCGATATCCAGCCGTCGGCGCTCGCCATGGCTTTCAGGCAACGCGCGCGCGCCCAGGCCGAAGGCCACCAACGTCAGCACACCGCCCGCGGCGAACACACTGCGCCATCCCAGTACCTGCAACAGCAGGCCCGCGAGCAGGGGCCCCAACGCCAGCCCCGTGCCGAACGTCGTGCCCAGCAGGGCGAAGACCCGGGCACGCGCCGGCCCCTGCCAGGCTTGTGCCAGCAGGGCCGTGCCGGATGCCAACGCCGCTGCAGCGGCGACACCCTGCAACCCGCGCGCCAGATCCAGCCACAGCAGCGTGGGTGCAAGGCAGACGACGGCGGTGGCGGTGGTGAAGCCCGCCGTGCCCAGCAGGAACAGCCGCCTACGGCCATATCGATCGGCCAAGCCGCCTGCAGCGAGCAACAGACTGCCGAAGGCAAGCATGAAGGCGTTGGTCACCCAGGCCAACGCGGTGGGCGATGCCGCTGCGGAACGGGCCAGCGCCGGCACCGCGACTGCACCGGCAGAAAAGGACAACGGCAACGCCAGCGCGGCCAGGCAGACCGCAAGCAGGGCCCAGCGCTGCTGCGCGCGGACAGGTACAGGGAGCATCGAATCCGGGGCCATACGGGCCTCCATCCATCAGGGGCATTGATGATGGACAGGCCGCTATTCCAGAAAAACAGGCTCGATGGACGTTGATTACGGCCAACCGTTCCGCAATTATGCTCTCCATGGACTCCATCTCCGCCCTGCTCGCCTTTGTCCGCACCGCGGAGGCAGGCAGCATCGTCGGTGCGGCCCGCGTACTCGGCCTGTCAGCCTCGGCCGTCGGCAAGCGCATCGCCCGCCTTGAGCTCGACCTGGGCACGCGCCTGTTCCAGCGCACCACCCGCCGCGTGCACCTCACCGACGAAGGCGAACTGCTGCTGCAGCGCTGCCGGCGTGCGCTGGACGAACTTTCCGAAGCGCAGGCAGATCTGGCGCAGCGACAGCACGCCCCCAGCGGACTGCTGCGCATCGGCCTGCCCACCATCGGCTACCGCTTCCTGCTGCCGGTGCTGCCCGGCTTCCAGCAGCGCTACCCGCAGGTACAGCTGGAACTGGACTTCAACGACCGCATCGTCGATGTGGTCAGCGAAGGTCTCGACGCGGTGATACGCAGTGGTGAACTGGCCGATTCCAGCCTGACCGCACGGCGGCTGGGCGGTTTTCGTTTCATCCTCTGTGCCGCGCCGGGCTACCTGCAGGCGCACGGCACGCCCGGCGATGTGGACGACCTGCGCATGCATACCGCGCTGCGCTTCCGTTACCCCACCACCGGAAAGCTGCATCCGTGGCAGCTGCCGGGCATCGAAGGCGATGCCGGGGCGCGGCTTCCCACGGCGATGACCTGCAACAACATGGAAGCCGTGCTGGCCGCGGCGATCGGATGCATGGGCCTGGCCTGGATGCCTGACTTCCTCGCCGCTGACGCGCTGGCCGATGGCCGCCTGCAACGGGTATTGCCTGCGCTGCCCACGCACCAGGGGCAGTTTTCGTTGCTATGGCCCGGTGGGCGCCATCCCAGTGCACGCCTGCGGGTGTTCATCGACTATGCCGTTGCCAACCTGTTCCATGGCGACGAGGTGTAGCGGATCCACCAGATCAGTTCGCACCCGCCGTCTGCAGGAAATTGTCCAGCACCGGCGACGGTGATTCCGGGCGCACGCAGAACTGCAGGGCGAAACGGGCGGCTTCGCTCTCCAGCACGCGATAGACGATCTCCTGCGGGCGGAAGCTCGCCATGCTGGCTGGAACGATTGCCACGCCAGCGTCCACCGCCACCAGCGACAACACCGCATGCATGCCCTGCGCTTCCTGCACCACGCGCGGGGTGAAGCCCGCAACGGTGCACAGACCCAGCACCTGCGCGTGGAAGCCGATGCCCTCGCCCGCCGGCCATGAAACGAACGGTTCGTCGGCCAGCATCGCCACACTGACCTCCGGCGCATCGGCCAACGCATGTGCACGCGGCAGCGCAATCGCCAGGCGGTCGTGGTCGAAGGCGTGCAGCACCAGCTCGGCGGCGGGAATCGGTGGAATCAGCACGCCGACGTCGATGCGCTGCTCACGCAGCCACAGTTGCTGCTGGCGCGACGTGGCTTCCTGCAGGTGCAGCTGTACCTGCGGGTACTGCTGGCGGAAGCGGCGGATCAGGCCAGGCAGGCGCCCATACAGTGCACTGCCTACATAACCCACGCGCAGGCTGCCGGACTGCCCCGCTGCAGCCTCGCGGGTGCGCTGCAGCGCCAGCTCGGCCTGCTGCAACGTTGCCCGCGCCTCCACCAGCAGCGTCTGCCCGGCCACGGTCAGGCCCAGGGTGCGGTTGCCGCGCACGATCAGTTCACTTCCGAGTTCGTCTTCCAGCCGTCGTATTGCTGCCGTCAGCGGTGGCTGCGACATGTGCAGGCGCGCTGCGGCGCGGTGGAAATGCAGCTCTTCGGCCACGGCCACGAACTGGCGAAGCAGGCGCAGGTCGATCATCTCGGTGCAGGCAGTGGGAACTTGCCTAGGGTACGCCGTCAGCTGCGCGCGTCCACACTGGCGCGGGCAATGGCCGGCCACTGCAGTGCGACCGATTCGATGCTGTCAGCAACCACCGCACGCAGATCGCGCGGGTACGCCACATGCTCGGCTTCCTGCAGGCGCAGTGCATGGAACTGCCCGTTGCTGGCACGCAGTGCCCACCCACCCTCCTGGCAGCGCGTGGATGCCAGATAGGCCACCCCTTGCGCAACAGCTTCCGGATGCAATTCGTCGGGCTCGCCTTCGATGCCCCACATGCGGGTCTTCGCCACCGGCGAAACCGCGTTGACCACGATGCCATGCTCGGCGCCTTCCAGCGCCAGCACATTGACCAGGCCAAGCGCGGCCAGCTTGCCCATCGCATAGGCGGACAGTCCGCGCTGTGCGTACTGGGGATACAGCGCGCGATCGGACGTCGTGATGACGATGCGGCCACCGCCGGCCGCACGCATCGCGGGCCACGCCGCCTGCGCCAGCCACAACGGCGTCTTCGCCGCCAGGCACAGCATCTGCTCCAGCGCCTCGTCCTCGACCGCTTCCAGCGTCTGGTACTCGACCCAGCCCGCGTTGTGGATCAGGAAGTCGATGCGCCCGTGCGTCTGCAGCAGCTCCTGCACCAGCGCATGGCAACCGTCGCGATGGCCGATGGGACCGCTTGCGGCCTGCACCGGCAGACCCCGCGCCTGCAGCACATCGACGCTGCGCAGGATGCGCTGCGGGTCAGCGCCTCGGCCATCGGTACCGGCACCGACGTCATGCATCAGCACCTGCGCACCGCGCTCGGCCAGCAGGCGGCTGTAGGCCAGGCCCAGTCCACCGGCGGCACCCGTCACCAGGCCAACCTGGCCTTCAAAGGAAATTCGGGAAATCGGCTGCATCTGCACAGCTTCGGCCAAGTACCCAGGTTGCGGCCAATACCATTGACCACAGCGCACGATACGCCCGCGCTATCACCGAAAAAGGGGACGGAGGGGATTAAGTCGTTTCAGGCACAGCAGGACCGATTACGACTTAATCCCCTCCGTCCCCTTTTTCCTAGCGGCTGAAGCGGCGGGCGCCTGCCACGCAGATCACCGCGACCACGGTCACCAGCACCATGCTGAGGCTGACCGATTCGTGCAGCAGCAGCGCGGCCAGGGCCAGGCCGAAGAACGGCTGCAGCAACTGCAACTGGCCGACAGCGGCGATGCCGCCCTGCGCCAACCCGCGGTACCAGAACAGGAAGCCGATCAGCATGCTGAACACCGCCACGTAGCCCAGCGCCCACCACGCCGAGGCACCGACCGCAGTGAACGAAGCCGGGCGCATCAGCACTGCCAACGGCAGCATCACCGGCGATGCCAGCAGCAGCGCCCAGCTGATCACCTGCCAGCCGCCCAGATGACGGGCCAGCCGGCCGCCTTCGGCATAGCCCAGCCCGCACACCACGATGGCTGCCAGCATCAGCAGGTCAGCTTGCAATGACGCCTCGATGCCGTTGCGCACTGCATAGCCCACTACGCAGGCGCTGCCCAGCAACGAGAACAACCAGAACGCCGGGCGCGGCCGTTCGCCACCGCGCAGCACGCCGAACACGGCCGTACTCAGCGGCAGCAAGCCAAGGAACACGATGGTGTGCGCCGATGACGCATGGCGCAGCGCAAGCGCGGTCAGCAGCGGAAAGCCGACGACCACGCCGAGGCTGACCACCACCAGCCCAGGCAGGTCACCGCGCCGCGGCCACGGCTGGCGCAGCATCAGCAGCAGGCCCAGGCCGAGCACGGCGGCGATGGTGGCGCGTGCGGCAGTGACGAACCCCGCATCCAGCTGCAACACCGCCAGCCGGGTGGCCGGCAATGAGCCCGCGAAGATCACCACACCAATGAAGCCATTGATCCAACCACTCGCCGACCGTTCCACGCCTGTGATCCTGAAGTGCCAGGCGACGCCTGGCGGAGCCTGTATGGAAGCATCCAGAGCGGAACCGCCCCAGCTACAATCCAGTACAGTCGCAAAGAACTGTACTGCCCACACTTCCACTACAGTGCTGCCATGCCACGTCCGCTTACCCGCATCGAATCGGTCATCCAGGCCGTCCGCAACCGCATCACCGCGCGGGTGGATGGCCCCGGCTCCCGCCTGCCTTCGGTGCGCGCGCAGGCAGCAGCGATGGGGGTGTCGGTCTCCACGGTGGTCGAAGCCTACGAGCGCCTGGCGGCCGAAGGCCTGATCAGTGCGCGCGCAGGATCCGGCTTCTACGTCAGCGGGCCGGCCGCACCGCTGGCACTGGCCGAGATGGAACCCCGGCTGGACCGCGCGGTGGATCCCTTGTGGGTGTCGCGGCAATCGCTGGAAACCCCGCCGGGCCACCTCAAGCCGGGGTGCGGCTGGATGCCCAGCAACTGGCTGTATCACGATGGCATGCGCCGCGGCCTGCGTCGGCTGTCGCGTGCCGATGCAGTCCATCTGGTCGACTACGCCGGCCCACTCGGGCTGCCCGCGTTGCGCCAGCTGCTGCAGAGGCGCAGCGCGACGCTGGGCATCGATGCACCGATGGAGCAGATCCTGCTGACCGAATCCGGTACGCACGCGGTCGACCTGATCTGCCGTTTCCTGCTCAAGCCCGGCGACTGCGTACTGGTCGATGACCCGAGCTACTTCAACTACCACGCGCTGCTGAAGGCGCACCAGGTACAGGCAGTGGGTGTGCCGTACACGCCCACCGGCCCGGACCTTGAAGCGTTCGAACGTGCATTGCAGGACCATTCGCCGCGGCTGTACATCACCAATTCCGGATTGCACAACCCGACCGGTGCGGTACTTTCGGCCAGCACCGCGCACCGTCTGCTGGGCCTGGCCGAACGCAGCGAGTTGATCATCGTCGAGGACGACATCTTCGCCGACTTCGAACTGCAGCCGGCGCCGCGGCTGGCCGCGCTCGACGGGCTGTCACGTGTGATCCACGTCGGTAGTTTCTCCAAGACGCTGTCGGCAGCTTCGCGCTGCGGCTACATCGCTGCACGCCATGACTGGATCGAAGCGTTGACCGACCTGAAGCTGGCAACCAGCTTCGGCGGTGGCCATCTGGCCGCGCAACTGATGCACATCGCGCTGACCGACAGTGGCTACCGACGCCACATGCAATCGGTGCGTTCGCGCTTGGCCGATGCGCGCCGGCACACGCTGCGCAAGCTGCACACGCTGGGCATCACCCCGTGGCTGCAACCGGAAGCCGGCCTGTTCCTGTGGTGCCAGCTGCCGGATGGCCGCGATTCCGCCGCGCTGGCGCGGGAGTGCCTGCGCGAAGGCATCGTGCTGGCACCGGGCAACGCGTTCAGCCAGTCGCAGCGCGCGGCCGACTATCTGCGCTTCAACGTATCGCAGTGCCAGGACGCACGGATCTGGCAGGTGCTGGCGCGGGCGCTGCGTTGAGCTGGTAATGCGCGACCAGCGCATCCACCACCACGCGTACGCCCGGCAGCTGGCCGCGACGATGCGGCAGCAGCACGCTGGTGGTGACTTCGCCGGCATGCCACGCCGGAAGGACCTGCTGCAGGCGGCCGGCCGCAATCGCCGCAGCACACAGGCCGTGCGGCAACACGGTGATGCCGAGGCCCGCCTCGGCCGCCGCGATCAGCAGCTGCGACTCATTGCCGACCAGCGCCACCTGCGGCTCCACCTGCACGGTGCGGGCGTCGGCGCTGTGCAGCGTCCAGCGCGTTGCGTGGCGCGCGGTCAGCAGGCCGGCATGCGCGCGTAGCTGCTCGGGCGTCTCCACTGCCGGCGCGGCTGCCAGATAGCCAGGGGACGCGACCAGCACGATGCGCTCGCTACCCAGCGAGCGTTGCACCAACCCGGAATCCGGCAGCGGACCGAAATGGCTGCGCAAGGCGATGTCGATGCCTTCCTGCGCCAGGTCGATGAAACGATCACTCACTTCAACTTCGATGCGCAGCCGCGGATAGCGGCGGGCCAGTGCAGGCAGGCATGCGGCGAGCTCGCCCTGCACCACCGGAATCGAAGCACTGATGCGCACGGTGCCGCTGGGTTCAGCCTGGCGGTCGCGGACAATGGCCTCGGCCGCCTCTACCTCAGACAACGCCGCGCGTGCGCGTTCGAAGAACTCCTGACCGACCTCAGTCAATGCAAAGCGGCGCGAACTGCGCTGCAGCAGCCGCACCTCGAGGTGTTCTTCCAGCAGCGCCACACGCTTGCTCAATGTCGAGCGCGGCAGGCCCAGATGGCGCCCGCCTGCAGCGAACCCGCCCTGCTCCACTGCGGTCACGAACAGGGCCAGATCGTTGAGGTTGAGCATGCGCAACGTCCACAAATGTGGACTTCAGGATGCCATTCGAAATACTTCCGTGGCAATGTCCACGCAGGCACGCTTTCCTCACCCGCCGCATCGCGGCTTGAACCGGAAACCTGCCATGACCCCGATCCTCTTCTACGGCGTGCCCTCGGGCTGCTCGTT
>Ga0153921_1000998_pt1 | contig 13377 bp, 8 predicted proteins | sample TSNJ005MetaG_FD_104691 | JGI IMG/M metagenome (GOLD analysis project Ga0153921, IMG submission 104691) | Attine ant fungus gardens microbial communities from New Jersey, USA - TSNJ005 MetaG | ecosystem: Host-associated > Fungi > Mycelium > Unclassified | place: USA: New Jersey, Brendon T. Byrne... | reverse complement strand
AGGTCGCCAGCGACAGGCTAATAGTGGCCATCAACAGGCTGGGTGGCGTGAAGGAGGCGTTATTGCTCATTAGCGTTGCGCAGCCTTGGGTGCGGCGCTGCTGTTGTCATGGATCAACTGCGTGATCATGGCGTCAGCCTCGGCCAGTTGGCGGTCATACACGTTGGTGGTGAACGAAGCCTTTTGCGGCGCCTGCTGCGCCAGGACCGGGCCGCTCTGGTCGTGCAGGTCGACATTGACCACGGTGCTCAAGCCCACTCGCAGTGGGTGCTTGGCCAGCTCATCGGCGTTGATATGGATACGCACGGGTACACGCTGCACGATCTTGATCCAGTTACCGGTGGCGTTCTGCGCCGGCAGCAGGGCAAACGCGCTGCCGGTACCGGCGCCCAGGCTGTCCACGGTGCCGCTGAATTTCACGTCACTGCCGTAGATGTCCGATTCGATATCCACCTGCTGGCCGATGCGCATGTCGCGCAGTTGGGTTTCCTTGAAGTTGGCGTCGATCCACAGCTGGTCCAGCGGAATCACCGCCATCAGCGCAGTGCCCGGCTGGACGCGCTGGCCCAGTTGCACGGTGCGCTTGGCCACGTAGCCGGTGACCGGCGCGATCAAGGTGCTGCGCGCATTGGTCAGGTAGGCCTGGCGCAGTTGCGCGGCGGCGGCCTGGACGTCCGGGTGCGACGAAATCACGGTGTCGTCCACCAGCGCGCTGGTGGTCTTGAATTGCTGCTGCACGTTGGCCAGGGCGTTTTGCGCCGAGGTCAGGTCGTCACGGGCGTGGGAGAGTTCTTCCTGGGAGATCGCGCCGCCCGCGGCGAGGTTCTTACGACGGTTGTAGTTGTCCTGGGCCTTCTGCACATTGGCTTGCTGCGCCAGCACCTGGGCTTTCATCCCATCGACGTTGCTGTACAAACCCCGTACCTGGCGCACGGTGCGGGCCAGGTTGGCCTGGGCACTTTGCAGGCCGACGGCGGCATCATTCGGGTCGAAGTTGACCAGCACCTGGCCTTCGTGGACCAGGTCGCCGTCGTCGGCGCCGATGCTGACCACGGTGCCGGTGACCAACGGGGTGATCTCGACCACGTTGCCGTTCACATAGGCGTCGTCGGTGCTTTCATTGAAGCGGCCGTAGAGCTCATACCAGCCCCACACGCCCAGCACCCCGAGGATGACGATCAGCGCGAGGCCGATCAGCATGATCTTGCGTTTACGCGGGTTGTTGTCCGTTTTGGGCTGTTCGGTGGCTTTGGGTTGTTCGCTTGCGTTGGTGTTTTCGGCAGTGGCCATGACAAATACCTCAAATTATTCCGTGCGTGTGGCTGGGGTGGTCGCTGCCACGTTGTTGGCGCTGTAGCCGCCACCCAGGGCCTGCATCAATTGAATCGACAGATCGATCTGCGCTGCATTCAGCGTCGCCAGCTGGCGCTGGGCCTGCAGCAACTGCTGCTCGATGCTCAGCACATCCAGGTAGTTGCCGATGCCGGAGCTGTAGCGCTGCACCCCGGTGTCGTAGGACTGCTGGGCAATGTCCGCAGCGTGTTGCTGGGCCTGGATCTGCCGACCGGTGTCACGCAGTTGCGACAGGGTGTTGCCGATATCGCCCAGGGCTTGCACCAGGGTCTTGTTGTACTGGGCCACCGCCAGGTCGTAGTCGGCGTCGCGGGCGTCGAGGTCGGCGCGCAGGCGGCCACCGTCGAAGATCGGCAGCGAGATCGTCGGCGCGATGCTGAAGAAGCGGCTGGCCGACCCGAACATCGCGTCACCCAGCAACGACTCGGCCCCGGCGCTCGCGCTCAGGTTGAGGTTGGGGTAGAAGTTGGCCTTGCCGGCGGCGATATTCTTGCTCGCCGCCTCCACGCGCCAACGCGCGGCGATCAGGTCCGGACGACGGCCGAGCAATTCGGCTGGCAATACCGAAGGCACCGCCACGGCGCTGGGTTTCAGCACGTTGGGACGGGTCAACTCACCGCCACGGTCCGGGCCTTTGCCGAGCAGCACGGCGAGGGCGATCTTGGCGCTCTGCAGTTGCTTTTCCGCATCGATCAGTTGCGACTGGGAGCTGGCTTCCAGGCTTTCGGTCTGCTGGTACTGGTACTGGCTGTCGATGCCGGAGTTGAGCCGACGCTTGCCCAGGTCGAGCATTTGCCGAGTGCGCTTGAGGTCATCATTGGCCAGGTCCCGCACGATATGCGCCTGGCCCAAATCGCTGTAGGCCTTGGCCACGTTGGCGGCGAGTGTCAGGCGCGCGGCCTGCTGGTCGACTTCGGCGGCACGTGCCTGGCCCAGCGCGGCTTCCCACGCGGCGCGCTGGCCACCCCAGAGGTCGAAGTTGTAATTGAAGCTGGCGCCGATATTACGCACGGTGGCGTAGGCATCGCCCTGCCCCAGCGGGTCCTGATCCTTGGCCAGGCGTGAGCGGCTCACACCGGCGCTGGCGTCGAGGGTCGGCATGCGAGCGGCATTCGCCGCATAGGCAGCGGCTTCGGCCTGATGGGCACGGGCGCTGGCCACTTGCATGTCGGGGCTGTTCTGCAGGGCTTCCTGGATCAGGCCGTCGAGCTGGGGGTCGCCCAGGCTTTTCCACCAGTCGGCGGTGGGCCAGGCGGCACTGGACAGCGTCACGCCGCTCAAGGACTTACCGGCCTGCAAGGTATTGGCGTCGAGGCGCTGGCCCTGGGTGTCGAGGCCGCTGAAGTTGGCGCAACCGGCCATGCTCATGGCCACCAGCACCAGGCTAAGGGCACGTGTGTTCATTCTTTACCTACCCGCTGCAGGGTGATGGGATCACCGGCAGCTATCAGAATTTTCTTGAGGATCTTTTCCAGGGTTTGCAACTCACCGGGCTCCAGGGCGCCGGCCAACTGATTCAGCGCATCGGCGCCGATGTGCGGCAGCATGTCCGCCAGGCGCTGGCCTTCGGTGGTCAGCACCAACTGCACCTGGCGGCGGTCCAGCTCGGAACGCTTGCGACCCAGCAGGCCCTTTTGCTCCAGGCGGTCGAGCATGCGTGTCATCGAGCCGCTGTCCAGCGACAGGTTGCGGCACAGCTCCGCCGGGGTGTCGACGCCGTACTGGGCCATGATGATCAGCACCTTGAACTGCGCGGCGGTGATGCCATGGGGTTCCATATGGGTGTCGATGATGCGGTCTTTGAGCAGTGCGGCGCGGCCCAGCAACAGGCCGAGATGGCAGTTGTGGAAGTTGTCAGGGGTGAAGTGTTTCATCGGAAGTCACCTTATTACTGCCTAGGCAGTGAATGTATGACGAGATGTTACTGCTTAGGCAGCGAATGTCAAATGGAATAATTAGCTTGCTTGCTAATTAGCTGACAGGCGGCATAAAACCGCAACTGCAGGCGCAGGCTTGCCGGCGATGGCGGTGTATCAGTCAATGAAAAGATCGACGGATGAACCGCTATCGCCGGCAACAGGGGAAGGTCAGAAATCGCGCTTGTAGAAGATATCCAGAGAGCTGGCCACGCCGCTCGCCACTTCCAGGTACACCTTCTTGCTCAGCAGATAACGCAAGGCAATGGTGCTGGCCGGTTCGAACACCCCGACCCCGTAGCGCAGGCTGAGTTTCTCGGTGATCTTGCCGCTGGCCACCACCGCCGTGGTGGTGCCACTGCCCTGGGTGTCGAGGTCAAAATCCTGGATACCGAGTTTGTTGGCGATGTCCGAGGTCACCCCGGCGCTGCCCATCAGCCCCAGGCCTAGGGCGGCTTGGGCAAGCATGTTGTTGTCTTCACCCGTGCTGCTCAGCGGGCGCCCCAGTACCAGGTAGGACAGCGCCTGCTCCTGGCTCATCGCCGGCTCCGAGAAGATCTGCGTGGTCGGCTGCTCGGCGCTGCCGCTGAGGCGGATACCGGCGACCACGTCGTCGGTCTTGCGGACCGCTTCGATGTCCAGGTAGGGCTGGTCAATCGGCCCGGCGAACAGCAGGCGTGCGCGACGCACATCGAGTCGCTGCCCGTAGGCGCGGTAGCGGCCGTCGTTGAGCCACAGCTCGCCACGGGTGTCCATGTTGTCGCCGATGTGCACATGGCCCTGCACCTTGGCGGTCAGGCCGAAGCCGGCGAAGTTGAGCTTGTCCTCGCCCACCGCGACGTCGATATCCATGGCCATCGCCATTGGCGGCTTACCCTCCTCGGTCTGGCTGCCGACGATCACCGTGTCGTCCGAGACCTTGACCGTCGACGGCGGCAGCTCACGCACGGTGATGTCGCCGCGCGGGATCTGCACCTTGCCGGCAATCGCCAGTTTGTCGTTCTTCAGGCTGATCTTCAGGTCGGGCGCCACTTCCAGCACCGCATAAGGCTCTACCGTGACCGGCAGTTGCGAGCCTTGCAGGCTGAGGTCCACCACCAGCGCCTGGCCCCAGTCGATCTGGCCCTTGAGGCTGCCCTGCCCGGCCTTGCCACTGCGCCAGGCGCCATTCAATTGCACACTCTCGCCGGCAATCAGCGCCTGCACGTTCAGGCCTTCAAGGCTGACCGGCAGTTGCGGCCCGGACACTTCACCGCCCACCAGGTTGACGTTGCCGTTGACCTGCGGCGCCAGCAATCCGCCGGAAATCCGCCCGCTGCCGTTGAGCTTGCCGGTGAGTTTTTCCACCATCGGCACAAACGGCCGCGCCACGGCGAGGTCGAGGCCAGTGAGGCTGAAGTTGCCGGTGATCGGCTTGTTTTTCGGCAGTGGATTGATCTGCGCCTGCAGCAACAGCTCGCCGAGCTGGCCGCCACGGAAGTTCAGCTGGGTGTCGATGCGCTTGGGGTTGAGGGTGGTTTCCAGCTTGAGGGTGTCATAGGGGAAATCCAGCCACTGGTCCTTGTCCTTGACGCGCATGGTACCGCCGCTGGCATCCACCGATATCACGCCTTTGGGCCCGCTGTCGGGCAGGTCGAGTTGCACGTCGGCATTCAGCTTGCCCTGCCACGCGAAGTCCTTGGGCAAAAACGCCGCCAGGCTGTCGATGGGGAACTGCTTGAGGTGGTAGCGCAGCTTCGGCTCGGGCATCAGGCGCTGGTCTTCACCGCACAGGCTGGCCGCGCCGGACACCCAGCAGTGCGCGGCAAATGTCAGCTTGCCGTCGGCCAGGCGTTCGATTTTTGCCGGGGCCTGCAGCTTCCAGTCCTGGCCCCCGGCTTGCACATCGCCACTGGCCAGGCGCCCGCGCCAGTTGCCTTTATCGAGGTTGCCATCCAGGGCCATGGCCAGTTTGACCAACGGACCGGCCAGGTCCAATTGGACCTTCTGGCTCTTGATATCGCCTTGGGCACTGGCCGTGAGGGTGCCGACCTGAGTGTCGCCGGCCTGGATGCCGCTGCCCTTGAGGTCGATCCTGGCGCGCTGGGTGCTGTCCAGGTTGGCGTCCAGGCTCAGGCTTTGCAGGCGATTATCGGCGAATGCCAGTTGCTGGCCCTTGAGGTCGAGCTTGCCTTGCGGCGCCTGGAGGCTGCCGGCCACGTCGAGCCGGCCATTGACCTGCCCGCGCAGCTGCGGCCACAGCTGGGCCAGGCGCGCCAGCTTGATATCGATCTGCCCGGCCAGGCGTTGCTGCAGGCTGCCGCTGCCGTTGATGCGGTTGTCGCCCAGGCGAATATCCAGGTTGGCCAGGGTCCATTGCTCGCCCGCGCCTTCGGCCTTGGCGGCCAGCACGGCGGTTTGCCCGCGCAGGCGGCCCTTGAGGTCGAGGTCGGCGTTGAGCTTGAGCTGTTCGTTCTTGAATTCACCTTGGCTGCGCAGCGGCCCGGCCAGGGTGCCGGGCAACTCGGCGACCCAGTACGCCGGGTTCAGCGCCGACAGGTCCAGCGCGGTGTCCCAGGCGATGCCGTCGGCAAACTGCAGGTTCAGGTGGCCTTCGGCCTTGCCTTGGCCGGCGCTGAGTTTCAGCTCGGGCAGGAACACTTGCTTGAGGTCGCCGCTGAAGGGCGTGACCACCGTGAACTTGCCGGCCGGGCCGTCGAGGTCGGCCTTGAGATTGCCGAGGTAGTTGCCATCCTTGTAGGAGACTTCACCGTTGAAGGTGCGCAATACGACCTGTGGCTCGTCGATCAGCGGGTACAGGCGGTGCCACGGGAAGTCCAGCCAATCGATCCTGGCCTCGGCGCTGAAGCCTTGTTGCCAGTCCAGCTGCGCCGTCAGTTTCAGGCTCTGGCGGTCACCGGCATTCAGGTCGAGGCCGGCGATCTGCGCGCCCTTGGCGTCGACCTTGCCTTGCAACAGCAGGTCCACCGGGCCCTTTTCCGCCGGCAGCACGGCCTTGCCCAGCAGCTGGTAGCCGCTGCTCAAGTCGCCCTTGGCGCTGAGGTCGAGTTGATTGAGTTGCAGGGTGTCGGGCAAATCGGCGCTCGGCTTGAAGCCGTCCGCGGTGATGTGCAACTGCGCGGGCAGGTTTTCCGCCAGGGGCTGCAGCTCGCCGCTGAGTTTGGCCGGCAGGTAACCGCTGCTGTCGGCGTCGAGCTTGAGGGTCTTGAGCAAATCGCCCTCGACCTTGAGCGCCACTTTCCACGGCGCACCGCCGGGGGCGTAAGGCAGGCTCAGGTCACCGCTGGCGGTCAACGGCCAGTCGCCGCTGGGTTGCAGCAGGCCGGCAAGGTCCAGCACCAGGTCGTCGCGTTGCAGGTGCACCGAGTCGATCTGCATCCCGGCGGCGGTCCAGTGCGCCGCCAGCTGCAGGCCCTTGAGTTCTTCGCTGCCATTGAACAGCAGGCTGCCGACGCGAACGTCGCCCAATTGAATGGAAACGGGCAACTTCAGATCCGGCAATTGAATCGGCCCGCTGCTCTCTTCGGTGCTCGGCGCAAACTGCAGGCTGACTTGATCCACGTCCAGGCGATTGATGCACACGGTCATGCGCAACAGGCACGCCGGCGACCACTCCAACGTCGGCGCCTTCAGCTCGACACGACTGCCGTCTTGCGCCCACAGCAGATGGTCGGCGCTCCACTGGCCGCCCAAATGCCCTTGGAAATTCTCCACGCTCAACCCCGGCACACGCCCCAGGGCCCAGCGACTGCCGGCCTGGGTGCCGAGGATTGCCCACAGTGCCAGCAACAGCACGGCGAGGATTGCCAGTACGGCCAGCCCCGCTATTTTCACACCACGCATCACAGCTCAGGCCCCATGGAAAAGTGCAAACGAACGCCGCCCGGATCTTCCAGGGCATGGGCCAGGTCCAGGCGGATCGGCCCCACCGGCGAGACCCAGCGAATGCCGACACCGACGCCGGTCTTGAGGCTGGGCAGCTCCAGGGAATTGAACGAGTTGCCCTGGTCGATAAAGGTTGCGATCCGCCATTTCTCGGCGATGGAATATTGGTACTCGGCGCTCAAGGCCACCATGTAGCGGCCGCCGATACGGTCGCCGCGGTCGTTCTCAGGCGAGAGCGTCTGGTACTCGTAACCACGCACGCTCTGGTCGCCACCGGCGAAGAAGCGCAGCGACGGCGGCACCGACTTGTAGCCATTGGTCGCGCTGCCGCCGACCTGGGCCCGGGCCAGGAACCGGTGGTTGTCCCACAGGGTGGTCAAACCCTTGACCATGGCCGTGCCGTAAAGCAGGTTGGTGTCGGAGCCCAGGCCCTCCTTCGCGACCTTGGTGTCGAACTGCAGGCGGTAGCCGTTGTGCGGGTCGATGCGGTTATCGCTGCGCAGGTAGGAATAGCTGATGCCGGGCATGACCAGGTTGCTTAAGCCGGAGTCATTGCCCAGGCGATATTCTTCGCGCTGGTATTTGAGCGAGATCACGCGGGTCCAGCCGCTGGGCAACTTGCTGTGCCATTCAGGGCCGAGGGTGAGCAATTTACTCAAGGTGTCGGTATTGGCGATCTCTTCATTCTGGTAACCGCCGGCGAAGCGCAATTTATCGGTGAGCGGCGGGTCCAGCGGAATGTCGTACCACAGGCCGACGTTCTGGCGTGGCGCCGACAGTTCGGCCTCCCAACCATAGCTGTGGCCCTGGGGGTTGACCCAGTGACGGGTCCAGTTGGCTTTGCCGCGCGGGCCGACGTCGGTGGAGAAACCCAGGCCCAGGCCCATGGTGCGCGGTTTGCGGGTTTGCAGGTTGACGGCCACCGGGATCACGTCTTTGTTCGAGGCCGCTGGGGCGGCGTCCACGCGCACGCCTTCGAAAAAGCCGCTGGCCTGCAGGTTCTGGTTAAGTTCGGCGATCAGTTCGGAATCGTAGGGGTCACCGCTTTTGAACGGCACCATGCGTTGCAGCAGGTCTTCGTCAAACGGCGTATCGCCGGCAAAGCTGACGTTGCCCAGGGTGTAGCGCGGGCCACTGTCATAGATGAGTTCGATATCGGCGACGCCGGCCTGCGGGTCAACCGAGAGTGTCTGGCGAGTAAAGCGCCCGCTGAAAAAGCCGTAGCGCGACGCCTGGTTCTGGATCAGGCGCTTGGCGTCTTCGTAATGGCCGTGGTTGAGCACGGCGCCGGACTTGAGGTCGTCACTGGCGGGCACGCGAAACGTCTTGAGGTTCGCGGCAGGACCGTCGACCCGAATGGTCACGTTGCGCAAATGCACCGGCTCGCCGGGGTCGATGGTGAGGATCAGGCGCGGGTTCTTGCCGCCCTTCACATCACTCTCGATCAGTGGCTGATAGAAACCCAGTGCCTGCGCGGCTTTGCGCGCCTGCTCCTCGGCGCCACGGCTGAACCGCAGCAAGGCCTCTTCATCACGATCGCCTACCCCGCCGATGTAGCCTTCGATGTTGGCTTTCAACGCGTCGTTTGATGGCTTGATCCGCACGTCCAATTCGCTTTGTGCGAATGCGCCGCAGCTGGTGAACAGCAGAACCAAGCCGCTGGTAAATCTTCCTGGAAACTTCATAGGCGCGGATGCTACACGAGCAAGGGAGACTCTTTGAACTCAGAATTGTCTGAATAATTCTGTCTTAAGCCGTTGCAGCATGTAACACCTGCGGATTGGGGTGGAAAAAAACGTGCTCAAGGACAGGTCCTATAGCGACTTCGCCGATTTCCTCGTAGCCCTGACGCTTGTAGAACTCCAGATAGCGAGAATTCCCCGTATCCAGCACCACACCGGACGAATGCGGGTCTTCGGCGCACCAATTGTGCACGGCTTCCAGCAGTTGCTCGCCGTAATGCTTGCCCTGGAATTGCGGATGAATGCCCAGCAGCGGCAGCACATGCACCGATTCGCTGGGCAGGCAGGCCAACACCGCCTGATGGTATTCGAGGTAGCGACGGGTGCCGCGCACACCGGTGCTCAACCACATGCGCAGCTGCCAGGCCCAGCTTTCGGTGATCCCCAGACGCCGTTGCGGGGGCGCGATCAACGCGATGCCGATCAGGCGGTCGTTGATGAACAGGCCAATCGCCGGCAGTTTCTGGAAAAAGTGCTGCTTGACCAGCTCGCGCACGGTGGCACGGACCCGTTGTTCATAGCCTGGGCGCTCGGCCTCAAAGATGTAGGCGAACGTCGGCTCATGCCGATAGGCCTGGTACAGCAGGGAGCGGGCCTCGCGGGAATAGCCGCTGTTGAGCAGGCGAATATCGACAATGGCAGTCGAGGTTTCAGGCATACAGTCAATCTCCCTGGGCGCCACTCAAAAGGTGGCGTTCTTATGGGTACGAACCTACGCAGCATCAGTCGTTCCCAGACATTAGCAGTGCATCTGTCCTACCGCCACGCTGGCCCCCGTCCGACTTGTCCGCTAGCATCGCCCTTTTGCCAGGACTGGACTGCCGACCATGAAAATCGTCTCCTTCAATATCAACGGGCTGCGCGCCCGCCCTCATCAGCTGGCGGCGCTGATTGAAAAACACCAGCCCGACGTGATCGGCCTGCAGGAAACCAAGGTCCACGACGACCAGTTCCCCCTCGCCGAAGTGCAGGCCTTGGGCTATCACGTGTACTACCACGGGCAAAAAGGTCACTACGGCGTGGCGCTGCTGTCGCGCAAAGAAGCCCTGAGCGTGCACAAAGGTTTTGCCAGCGATGAAGAAGACGCCCAGCGCCGCTTTATCTGGGGCACCTTCGCCGACGAGAACGGCCAGCCGGTCACCATCATGAACGGCTATTTTCCCCAGGGCGAAAGCCGTGACCACCCCACCAAGTTCCCGGCCAAGCAGCGCTTCTACGCAGACTTGCAGCAACTGCTGGAAAGCCAGTTCAGCAATGACCAGGCACTGGTGGTGATGGGCGATGTGAACATTTCCCCGGAAGATTGCGACATCGGCATCGGCGCCGACAACGCCAAACGCTGGCTGAAAACCGGCAAGTGCAGCTTCCTGCCGGAAGAGCGCGAGTGGATGGCACGCCTGAAGAACTGGGGCCTGGTGGACAGCTTCCGCCACCTCAACCCGGACGTGGCCGACCGTTTCAGCTGGTTCGACTACCGCAGCCGCGGGTTTGAAGACGAGCCCAAGCGCGGGCTGCGCATCGACGTGATCCTTGCGTCCAATGGCCTGGTGCCACGGGTCAAGGATGCCGGGGTGGATTACGAATTGCGCGGGCTGGAAAAACCGTCGGACCATGCGCCGATCTGGCTTGAACTGAGCTGACCACACGCTCCACTGTAGGAGCCGGCTTGCCGGCTCCTACAGGTGCTCGTCACATGAATGCAATCTTGCTGACTTAATCTCGCCGCACCCCCTTTGGCTTGAGAAGGTGCCGGCATGATGCTGCGCGTTCTATTAGTGCTGACCCTTTTTCCTCTCTTCGCTGTCGCTGCTTCCCTCCCCGTTCCCGAGCAAGGCCCCGCCTTGCGCATCCAGGGCTCCAACACCATCGGTGCGGCGCTGGGCCCCGCGCTGGTCAAGGGCTTGATGGAACATCAAGGCTTGCAGGGCGTGCACAGCGAACCTGGCGATGGCGCCAATGAACAGCGGGTCATCGGCAAGACGCGCCAGGGCAAGACCGTGACCATCGAAGTCGCGGCCCACGGCTCCAGCACCGGGTTTGCCGCACTGAAAAAAGCCGGCGCCGACCTTGCAGCGTCGTCGCGTCCGATCAAGGACAGCGAGCTGGTGGACCTCGAACCCCTGGGCGACCTGAAAAGCCCCGGCGCCGAGCAGGTGATCGCCATCGACGGCCTGGCCATCATCCTCAACCCGCAAAACCCACTGAACACGTTGAACACCGAACAACTGGCGCAGATCTTCAACGGCGAAGCCAGCACCTGGGAGGCCCTCGGTGGCATCGGCGGGCCCATTCACGTGTACGCGCGGGATGATCAATCCGGCACTTACGACACGTTCAAGGAACTGGTGCTGAATCGGCGCAGCAAGCCTCTCGTCGCGTCAGCCAAGCGTTTCGAGTCCAGCGAAGCGCTGTCCGATGCGGTCAGCCAGGATCCCCAAGGCATCGGTTTCATCGGCCTGCCTTACGTGCGCCAGGCCAAGGCGGTGGCGATTGTCGACGGCGATTCGCAACCGATGCTGGCGCTCAATAGCCTGATCGCTACCGAGGATTACCCGCTGTCGCGCCGCTTGTTCTTTTACCTGCCGCCGTCCGGGCACAATCCCTGGGCCAAGGCGCTGGTGGACTTCACCCAGACCAGCAAGGGCCAGGCGATCGTCGCGGCCAACGGGTTTATCGCACAGCAGGTGCAGGCGATCGCGGTGCAGCCACGTCCATCGATGCCCGAGGATTATCAGACCATCGCCCGTGAGGCCCAGCGGCTGACGGTGAATTTTCGTTTCGAGGAAGGCAGCGCAAGCCTCGACAACAAGGCGCGCCAGGATCTGCAGCGCGTGGTGACGTACTTGAAAAGCCATGAAAAGCTGGATAAACAAGTGACGCTGGTGGGCTTCGGCGACGCCAAGAACGACCCGCAGCGCGCCGCGCTGCTGTCGAAGTTGCGCGCGATGGCGGTGCGCCGTGAGCTGGTCAAGAGCGGCGTGGTACTGCGCGATATCCGTGGGTTCGGCGCGCAGATGCCGGTGGCGGCGAATACGGCGGACGAGGGACGGATCAAGAATCGGCGGGTGGAGGTGTGGGTGTACTGAAAAGCGCCAAGCAAGCGCCCTGCAACCACCCTGTGGTGAGCGGGCTTGCCCCGCGTTGGGCTGCGCAGCAGGCCCGATCAAGAACGCCGCGGTCCTTCAGGTAAATAGGGTACTCAGGTTTCAGGGGGGCTTCGCCCCCCCAACGCGGGGCAAGCCCGCTCACCACAATGGAGCGCGTTTCGAGCGGCCTTTTTACTGCCCGCGGCGCATCAACTCTTTAGGCACATATTTGCCGATCTCGAACTTGCCGATCGCTGCGCGGTGCACTTCGTCCGGGCCGTCGGCCAGGCGCAGGGTGCGTTGCATGGCGTACATGTAGGCCAGCGGGAAGTCGTTGGACACACCAGCGCCGCCGTGGATCTGGATCGCCCGGTCGATCACCTTCAAGGCGACGTTCGGGGCCACCACCTTGATCTGGGCAATTTCGCTTTTCGCCACTTTATTGCCCACGGTGTCCATCATGTAGGCGGCCTTCAAGGTCAGCAGGCGCGCCATGTCGATTTCCATGCGCGAGTCGGCGATCTTGTCGATATTGCCGCCCAGGCGCGCCAACGGCTTGCCGAACGCGGTGCGACTGACGGAGCGTTTGCACATCAATTCCAGTGCGCGCTCGGCCATGCCGATTGAACGCATGCAGTGGTGGATACGGCCCGGGCCAAGGCGTCCCTGGGCGATCTCGAAGCCACGGCCTTCACCGAGCAGCACGTTCTCATACGGCACACGCACGTTGTCAAACAGCACTTCGGCATGGCCGTGGGGGGCGTCGTCGTAACCGAACACCGGCAGTGGCCGGACGATTTTCACACCGGGGGCGTCCACCGGCACCAGGATCATCGAGTGTTGCTGGTGGCGCGGCGCATCCGGGTTGCTCAGGCCCATGAAGATCAGAATCTTGCAGCGCGGGTCGCAGGCGCCGGAGGTCCACCACTTTTTACCGTTGATCACCCACTCGTCGCCCTGGCGCTCGGCGCGGGCGGCCATGTTGGTGGCGTCCGAGGAGGCCACATCCGGCTCGGTCATGGCGAATGCCGAGCGAATCTCGCCGCGCAGCAGCGGTTCGAGCCAGCGTTGTTTCTGTTCTTCATTGGCGTAGCGCACCAGCACTTCCATGTTGCCGGTGTCGGGGGCGGAGCAGTTGAACGGCTCCGGGCCCAGCAGCGAGCGGCCCATGATTTCGGCCAGCGGCGCGTATTCAAGATTGGTCAGGCCGGCGCCCAGTTCGGATTCGGGCAGGAACAGGTTCCACAGGCCTTCGGCTTTAGCCTTGGCTTTCAGCTCTTCCATGATGGCGGTGGGCTGCCAGCGATCACCTTCGCTGACCGGGCGTTCGAATACGGGCTCGGCCTGGGAAACGTAAGCATAAATGGACGGAGAGAAGCGATGACGTAAATCAGT
>Ga0153921_1000997_pt1 | contig 13378 bp, 9 predicted proteins | sample TSNJ005MetaG_FD_104691 | JGI IMG/M metagenome (GOLD analysis project Ga0153921, IMG submission 104691) | Attine ant fungus gardens microbial communities from New Jersey, USA - TSNJ005 MetaG | ecosystem: Host-associated > Fungi > Mycelium > Unclassified | place: USA: New Jersey, Brendon T. Byrne... | reverse complement strand
GCTGGCGTCATCTACATTATTACAATAATCCCAATTATTCATCCAATTAATTTCAATGGCTCTCGGCTGCACATCGTCATAGGAATTGATATAGTATGTCATCGCAGCATAAGAATCTTTTCCAAAATTCATGATTCCATCCTGATTTTCATATGATTCATCCGGAACAAAGGTCCAATTTCCGTCAACCTGTTTGAAATCTCCTATTTTATAATTCCGTCCACCTCTGCTCAGTACCCACTTATAATCTATTCCGTCTTCGGTTTCACAGGGAAGCCGATATAGATCCGGGCACTCCGTATGAAGATCCGGATAAACGGATTCCGCTTCCCAGTCTCTTAAGTTATCAGAAGAATAGATACGCAAAGGCCCTCCGGCAATTACCATAAACCATTTATCCTGGTAACGGAATACTTTTGGATCCCTGAAATCTCTGTTTCGCAACGGGTCTTCTGTCCAGTCTGCCGCAACATCTTCTGTCTTTTCCCAGTGTTCACCATCCTGGCTATAGGCCAAAATTACACGCTGCCCATTTCCACTCGCTGTAATCAGAGCCACCAGACCGCCTTCCTCACCATCGCCGAACAATCCGGACGTATTATTTTCGTCTACCACTGCACAGCCTGAAAACATCGTTCCGTATTCATCCGGATAAAATGTGATGGGCTGCTCTTCCCAGTGGATTAGATCTGTACTGACCGCATGAGCCCAGTGCATCGGTCCCCAGTTCGTATCATTGTAAAATTGATAGAATAAATGCCATTTCCCATTGTAATATACCATTCCATTGGGATCATTGGCCCATCCTTCTTTTACCGAATAGTGATATTGACCGCGGTAAGGTTCGTAATAATAAGAATCCGCAGCTGCTCTTCTATGGATATAGTATCTGTATACCACGGTTGCTTTTGTAATCTTATGGCTCGCAGTTACTGTAAAGAGATTTTCTCCTTCTTCCAGAGACACCCTTTCATCGATGACCGTTCCATTGCGGTCTGTAATTATAATCTCCGTATCTGCATTAACCGGTGTCGGTAAAATCTTTGCTGTAGTTGTCTCGTGATCTACGTATTGAAGATATGAATATTGATAGCTCTTGAAATTATTTGGTGCTTCTGCTTCCCCTCCAATTGCCTCTAACTGAAGATCAGAGAGCAATGGTGAATTATCATTTTTAATTTCTGTGTAGTATACATTCTGGTAGACTGCATTTGCATTCCAGCTTAACAATCCATAATGCCCTTCGAAAATTGCCGTATTCTGCCCACCGAGCGTATCGCCGGGTGACAGCAGGTAGTCTCCTGTATTTGCCACAAGAATCTCGTCTACATAGAAGAGAATATGTTTTCCAATTGCAACCACTTTCAGATGGTAGCTGTCTTTTATAGGCACTTTCGTTGTTTTTACCAGATTTATTCCATCATTGTTCTGAAATTTAAATAATCTGGCTTCTCCATTTTCTCCATTAATATTCGCTACATAAGAATTTTTAGGATTCACTTTATTATTTGAACGAAATATTAATGAAGCTGCTCCTCTTGCTTCCTTGAACGTTACATCAGCCTCATATATAAAATCCGTACCCTGGCTTTCTGATAATATAAAGTTATCACCAGTGCCTGATCCATGAAGTCCTTCTTCCGTGATCTCCCAGGAACCGCTGCCTTCCCCAATTTTTAATTCTTCCAGATTTGTATGTAAGAGCCCCTCCTCATTATCCAATGGTTCCGGATCTGTTTTTTCATCTTCTTTATATTCATCAGACAATGAAATATTAGAAAAAACTGCTTCCGAGTCAAAAGTCAGTAAGCCAACATGCCCTCCGCCCCAATGATCCAAAGTTCCATTCAGTTTTATTTCATTATCGGAACCTGTATTCTTAATCCGGTATATAAAAGCACCATCGGTGTTTACACTGATTGACATATGAAGCTCTTCATCAAGATTCAATCCGGCAAGATTCTCTTTCGATCTGTTGGCATAATGGCCAAGTCCTTCATGGGCACCATTTGGAACACAAAATACACGTAATGTATCGGTTTCATTATCCTTGTTGAAATTCGCCGCATACCAGTGATTACCTCCAGGGTTATCACTTTTGGCACCGAATACCAATGCCGCACTGATACCATCCGCCAGGCGTACATCAGCTTCAAATGTAAACTCTGTAAGCTCTTCCTCGCTTCCGTTATACATTGCGAAGTGATCACCGCCGTTTATCTTACTTAGAGTCACAACATTGCCGCTTTTTTCAACCGTTCCCCCTGACCGGCTTACAAAATCCGTCAAATTGGAATCTTCTTTTGCCAATGCCGTAAAATTCACCGGTACCGAAAAAAACATACATACAGCTGCGAATAATGCAACTCCCTTTTTAAAAAACATTCTTCTTTTACTTTTCAACATCTTCTCTAACTCCTTTCATGTTCTGCATTCTCTTGATTCCAGATACTTTTTCATTGTAATAAATGCCTGCACGAATGGTAATTACCATATGTAATATTAATGGAATTGCATATGTAATATATTCAGTTGACTTTTGTCATATTTAACTTTATTATGGTAGGATTTTCAGCAAGATTTATCCAAAGGCAAGCAGGCTAATATTCTCCCGAAAAGAAGTAACGAAAAAATATCTGAACCAATAGTTCTATTGGCTCAGATATTTTTTTAATCAATTCAGAATTGTAATATAAATAATTGTTTTTGCAGTTTTTCGCTCCGTCCGAACGCAGTATCAAAGCAAAAGCAGCCATCTTTTAAGTACTAACGATCCCATGTCCCATGCTCGGGCCAGCGCCTTGGCAAACGATTTTCTACATCTTCAAGTTCTTTTGCAGGCTTATGTTCTCCGGTCTGATACCAATATGCCACACTGGAATAATCATTCCCCTGGTCATTCGCATGTCCATGTTCAATGGTTACCCGGATAGATTTTTCAAAACGGACCGGATCTTCTATATGCCAACGGTACAAGCTCCACTTTCCATAATGCTCCTGAACATCGCTTCCCAGAGATATGCCATGATATGGACCATCGTATTCTCCGCTGGGAAATCCCCATGCACATCCAAAGTAATCTTCTGTTCCTGTTCCGTGCAAAGAAGGCGGCCATTTTTCGCCATCAATAAAAATCATGTCATCCCCCTCGCCCGGCCAGGTAAACTCCTGATTTGAGGCGTCAAAATTATCAATATTCAAGACACATCCTACATAATGTCCTCTACCCTCCGCATCCAAAATCACATAATTATCATCTCCCGTCGTATTCAATCCCGGCAGATCCCACGGCGCGGGATTTTTTAATTCAGATTTATGGTTCCTTTTCTTACATGGATTTTCATGTCTCCACTGGGCATGAAAACGCCCCATATCTTCCGGAATTTTTTCACTGTAGAGCTCATAATCAATCATAAAGAATAGATTCTGGATGGCTTTATCTGCCTGATTGACGATCTGTATCTTTGCTGCTTTCCCAAAAGGCATTGGGAAATAGCAATTCATGGAGCCCGAGAAAGGTCCTTTGGGTCCTCTTCTATCTCCAAATGTTATATTCAGCGGTAAAGACATGAAATGTCTGCATGTCGCATGCCCAATTCCAAAAAAATCGCCTAATGGTACACGTACGCTGGGTGTTTTGTCGTCATCCCAATACATTTCTAAGATCAACTTTCTTAAATACATCTCATCATAGCACCTGACCGTCATCCAAATGTGTTTTATGCAGCCTGTCCCCTGGATATCTGCCATAACAGCAGTATGACCAGGCTCCACGACCCAGAAATCACGATTACCTCCGGTTCTGTCATAACTGGACGCTCTTCTTGATGATGCCGATTTAATAATCGGCAGCCCTCCTAACGGGCTATTCGGTTGCCATACATTCATACAACTATCTCCTTTTCTTTACTTTGCTTTTATACCCTCATCATACACAATAATATGATTTAAGGACTATTTCTTTTTTCCATTTGTCTACGTAGACTTTTCTCTGACTTTTGTCGTTCTTTCTGAAATACGTCAAAACCAATCGCACCTAAAAGTATAATTCCCTTCGCAACATATTGATAATATGTTCCAAGCCCTGCCAGTTGCATGCCATTTGATATCAATGCCAAACTAAATACTCCTGCAAGAACCCCTGAAAGCTTTCCACTGCCTCCGCCCATGCTGACACCTCCAAGAATAATTGCAGTAATCACGGTAAATTCTGTCCCCGGACCCGTACCGGAATGGGCACTTCCCGCTCTTCCAACTAACATTATCGCTGAAAGTGCCGTGAAAAATCCACAGATTACAGAAACCATCAAGCGCATTCGTTTCACATTGATTCCTGAAAGTCTCGAAGCCTCCTCATTGCCACCTAATGCATAAACATATTGGCCGAAATATGTGTGGTTCAGAAAAAAGTTCACAATAAAGAACAATGCAAAAGAAAGCAACACCGGGAAAGGTATATTTCCCACACTCCCCTGTCCTAAAAATTTAAAGCTTTCCGGAAATCTATTAATCGTCCTGGATTGTGAAATCACATAAGATAAACCCTGAAAGCTTATCATCGTTCCTAATGATACCATCATTAACGGCAACTTCATCTTCGTCGACAATATCCCATTTAACAAGCTCATGATAACACCAGCCGCCAAAGCAATCGGAATAACCAAAAACACTGGTACTCTATAGTCAATCATTAGTATTGCACTTATAATTCCTACTAACGACATTTGATAGCCGATGGATAAATCAATGGAACCTGCCAACAAAACAAATGTGACTCCCAAAGAAGCCACAAGTATATATGCATTTTGAGATAGAATGTTAACTATATTTTTTTTAGTAAGAAAATTAGGTGACAGACAAGTAAATACTATCATTAAGATAAGTAAGATTATCCATGAAGCAAACTTTTGTACCACTATTCCTATATTTAAAGATTGCAGCCGCATTTTTATATTGTTTATCATATTATGACCTCTTTCTTTTTTATAATCCAGAAGCTAATTCCAGTATATATTCCTGTTCAAATTTCTCTTTTTGTACCTCTCCTGCTAATTTTCCCTCATAAAAAACTAATATTCTGTCACTCATACCCATTAATTCTTCCATTTCTGAAGAAATCATAATAATTGAGCGTCCCTGTTCCGTTAAAGAATTCATTAACTTGTAGATTTCCTGTTTGGCACCCACATCAATTCCCCTGGTAGGTTCATCGAAGATAATAATTTGTGAATCCGCCGCAAGTGTCTTTGCAACTACCACCTTCTGCTGATTGCCACCACTTAGATTACGAGTTAATTGATCCTTTGACGGCGTCTTGATTCGCAGCAGGTCTATATACTTTTTCGCTGTATCCTTTACTTTTTTCGAAGATATGATGGAATACCTGGAAAAGCGTTTTAAATTCATAATTGCAACATTAAAGGATATTGAGAACTCCTGAAAAACACCTTCCGTCTTCCTATCTTCGGGTATGAGACCAATGCCGAGCGCAATCGCATCACCGGGTGACTTGATTTGCACCGGGGAGTCGTTCACTATTATTCTTCCCGCTTCTATTTTTGCAGCTCCATAAAGTAATTTCGCTAATTCCGTTCTTCCTGCTCCAATCAATCCTGCTATCCCAAGTATTTCTCCTTTTCTCATAGAGAAAGATATTTGTTTATTACCATTTCCTGTAAGTTTTTCCACTTCTAAAACCACTTCCTGCAGGCATAGTTTTCTTAACGGGTAAGTTTCTTTCAACTCTCTTCCTACCATTAGTGAAACCAGCTCTTTACGTGTCAGACCTTCCATATTCCTGGTTTGAATTAATTGGCCATCTCGTAAAACGCTCACTCGGTCAGCTATGCGGAAGACCTCATCCATCCGATGTGATATATATATAATAGTCACACCTTTTTTCTTTAATCCATCAATCAAGGTAAACATCCGCTCCACTTCGTTGATCGCTATAGCCGCACTAGGTTCATCCATTATCAATATCTTTGCATTTTTTGCTAAAGCTTTTACAATTTCTACAATCTGCTGCCGAGATGCAGAAAGCTCTGATACCGGCTGCTCTACATCAATATCTAAATCAAAATTTTCAAAAAGTTTAAGTGCCTTTTCCCGAATCAATTTTCGTTTTATGAGATAAGGATTCCCTAATTTTTCACCAATAAAAATATTCTCCATGACAGACATTGTTGGAATAAGATTAAATTCTTGATATATCACCCCAATACCATTTTCTCGTGACTGTTGAGGGGTTATATGAGTGAATAGATTCCCATTCACCCATATTGTTCCTTCACTTGGTTTTTCTGCTCCTGCAATCATTTTAATCAATGTAGATTTCCCTGCACCATTTTCACCCATCAGGGCATGCACTTCACCTTTTTGAAACGAAATGCCAACATGATCCAAAGCAACGACTCCAGGATACACTTTAGTCAAATTCTCTATTCGCAGTATATCTTCCATATATTTTATTCCTCATAAAAGTCAGATAAGTTATCTACTGTAATTAATAAAGATTCTCCGTAGAAACATTTATTTTCATCCAAGTCAACTCTGCCTTGCAAAACATCAAGTATTGCTTTCCCATTGTCATCTTCCTTAAATAATTTTACTGCAGATCGAAGAACGCTTTTGCCTTCTGTCGACTGGAAGATCTGAAAAGCCATAGCATCATCAAAATCTGCGGAAAAAACTCCTATTTCTTCAGCGTTTATTGATGAAATACGCATAATAGCCTCATTTGCACCCAAACCACAGTTAACATCTACCGTCATAATCGCCTTTACATCCGGATGTTCTGAAAAAAGAATATCAACATATTCTTGTGTTGAAGTATTCATATCCGTTTTCCCTATTACATCATATGTGACCACAACCTTTGCTTTCGATGTATATTTTTCTAATTTCTGCATTGCTTCAGATCTGTCTATCATATCCTGATTAGCCGTCGATATAATTGCAGCTACTTCAATACTGCCTTCTTTCGCATCCGGATATGTTTTCTCAATCCAATCTGCGGCCGCCTGCGCCTGCAAATCACCAACTGCTGCCTGATCCAATGCGGAACAAGAATCATAGGAATCTATATCCGAAGGTATTGTTCCGAAATAATAGACATGAATACCTTCCTCTCGGAGTTTTTTCATTGTATCCTGAATAGAGCTCAAATCCAGACTATTCACCACTACATGTGTCACACCCATTGTTGCAAAATTCTCCAACTGCTCAATTTGAAGAGAAATATCCCCTTCACAAGAAACAATTTCAACACGTACCCCTTCCTCTTTACACTTTGCCTCAATCTGATCCGATGTTGTTGTAAAAAATGCATTTGCCAGTGACGGAAAAGATACACCAAGATACATCTCTTCGTCTTTTTGATTGTCTTTCGTATTTTCTGTTTCTGCATTTTCCACAGCATTGGTTTCATCCTTTGTTATTTCAGCATCCTTTCCACATCCTGCCAGAAAAGTGCCCAGCAATAAAACAGCAAGTAACATTGATATTAACTTTCTCATCTTAAACCCTCCATTTATCTATTTATTGTAACTATATAGTATCATTTAGTCCTCCTGCTGAAAATGAAGATTCTTCACATTTTGTGTCATATATTAAGCACTTTTATCAATGCCATAATGTGCCATTCTGTGTGTAAATAATTCTGGTACATATACGTTTTTGTTCCTCGTATTCCTGAGAAAATAATAAAATAGACACTCCTTTTTCTGCTATAGACCGCATGTACATCTCTACCATTCTTTGTCCCTCTATATCTAATGCAATCATAGGATTCTCAACAATCAATACCTTAGGTTTCACTAACATCCACCGATAAATAGAAAAAATTTTCTTCATTGCGGGATTCAAATCTGAAACGGATTTATATGTTTCATCTAGAGAAAACTCTTTTAAAAATACTTTTTCCATATAAGATGTTACAGACCATGGAATAATTCCAAATATGCGGCAGATTTTTTTATATATGGGCAGGGAAAGATTTTTACGAATACTTACATGTTCAAACAATGCCTGTACACTGTTTTGGGAAATATAAATTGCCGGATATGATTTTAGCATATCTTCCTCAAAGATAGATAGTTTGCTTCCGTCAAAAAAGTTACATATTAATTTATTTCTTTCATTAAATGTTCTAAGATAATCAAGAAAACTATAGTTAGAATCCCACATGGTATCATAAAATCCAATGATCTCCCCCATTTTAACTGATAATTTAAAATCATCTGCTTCATCTTTCCAAAAAAGTTGGGTTTTCACCTCAATCTCCGGCTTTTTCCATTGCACTTTTTCCTGCTGATCTATCGGATGCAGACACTTCATCAATTGACCTCTTTCCAAGTCCTCTTTGAAAAGAAGCTTTTGTATTTTCCCTTTTCTTAAGATGCAAGCCCTGTTCGCTACTGACAATAATACATTAGGTTTTTCGTCTATAATTATAAAACTAACTCCCTTCTTGGTAAGCTTTTGAAATATTTGCTCTAAACGTATATATTGATTATTATTAAAGACCATATCGTTACAATCAAATATAATTAATCTCGCATTATTTGCTGCTGCCTTCGCAAAGCAAATTAAATATTTCTCAAAAATAGACAAGTTGTAAATATATGTTGTTGGATTATATTTCAGATCTAGTTTTTCTAAAAGTTTATTTGTTTCTAATACAGATATTTTTTTTCTATAAAAAAAAGGTTTTAAAATATGACTCCTTTTTCTTACAACAAACAAATTCTTTTCTATTGTCATTGTGTCAATCAGTCTCTTTTTACTATCAATAATATAAATACCATAAATATTTGCTATATTTTCATTATAGGTATTGATTTTCTCTTCATTTATATAAATATCGCCTTTTGTTTTTTGCAAATTTCCACTGAGAAATTCTTTTAATGCAGTTTTTCCCACATTAAAGTTGCCAGCCAAAAATAATACTTCTCCCTGAAACACTGTCAGACAAAAGTCATTTAGATTAGTCGTTACAGCGCCTTGAGTATGGATATTGCATAACCGTAAATATTCCTCCATCATACATTTACTCCTCAAGTGAATACTTTTTTCTATTTACTTCATCTACATAGGGTATCATCACTTCTACGTCTGTACCTATATCAGGAATACTTTGCACATGCAATCCGTATGGACTTCCAAAATATAAATGTATACGGGCATTTACATTATTCATCCCGATATGACCATTGTGTTCGTTATCTGTATTAAAGCACTGATTAATTTTTTCAGGTGAAATTCCAACTCCATCATCAGAAATATAGATATAAATTTTTTGCTTCGTACTGCGCATTCTAATTATTACAGTTCCTTTCGTATTTCTGGGTTCCAAACCGTGAAAAATAGAATTTTCTACTAGTGGCTGCAAAGTCATCTTCGGTATAAAACAATCCAAAATATCATGGTTATCTTCTTCATTAATAATTTTCAAACTAAACCGATCTTCAAATCGATATTGTTGTATATAAAAATAATCTCTTACATTATTTAATTCTTCTCTTATTGTAACAAAGTCTCCTTTTGAACTTATGCAATACCGAAAAAAACAAGACAGTCGTTCTGTCATAGCTGCTATATCCGGCACTCCGGCTAATATAGCCTGACTGCGAACAGCTTCTAATGTATTGTATAAAAAGTGAGGGTTAATCTGGCTTCGCAGTGCAGAATACTCCATTTGTTTTTTGGTTAACTCTAAAGAATATTGTATTGCTATTACATCTTTAAGATGTTCTATTGCCAGCTTTACTTCTTCAGGCACTTCATCACTGATAATACCGTTTTTGTAATATTGTTTGATATCTTTATTTAAAAGCCATTCCAAGATATTTTTTGTCCGTAATTTTTTCAATAATCTACTCTCTCCTTCACTTAAGTGTATAAACGCCTATAATCACTTGGTCTGATACCCGTTACCTTTTTAAATAATTTTCTAAAGTATTTATCCTCCGGATATCCAACCATCGCAGCAATTTCACTGATATTTAATTCACTGACACGTAATAGTTCTTTTGCCTGCTCCACACGAAATTCTGTTAAGTATTCATGAAAACCCATCCCTATATATTTTTTAAAAATACTACTGAAATAGGTAGGACTAAAATTTACATGGGCTGCTACATCCTCTAATGTAACCGGATTTTGATAGTTTTCTGCTATATATTTCTTCGCAAGCCTTATTGGCTTTGTATCTGAATAATTCCTTAGTTTTAATAATTCTTCCATGGTATCAATTGAAATTCCTTTTAGCATCTCAATCAACTCTATACAATTGGCTGCCCGGCTGGTTTGATTGATTATTTGGCTTTCTTGTATTCCTACTTCTCCTGAATATTCTCCAAATTTCTTTATCAATTCCTGCAGCCTCTCAATAATAAAAGCACGCAATTCAAATATTTCGGAAAGTGCCGGTGGCTCATCAACTACTCTATTCTTCAATAACGCAAACCAATTCAACACTTCATCAATATTCAGTACCTCAAAACAAGTTTCTATATGTTTTCGCTGTTGATAATCACTAAATACTGCAGCCGTATTTATCTTAATTTCAATTTCTTCCGCAAATAAAACCTTGTTCCACCCTAAAACAAGTTTTGCCTGTTCAGCCAGTACCGCAGATTTAATTGATTGATGAAAGTTTAAAAATTCCTCTTCTATCACACCAACACCAATCGACAAATTGAAATTTCCAAAAATTCCTCGCAATGACTTTAATTCAAAATACAAGCTTTTAATTTTCTCTTTTACCTCTCCTGTCTCTTCCTTCTTATAATTCAATAAACAATAAATTCCCTCAGGTGATTCATAAGTCAGCACCTCACCGTTTTTTTCGAAACTTTTTAATACAATCCAGTCTACTTCCCGAAAAAAAGCAGAATCTTTTTCATGTAGATTCATATTATTCGTATTAATAACAAGTGCCTGGAAATACCCTTTTGAAAAATTTGTTTGATATTTTAAATTGATTTCTGCAAGTTGTTTCAAACCCGTAATAATACAGTTTTCTATGATAAGTGCTGCCAACTGACGCCTTAGTACATGATTGTTTTCTTCAATAATTTCTTCCGCAAGTAATAGTTTTTTTTGATTATTTTGCTTATGCATAAGCATATCACAAACAATTTCTAACGTACGATTTAGTTGCTCTTCACTGATGGGTTTTAGTAAATAATGCTTTACCCCTTGACTCATAGCGCTGTGAACATACTCAAAATACTGATAACCGCTTATGATAATAAAAACTGATTCTATACCCTGTTTTCTAGTCATCTGAATTAGCTCAAGCCCATCATAACCAGGCATTCTTATATCTGCCAGGATAATATCTGGTTTATTTCTATAAATGCTTTCAAAAGCATCCTCACCGTTCATACAAACATCAATTACTTCAATTGAGAATTTCTCCCAATGTCCAAGCGCCTGTATCAACTGACAAACTTTTGTCTCATCATCTACTATTATCGCAGTATATTTCATATTTATTTCACTTCCATTTCTATATATGCGGTTTAGAGGATAGCCAATGGCTATCCTCTAAAAAAAATTTAATAGTTACAATTTGTTTTTATCATAGATGATTGCTCCATATTTATAATTATGTGAGCAAACATATTTTCCAGCCATATTCCATCCCAGCCTTGGATCATAGCAAGCATCCTCTTGTGTGTTGCCATCTAATAATTCCTGACACGCCTCAATTAAATGTGATACAATATCATGCGGCATCGGGTAGAGACTATGTCCATAATACATTGTTTTTATATGCCCTGCTTTTTCCCGAAATCTTATCAATGCTTTCTGATATTCTGCTATATGTGTACAACGCTCCTGCCAAAGCCATGGAATAGGACAAATTGCATCTCCGGTAATAATATACTCATTATCCCAATCAACAAAACATAAAGAACCCGGCGAGTGGCCCGGTACCTGAATCACCTCTAAGTTAACACCACCCAATTGTATTATATCCATGTCTTTCAAATCATGAATAATCAACTCCTTTTCCTCCGCCATATGGCTCATAGCAAATTCTGTTATTTTAGGATTGTAACGGCTCATTGCAGGCATATTGTTTAGACGTACTTCCCTTTTTAAACCCTCCTTCATATCTTTTAGGTCTGCAGGACTAATATGGCATTCACCAAACAAGCCATTTCCACCAACATGGTCAGCATCACCATGGGTATTTAGAACTATGATCGGCAAATTTGTCAACTCTCTGATTTTTTGATCTAAATCTCCTGCTATTCCAATTCCGGTATCAATTAGTGCCGCTTTCTCCTTACCAACTACAAGAGTCATTACAAAAATCGTATCGTTTGCAATCCTCTCTCCAAGCAAAATCAAATGCTCATTAATTTTGCAAATCTCATATATATCCATATCATACCCCTCCTTTGGCATCTCTAATCTTATTTTTATACTCTATTCCTATTTATTATAATTGTGGAGATCGTAATTATCAATGGAATATATTTCGATTTTATGTCATTTCTTACTAACTGTTACTCTGAAACATATTAGCCGCAAATGATAAGTTTCCTAACTTTGAAAAAATAAAGAATGTGCTATGACACATTCTCACGCTGAGCGCGGCCGTTTTGCGACAACCGCCTAACTACTGGCTCAGATATTTATTAATCGTACGCTGGAAAATTTTTAGAGAACTCCCTATATTTTTATTATTCTCAATTATATTTAAAATCTCATTATCTGCCAGTAAAAGCGCTTCTTCATATTTTTGAAACTTAGGTGCAATTGATCCGTTTTCAATTACCTGGCTTAAAAACTCATTATCAATAATCTTTTCATTTTCTTCCGTATTTTTCATCAGGATTTCTGCTGCTTCTTCAGAACCCGTGACTGCTTTCAATACGGAAACTCCCTGGGAGTACCGGAAAATATTCATCTGTGTTTCCTCATCATATGTAAGCAGTTTTAAGAATTCCCATGCAAGCTCCTCATGTGCCGTAGTATTACTGATTCCCATAAGAAGGCTGTTCACCTCGGAAACATTACCGCCGCTTTCTCCCGACGGCATGGTAATGCAGTCCCACTTAAAATTTGAATATTTTTTTATTTTATAAGGATAGGCTTTATAAGTACGGTATTCTGCAAATGGCAATGGCATAAATGCCACATTCCCTTTGTTGAAATCATCCTGGGTAACCTTTTGCCCCTGATTCAGCTCATATAATTCTTTCGTGAATTCGATAGAGCGAATTACAGTTTCGTCGGTAAAAAGCCCCTGCGTCCCGTCCGCATTAAACAGATTCCCTTCATTGCTGTACACTGCTTCCATCCAGCCATAATTATAAGCGCCGAATTGATCCAGAAATCCATCCCCGTCCGTATCCTT
>Ga0153921_1000996_pt1 | contig 13379 bp, 10 predicted proteins | sample TSNJ005MetaG_FD_104691 | JGI IMG/M metagenome (GOLD analysis project Ga0153921, IMG submission 104691) | Attine ant fungus gardens microbial communities from New Jersey, USA - TSNJ005 MetaG | ecosystem: Host-associated > Fungi > Mycelium > Unclassified | place: USA: New Jersey, Brendon T. Byrne... | reverse complement strand
GGGAGGGCGAGGGTCTCGCCGTGGCGCTCCTGCAGGGCGCGCAACGTGTCGGTGGCGAGGTCGGGGCCGGTGCGGCTGCCGACCTGGTCAGCGGTGATCACGAACATCGGTCCTCCTGAATCGATCAGGGCTGGTGGCCTGATCGGTACTCTATCAGGGATATAGACCTGATTACTAGTCCATCAGGTCCATGGACCTGATTCCCGACGGCGGGGAGGCCGGCCCTCCCGCTGATAATCTGGGTGGATGTCCGAATCCGCCACGCTCGAAACGCAGGCCATCGACCCGTCCTTCGACGACATCTGGGACGAACTGGTCTGGCGCGGTCTCGTCCACGTCTCCACCGACGAGGCCGCTCTCAAAGAACTCCTCGCGGGCGGACCGGTCACGTATTACTGCGGCTTCGACCCCACGGCGGCGAGCCTCCACCTCGGCCACCTCGTGCAGCTGCTCACCATGCGCCGCCTCCAGCTCGCCGGCCACAAGCCGCTCGGCCTCGTCGGCGGCTCGACCGGCCTGATCGGTGACCCGCGCCCGACCGCCGAGCGCACGCTCAACACGCGCGAGACGGTCGCCGAGTGGGTGCGCTCGCTGCAGGCGCAGGTCTCGAAGTACCTCAGCTTCGAGGGCGACAACGCCGCGCGTCTCGTCAACAACCTCGACTGGACGGCGCCGCTGTCCGCGATCGACTTCCTGCGCGAGATCGGCAAGCACTTCCGCGTCGGCACCATGCTGAAGAAGGACGCGGTCTCGGCGCGCCTGAACTCCGACGAGGGCATCTCGTACACCGAGTTCAGCTACCAGATCCTCCAGGGCCTCGACTTCCTCGAGCTGCACCGCCAGTACGGCTGCGTGCTGCAGACCGGCGGCAGCGACCAGTGGGGCAACCTCACCAGCGGCACCGAGCTCATCCGCAAGGTCGAGGGCGCGCACGTGCACGCCATCGGCACGCCGCTCATCACCAACAGCGACGGCACCAAGTTCGGCAAGAGCGAGGGTAACGCGATCTGGATCGACGCGGAGCTGACCAGCCCGTACGCGTTCTACCAGTTCTGGGTCAACACCGACGACGCGGACGTGATCAGCCGCCTCAAGGTGTTCACGTTCCTCACCCGCGACGAGATCGCCGAGTACGAGCGCCTCGTCGCCGAGGAGCCCTTCCGCCGGGCGGCGCAGCTGCGGCTCGCGCGCGACGTGACGACGCTCGTCCACGGCGTGGCGCAGACCGAGGCGGCCATCGCGGCGGCCGAGGCGCTGTTCGGCCAGGGCGACCTCGCCTCCCTCGACCGCGGCACGCTGGAGTCGGCCCTGCGCGAGCTGCCCAACACGACGACCGCGCCGGGCGCGACGATCGCCCAGGCGCTCGTCGACACCGGGCTCACCAGCAGCCTCGGCGAGGCGCGCCGGGCGGTCGCCCAGGGCGGCGTCTACACGAACAACGCGAAGGCGGAAGACGCCGAGGCGCCCATCGGCGACGCGGCGCTCCCGGGCGGGATGGTCGTGCTGCGGCGCGGCAAGAAGACGCTCGCCGGCGTGTTCGTCGAATAGGCCGACGAGTAGTCTGAACGCATGTCCGACCAGGATCGCGACGACAGCGACGACGCGCTGGTGGCCCGCCTCGAGGTGATCGAGGAGCAGCCGCTGACGGCGCGCGCCGACGCGTATGCGCAGCTGCACGCCGAGCTCTCCGAACGGCTCGAGGGAGCCGACGCGCACCGGCATGGCTGAGCGGCTCGACGTCGCTCTCGCCGCGCGCGGACTGGCCCGTTCGCGCACGCACGCCGCGACGCTGATCGCCCAGGGTCTCGTGACGGTCGACGGCGCTCCGGTCGTGCGCGCGTCGGCGAAGGTCGGCGAGGAGCAGAGCGTCGCGGTCGCGGGTGCCGACCACTACGTCAGCCGCGGCGCGCACAAGCTGATCGCGGCGCTCGACGCCTTCGACGTGCCCGTGGCGGGGCGCCTCGCGCTCGACGCGGGCGCCTCGACCGGCGGGTTCAGCCAGGTGCTGCTCGAGCGCGGTGCGGCGCGGGTGATCGCGGTCGACGTCGGCCACGGGCAGCTCGCCCCGCAGCTGTTGTTGGAGGAGCGGCTCGCGTCGTTCGAGGGCGTCAACGTGCGCTCCCTCACCGCCGAGCAGCTGGCCGGGCTGACCGGCGACGACGCCCGGCCCGACCTCGTGGTCGCCGACCTGTCCTTCATCTCCCTCGGCCAGGTGCTCCCCGCCCTGCGTGGCACGGCCGTGCCGGAGGCGGACTTCGTCCTGCTGGTCAAGCCGCAGTTCGAGGTGGGGCGCACCGGCGTGCGCGAAGGGATCGTGCACGACCCCGTGCTGCGGGCGGACGCGCTCACCAGCGTCTTGTGGGCCGGGTTCGACCTCGGGCTCGGCACGGCGGGTGTCATCGCGTCGCCGATCGCGGGCTCGCACGGCAACCGCGAGTTCCTCATCCACCTCACCCAGCGGGGCGCCAACCCGACGGAGTGGCTCGACCGGGCGCAGGAGCTCGCCGGCTGAGCGCAAGAGGCAGCGGGCGCAGGCCCGGCGGAACAACCCGTGAATTCTCCACAGGTGCGGGCGATCGACCCAGCCGGGGCCGATTCTCCGACAGAATGGGAGGACGAGCACGACCGGAGGGAGAGTCGGGTATGGGAGCAGCGACGCGATACATCCTCGTCGTCGCGCACACCGGCCGTCAGGACTCCCTCGACGCGGGCGTGCGCGTGTGCACGCAGCTGCTCGAGGCCGGCGTCATCCCGGTGCTCAGCGCGGACGAGCGGCGCGACCTCCTCGCGGCGGAGCCGGGCCTCGATCGCATCGCCGTCCTCGGCGACGAGGTCGCGGCCGACGAGCTGGAGCTCGTTATCGTGCTCGGCGGCGACGGCACCATCCTGCGCGCGGCCGAGCTGGTGCGCGGCTGCTCCGCCCCGCTGCTGGGCGTCAACCTCGGCCACGTCGGCTTCCTCGCCGAGAGCGAGCGCGACGACCTCGAGATCGCGGTGGCACGCGGCCTCGCGAAGGACTACACGGTGGAGGAGCGCATGACGCTCTCCGCCCGCGTGAAGGTCGGCGACGAGGTCGTCTACGAGAGCTGGGCGCTCAACGAGGCCACGGTCGAGAAGGCCAGCCGCGAGCGGATGCTCGAGGTGGTGATCGAGGTCGACGGCCGGCCGATGTCGAGCTTCGGCTGCGACGGCGTCGTGATGTCGACCCCGACGGGATCGACCGCCTACTCGTTCTCGGCCGGCGGCCCGGTCGTGTGGCCGGGCGTCGCCGCGCTGCTGCTCGTGCCGCTCAGCGCGCACGCGCTGTTCTCGCGCCCGCTGGTGGTCGACGCGGAGTCGTCGCTCGCGGTCGAGCTGCTGGACCGCACGGGCGGCGAGGGGATCCTGTGGTGCGACGGCCGTCGCGCCTTCGACCTGCCGCGCGGCGCTCGCGTGGTCGTGCGCCGCTCGCCGGTGCCCGTGCGCCTGGCGCGCCTGCACCCGGGGCCGTTCACCGACCGGCTGGTGCAGAAGTTCGATCTTCCCGTCACGGGATGGAGGGGGCCGGCGGGCCGTGACTGACGTGACCGACGTACGTGGAGCGATCGAGGAGATCTCGATCAAAGACCTGGGCGTGATCGCCGACGCCTCCCTGCCCCTGGGCGCGGGATTCACCGCGATCACCGGCGAGACCGGCGCGGGCAAGACGATGGTGGTGTCCGCCCTCGGCCTGCTGCTCGGCTCGCGCGCCGACACCGGAGCGGTGCGGCTCGGGAGCGGCCAGGCCTGGGTCGAGGGGCGCTGGCGAGTCATCGACACCGGTGAGGTCGTCGAGCGCGTCCGCGACGCCGGAGGCGATGTCGACGCCCTGGGCGGGGGAGCGGCCGAGCTGGTGCTGAGCCGCTCGGTCTCCGCCGAAGGACGCTCGCGCGCCGTCGTCGGCGGGCGCAGCGCTCCGGTGAGCGTGCTCACCGAGCTCGGCGAGCAGCTCGTCGTCGTGCACGGCCAGTCCGACCAGATCCGGCTGCGGTCGGCGGTCGCGCAGCGCGAGGCGCTCGACCGCTTCGCCGGTCCCGACTTCGGGGCGGCCGTCGACGCGTACGCGCAGGTCTTCCACCGCTGGCGCGACAACACGGCCGAGCTCGACGAGCTCGTCGCCGACCGCGACCGCCGCTCGCGCGAGGCGGACGACCTCCGGCTCGCGATGTCCGAGATCGAGACGGTCGCACCGCAGCCCGGGGAGGACGACGAGCTCGCGGAGCGCGCCGAGCGCCTCACCAACCTCGAAGAGCTGCGGCTCGCCGCGGCCGGCGCCCGCGAACTGCTGTCGGCGGAGGAGTCCGAGGGCGCGGACGCGCTGGGCCTGCTCGACAACGCGCGTCGCCAGCTCGACCGGATGGCGCCGCACGACGCGGCGCTGGGCCCGCTCGCCGAAGCGGTGGCCAACGCCAACTACCTCATCTCCGACATCGCCGCCCAGCTCTCGACGTACCTCGACGGGCTCGACACCGACGGCGCCCACGAGCTCGGGCTGGTGCAGGAGCGGCGCTCCGAACTGGCGACGCTCGTCCGCAAGTACGGACCGACGCTCGACGACGTGATCCGCACGCTCGAGACGGGCAGCCTGCGCCTCCTGGAGCTCGACGGCGACGCCGACCGCATCGAGGACCTCGCACGGGAGGTCGAGGCCGACGAGACGCTGGCCGCCGAGCTGGCCGCCGATCTCAGCGCCCGCCGCCGTGAGGCCGCCGAGCGCCTCTCCGCCGCCGTCTCCGACGAGCTCTCCGCCCTCGCGATGCCCGACGCGCGCGTCGTCGTCGAGGTCACCGAGCGCGACGAGTACTCGGCCACCGGCCGCGACCAGGTCTCGATCCTGCTGCAGCCGCATCCCGGGGCCGAGCCCCGCCCGCTCGGCAAGGGCGCGTCCGGCGGCGAGCTCTCGCGCGTCATGCTGGCGATCGAGGTCGTCATCGCCGGCGCCGACCCGGTGCCGACCTTCATCTTCGACGAGATCGACGCGGGCGTCGGCGGCGCCTCGGCCATCGAGATCGGCCGCCGGCTGGCGCGGCTCGCCGAGAGCGCGCAGGTCATCGTCGTCACCCACCTGGCCCAGGTCGCCGCGTTCGCGACCAATCACCTCACGGTCGTGAAGGGCAACGACGGGTCGGTGACAGCCTCCAGCGTGCGCCGCCTCGACGGCGACGAGCGCATCGCCGAGATGGCGCGCCTGCTCTCCGGCCTCCCCGACTCCGAGAGCGGCCTCGCCCACGCGCGCGAGCTGGTCGAGATGGCGGCCGCCGCCCGCTGATCCGTCGCGGCGCGCGAACCTCTCGCAGCCGATGGTGATAAGCTGCAAGCCCGTGGTGGATAAATCTGAAGCGGGCATCTCGAACGGCATTACCAAGCACATTTTCGTGACCGGTGGTGTCGTTTCTTCGTTGGGCAAGGGCCTCACGGCGGCCTCCCTGGGCAATCTTCTGACCGCGCGCGGACTCCGCGTCGTGATGCAGAAGCTCGACCCCTATCTGAACGTGGATCCGGGCACGATGAACCCGTTCCAGCACGGCGAGGTCTTCGTGACCGACGACGGCGCCGAGACGGACCTCGACATCGGACACTACGAGCGGTTCCTCGACATCAACCTCGGCCAGTCGGCCAACGTGACCACCGGTCAGATCTACTCGAACGTGATCGCCAAGGAGCGTCGCGGCGAGTACCTCGGCGACACCGTCCAGGTCATCCCGCACATCACCGACGAGATCAAGCGCCGGATGCGCCTCCAGGCCCAGGCCGGCCCGGACGGCGAGCCCGCACCCGACGTCATCATCACCGAGATCGGCGGCACGGTCGGCGACATCGAGTCGCAGCCGTTCATCGAGTCGGCCCGCCAGGTGCGCCACGAGCTCGGCCGCAAGAACTGCTTCTTCGTGCACGTCTCGCTGGTGCCGTTCATGAACGCCTCGGGCGAGCAGAAGACCAAGCCGACGCAGCACTCGGTCGCCGCGCTCCGCTCGATCGGCATCCAGCCCGACGCGCTCGTCCTCCGCAGCGACCGCCCGGTCTCCGAGAGCAACAAGCGCAAGATCGCGCTCATGTGCGACGTGGACGAGGCGGCCGTGGTCAACGCGATCGACGTGCCGAGCATCTACGACATCCCGACCATGCTGCACGACCAGGGCCTCGACGCCTACATCATCGACCAGCTCGGCCTCGACAAGGCGGCGGACGTCGACTGGAACGGCTGGGCGCGCCTGCTGGAGGCCGTGCACGACCCGAAGCACGAGGTCACCATCGGCCTGGTCGGCAAGTACATCGACCTCCCGGACGCGTACCTCTCGGTCACCGAGGCGCTCCGCGCGGGCGGCTTCGCGCACCAGACCAAGGTGAAGCTCAAGTGGATCCCGTCGGACGAGTGCCAGACCGCCGAGGGCGCCGCCCACCAGCTGAGCGAGGTCGACGCGATCTGCGTGCCCGGCGGCTTCGGCGTCCGCGGCATCGAGGGCAAGGTCGGCGCCCTGCGCTTCGCCCGTGAGAACGGCATCCCCGCGCTCGGCCTGTGCCTCGGCCTGCAGTGCATGGTCATCGAGTACGCCCGCCACGAGGCCGGCCTCGCCGGTGCGTCGTCGTCGGAGTTCGACCCCGAGACCGAGTTCCCCGTCATCGCGACGATGGCGGAGCAGGTGGAGATCATCGCCGGCGGCGACCTGGGCGGCACCATGCGCCTCGGCCTCTACCCGGCCGTGCTGGCCGAGGGCTCCCTCGCCGCCGAGCTGTACGGCGCGAACGAGGCCAGCGAGCGCCACCGCCACCGCTACGAGGTGAACAACAACTACCGCGAGCAGATCGCCGACGCCGGCCTGTGGTTCTCGGGCACCTCGCCCGACGGCCACCTGGTCGAGTACGTCGAGCTGCCGCGCGACGTGCACCCGTTCTACATCGGCACCCAGGCCCACCCCGAGCTGCGCTCGCGCCCGAACAACGCGCACCCGCTGTTCGCCGGCCTGGTCGGCGCGGCGCTCGAGCGCCAGAAGGCGAGCCTGCTCTTCGAAGTCGCCGCGGAGGGCTGATGAGCGACGGCCTGCTGTCGGACGAGGCGTTCCGCCCCGAGATCGTCTCGTCCGAGACGGTCTTCCACGGCCGGGTCTGGGACGTGCGCCGCGATGTGTTCCGCTACAACGACGCGGACATCACCCGCGACTACGTGGACCACACGGGCGCGGTCGCCGTGCTCGCCCTGGACGACGCGGGGCGGGTGCTGCTGATCAAGCAGTACCGGCATCCCGTGCGGCACCGCGACTGGGAGATCCCGGCCGGGCTGCTCGACATCCGCGGGGAGGACCCGCTCGCGGCGGTGAAGCGCGAGCTCGCCGAGGAGGCGGACCTCGTCGCCGACGAGTGGAACGTGCTGGCCGACATCTTCACGAGCCCCGGCGGCAGCGACGAGGCGATCCGCATCTACCTGGCGCGCGGCGTGCGTCCCGCGCCGGAGGTCTTCGAACGCGAGGAGGAGGAGGCCGACATCGAGACGGCCTGGCTGCCCCTCGACGACGCGGTGGACGCGGTCCTCGCCCGGACGGTGCACAACGCGCCGCTCATCATCGCGCTGCTGGCGGCACGGACGGCGCGCGAGAAGGGCTGGGCGACGCTCGGCGCGGCGGACGAGCCGTGGCCGACCCACCCGAAGCTCGCCGGGGAATGACCGCCGCGGCGGAGGTGGACGCCTTCCTGAGGCACGTGACGATCGAGCGCGGTCTCTCGGCGAACACCGTCGCCGCCTACCGGCGCGACCTCTCCGTCTACACGGCGTGGCTCGACGAGCGCGGGGTGGGCGACCTGCGGGAGGTCACCAGCCCGATGGTGTCGGAGTTCGTGGCGCACCTCGGCACACGGCCGGAGTCGCCGCTGACCGCGTCCTCCCTCGCCCGCGTGCTGTCGACCGTCCGCGGCTTCCACCGGTTCCTCCTGGAGGAGGGGCGGGTGGAGCAGGACGTCGCCCATGAGGTGCGGCCCCCGAAGCTCCCGAGCCGCCTCCCGAAGGCGATCACGATCGACCAGGTGAGCGCCCTGCTCGCGGCGACCGACGGCGAGGAGGTCGCGAACCTCCGCGACAAGGCGCTCCTGGAGCTCATGTACGCCACCGGAGCCCGCGTCAGCGAGGCGGTCGGGCTGAACGTGGACGACGTGATCGACGCCGACATCGTGCGCCTGACGGGCAAGGGGAGCAAGCAGCGCATCGTCCCCCTCGGGAGCTACGCCCGGGCGGCGGTCGACGCCTACCTCGTGCGCGCCCGACCGCTGCTCTCGGCCAAGGGCCGCGCCACGCCCGCGCTGTTCCTCGGGATGCGCGGGGCACGGCTCTCGCGCCAGAATGCCTGGCTCATCATCCGCGCCGCCGCTGAGCGCGCGAACCTGCCCGTCGAGATCTCGCCGCACACCCTCCGCCACTCGTTCGCCACACACCTGCTCGCCGGGGGAGCGGACGTGCGCGTCGTGCAGGAACTGCTGGGGCACTCGTCGGTGGCGACGACGCAGATCTACACGCTGGTGACGGCGGATACGCTGCGCGACGTCTACACGTCGGCGCACCCGCGGGCGCGCTAGTACCGAGTCGCGGGCGGTCTTCTCGGAATGAGACCTCAGGTCCTGAAGGTCTCCACGACTGCGGCGCCGACCTCTCGGCGCTTCGTCGTCGCCTCCTGCGCGAGGACAGCCCGCTGCCTGAGCGCGCGTCGCAGGCGTCATCAGCAGCCTGCCACACCATGAGTGCATCTCCACCAAACTCTTCCGCGCCTCTCTACGCCGTCGCGGAGTAATGCGTGTCATCGTTCGCCCAACCGCTCCTGCTCTGACCGGAGGCGCTTCGCCGTGTCGTCGCCACCAGACCCTAGAATGATCAACGAAGCATAGGAATATCGGGGGATTTTGAATGATTCGAGGCCGCGAAGAGGCGATCATCATCGGCTCAGCTGACCTGACCTTGTGGACGGACAAGTCGTCGGAGATCCGCTCGTACAGGCAGGCGGGTACCGGCTACGAGGTTGTGTTCGGCAGATCGGGCAAGACGTACGGATACAGCGCCGATCGAGTGCGGATTCTGCGAAATCCGGTAAAAGTGGCCGTGGACCCGGACGCTCGGATCACGGTCGGCGGGCGTCTCTGGTCTTCTCGTCCAGAAATCATTGCTTTTGAAGGAATCGGTGGCCCGTGGTTTCACCTGTTCTACGGCACGGGCGACGCCGGTAAGTTCACCGTGGCGCATGCCTCTGAGGTCCAATTCGTCTACTCGGCCGTTGCTCAGGAGCGGCCCAGGCGCGTCCTCGACGCGTGGCGATCGATCGTAGAGAAGACGAAGGAGGACGATCCCATCCGACGTCCGTTCGGGTCGCTAGATTTCGTTCATCCGGACAGCGTGCTTTCCCTCTACTTGAGCGGGACGCTCGCTCGCCGCGACCGGCCCGGGACGGGATTGGTGCTTCCGTTCGGGTCCAACCTCAGTCAGCGCGATGCGGTCGCCCGGGTGCTTGAGAACCGGATCTCGGTCATTGAGGGGCCGCCCGGAACCGGGAAGACGCAGACGATTCTGAACATCGTCGCCAACATCATCCTTGCGGGCAAGACGGTCGGAATAGCATCGTTCAACAACTCGGCGGTGGATAACGTCGGCGAGAAGCTCGCCAAGCTCGGAATTGGCTTCGTCTGTGCAGAACTCGGACGTGCCGAGAAGCGCGCTGCATTCTTCGAACAGCAAGCCGACGTGTCCCGGACCATCCGGGACTTCAGAGAACGACCCCGCGGCGGAGCGATCGGTCCAGCTGAACTGACTGCGCTCGACACGAGGATCAGCGGTCTCCAGTCGACCGAACGCGAGCTCGCAGATGTCCAACGATCGCTCTCAGCGCATCGACTCGAGTTCGACCATTTCTCGCGATCAGTCGCAGGCGAGGATCTGCCGGATCTGTCCGCGCTGCCTCTGCTCAAGAAGTCGCCGGAACGTATCCTCGACTATCTGGCGGAGAGCGCTGCATTACTCGAGACCGACCAGTCAGCGCTTCGTGCTCTCATGTCACGGATCTCAGGGTACTTTCGCTACGGGTCGACGCGATCGCTCGACTCGAGTGACACGGCCACCGTTCTTGAGCTTCAGCGCGCCTACTACGTCGGCACAATCAGCGAGCTTGACGCGAAGGCGACCGCACTTCAGCTACGACTGGAGCGCGAGACTTTCAGCGACCTCCAGCGAGAACACAGACGCCTGTCAACCGCTGTTCTCAACGCTGCCCTGGTCGAACGCTATGACCATGACTCGCTGAAACCATTCGAACCAAAGTCGTACACGCGGAAGATGGAACCGTTCTTACAGCGGCACCCGGTGATTCTCAGCACGTGTCATTCTTTGCGAGCGAGCATTGGGGATGAAGCGATGCTCGATTACCTGATTATCGACGAGGCCTCGCAGGTCGACCTTCTGGCGGCCGCGCCCGCCATGGCATCTGCGAGAAGTCTCGTGGTCGTCGGAGACCTCAACCAGCTGCCCCACCGAGTGAGTGACGAGCTCAAGCACCATATTTCGCCGCTGGACGGGCCGTACGACTACTACGAGCACAGCTTGCTGTCCTCGATGATCTCGCTCTATGGGCGTGACCTCCCTCGGACATTGTTGCGAGAGCACTACCGATGCCACCCGGCCATCATCGGATTCAGCAACAAGAAGTTCTATAACGACGAGCTGATCCCTTTCACATCGCATCTGGACGGCGACCGCCCACTCCAGGTCGTTTCGACCGCCGAGGGCAATCACATGAGACAGCATCGTGACGGGGCGCGGTCGAACCAGCGAGAGCTCGATGTCATCAACGACGAAATCATCCCCGCGCTCGAGGCTGAGTTCGGAGCGGGCAACGTGGGCGTCGCTACTCCGTATCGACGGCAGGCTGATAAGGCGTCAGCGCTCCTCGTTGCGGAGATCCAGGCTGACACCGTTCACGGGTACCAAGGCCGAGAGAAGGACGCGATCGTCATGACGACGGTGCTAGACGAGACATGGATCGGAAGGAGGGGCATATCGTTCGTCGACGACCCGAAGCTTGTCAACGTCGCCGTTTCCCGGGCTGCGAAGCGATTCATCCTTGTCACCAACAGCGACCTGCTCCCGACGAGTCGCCACCTGAGAGATCTCATCGGCTACATGTCGTACCACAACCCCGACGTCCCGGTCATTCGATCCGAGGTCACTTCCGTCTTCGATCTGCTGTACCGCAGCTTCTCTGAGCGTCTCGAGCCCCTGTCGAGAAGATTGCGTGGAGAGATGAAGTACCGGTCGGAGGACATCGCCTGGACGGTGCTGAAGGAGATGATGGCTGAACCCGCCTACGATGCCCTGACGGTCGCTCCTCAGGTGCTGCTGCGCAACCTCTTCTTCGACGTGGCGAAGCTTCGAGATGAGGAGCGCGCCTACATTCGCCATCGCGCGTCCGTCGACTTTGTCGTCTACAACCGCGTCACGAACGAACCGGTCTTGGCGATCGAAGTCGATGGGTTCGCGTATCACGAGAACAATCCTCCGCAGCGCGCCAGAGACATGCTCAAAGACTCGATCTTCGCGTCCTTTCGAATGCCTCTGCTTCGGCTCGCCACCACCGGCAGCGGCGAGGATCAGCGGATTCGATCTGCTCTCGACGCCATTTTGGTCACGTGAGCTTCGACTTTCGCGCCCCGGCGAACCGCCGTCAGGCGCCCCGGTGAGGCGCCCCGCCCCGGATAGACTGTCCCCTTGAACAGACCGCCTACGACAGGGACGAGGAACACCCCGGTGACGCGCAACGACCAGGTCAGGACCGAGCTTCCCGGTATGGACGAGGCTTCCCTCACCACGAAGCTCGGACCCACCGGGCGACCCCTGCGCGCGTTCCCCCAGCCCGCTCCGCTGAACCAGCACGGCCCGGCCCGCATCGTGGCGCTCTGCAACCAGAAGGGCGGGGTCGGCAAGACCACGACCTCCATCAACCTCGGCGCCACCCTCGCGGACTACGGCCGTCGCGTGCTGGCCGTCGACTTCGACCCGCAGGGTGCGCTCTCGGCCGGCCTCGGCGCGCAGACGCACGACGTGACGACGATCTACGACCTGCTGCTGAACCGCAACGCGGACGTGCAGGGCGCCATCCAGACCACGAGCGTCCCCGGCCTCGACATCATCCCGGCCAACATCGACCTGTCGGCGGCGGAGGTGCACCTCGTCAACGAGGTCGCGCGCGAGCAGATCCTCGCCTCGGTGCTGCGCAAGGTCAGCGCCGACTACGACGTCATCCTGATCGACTGCCAGCCGTCGCTCGGCATCCTGACCGTGAATGCCCTGACGGCGAGTCACGGCGTGCTGATCCCGCTGGAGTGCGAGTACTTCGCGCTGCGCGGCGTCGCCCTGCTGATCGAGACGATCGACAAGGTGCGCGAGCGGCTCAACCCGGCTATCGAGCTCGACGGCATCCTCGCCACCATGTACGACTCGCGCACGCTGCACTCGCGCGAGGTCCTGGAGCGTGTCGTGGACGCGTTCGGCGACCGCGTGCTGGAGACGGTGATCTCGCGCACGGTGAAGTTCCCGGACGCCTCGGTCGCGGGGACCCCGATCACGCAGTTCGCCCCCGAGCACGCCGCCGCCGAGGCCTATCGCCAGCTCGCGCGGGAACTGATCTTCCGTGGCGCCGTCGCCTGACGACGCCCCGCAGGGCACGCTGGCGACCCCGCCCGAGGCGGACGGGGCGACCGGTGCCGACGCCGGATTCCGCGTCGCGGTCGGCGCCTTCGAGGGACCGTTCGACCTCCTGCTCTCGCTCATCACGAAGCACGAGCTCGACATCACCGAGATCTCGCTGAGCCGCGTCACCGACGAGTTCATCGCCTACCTGCGCGCGCTCGACACCGCGGACAGCTTGGACGAGGCGAGCGAGTTCCTGCTCGTCGCCGCGACGCTGCTCGACCTCAAGGTCGCCGGGCTGCTTCCGCAGGGCGAGCTCGTGGACGCGGAGGATGTGGCGCTGCTGGAGGCGCGCGACCTGCTCTTCGCGCGGCTGCTGCAGTACCGCGCCTTCAAGGAGGCGTCGGCGTGGTTCGCGGGCACGCTGGACGCCGAGAGCAGCCGGCACGCCCGCACCGTGCGGCTGGAAGACAAGTTCCGCCAGCGCGACCCGGAGCTGGTGTGGACGCTGGGCCTCGACGACTTCGCCGCGCTCGCCACCCTGGCGATGACGCCCCGCGAGATCCCCGTCGTGGGCCTCGACCATCTGCACGCGCCGCTGGTGAGCATCCGGGAGCAGGCGGCCGTGGTCGTCGGCCTGCTGCGCGGCGGCGAGCAGCTGTCGTTCCGGCAGCTGGTCGCGGGCGCCGACCAGAAGGGCGTGGTGATC
>Ga0153921_1000995_pt1 | contig 13382 bp, 14 predicted proteins | sample TSNJ005MetaG_FD_104691 | JGI IMG/M metagenome (GOLD analysis project Ga0153921, IMG submission 104691) | Attine ant fungus gardens microbial communities from New Jersey, USA - TSNJ005 MetaG | ecosystem: Host-associated > Fungi > Mycelium > Unclassified | place: USA: New Jersey, Brendon T. Byrne... | reverse complement strand
GGCCATTATCTTGGACAGATAAACGGCCTGGAATGGCTGAGGTACGGGATGGATTTCGGCTTCGAGGATCCTGTGGAATTAGAATTCGGGATCTTAATCCTGAAATTCGCCTTGCAGATAAAATTCAACATAGCTGGTATAATTGGTCTTGTTTTGGCTGCCTTATTCTATAAAAGACTGTAATCAGGAGAGATTTCATGACTGAAATAATATTGGCGTCATCTTCGCCCAGAAGGAGCATGCTGCTCAGACAAGCAGGGATCCCATTTCATGTCTATACTCCGCAGGTTGCTGAGAATGAAGCAGCCGCGGCGCACCCAGCTGATCTGGTGAAATCCCTTGGGATACGTAAGGCTGAAAAAACCCTGGACGATTTATCAGCTTCAATGTTTGGAAAAGAAATAATAATAATCTCCGCCGATACCGTGGTAAGCATTGAAGGGCGCGTCATGGGCAAGCCCTGCGACCAGACTGAAGCTTTTCATATGCTGCAAGCCCTTCAGGGAAGATGCCACCAGGTCTACACCGGCATGACTGTTGTCCATAAAAAAGAAAATGATGTCCGGTTTCTTAATTATACGGATAACACCCTGGTATACATGAAACCATTAAATGAAACCGAAATATGGGATTATATTAATACCGGAGAGCCCATGGATAAAGCCGGCGCTTACGGAATACAAGAAAGAGGCGCGTTTCTTATAGAAAAGATAGAGGGAGATTATTTTACTGTGGTTGGCCTTCCCCTGACAAAGCTATACGCCGCGCTGAAGGAGTGCGGGATAAATCCTCTTACCTTCCCATCACACTCTCCAGCAGCTCATTGATATTGGCGGCTCCCAGTACGCGAAAGCCCTCCGGCTTCCGAAGCCCTTCCAAATTAGCTTGGGGTAAGACGCATTGGGTAAAGCCTAATTTTTTTGCCTCTAAAACCCTTTTTTCCGCCGAGTTGACAGCGCGTACCTCTCCCGTTAAGCCTACCTCGCCAAAAATAATTGTCTGCGGATCCACCGGCTTATTACGGAAGCTGGAAGCCACCGCGGCGATAACTGCGCCGTCAAGGGCCGGCTCCGCTATCCTGATTCCGCCAGCCAAATTGACATAGCTGTCGTATTGGCTGAGCTTCAAGCCTGCCCGCTTTTCCAGAACCGCCATAAGCATAACCATACGGTTAAAATCTATACCTGTAGATACTCGCCGGGGATTACCGAAGCTGGTGTAGCTTACGAGAGCCTGTACCTCCGCCAGTAACGGCCTGCTGCCCTCCATGCTGCAGGTAACCACCGAACCGGGGGCCCCTAAGGGCCGCCCGGCTAGCATATACTCCGAGGGATTTAATATTTCTTTTAGTCCCATATCTCCCATTTCGAAAACCGCTATTTCATTGGTACCGCCAAATCTGTTTTTTACCGCGCGAATTATTCTATAGCTTTCTCTTCGCTCTCCTTCAAAGTATAAAACCGTATCCACCATGTGCTCCAGCACCCGCGGCCCTGCCAAAGCGCCATCCTTTGTAACATGTCCAACTATTATTATGGATATATCAAGGCCTTTCCCTAACCTCATAAGAATTGAGGCGCTTTCTCTTACTTGGGTAACGCTGCCCGGCGCGGAAGGTAAGCTCTCGGAATATACGGTCTGGATGGAGTCCATTATCACAAGGTTCGGCCTTAGTTCCCGTATAGTTTCTTCTACTATGTCCATACTGGTTTCCGCAAGCAGAAATATGTTGGGTGATTTAACCTTCAATCTGGTTGCTCTAATTCGTATTTGCCGTACGCTTTCCTCCCCGGAAACATAAAGCACCTTTCGGCCCGACTCTCCAATGTTCTGACATATCTGTAAAAGAAGAGTGGACTTACCAATGCCGGGGTCTCCGCCTACCAAGGCCAATGAGCCCTCAACTATGCCGCCGTTAAGCACCCGGTCAAGCTCAGAAATACCTGTGGACATACGCCCTTCTTCCGACCCCTCAGGAGAATCCAGTGAATAAACCTTAGCGGCAGGCGGTTTTTTCAGACTATTCGTCTTTTCCACCACTTCCTCCTGCATGGTGTTGTATTGCTTACAGGTAGGACACCGCCCCAGCCATTTCGCGCTTTGATATCCGCATTCCTGACAAATATACAAGCTTTTTATTTTTGCCATGGCTTATCCTTCAGCACTTATCTATCTGAACATTTTGTATGCCGGAACGGAGATCTACACTGAAATTAATTTTTCCTGAAAGATTACTTCTTGCATTTCCTACGTTCATTTCATCAATTATTATTTTATACTCTGAATCCGGCAAAAGCTCAATGGTGACGCTTGTATCCTCATAGCCTTCAAGCGAAAACCGCGCCGCCGCTTTAGTTACGGTAAATCCGTGTACTGCCGCGCCGGGAACCGACTCAAATAGCAGCTTGTTGTTTTTTTCAAGTCTTGTGACCTGGTTGTGAGTTTTAACATTATACAAGTCGCCTTCTACTTCAAAATCGGATATTTTACACTTCTCTTTTGCAAGATAATTTCCAAAGCTTAAGCCGCCGTCTTCTTCTACACGAATGATCTCAGCGATAACTGACATTCTCATTTCCTCCCTTAACATATTAACCCCAAAATAGTTCTCAGGATTTATATAAGCTCTAAAAAAGTATATCACAAGAATTAAAGAAGGAATAGAGGATTATAAAAATCATTCAATCGGCAAGTAGGTTATACCTTCTAAAGGCGATAATATCTGCAGCTCCGGATGCCCTTCCTTTAGACCTACTATGCATAATGCATAATAACGGTCTTCTTTTAGCTTTAGGCCGGGATGTTCCGCTACAGTCCCGCCTGTAGCAGCATCCATGATTTTTATATTATAATCTCCAGGCGCCACCGTCATATAATCTGTGTCTTCCAGATATTCAAGACTATTTACCGAAAGAGCGTCGCTATCCATTGATATATTAAAGCCCGCGCTGTCAGGTGAGAGGTTTACATATCGGACGCAAGCTTTGTCGTCATAAGATTCTTTTTTATTTTGATCACAAATAAGTACCAGCTCCGGACTTTCGTTAGTTCCGGCGGCAACCGCTGTATACACCACGTCCTCGCATAGCTCCATATGCTCGTCAATAACGGAGTCCGTTCTTTTTCCCGCAGGGTATGCCCTTAGCGTGTATATACCCGGACAAGCCGTATAGTATTCGGTAAAATCTTTATAGCCTATATTTCCCGCTACCTCCTTATCGTTGATCAAAATATCTACTCCTTGGCTGCCAGGGATTGCGTGCAAAAATCGGATATAGCACATTTTATCCAAATTTGCCATCATATTCACCTTCCTTTATATATTTGATCTCCCATTATATTATGAAGGTTAAATTAAAAATGTTCGGAAGAAAAAAGATGAGGCGCCGTTCGGTATAGAAGCTCGTTTTGTTTACGCGCAGCGCGATTTGTTCTGTTATTTGCTTTTCGCTTATGATACAATATTCTTCAAACTTTATAGGAAACGAGGATACGTACTGTGAGCGAGTCTTTACCATTACTTTCTAACACAAGGGTACTCATTACTATTTTATTGCTATCAGCGGTAACATTTTCAACCAGAGCATTTCCATTTATAATTTTTGGCGGGAAGAGAACTCCCCCCCGCCTTGTGCTTTATCTGGGTAAATATCTGCCTCCGGCATTGATTTGCGCTATAATAGTTTATTGCTTCCGTGATGTTAGCCTTATTACTTATCCCCATGGTCTTCCGGAGCTTATAGGGGCTGCTTGTGTTGTAGGGTTCCACTTATGGAAAGAAAACACAATGCTTAGCATATTCGGCGGTACGGCAGTGTATATGGTTTTGGTACAAATGATTTTTTGAAAAATATTTAGGAAGCGGGTTGCGTTTATGAAGGGAAGAGATTTGACTTTACTTACTGACTTATATCAGCTAACAATGATGCAGGGCTATTATAACAGCGGACTAAAGAATAAAGATGTGATATTCGATTTATTTTACAGAGTGAACCCTTGCGGTAACGGTTTTGCAATAGCCGCTGGTTTGGAGCAAGCTATAGAATATTTGGAAAATCTGAGCTTTAATGATGAAAACCTGGATTATTTAAAAGGTCTGGGGCGTTTCGATTATGAATTTATTGAGTATTTAAGGGACTTCAAGTTTACAGGCGAGGTTTGGGCCATTCCGGAAGGCAGCGTTGTATTTCCTCAGGAGCCTTTGCTTAGAATAAAAGCTCCCATAATAGAAGCCCAGCTTATTGAAACAGCTTTGTTAAATATTATAAACCATCAGAGCCTTATTGCTACTAAGGCATCACGAGTTGTACGCGCGGCGGGAGGGGATAAGGTTCTGGAGTTCGGTTTACGCAGAGCTCAGGGGCCGGACGCAGGGGTTTACGGCTCCCGGGCCGCCATAATAGCAGGCTGCCATGCCACAAGTAATGTGCTGGCCGGTCAAAAATTCGGTGTACCTGTAAGCGGCACCCACGCCCATAGCTGGGTAATGAGCTTTCCTGACGAGTTGACGGCTTTCAGGGAGTACGCGAAGGTTTTTCCGGAATCCTGCACTCTTTTGGTTGATACTTATGATACTTTGAAATCCGGCGTACCTAACGCCATAAAGGTCTTTCAAGAAATGAGAAGTAACGGCATAGAGCTAAAAAATTACGGTGTTAGACTAGACAGCGGGGATTTTGCTTATCTCTCCAAAAAAACAAGAGCTATGTTAAACACGGCAGGATTTGAGGATGCTTTTATCAGCGCGTCCAGCGACCTGGATGAAAATCTTATAGTTCACTTAAAGCTGCAGGGCGCGCAAATAACCCAATGGGGAGTAGGGACGCGACTTATTACCTCTGACGACTGTCCATCCTTCGGCGGAGTGTACAAGCTGGCGGCTGAATTTGAAGACAACGGGAAGATGATACCTAAGATAAAGCTTTCGGAAAATCCGGTAAAGGTAACGAACCCGGGTATAAAAAAAGTGATCCGTTTATATGACAAGGATAGCGGAAAAGCTAAAGCTGATTTGATCACTTTGGAAGAAGAAGCCATTGATACAAGACAAGACTTGACCATATTCGACCCTCTGGCCACCTGTAAAACAATGACGCTTAAGAAGAACAGCTTTCAAACAAGAGAAATGCTTGTTCCGGTGATACGCGAAGGGAAAACTATTTATTCTTCACCATCAGTGATGGAAATAAGAGATTATTGCCTAAAAGAACAAAACAGCCTTTGGGATGAGCATAAGCGGCTGATAAATCCGCAGACTCTGCCGGTGGATTTGTCCCAAAAGCTGTACGACTTAAAGCAGCATATGATAAAGGAAATAAGAGAGGAATGATTATATATCGACTTGTTTTGCTTTTGCGTCTTCACTTAACAACGAGCTTAGAAAAAAATTGAATTTTTCAGTTTGTCCGGTAACATAAAATTGGTGTGAGGGTTTTTTATAGCTATCATTTATCAAATGATTTTCTATAAGGCATTCCTTTAATTTTTCGGCGGTGGAAACGGCAGGATCTGAAAATACCGTACACGGCTTCAAAGCTGACGCTATGGCATTTTTCATAAAAGGAAAGTGTGTACAGCCTAATATAACTACTTCCGGTTTTTTTTCATATATTTCAAGAAGTTGTTTTTTTGCCGCGGCATATGCCTCCGGTTTCTCCACTGCTCCTGATTCAACTATGGAAGCGAAATCAAGACACGCGGCCTCCATATATTCAAGGTTGGGTTCTTTTTCTAAAAGAAGCTTTTTGTAGTAGCCGCTATTTACAGTAGCCTGGGTCGCCAGTAACGCAACTGATTTTTTACCAAGCTTAAGGGCAGCTTCTACTCCGGGCTCTACAACCCCTATTATGGGTATAGTCAAATTAAAATGCTTTGACATTGTGTTCTGTAAAATAGAACAGGTTGTGTTGCAAGCCGCTACTATGGCTTTTACATTGTTTCCTCGCAAAAACTCAACCATTTGAAGGGCGTATTCCAAAATAGTAACTTTATTTAAATTTCCATAAGGCGCTCGTTTGGTATCTCCGATATAAACTATTTCCTCATAAGGAAGCTGAGCAATTATTTCTTTTACAACGGACAAACCTCCGATGCCGGAATCATAAATTCCGATAGGTCTTGAGTCCATATTATTAATCCTCCCCGACTGTTAGATATACTAATGCAATAGGATTTATTGATTGCAGTATTATACGGCAATATGATATAATGTTCAAGATATGCCTGTTGGCTTGCAATTGTGTGTTAGGAGGAAGCTGCTCAATGCTCCAAAAGGATAAAATTATTATCATGACTCGCTTAGCTGTTTATGATAAATACGATGGCAAGGCTGACAAAAAGGCTAATGAATATTATCGGCATGATTATGTATATAGAAAAAATATATGGATAAGAGTTTGCGCTGCTTTTGGAACCGTCATTTTGCTCTCGTTTTATTGGCTGAATGAAATTTTTGTCAAGGGCGTTGAGCTTTCTTCTCTTGACATTCAAAAGGAATTAACAAGCACCGGTATTTTTATGCTATTTATATTAGCTTTATATACTGTTATTGGGATGAGATTAGGTCACAAAGAGTATGATCTCTCGCAGGCAAGGCTTAGAAAGTATTATTATTGGCTTAATCAATTAGATCATTTGGTTCAGCGGGATAATGGCTATTCCGAGGAGGATATTGATGGAACAGATGTTGTATTTACGAGAAACTCTAAGTAGCTTTTATAAACGCTATGAGACTATTTTTATTTATGCATTTAAGTTTATTGTAGGACTTATAATATTTAATCTTATTAACAGCATAGGATATCCTAGTGATAGCATAAGTAAGGTTGCCGGTTTTGCTTTTTCTTTTATTTATGTATTTTTAATGGCTGCTTTATTTGTTGTGATGCCGCTGTCGCTATCATATTTTTTAATGATATTGAATATATCTATACAGTTGTCGTCAAACTTGTTTGTTTGTATTTTTGTAACAATGGCGCTTCTGTGTATTCTTTGCTTATATGCCAGATTAGCTCCAAAAGAGAGTGTTCTTATATTGGCGGTAGTTCTAGCTTATTATTTTAAGCTGCCATACGTTGTCCCGTTTACAGTCGGACTGTATTGTGGATTTACCGCAATTATTCCGGTTACAATCGGAGTTTGCATATGGAACTTTACTCCTGTAATAAATTCTATGATGATGACATCTTCCGTTTCTGTTGGGATGGAAGATATTTTAGGTTCTGTAACGAAGTCTGTTCCTATTATTATGAGCAGCTTCGCGGGAAATCAGGAATGGGTTCTGGCAGCTTTTATATTTGTTATGGTAATATTAGTAGTGCATATTATTTCCCGGCTTTCTATAGATTTTTCAAGAGAGATTGCCATTCTTCTAGGAGCCGTTTTAAATATAATCAGCTTCGTAATTGCGGTTATTGTCACAAGAGCATCATTTAATATTTTAGGGGTTATTATTTCAACATTGTTTTCCGCCATACTTACGCTGGCTATAGCTTATTTTGATAAGGTGTTGGATTATCAAAGAGTTGAACGGGTACAGTTTGAGGATGATGAAAATTATTACTATGTAAAGGTCGTCCCTAAAGCCGTTTTGATTCGGAGAAACCGTAAAGTTAGAAGGATTCGGCCATCTTATGATGAACCTGCCGATTATGATGATTATATAGAAGAATAAAGACTATATGTAAAAGAAGGTCTGTTCTATGGAAAACTGGCAAGATACGATATTCAAATTGATGCAGAACATATTATCTTGGTTGAATTTATCCATGCCGAATGCGTCAGATATTAGTCTAAACAATATAATCGATATTCTTATAGTAGCGTATTTTATTTATAAGCTTTTAATGTGGATCAAGGAAACAAGAGCATGGTCTCTTTTCAGAGGCGTTCTTGTGCTGACGGCGGCTTTTGTATTAAGCTCTCTATTTCAGCTTCAGACAGTTAAGTGGATCATTCAAAATGCTTTTAGTATGGGAATTATCGCGGTTATCGTTTTGTTTCAGCCGGAAATACGGAAATTTTTAGAGCAAATTGGAAAAGGTAAAATTGCTTTACCTTTCTTTATGGATAATGATATTATACCTTATTTTACGCAGAATACTATTAATGAGGTTGTAAAAGCAATAACCTCCATGGCCGCTGAACGTTGCGGAGCTCTTATTCTTCTGGAAAAGGATGTGCCATTAGGTGATCATGAGCAAACAGGCATATCTATTGACGCTGTGGTAAGCAGCCAGTTACTAATAAATATATTTATTGATAAAACTCCCCTTCATGATGGAGCGGTAATAATACGGAATAATAGAATAAGAGCGGCCAGTTGTATTCTGCCTCTAACTCAAGATGAGATCGGCAAGGAGTTAGGTACCAGGCATAGAGCCGCCGTAGGGGCAAGTGATGTTTCCGACGCGATTATTCTTGTAGTTTCTGAAGAAAGCGGAAATGTTTCCGCCGCAGTTGGCGGTAAGCTGGAAAGAGGAATTACTGAGCAGAGGTTAACGGAAATATTATCAGAAAGCAATGTTTCGGCCCGAAAAAGGCAGCACTGGAGGGAGTGGATTAGCCGTGAAAAAAATTCATGAGTGGTTTTTTCGCAACCTTGTCTGGAAATTAGTTTCTTTAATTTTTGCTTTTATTCTTTGGTTTGTTTGTTTAAATGTTAATAATCCTGTTGACTCAAAAATATTTACTTTAAATCTGCAATTAGAAAATCAAGATTTAATTTCCAACGACTTTGTTTTAATGAATAAGGACGAGCTTGAAAACAAAAGTATTTCTGTTCGTGTGAGAACAAACAATAATACTCTGACCGAGCTTAGCAGACAGGTCAACAGAAATTTCCGGGCTTATGTTGATTTGGAACCGGTTAATTTATATCAAAGTATAGGAGAGGTTCAATCTGTTAAGGTGGAGATCGAGATACCTCTGGCGGATACAGAATATGATATAACTTATCAATCTCTTTCAAAGGTTGATGTGGTTATAGACCAATATATGTCACAGGAGTTTAATGTAGAGGTTAACAGGTTAGGCGAACCCACTGAAGGATATATCGTTGGAAAGACTGAACTTGATCCTGCTACTGTTGAAATATACGGCGCGAAAACAATATTGGATCAGATAGAATCAGTATATGTCCAAGTAGACTTGAGCTCAGCTGTTGATAATGTATCTATTGAATCGGCTGTGCCTATTGTTTATGATAAAAGTGGCAAAGACATTACGAGTCTTGTTAAGTTAAGTACAAATTCTGTCTTTATCAATGTACCAGTATCACAATATAGTAAAATCAATATCGATACTCCAAGAATTACCGGTAATGTAGCGGATGGATATTTGGTTACGAATGTGTCTAAGTCTATTGATTTTGTTGAAATTGTTGGTACAAGAGAGGAAATTGCAAAAATCACTTCAATTACTTTACCCGCTATAAACGTTAGCAACGCCACTGAAAATAAAGTGGAAATATTTGACGTAAGAAATTATCTTGGAGACGCAAATGTAGAAATACGAAATCAAACACCCTATGATGTAACAATAACAGTAGAAATACAAAAGGAAGAAATGCGCGAGATTCAAATTCCTGTTGAAAGATTGCAAATTATAGGAATGTCATCGAATTTCACCTTACCCCCTGCTGATATACCGCTCACTATCCGTGGTACTGAAGCGGCCGTATCTGAGGCAGAAGAAAAGGGCTTATACGGAACTCTTGATTTAGCAGGACTTTCACCCGGAACTCATGAGGTTGTTGTGCAGTTCTCCTTGCCGGATAATGTGAGCCAGATAGGTGAGTCCGTAATTACTATTGAAATTGAAAATACTGTTGATGTTAGTGGGGAAGGAACAGATGAGGTTGAAGATGAAGGTAATACTAATGATGATGTAATGAGTGATGGAGGAGAGCCAGAGTAGCATGACTCTATCGTAGTATTCAATACTATGTTTCGTAGTGCATAAGATCGCGTTCATGCTACGCGCGTAGCATTTGCAAAAATTTTATGCACTTATTTGTTTTTGTAAAGGGGGTTGATTATAAAATGAAGAAGTTGCTTTTAATATATAATCCATTTTCAGGAGACAAAAGCTTTAAATATGATTTGGATGCTTTAATTTATAACTTGCAGAAAGCAGATTATGAAGTGCATTTGTTTCGTAGTATGAAAATAGGCGATATTAATGAGCATATAGAACGTGTCCATCACAGAAACTATGATGCTATTGTGATATCAGGCGGAGACGGAACTGTAAATATTGTAACCGGATCAATGATGAAAAATAATGTTAAATCACCTCTGTATATTATCCCTTCCGGGACTGCTAATGACTTTGCTAGATTCTTAAAGCTCCCCAAGGAACCAGAGGCTATTTCAGAAATTATCGCAAATGGCAAAACTATAAAGTCTGACATTGGCTTAGTAAATGGCGCTGAGTATTTTATTAATGTTTGCGCCGCTGGATTGTTTACAAATATTTCTCAGAATATAGACAAGGATTTTAAAGATGTATTAGGGAAGCTTGCATATTACGTTAAGGGTTTGGAACAGTTGCCTAAATTTGAGCCTTTTCCTGTACGTATAACTAATTCTAAAACTACAATGGAAGAAACTATATACTTTTATTTAGTATTAAACAGCGGAGGTGTAGGCGGATTTGAAAACTTATCCTCTGAGGCGTCTATAGCGGACGGTTTGTTTGATTTTATTGCGGTTAAATCAAGAAAAATAACAGATTTAGCCATATTATTTGTAAAAATCTTAGCAGGAGACTATCTGGATGACAGCGGTATTATTTTTTTCCGGGATTCGTATATAAAAATAGAGTCGCTTATAGAAAACAGCCAATTTAATGAAACAACCTTAGATGGCGAGGTTGGCCCATTAATGCCGGTAGAAATTATTAATCTGCCAAATTCGATAGAAATTTTTATACCATAAGACAAGACGAGGAGAAAAATATGAATATAAAAGAATTGCTTGGAGCCACAATAGCGGAAGCTATTAATGTCAATTTTATTGATGAAATTATTTCGGATCTTGAAATACCGCCAAATGCCGAAATGGGAGATTATGCTTATCCTTGCTTTAAGCTGGCAAAGTCACTGAAAAAATCACCTGCCGCAATTGGTTCAGAAGTAGTGGAAAAAATTAAAAAGCCAAGCATTGTAACAAGCGTACAGTTAAAAGGCGCCTATTTAAATTTCTACTTAAATAGGGGAGAATTTATCGGCAGTGTAATAAGTGAAATATCTCAAAGCAGAAAATCATATGGGTGTACTAACCATGGAAAGGGAAACAACATTGTAATTGACTATTCTTCTCCTAATATAGCAAAGCCCTTTCATGTAGGACATTTGCGCTCTACTGTAATAGGCAACGCGCTTTACAATATTTTTAATCACATAGGATATAATTGCATAGGTGTTAATCACCTTGGAGACTGGGGCACTCAATTTGGCAAGCTCATAGTGGCTTACCGTCTTTGGGGAGACAAAGAATTAATTGAGGCAAAGGGAATAGAAGAATTAAGTAAGATATATGTCAAGTTTCATGAAGAGGCTGAGGCAAAGCCCGAATTAAATGAAGAGGCCAGAAGCTGGCTTGTAAAAATGCAGAATGACGATCAGGAGGCTTTGAATTATTGGAAATGGTTTAGAGACATAAGCCTGAAGGAGTTTGATAAAATTTATAAAAGGCTTAATATCAGCTTTGATTATATAACCGGCGAAAGCTTTTATAATGATAAAATGGATGCCGTGGTAGAGGAGCTTAAGGATAAAAATCTCCTTAAGATGAGCGACGGAGCAATGATCGTAGACTTAGAAGAAGAAAATTTCCCTCCATGCTTGATCTTGCGCAGTGATGGCGGAACATTATACCCAACTCGGGACATTTCAGCAGCCTTTTATAGAAAGAATACCTTTGATTTTCATAAAGCGCTATATTTAACCGCCATGGATCAGAGCCTGCACTTTGCCCAGTGGTTTGCCGTAATACGCAAGATGGGCTATGCCTGGGCTGATGATTTGGTGCATGTTCCCTTTGGGTTGGTAAGCTTAGAAAGCGGAAAGCTATCAACAAGAAAAGGGCAAGTTGTGCTTATGGAAGAATTATTAGACGAAGCAGTTAAGAAAACTAAAGAAATAATAGACGGGAAAAATCCGGATTTGAAAAATAAAGAAGCTGTAGCTGAGCAGGTTGGTATTGGCGCGGTTATATTTAACGACCTTTATAACTCTCGCATCAAGGACGTTACCTTTTCATGGGAAAGGATGCTTAACTTTGAAGGAGAGACAGGCCCTTATGCGCAATATACCCACGCAAGGGCGTGCAGCGTAATACGTAAAGCAGGGGATTGTTCGTACAATTATATAGATGCGGACGCTATTAGTGACGACGCTTCCTTTGAATTGGTAAAGCTATTATATTCCTTTCCGGAAAAATTTTTGGAAGCAGCCGATAAATACGAGCCTTTTATAATTAGCCGTCATATTATAGCCATTGCCCAAGCGTTTAATAAGTTTTATCATGATAACCCCATACTCAACAGCGAAGCCGGGGTGCGTGAGTCCCGGCTGGCCCTGGTTGATTGTACGCGTCAGGTATTAAAGAACGGGCTTAATGTGTTGGGAATAGACGCGCCGGAGGAAATGTAAAAGTATAATAGAGGGCAGATGTTGAAATAAAATGTGAATGGAAATATGCATAAATAAGATTTACCAGGATTATAAGGATGCAAAGGATTACCAAGATATTTGATTTTCAAATCAAGGTAATCCTTCTAATCTTAGGAATCCTGGTAATTTTTTTTATAAATCTTTCCTGCTGTCCATCCTGGACACTACCGTCATCCCGGGCTTGACCCGGGATCCCCAAAACTTTGCATATATTAAAAGGGCTTGCATGTCGGAGCCTTTAATTACGAATAGGAAGTGATTTCTGAGTTCATTTTATGGATAAGCAACAAGGTTGTATCTGTGTAAAAGAGATTCTTTATGAAAAAGGAAATTTCTATTATTGAAAGGCCAGAGAAATTTACTGAGCAATACTTGGAAGCCTACAGCCATATGTCATGGTATGATTTTGTCAAAGAGTGTTTATATTGGAACAAGGCAATCCAATTCCTTGTATTACAAAATAAAAATACGCATAAGCAAAAGATTTTTAGTGCAATGTTAAACCTAGCTTAGTTCTTACTCAGCTTGCCAAGGGCGCTATCCTTCGATAATATTTGTATATTAGAAGCTTGTCCTTACTATTAAAGCTTGCGCCTTTGTTTTGACTTGGTATTAGATGTCATATTGTTTGAAATAGAGCCAGCTCCTGGCGTCCACCTCCATACCTTCCGGCCTGACTATTATGCAGTCAGTCAACTTGCACCTG
>Ga0153921_1000994_pt1 | contig 13385 bp, 11 predicted proteins | sample TSNJ005MetaG_FD_104691 | JGI IMG/M metagenome (GOLD analysis project Ga0153921, IMG submission 104691) | Attine ant fungus gardens microbial communities from New Jersey, USA - TSNJ005 MetaG | ecosystem: Host-associated > Fungi > Mycelium > Unclassified | place: USA: New Jersey, Brendon T. Byrne... | reverse complement strand
CGCGCTGCGGATGCCGTATCAGTCCGAGGCCACCGCGCGTCGCCGCATCAACGACGGTCGCATGGACTACGTCGACATCCATCTCTCCCACGTTGCTCAGCAGGTGTGGGAGGGCTACTACGGCAACGTCGACGTCGCGGTCGTCGAAGTCGCCGGTATCACCGAATCAGGTGAACTGATTCCCTCCGCGTCGATCGGCAATAACAAGACGTGGCTCGACGTCGCAGACAAGGTCATTCTCGAAGTCAACTCCTGGGTGCCCGAGGCGATGGAAGGCATCCACGACGTCTACTACGGCACCGCGTTGCCGCCGCATCGCAAGCCTCTCGAGATCACCCGCGTCGAAGACCGGATCGGCCAGACGACATTCCGAGTGGATCCCGCGAAGGTTGTGGCCGTTGTCGAGACCGACTGCCGAGACAGCGCGAGCCCTCTCACTGCACCCGACGCCGTCAGTGAGGCGATCGCCGGCCACGTCCTGGAATTCTTCGACTTCGAGGTGCGCGCCGGACGGATGCCGGCGGATACCTTGCTTCCGCTGCAGGCAGGCATCGGCAATGTTGCCAATGCGGTCCTCGGCGGTCTCGATCGGGGGCCGTACCGCGGCCTGACCTGCTACTCCGAGGTCATCCAGGACGGGATGCTCAAGCTGATCAAGGACGGAACCGTCGCGCATGCGTCGTCGACGGCTTTGGCGCTCACCGACGAGGGCATCGAAGAACTGACCGCGAACATCGACTTCTACCGCAACCACATCACGCTCCGTCCCCAGGAAATCAGCAACCACCCAGAGGTGGTGCGCAGACTCGGAATCATCGCCATGAACGGCATGCTCGAAGCCGACATCTACGGCAACGTGAACTCGACGCACGTCATGGGGACGAAGATCATGAACGGAATCGGCGGCTCGGGGGACTTCGCCCGCAACGGCTACGTTTCCATGTTCCTGAGCCCGTCGACGGCCCGCGGCGGTGAGATCTCGGCGATCGTGCCGATGGTTCCGCACGTCGACCACACCGAGCACGACACTCAAGTGTTGGTCACCGAGCAGGGGTTGGCCGATCTGCGCGGTCTGTCTCCGCGGCGACGCGCGCGCCTGATCGTCGACAACTGTGCTCACCCGGAGTTCCGGCCACTGCTCCACGATTACATCGCTCGCGCCGACGCTCAGCCGGGCGCGGGGCAGACTCCGCACATCCTGGGCGAGGCATTCTCGTTCCATCAGCGGTACATCGACACGGGTTCGATGCGCCTTTCCTGACGCCGGGCAATTCCGCTGACAGTGAGAGAATGCGAGGGTGAGCCGAACCGGGGTACCTGACGACGCCATCCGCCGAGTTGCCGCGGCAGGGGCGGACGACGCCGGTGGCCTACCCGTCGAACTGCTGGGTGATTTCCTGGACGTGCTCAGTGTCGCCGTATGCGAGGGAAAGCCGCTGCAGCGTCGTCAGCTGCATCGTTTCCGTGCCCGCGGTGAAGAAGCGGCGCAGCAGGGTGTCGCCCTGCGAGCCCTGCTCGATCTGTATCTCTCCTCGGCTTGGCGCCTGTGGCGTGAGCTCCCCGCTGTTATTGCGGCACAATCGGATCCGACTGCCGTCGTCTCGGCCGGCGAAGTCATGCTCCGCGCCGTCGACGATGCCGTCGCCGAACTGGCCGAAGGATTCCAGTTGGCCAGGCGATCTCTGGTCCGCTCGCAGGTATCGGCACGCCGTGAGTTCGTCGACGACTTGTTGACCGGCGGAGCCGATGTCGTCGGATTGTTAGGTCGTGCTTCGGGATTCGGGCTCCATCTCAGCGGTCCGCATGCCGTCGCGGTCGTGACCGCGACGCGCGAGTTCACCGACGACAATCCCTTGGTGCGGGCCGTCGAACGTGCCGTGCTCGGCAGCAAGGGTGACGCCGACGCGTTGGTTGCCAGCAAGAGCGGCAAACTGGTCGTCGTTTTCGCGGCGCCGGACCGTGATGCCGTCGACCACGTGCTGGCGGGTATTCGGTCGGCTCTCGGACCGGGAACCGATGACGACGGGCGAGTTCAGTTGCAGCGGCGTGCTTTGGACGGCACCTGGCAGATCGCTGTCGGGCGCCCTCGCACCACCGCTTCGGGCGTCGTGGCGTCGTACCGGGAGGCGCTCGACGCACTGGACCTGGCGCAGCGCCTGTCGTTGACCGCACCGATCATCGATGCTCGTGACCTGCTGGTCTACCGCGTTCTGGTCAACGACAGGCCGGCGGTCACCGACCTGATCCACACCCTGCTCACCCCGCTGCTCGAGGCACGCGGCGGCGCTGGGCCGATGATCGACACCCTGCTCGCGTACTTCTCCGCCGGCGGCAATACGGCAAAGACCGCCCGAGACCTGCATTTGTCGGTCCGGGCGGTCACGTACCGCTTGGACCGTATCCGTGAACTCACCGGCCAGAACGTCAACGACCCCAACGACAGCTTCGCGCTCCACGCTGCCGTGCTGGGCGCGAAGTTGCTCGACTGGCCGGCCACGGAGCTGGCCTGATCAGCTGGTGCGCGCCCGTTCCTCGTAGGCAGCACGGGCCGCGGTGTCGACGTCGCCGAGAAACTGCGTCTCGACGCCGAACAGTCGGCTCAATGCCTCGTAAGGCCGTCGGGGCACGAAACCCTGTGCCTGGACAAGCAGTCCGGACACTCGCGTAATGCGCACGCGTGGTCGAGGTTTGGTGATCAAGCCGACGATTGCTTCGGCGATTTCCTCCGGCTGAACCTCACGGAAACCCTTCATTCCCGAAGTCCCGGAAGTGAGTTGGGTGTTGGTGAGCGTCGGCAGTACGGACGAGACGTTCACTCCGGTGCCACGAACTTCCTTGCGGACAGAATCGGTGAAGCCCAACACCGCATGCTTGGCGCCGCAGTACGTCGACAAACCGGGGCACGGGAGTTCGCCGGCAAGCGAAGCGATGTTGATGACGTGTCCACGTCCGCGTGGAAGCATCCGTCGCAGTGCGAGTTTGGTTCCCGTGATCACGCCGAGGACGTCGATCTCGATGATGCGTCTGGTCACGGTGTCGTCCTCGTCGACGATCCGTCCGACCGGCATGATGCCCGCATTGTTGACCAGTACGTCGATCGGGCCGAGTTCACCTTCGACGGCGTCGAGGAAGTCGAAGAACGACGCGGGGTCGGTGACGTCGAGACGCCCGAACGTACGGATGCCCAAATCTTTTGCAGCCTGCGCGAGAGTGGCTTCGTCGATGTCGCCGATCGCGACCCTCGCGCCCAGGCTGATGAGCCGTTTCGCGGTGGCGTATCCGATGCCCCTGGCGCCACCGGTGATGACCACTACCTGACCGTCGAAAGGCTTGTTCATATCGCGAGCGTCTCCAAAAACTAGAGGGATGGGATAGCAGTGACGTAAATCTGCAGCGACGTGAAACTGCAGTGAGATGTGATTGTGGACCAGTTGAAGTTGGGTAGATAGGGCTTGTTGGCCGAACCAAGGCGATAGATTTATGACTAAGTCACAATTCGGGGAGGCGTCATGGAAACATCGGAGTTGGACGGCTGGATTGCGAATCTCGCGCCCATCTATCTCCAGCCGGAGGTGATCGACGGTTTCGTCCAACGCATCGACGACGCCATTGCCGAGGCCAATCCCGAGGTAGCGGCTGATCGGGAGCTACGACGCGATGTGGATGCGAGCACCGCGGCGCAGCTCCGCGTCATCGTGGCGGCGATCGCGGGCGGTTCCCAGGAGGTCACGCCGCCGGCGGAGTCGGTTGCGCTTGCACTCACCGTCGCTCGGCGCGGTATGGATCTTCGGGTCCTGCTCAAGATCTACGGCGCCGGACGCCTCGCGATGCTGGGTTTCGTCGACGAGTCGATAGAGGCACTCCCGATCGGTCCGGAACTCAAACGCGCACTTCTCGTTCGAGTGTGGGGTTCGGCGATGAGATGGCTGGAAGTGACCACCGAATTGTTGGTCGCGACGTACGCGAAGGAGCGGGAGAGCTTGGCGCGCGGCGCTTTTGCGCGTCGGTCCGAGACGGTGCACGCGATTGTCGCGGGCGAAGCCCTTCACTCCGACGAAGCGTCCCGGATCCTGGACTATCCGATGCGGCGCCACCACACGGCGTTTGTTCTCTGGACTGACGACACCGACCCGGCTGCAGACGTATTGGCGCGGTTGGACTCGTATGCCCGTACCTTCGTAGACGAGTCCAACGGCGAGCGTGTTCTGACTTTGCCTTCGGGCGCGCGTGAGCTGTGGTCGTGGGTCGCGCATTTCGACGGCCAGGAGTGGGCGTCACATGTTGATGCCCGGCATTCGGATCTTCGCGTTGCAGTGGGAGCGAGCGGTTACGGAATGGAAGGATTCGCTCGCAGTCATCGCGAGGCGCTCGCCGCGCAGCGCGTGGCGGTCCGTTCCGGGGGCTCGCCGGGTATCACCGTCTACGAGGATGTTCAGGTTCCCTGTCTGCTCACCGAAGATCTGTGCGAACTGCGTGAGTTGGTGGCTCGGGAACTGAAAGGCCTGGCCGGCGCGGACGGCGTCACGACGCGCATCCGTGACACCGTCCGGGTCTACTACGAGAACAACTGCACCGCGGCCGCTACTGCCGCTGCCCTCGGCCTGCACAAGAACACCGTGCGGTATCGACTCGATCAGGCCGAAAAGCTACTGGGTCGCAGCGTCGACCAGCGTCGGCTGCCGACGGAGTTGGCCCTCATCGCACTGGAGAGCTACGGAGCCACTATCGCGCCGGCGCCGTGATTCGCTACTGCATGTCATCGAGTCCGGGGAGCGAGTAGCCGGAGTTGTCATCCCAATCTGCGGGGGTGTCGTCGAGTGAAACGTCCCAGTCGGCGTCGGGCACCGCTCGCCGGAGTTCGGTCAGTGCGTTGAACCAGTAGACGAGTGACGGAATCACCTCGGTCGGATCGCTCGAGATCTTGGTCGAGCCGTTGAGCAGAGTGTTGGGGATATCCGACGGGTAGAGGTCCAGGACCTCGTAGTCGAACGGAAATTCGTCGTTGTGGACGGCGATGAGTCGGTCGACTTCGGCCTTCTCGTCGTCGGTCAGCGGTGTGGTGCGGACGGCGGAGTAGTACAACGAGGTGCTCATGTTTGCCAGGCTAGAACAAGTTGCCTTCCAACGGCGGTTTCGGATGCAACACCTTTAGATTGCATGATCTCGGCAACTTTAGATACAAAAGTCGTCGATATTTCGACGGGGATGGATAGAAGTCGGCAAGGAACACTGGAGAAGACGGCGAGACGGCCGTCCGAACCCAGTGAAGGAGCTCCCCGTGACCGCAGTCATCAGTGCCATTCGGGTAGGTGGTCAGCGATGAACGTTCCCATGTGGGCGTGGGCCGCGTTCGCCGCAGTCATCGTCGTCATGTTGCTCATCGACTTGCTCGCCCACCGCGGCGCGCATGTCATCGGCTTCAAGGAAGCGGCCTGGTGGAGTGCACTCTGGGTCGGTTTGTCTCTCGTGTTCGCGGTGGTTGTCACCCTGACCTTGGGGGTGAACTCGGGCGTCGAATTCACAACAGCCTGGCTGTTGGAGAAGAGCCTCTCGGTCGACAACCTCTTCGTGTTCGCCCTGATCTTCGGTTACTTCAAGGTGCCCCGTGAGTACCAGCACCGTGTGCTGTTCTTCGGTGTCATCGGCGCCCTGATCTTCCGCGGAATCTTCCTCGCTGCCGGCGTTGCCGTGGTCAGCAAGTTCACGGCCGTGCTGTTCGTCTTCGCCGCCATCCTGCTCTACAGCGCTTACAAGCTGCTCAAGGACGACGACGAGAGCTTCGATCCGGGTACGTCGCTGGCAGTTCGCCTGCTGCGCAAGATCATGCCGGTTCGCGAGGAATACGCGGGAACCAAGTTCTTCGTCAAGGAAGCCGGAAAGCGCGTCGCAACACCGCTGTTCGCCGTCGTCGTCGCCATCGAAGCCGCCGACCTCGTGTTCGCAGTCGACAGCGTCCCGGCAGTCCTGGCAGTGAGCGACGACCCGTTCATCGTGTACTCCAGTAACGCGTTTGCGATCCTGGGTCTGCGTGCCCTGTACTTCCTGCTCTCGGGTCTGCTCGAGAAGTTCCACTACCTCTCCAAGGGGCTGTCGATCATCCTCGCCTTCATCGGCGTGAAGCTGATCATGCAGGCCAGCCACAAGGTGATCAGCACGTCGATCCCCGAGATCCCCTCGCTGGTCAGCCTCGCGGTGATCATCGTGGTCTTGGCAGGCTCGATCATCCTGAGCCTCAAGAAACCGCTACCGCAAGAGCCTGAGGCCGAAGAGGTTGCGTCCGGTGATGCACCGGTCGACCTCGAGAAGACAGGCCGGAATGGGGGCGTCGAGTCTTCCGACATCGCACTTGCTGCCGGCGAGCACGACGACGATGACGACAAGGTGGATGCTCGCAGTAGGAGCTGACGCCTGATCGGCTGAACTAATCGAAAAGGGAGACCACACAACGAGGTGTGGTCTCCCTTTTCGTTTCTCACGACTTCTCGTAACCAAACAGACCACTGATCGGGAAGGTGTGTTCTCACTCGGCCGCGCGCGATCTACCTTGGCGGATGCCCGACGTCCGAGATCAGGAGTGCACATGACAATTCACGCGGAAGTCATCACCATGCTGGCCACGCTCAACGCCGCATTTCCGGATGTCACCAGCTTCGAGCCGTCGGAGTTACGTGCTCTGCTTCGGAATCGACGCGCCCCGTTGGAGCGGCTTCCCGATTTGCGTACGGTCGAAGACCTCGCAATCGAGGGCCCCGGTGGAGATCTGGCGATCCGCGTCTACCGCCCGCACACTTCCTCCGACGCCATACCGCTGGTCGTCTTCGCTCATGGCGGAGGCTTCGTGTTCTGTGACCTGGACAGCCACGACGAATTCTGCCGGTCCATGGCGGAAGGGGTTGGCGCCGTCGTCGTCTCCGTCGATTATCGTCTGGCCCCTGAGCACCCCGCGCCGGCAGCACACGACGACGTCTACGCCGCATTGGAGTGGGCGGCGAAACACGCGGCACAGTACGGCGCAGACCCGAGCAAGATAGTCCTTGCCGGCGACAGCGCGGGCGGCAATCTTGCTGCGACAGTTGCCATCGCCGCCCGCGATCGTAGGGGGCCGGCGGTTGCGGCGCAGGTTCTCATCTATCCGGTGATCGACGACGATTTCGACACCGAGTCCTACCGTCTCTACGGTACCGACCACTACAACACGACCACGGCCATGAAGTGGTACTGGGACCAATATGCTCCCGAACGCCGAGATGACGTGCGGGTGATACCCACTCGGACAGAGTCGTTCGCCGATCTTCCCGCGGCTGTTGTCGTGACAGCCGAGCTGGATCCGCCGTGCTCGTCCGGTGACGAGTACGCGAAACTGCTTGCCTCGGCCGGCGTCCCCGTGCAGCATCATCGCTTCGACGGGTTGTTTCACGGGTTCCTCACTATTCCGTCATTGTCGCTCACAGAGCCGGCACGCCAGAAAGTTTGGGCGATGATCCGCGAGGTATCAGCCGCCGCTCGATAGGATCTCGTCGCCCAGTTCACCGAAGGTATGGCAGATTCTTTCCCGCACAATGACTTCGGTGCATTCGGGATCGAACCATCGATCAACGACGCCCCAGTGGATCGGATGATCGAGGTATTGGGTCTGCAGTGATTCGAGGTCGGTGAACTCCTGCTCCCACACATGGGTCCACGGTGCTTCGTCACATGCAGGTGTTGCACCGGTCGCCGCACTCACCCGACTGAGTCGCCAGGCAGCGATCGAGGAGATATGCCCGGGCATCTTCAGCAGGTCACTTTCGAACTGTTCGATTTCGTCCTCGGAGGTAGTGGGTTCAACGCGAATCAGCAGCGCTCGGTACACCCCGTTCGGGCCGGTGGCGCGCGAGCGACCCTCGGTTCCGGAAACGTACTCGGCGCCGTGAAAGCGTTCGATGGCATCGTGGTGAAGTTCTGCGTCGACGGAATCGCTAACGGCTCGCCACGCGGCTTCATTCGCGAACTGAAGATAAACGATCAGATCTCCGCCGTTGATGGCGCCGGGCAGAGTAGCGGTGACGAGATGGCGAACTGCGCCCGACGATTCTGCCACTGCTGCAATGGTGTTCACCGCATTCGCCCAGCCGTCCGAGTCCGTGCTGTCGGCAGCAAAAACAACCCTCGTGACGTTATACATCGGCCAGTGCCTCGACGTCGTCGGCAGCAGCCGCCATGGTGCGGCTACGTTCGCAGATGAGTGGTTCCATGGCATCCCACCACTGCCGAAGCGTGGTGTCGCCGCGACTCAGACGAGTCATTGCCCACCAACCGGAGGCTCCGTCGACGGTCCACGTGATAGTCACGACGTTGGGTTCGTACTCGGACCACAACGGCGGACTGACAAGTATGTTGTCGAGGGTCAGGCTGCGTCGCCGGGCGTTCGGCAGGTAGCCGGCACGCCATTCGTCGACGAACTTCTGCCCGCATCCGGGATTCGTGACGATCCGGTCGATCACGTAGAGAGTCTCACCTGCCATGTGCGCAGGCTACGTTCCGTCTAAGTCTCTGCGGTACTACCGATCTCACGCAGCGGGAGGTTGTTCGGAAGCGGAAGGGGAGTGCGCCGGTCGCAGCCCCAGCCACCCCACCAGTCCCACCAGAACGAAGGCAACGCCCGCGGTCGCGAACGTGACGGTGAAGGCAGATTCGCTTGGCATCGCCGGAACCCCTTCGGGGAGGTTCGCGATTGTCATCGACGCCAGAATCGTTGTCACTACTGCGCTGCCGATGGCGCTGCCGGTGGAACGTGAGATCGAGTTGATGCCGTTGGCGATGCCGCTCTGATGATGCGGGACGTTGGACATGATGATGGCGGGCATGGCTGCATAGCCGAGGCTCAGGGCGGCGCCGATCACCATGCCCGCACCGATGACCGACGCGGTGTGGGTGTGATCGAACGCGAGCCACGCAAACGGCACCGCGCCCAGGATCGCAGTGAGTCCCAGAACGAATCGCGGCCCACGGAGTCTGATGAGACGACCGCCGATCGGGGCGGCGATCAGCGAAACTATCGCGCCAGGCAGCAGGAATTCGACCGATGCACGCAGAATGCTCGCGTCGAAGCCGTATCCGGTGAGATCGCGGGGAAGTTGTGCGAGATACGAGATCCCGAGGAAGTTCGCGAACATGCCGAAGCCCACCACGACGCCGGCAAGATTTGCCATCATCACCGGGCGGTGGACGAACATCCGCATGTCGACAAGCGGTTCGTCGACGATCTTCTCGATCCATACCCAGACTGCGAACATCACGATCGAGGCCACAAAAACACCGACGGTCAAGGGTGACAACCACCCCCATTGGTGGCCTTGAGAAATCGCCAGAAGAAGCAGAAGTAGTGCCGCGCCCAGACTCAGCGCACCGATGAGGTCCACGCGCCCACCGCTTTTGTGCGTGGTGGGCGGGACCAGCGTGGCGACGGCAATCAAGGCCAGCACTGCGAATCCGGTGGCCATCCAGAAGGCGTTGCGGTAGTCGGCATCCGGAGCCGATGTGAGCAGACCGGTGGCCACGAGGGCGAGACCGCTGCCGAACGCGAGAGTTCCGCTGACCAGGGCCATGGCGCCGGGAAGCTTCTGTGGTCGTATCTCTTCGCGCAAGACCGAGAGTGCGAGAGGGAAGATCGCGGTGGCTGTTCCCTGGAGTACACGGCCGAGGATCAGCAGTGGCAGATTGTGCGCCAATGCCGCGACAATCGAACCGATCACCATGACGACGAGGACGCCGACCAAGGTGCGCTTCTTGCCGTGCTGATCGCCGTAGCGTCCCAGCAGGGGAGTGAAGACGGCAGCGGAAAGCAGGGTCGCCGTCGTCACCCAACTGACGCCGGCGGACGAGGCTCCGAGGTCGGACTGAATCCGTCCCAGGATCGGAACCGGCAGCGTCTGCATCATCGAGACGATCATCGCTGCCAGGCTCAAAGCGCCGATGATCACGGCCTCCCGGCGCGGCGATCTTGCTACGGACTGGTCCGGGGAATCGGTGGCAGTTGGCGTGGCGCTGGGGCTCGCGGCACTGCTCGTCGTAACTGTGTTCGTCAACGGGTCCTTCTCGGGAACAACAAGAGAAAATGCTTAATGTGGCGAAGTAATTTTCTCTGGATGGTAAGTCCGAGAGATCGATCCCGTCAATGCTGGTCAGCGACCGAGTGGGACATGCCCTGTGAATTCGTTCTAGAAGGGGTATACCGGGAGTGCGCTTTGCGCCGTCACCCATTGTGTTTCCGTGAAGGCATCGAGGTTTGCACCGATACCGCCGACACGGCCGCCGTTACCCGAAGACGCCATGCCGCCGAACGGGATGACGGCTTCGTCGCCGACCGTCTGATCGTTGATGTGGACCAGGCCGGTGGGAATCTGTTGGGCGAGTTCGAGTCCGCGCATCGCGTCGGAGGTCAGAATGCCCAGCGACAACCCGTACTCGGAATCGTTGGCTATGGCGACGGCTTGTTCGACGGTGGCGAAGGGGGTCACCGGTGCGACCGGCCCGAAGACCTCGTCGGCGAAGGCAGGCGCGGTGAGTGGGGTGTCGGCTAGCACGGTGGGCCGGTAGAAGAGATCCTCGTAGGTGCCGCCGGCAGCCAGTTTTGCTCCGGCCGCGATGCTTCCGTTGACCAGAGAGTGGATGTGGTCGCGTTGTTTGGCGTCGATGATGGGTCCGAGTGCGACCTGACCGGTGAACGGGTCGCCTACCGGAAGCTTGTCGGCGTGTTCGGCAAGGAGTGCGGTGTAGTCGGCGGCGATACTTTCGTGGACCAGTTGGCGGCCGGTGGTCATGCAGATCTGTCCCTGGTGCATGAACGATCCGAAAGCGCCGACAGATGCGGCCTTTTCGAGGTCGACGTCATCCATGACGATCAGCGCATTGTTGCCGCCGAGTTCAAGATGAGCGCGCTTGAGATGGCGGCCCGCCAGTTCGCCGACCGCGCGTCCAGCTCGGGTCGACCCGGTGAATGCGATGACGCGAACGCTCGGATGAACCACGATTGCCTCACCGGCGTCAGCGCCGCCCGGCAGCATGCTGAACACTCCGGCGGGCAAGCCTGCTTCTTCGAAGATGCGAGCGAGAACCACACCGCCGCAGATCGCCGTGCGCGGGTCAGGCTTGAGAATCACCGAATTGCCCAGCGCCAGTGCGGGAGCGACTGCACGGATCGACAAAATGATGGGGAAGTTGAACGGCGCGATGACGCCGACGGTTCCGACGGGTACGCGACGAGAGAAGCTCAGCCGAGGTTGCTCCGAGCGCAGAACCTCGCCGACAGGGTGTGCGGCCAAAGCTGCTGCGTTGTAGCACTCTTCGGCAGCGGTATGGGTTTCCAGCCCGGCCTTGGCCGGGATGCTGCCGGCCTCGCGGATTACCCATTCGCCGATTTCGTCGGCGTACTGCTCGAACAGTTGGCCGGCGCGGCGTAGAACGGCGGCTCGTTCAGTGTATGGTCTTGCCGCCCAATCCTTCTGAGCTGCAGTAGCTTTTGTTGCAGCGGCTGCCACGTCGTCGGGTGTTGCCATGCCGACCGTCGTCAACTGCTTGCCGGTGGCCGGCTCGACGACAATACGATCGTCGGCGCTACCGCGAACCCATTCGCCGTCGAAGATCTTCGATTCCCACACAGATTCGCTCAGCAAACGCGTCATGGCCGCTCCTCGGTAAAGGGATGCAACCGCGCGCCGCATCACATGGTTGTTCATCACGTTGCTCTGTGAGGGGGGGTCGATCGCCATCGCACTTTCACTCAGTGAAAGACGGATTCATGGCGTCCTTGAGTGCTTGGATCAGATCGGCGAACTCGGCGGAGTGGGTAGCGCCGCTGCGGGTCACTCCCGAGACGGGAATTCGCAAGCGGCCGTGCGATTCTCGCATGAAGCTGATTCCAGCGCGCGGAGATTCGCCTGCGGTGATCGAATAGAGCAGGGTCCAGGCGCGCGGGTTGGTGATCACGTCCAGCGTGGCTGTGTGATCGCTCGGAATTGCGGGGCCCAGTTGGACGCGTCGATCGATCTCGCGGAATGCGTCCTCGACCACCTTGTGAATGAGCACCTGACTTTGGCGCGGCGGCAGGAGCAGGGGATATGCGGCCAGATCATTGAGGTCGACGCTTTGCTGGCCGGCTAGGGGGTGTCGGCTCGACATGACGACGAGAAGATCTTCGACGCCGAGGTCCAAGGGTTCGAGTCCGGGGCGGTCGACGCCGCCGCGAATCAGGGCGATGTCCGCGTCACCGGAGGCCACAGCATCCATGCGGTGGGCAAAGCTCTTGATGACGAACTCGACGTCCAGGTCCGGATGAAGTTCGCGCACGTGTGCGATGGCGTCCAGCGTCTGAGCGGCAAAGCTCATGTTTCCCGTGATTCGGATCCGGGCTCTCGGGTCTCGTGCGACGGAGTACGCCATCGTTTCGAGACTGAGGACTTGCTGCGCGATGGGCACCAGTCGCGATCCTGCCGGGGCCAGGCGAACCGCCCGGGTCGAGCGCTCGAAGAGTGTCGCCCCGAGCTCCTTCTCCAGTCGTGCGACCTGATGGCTGATCGCCGACTGCGAGATGAAGCAGCGTTCGGCGGCGCGACTGAAGCTCAGTTCCTCGCTCACGACGAGAAAGTACTTGAGTTGGCGGAAGTCCATGAGGACAGCTTACTTATGAGCAATCGAGATAACAGTCTTGCGAATACTCCAGCTAGCTGGACCCGACCCATGATCAGTCCATACCGTAATAGTCATACTTTCAATTTGGTTGAGGAGTTCGTTGTGGATAGAACAGCTGCGGGTCGCGCCGACATCGACGCGACTGGACACGAGAAGACTCAGGTTGTGATCGTCGGTTCGGGATTCGGAGCCCTCGCCGCGGCCAAGACCCTCGCGAAGTCCAAGACGCCGTTCGTTCTCATCTCCGCCACCACCGAGCACCTCTTCCAGCCGTTGCTCTACCAGGTGGCGACGGGTGTCCTGTCGGCCGGCGAAGTTGCTCCGCCCATCCGCACGATCCTGCAGAAGTACCCCAACGCCGACGTCCGCCTCGGCCGCGTCGTCGAGGTCAACGCCGAAGAGAACACCGTCGTCTACGAAGCCTCGGGCACCCGCCACACGCTCGGGTACCGCTCGCTCATCGCAGCCACCGGTGCCACGCAGGCGTACTTCGGTCATGACGAGTTCGAAAAGGTCACCTACAAGCTCAAGACCGTCGAGGACGCCGAGGTACTGCGTAAGCAGATCCTGCGTTGCTTCGAGGAAGCGCACACCACCAACGACGCGCTGGTTCGCCGTAACCTGCTCAGCTTCGTTGTCGTGGGTGCCGGCGCGACCGGCGTCGAGCTCGCCGGACAGATCAAGGAACTGGCGCGTCGCTACTTTGCGAAGGCCAT
>Ga0153921_1000993_pt1 | contig 13390 bp, 8 predicted proteins | sample TSNJ005MetaG_FD_104691 | JGI IMG/M metagenome (GOLD analysis project Ga0153921, IMG submission 104691) | Attine ant fungus gardens microbial communities from New Jersey, USA - TSNJ005 MetaG | ecosystem: Host-associated > Fungi > Mycelium > Unclassified | place: USA: New Jersey, Brendon T. Byrne... | reverse complement strand
TAATTCTTTTAACTGTATTTCATCCTTTTGAATAAAACCATCAAAAACAATGACATCAGCCGGTTCATCAAATGTAATTTCCAGCGTATCCGGCTTTTCCATACCGGTTTCTCTGGAATCTACCGGATTGATACAATATGCTTTAATGGCCTCAAACTCAGCCTCACCTACATTTCCTTCTATCACATAAGTAGTGGCGGATCGAATGATCGGTTCTTCCTCTTCTCTTAAAAACTGAATACATTGAACGGCCGAATCTGCCCTTTGATCGAACTGACCCGGAAGATATTCTACAGAAAAGACGCGCGCACCCTCGACAGTTTTAAATTGTTCCTCATATAATATATCTACCGGCGGTTCTGAAAAGACGGTATTACATGCTTTTTCAAATATTTCCCCGGAAATATGTTCCACATCATAACGAATCAGTACACGTACCCCGGTCATTGATTCTATCCCCAAATAACTTCGGATCTCATGTTTCAACTCTTTTGCCTGAACCGCAAAGGCCGGCTTTTTTTCCACATACACTCTTCTTACGTTACTCATAGGTTCCTCCATTAGTCTTGCTGAAAAATTGTGAATTTTCGTTCAATCTACCTCCTATTCTACCACTCACTTTCATTTCTTGCAACTACATACAAAGAACTGGGTGCATATTTCACGCTATGTCCCTATGCCTGTAAAAAAATCCGATGTCTATCCAGAAATGAACCATGTAAATGATTTATCCAAACTATGCATCTTAAAAAGTGCGGATTTGATTCACACAGAACTTAAACACTGCAAAAAACAGCCACTGTGGGAGGCAAGATGCTTCACGCAAACGATCAAAGGGCGCCCTTAGCGGCGGCGAAATAACTGCTTACGCAGACCTCGGCGGCCAGGCTTTCCTGGGCGCTGACTTGGTCGTAGTTTGCAGTTAGTTCGCCAGAGCGTTGCCCTTGTTTGCGTGAAGCATCTTGCCTCCCACAGTGGCGTCCTATTTCCGTTCACCCCCTCCCCTATTCCAAAAGTCTTTAATTTTATCCCCAATATTCCTCAAATTACAAACCATATAATTCTGCCATTCCCTCGGAAACATCTCCCGGTATTTCTGCTGTAAGAATCTATCATCCAGCAGCAAGATCACCCCTTCATCCTCTTGCGTGCGGATCACCCGTCCTGCGGACTGAAGTACTTTATTCATCCCGGGATACTGATAGGCATAAGCAAACCCATCTTCCTGTTTCACATCATAATAGTTCTTTAATATTTCGCGTTCATTACACACCTGTGGCAATCCGGTGCCAACAATGATAACTCCTATCAGCCGGTCATGCTTTAAGTCAATTCCTTCCCCAAAGATGCCTCCCATAACACAGAAGCCCACCTGCCCTGCCTCTTCAGTCCGCTCAAAGGCTTCCAGAAATTCTTCCCTCTCCCTTTCCCTCATACCGCTGCTTTGCCGCAAAACGACTGTTTTCTCCTCTTTTATTTTTTCAAAGCAGTCTGCTACTTCCTCCATCATCTTATAGGAGGGAAAAAAGGTCATATAATTTCCTTTCCTCTGTTCTATCGCTATTTGTATGTAGCTCGCCATCTTTTGATATTCCGATAAACTGCGTTTTGTATATTTGCTGCTCACATCGGCTCCAATCAGCACTTCCTTCCTGGAGACGTCAAAAGGAGAGCTGGCATATATTGCATAATCATCTTTGTCTTTGCTTAAAAGACGGATATAATAATCTACAGGCAGCAGCGTAGCTGAAAAGAAAATGGTACTCCGTCCTCTATCCATACATTCCTGCAGGTTTACTGCCGTGTCGACGCAATATAGTTTTACCTTGAATTTTCCGTCGTCCTGAAGTTCTGTATACGCAACATAATTTTCATCCCATTTATCATAAACATCTAAAAATGACCGCACTGAAAAATACAAATCCAGCACCTGTTCCCGTACTTTCTGATTGACTTCCCCCTCTAGAAATTCTTCTATCTCTCCGCAAAGATTCATTAGCACGATCGAAAAGTTTCCCATATTTTCCAGAATTTCATAAGTTTCACATTCCCTCTTCCAGTCCAGCATGATCCGATTGCATTTTCCCAGCCACCCATTCAGCTTCTTACTGTAGGATTTCACCTCCTTGCGAAGTTCCATGAAATCTTCTTTTAAAAGGGCGGCGCTGTACATTTCCCGTCCCCTCTCTACCAGATTATGAGCCTCATCGATCAAGAAAATATAATCCCTTTTCATACCCTCTCCAAAAAAACGTTTCAGACGTGCACGAGGATCAAATACATAATTATAATCACAAATCACTGCGTCCACCCAAAGGGACACATCCAGAGACAACTCAAAGGGACAAACCTGCCATTTTTCACTTTGGGCAAGCAATGCATCTCTGGAGAAATCGCTGTAATTCGTTACCATATCATAAACCGCATCATTGATCCGGTCATAATGCCCTTTGGCAAAGGGACAATGCTCCGGATTGCAGTCCATTTCATCACAGGCACAGATTTTTTCCTTTGCTGTCAGCGTTACCACCTTGTACCGGAGTCCCCGATTCTTTAAAAGAGTAAACGCTTCCGCCGCCACGGTTCTGGTTATGGTCTTAGCCGTTAAATAGAATATCTTTTCCCCCAGCCCCTCTCCCACCGCCTTTACAGCCGGGAAGATGGCTGAAATGGTCTTTCCCACCCCGGTGGGTGCCTGAATAAACAGTTTTTTACGATGCCAGATCGTCCGGTATACAGCCGTAGCCAGATCTTTTTGCCCATTCCGATAAGGAAAAGGAAATTCCACCTCCCTGATGGATTCCTGCCGAATCGCTTTCCATGATATCTGATATTCACACCACTTTCGATACTCTTCCACCAATGCGCAAAACCAGTGCTCCAATTCTTCAAACGAATACTCCCGTACAAACCGGCGAATGTCCTCCGTCTCCAGATTACAGTAGGTCATCTGCACCTGAATATTTTTAAGTTCTTCCTGATAGCCGTATATATATGCGTAACACTTTGCCTGAGCCAAATGGATTTCCAGCGGTTCTTTCAATAAGGCTAAATCTTTATAGATACCTTTGATCTCGTCAACCGTAACTTTCCCATCTTCACTTAGTATACCATCTGCCCGTCCCTCCACCGTAATCACATAATTCCCGCAGTCTGCCGAATGCTTTAAGGCTACCTCCGCACGGTAAGAAGCTCCCATCTGTCCCTGTATTTTACGATGCAGTTTACTGCCCAGCTGCATTGCCTCTTTGTCAATCAGCCCTCCGTGTCTATTGTCGATGTCTCCGCCGCGTAGGATAAACTCTACCAGATTTCGAACAGAGATCTTAATTTCCTCCATAAAATTCCTCTCTAAGCCTTTATTTTCTTCATTCCTAATTATTATATCTTATAGAAAACAAATATACTATATGTTTAAGTACGCATTGGCGTATTTGTTATTTTGCTCACTACCTGTAGAGGTGGGAGACTTATCTTCTTTCAAGATAAAAAAGGGACTTCCGCCGGTTCTGCAAATCGCCGGCGAGAGTCCCCATCTGTCTCTTTATATTGTCTATCAGGCTACGGAGTATTTATTCAAGACATCTTCAAAACTCATATCTTTACCGCCGTATTTCACTGTCAGTTCACGTGATAAATCTAAACACAATACACCTAACATAGATTTTGCGTCAATGATTATCCGATTGTAAAAAACATCAATGTCAAAGTCACATTGCCCGGCAGCATGAACAAATTCTTTCACTTCATTAATTTCCGTTAGCTTTATTTTTTTCTCTGACATATCACTCACCCTTTCTACTGATTTCAAAGCATCTACTACATGTTCAAAAAGAATTCAGTTTCTTTTGAGGTATTATGGCATCACTTTTGAGATTTGTCAATGTTTATATTTTCTATTTTTGGATAAATTATCTCACAATTTTTATATAAAACGTATAACCATCCTGCCTCTTTCTTCGTGTTTTCTGAAACTGGCGACCTGTGATCATTCGAAACTTTCAGTCATATATCTGCGGTATCTCAGCGGCAGAAGCTGCTGCTGCAAACGCTTATTCGTCCTCTCCTGCACCGCTATGTTCCTGCAAAATCCTTTCCAAAGCTTCCTGAATTTTTCTTCTTCTTTTGATATGTTTTCTACCTGTTCCCGATTCAAAGTCTCGCCTTCTACCAGTCCCCATGCCTTATGAGCTTCATGGACAAGAAAGACTTCATGAGTGTTGTCATAGATCAAAAAATGCTCTTTCGGAAACCGATCTGCAAAATGCTCTCCCATCAATGGAAGTACATAATTTTCCGGTTGGATCTCGGAAAACAAGATTTTATTCTGCAATTCCCGAAACCTTACAAACCCTGTGTACTGGTGGGCTTCATGTTCTGTATTTCTGGAAAGTTCAAATACTCTGCATATATAACGGTTTTGCAGATTCTGCATGATTGACCTGCCTCCCCCGTAATGGAGTCCTAAAACAATTGTACGATAGATGTTATCTGCCTTTTCCCGATCTTTTGAAAGCGTGGCATGATAAATATGATGATAATCATCCTCATGCAGCCGCAAGCGTAATGTCCGCGCCACTTTCTCTGCCTTCTCCGGGTCAACCGGTACCTGTACATAATCTGAAAACAATTCATAATTGACGTTTTCATAAATCTGAAGCCTTATATTTTCATGTCCCAGTCTGCTGTCCCAGGCATCATAGACTCCGCTGAAAATACCGTAGGTACTATTTTCACACTGAAATATCGTCATTTTATCACCTGCACGCTTTCAAAGATACCACTTGGGAACTGTCGTGAAATATACCGCCAAATTGTGCAGGTTATTTCACGACACTTCCTTACACTCTTCATAACTACAGCTGCCCTGAAACACTTTGAAAAACATCCTGCTTCCCCGGCTGCCGGTTCATTCCCATGTCATCAAACAGATTCATCTGATGGAATCCTTGAATATCATAGGGCAGCCGCTCTTTCAGGCTCAGCAAATTACGCGTAATGTAATCCTCTTCAATTTTCACAGGATACATCATCCGCCCATTGCAGGTAATAAAGTATAAGGCACGCTTTAACACCACACCCAGTTTCTTTAAATCTTCAAATCTCAGGCCTCCGAAATGCCGTGCCTTTACGATACGCTCGGCCGACTTGGTTCCGATCCCCGGTACCCGCAGCAAGGTAAAATAATCTGCCCTGTTTACCTCAATTGGAAAGTTTTCCAAATGTCCAAGAGCCCAGTTACACTTTGGATCTAAAAATACATTGAAATTGGGGCGCTCCTCCGTCAGTAATTCCGAGGCTTTAAATCCATAAAACCTCAAGAGCCAGTCTGCCTGATACAGCCTGTGCTCCCGCAAAAGCGGCGGCCCGCCGGTAAGTGCGGGAAGTTCGACATCCTGATTGACCTGTATAAAAGCCGAATAAAATACACGCTTCAGACCAAACTTCTGATAGAGTGACTCCGCAACCGATACGATCTCAAAATCATTTTCCGGCGTGGCTCCTATAATCATCTGGGTGCTCTGTCCTGCCGGCACAAACCGGGGAGTATTTCGGTAAACAGAGACTTCATATTTATTCTCCAGCATCCTGTTCTGAATCTGACGCATAGGTGCCAGAATCGTTTTTCGGCTCTTATGAGGAGCCAGCTTCTTCAGGCTGTCGGCTGTCGGCAGTTCTAAATTGACGCTCATGCGGTCTGCCAGGAACCCTGTCTTGTCAATCAATTCCTGCGCTGCGCCAGGAATTGCCTTTACGTGAATATAACCCTGAAAATTGTGCTCATTCCGTAGTTTATATAATGTCTGATATAATAGTTCCATTGTAAAGTTTGGATTATACAAAACACCTGAACTTAAAAAAAGCCCTTCTATATAATTACGCCGGTAAAATTCCATTGTCAGCTCACAAACCTGGTCTGGGGTGAAGGATGCTCTGGCTATATCGTTGGTGGATCGGTTGATGCAATATTTACAGTCGAATATACACTCATTTGTAAAAAGTATCTTAAGCAGAGAAATGCATCTTCCATCAGCTGAGAAGCTATGGCAGATTCCTTTTGCCACGGAATTCCCAATTCCTTTTCCGTCTCCTTTACGATCTACGCCACTGGAAGTACAGGCTACGTCGTACTTGGCAGCATCTGACAAAATTTCCAGTTTTTCGAAAATACTCATTTCTTCCTGTATCTTTATGTTCCTCACCTCGCTAAACCAAACGTTTGTTTGTCTTATTGTAGCATATTGTGAAGTTCATTTCAAGTGTTTTCGAATATTTGTTCGATTTTATGGTTACTATTCACGGCCGATTTTAGATTGTATGATGTCCGCCATCAATTATTATTTTCGCAAATCATTCAGCAAATATCGTCTCAGCTGTGTCATCACATCCTCAATATCTATTGGTTTACCGACATGTGCATTCATTCCGGCATCTAAGCATTTTTCAATGTCCTCGCGAAATACGTTGGCAGTCATGGCGATAATCGGAACAGTCTTTGCATGGGGATCCGGGAGCGCTCTAATCATTTTCGTTGAGGTGTAGCCGTCAACCTCCGGCATATGGATATCCATAAATATCATGTCATAAGTCGGATCATCCTTAAACATCCTGTAAGCGATACCCCCATCCTCGGCACAATCAATTTGAATACCTGTAGGCTCAAGCAGGGCGGCAATGATTTCGCGGTTGATCTCAACATCCTCCGCAAGTAAAATACGCATACCATCAAAACATTCACTTTCGCTAAGCTCTACGCCATTATCCACCACCTCATTCTGATGGGTATTAACACATTCCTGGATACATTCGGTAATCACGGATGCAAACAGCGGTTTGGGGATAAACCTGTCAACGCCTGCCTGTTTTGCTTCGGGCTCAATTTCTGACCAATCAGCCCCGGAAATCATAATGACAACCGAATTATTATTATATTTATTCTTAATCCATTTTGTCAGTTCGATACCGTCCATGCCGTCCATTTTCCAATCTACAAAGAAAACATCATACGAACCGCGCATATCTATCATCTCGCAGGCTTCCATTCCGTTTGCGGCAACTTCACATTGCAGCTCGTGGGATTTTGCAAGACTTAAGAAATACTCCCGTACGTCCTCGTCATCATCTACTGCGAGAATACGAAAATCACTCAAATTCGTATCAGAACGCAGAAGGTTCGCCTGGCAATGCCCCTCTTGGACACAAATGTTGAAAATAAATCTGGAACCTTCACCAATCCTGGATTCTACCCATATTTGACCTCCCATCATTTCTACTATACGTTTCGATATTGCAAGGCCGAGTCCCGTGCCGCCATATTTACGGGTAACACTTCCGTCTCCTTGTTCGAATGAAGCGAACAGTTTCTTTTGCTGATCTTCCGAAATGCCGATGCCGGTGTCTTTCACCTCGAACTGAAGGGTATAGAAGCCGTTTTCTTCCGTTATCCTTCGAACAAAAAGCGAAATCGCTCCATTATCCGGCGTAAATTTGACGGCATTTCCTATCAGATTTGTGATAACCTGGTTTAAGCGCTGCTCGTCAGATACAATCGCCTGTGGTACATCCTGGTCAACCTTTATGGTGAAGCATTGTCCCTTTTCTTCCATACGGTAATTGACGACATTTGTTATCTTAATAAGCATTTTCTCGAGGTTAAAATCGGTATTGGAAAGCTCGAACTTTCCCGCTTCAATCTTGGATATATCAAGAACATCATTAATCACACCCAAAAGATGCGTGGACGCAGAGTCGATTTTTCCTAAGCAGTAATCCTTCCGCTCTATATCGTTTGAACCTTTGCCAATGCTTGTCATTCCGATGATGGCATTCATCGGCGTTCTCATTTCATGACTCATCCTGGATAAGAAATCACTTTTTGCCTTGCTGTTTTGCTCAGCAAGCTCCTTTGCCTCAACCAATTTGGTCTCCATGTTTTGGCGGGTTATCACACCGGACAAAACTCCCGCAATCAATTTGCCAAGGTTAATATCGCTTGTGGTCCACGGAGTATACAATTCGCACTGGTCAAATTCCAGCACTCCCCAAAATTCATCATCCGCATATACGGGCAGCATTAAGAAAGTTTCTATGTCTTCTAAATTGTAATAATGAACGAAACCCTCACGGTCATTATCGTCAAGGTTAAAATGAGTGATCTGTCTTCGTGAAAAATCAGAGGTCAATTTTGCACCAAAATCGTCTACGGGCAAAATCGTTCCCCGCTTATGCTTCGCTCTACTTGACGAATTACACCATTCATATTGATAGCAAAGTGCCCGGTTTTCATATTTTATCAGCAGTATGCGGCCTATATCCATGAATACCCCCGTCATTTGAAGCGCTTTGTTTATCATTTCGTCGATATTGTCATTAGAAATAAAGTTTTGCGACAGAGTGGCCATAAGTTCCTGCTGTTCAAGGCGCTTTTCAAGGGTGGTTTCCGCTTCCTTCCGCTCGGTAATATCCCGGGATATTCCCATCATACCGATCACATCATTGTTTTGGAACAGCGGCGTCTTAACGGTTTCCATAAGCCTTTGGGAGCCGTCCGGATAGGTGGTTAATTCCTCTATTTTCTCTGCCTTTTGCCCCCTTAGAACTTTTTGGTCCGCTTCTATAAAAAGCTTAGCCATTTCCTCGTCGATTTTAAATATTTCAATATCGCTCTTTCCGGTCAGCTCCGCCTCAGTCATTCCTGCGAATTTTTCAAAACTGGGATTGCAGCTTGTATATATACTGTTTACATCTTTGCAGAACACAAGGTCAGGTATTGAGTTGTAGATTGAGGAGAGGGTGGCGGTTTTATTCTCAAGCTCACGGGTACGCTTCTTTACGGTTTCCTCAAGATTTTTGTTGATCTTCCGGTTTTTCATAAAGAAATAGAAAACGACAAAAAGCGCCGCCAGCAGCAACACAACGAACATTATGATAAATGGGATCGAATCACGAAGCATTTTGCTCTGATAGTCGAAAGCCCGGCTCAACCAGTTCTCCTCGATACCCTTGATGTCGATATATGCCAGCGACTTATCGAAAATGCTGCGCAATATGACCTCATCCTTATTAAAGCCAAAGAGCGTATCCAGCTCTTTGTCAAAGGACATGTTTACTTTGTAGCCGAGCTTTTCGCGGTAATTCGTCTGGACCAACAGCATGGTTTCAGACAACATCAAAAGATCGATTTCGCCCCTTTCGAGAGCATCAAAGGCCTCGTTGCCGGTTTGGTATACATTCATCTTTTCATGATCGGGGAACAATTCCCTGAAAACCTCTTCATGGACTGATTTATCTACCGTACCAACGGTGGCGTAGTACACTTGAAACGGCTGAAGTTCGGGATAATCGCTTCTCGATAACAGGGCGAAGTTAGTGGTTATATAGGAAGTATCGCTCCATATATAATCGTTCTTTCGCGATTCTGAGTACAACAGCTGCGGCATCATGGATACCTCGCCGGATTTTAATTTGGCGAGTATGTCAGTAAGCGGCTTTTCGATCGGCATACAGTCGGAATTGAATACAATTCCCGTGAGCTCGCTAACCTCCTCCAGAATATCGTAAGCCGCTCCGTCATATCGTTTCTCAACGGAGTTGTAGAAGCTGGCGGGATACGCATCATGCATCAGCGCTGCGTTAACCTCGGCATTCTGCAGCTTCAGATCCGCCAGATATGCCCGTTCCTCATCGGTAAAACTTTGATACAGCTTGTGCTTTTTGTATTCGTAGCTGCCTTCCCGGTACAGCCTGAACATCGTCTCCATACCGCCGGCGTCCAAATATTTGTTGATAACGGATATTATCGGCTGAAATTCAGAGTCTTTGGTGGTTATGGAGACGGGGGCGTATGCAAACTGAAATATATCCCTGCTGCGGACATAATCATATTCCTCAAACAAGGGATCTGACACGCCATCCGTCACAAAGGCATCAATCTCGCCGGAGAGGAGCATCTCGGCGGCGCTCATAAAGCTGGAGACATCCACAGCCTCAAAGCTGCTGTCAGGGTAGAGCTTAATGATCAGCTCGACCGCTACCGCACTATCCAAAAAGCCGACTCTCATACCGTTTATGTCCGCCTCGGTTGTAATCGCGGGAGCACTTGTGAGGTTATAGACGCCTAAGCCGCGTCCGGCGATAGGCGTGGTCATTTCATAAATCTGCAGGCGCTCGGCAGTATGGGTAAACTCACTGGAAAAATCGGTGATGCAGTTGTCTATATCGTTTTTGAGGTCAGTCCACTCGTTGTAAGCCTTCGGTGAGAACTGCGTGTCAAACAGATCGGAGAGCAGTTGGCAAACTTCGATTGTAAAGCCCGCATAGGAGCCGTCTGTCTGTTTGAAGGACTCGGTCGTAATAAGATGCCCGTAAGAAAAGCCGCCTCGCTCCGCTTTAAGCGCCTCAATAGCGTCAATCTCTTCCTGCGTTACGCTGGGGACATCTTGATAGGAACGTATGGAATCAATATCCAGGGACTCCTCCGAAACCTTATTGCAACCTGTTATAGACACGATAAGGCTCAGCAATATCACCAAAATCCGTATACGTCTCATATATAACCTCCTGTTAATTAAATATCCTTTTATAAAATAAATTACTCTAATTAACAGTATATTACAATCGCCTGCCAAAATCAATATTTTAAGGGTGCATATTTTAAAAGGGTGAAGTTTATACATGTTGGCTAGTAGGACGCCACCGTGGAAGGCCATATGCTTCACGCAAACAGGGCAACGCTCTGGCGAACTAACTGCTAACTCCGACCATATCGACGCCCAGGAGAGCCTGGCCGCCGAGGTCTGCATAAGCAGTGGATTTCGCCGTCGCTAAGGGCGCCCTTTCATCGTTTGCTTAGAAGCATATGGCCTTCCACGGTGGCTGTTTTTTGGCAGCGTTTAAGTTTCGTGCGAATCAGCTCTGCGCTTATGAAAGTGCAAGAGCGTAGAAATGGCAAAAAATAATGGCAAGGTGAATATTTCATGTAACCATGCGCTTTTGAAAGTATGGATTTGATTTGCGCAGAATTTAAACACTGCCAAAAACAGCCACTATGGGAGGCAATATGCTTTTAAGCAAACGATTAAAGGGCGTTTCTAGCGGCGGCGAAATAACTGCTTACGCAGACCTCGGCGTCCGGGCTTTCCCGGGCGCTGAATTGGTCGGAGTTAGCTGTTAGTTCGCCAGAGCGTTGCCCTGTTTGCGTAAAGCATATTGCCTCCCATAGTGGCGTCCTGATTGCCAATATGTATAAACTCGCATTTTAAATATCTACGCTTACCACCGCACCAGTTAAGCCGGTTTTGCTTGTTAAGTTTGGAAGCAGGTGATATAATTAATATGATAAGTATTTGAACGAACAGTATTAGGCGTTATTATAAAGGGGTGAAGTACAATGTATCTGCAATTTAATAATGTGTCTTTTTCATATCCCAAAGTATTGGCTTTAAGCAGTGTGTCATTTGAAATTGAAAAAGGGGAAATAGTCGGCTTAATAGGAGCAAACGGAGCAGGAAAAACAACGGCTATATTGAATATTATCAGATACTTACAACCCCAAAACGGTAAAATATATATTGATGGAATTGATATATCGGAAATCAAAAACGAGAACTTCCTCGTTTCTTATATTGCAGATGAGCCGATTTTTTATGATGAACTTACGCTATTAGAACACTTGCGCTTTATGAAAGCCCTCTATCCTGATAATGAATTGGTTATTGAGGATTTGGTTGGCAAATTGGAGCTTAGCGAACATTTACATAAAGTGCCGTCCGCATTATCAAAAGGTACAAGGCAAAAACTGTCAATCGCTCTTTCATTACTAAGAAATTATGAATTGCTTATAGCTGACGAACCGTTTAGCGGGTTAGACCCTAAACAAATAAACATTTTCAAGGAAACTTTATTTGACTGCAAAAAGTCTGGAAAAGCGGTCTTATTATCCACACACCTTTTAGATATGGTGGACGGAATATGTGACAAATACATCATGCTTAATCACGGTGAATTGGTTGCTGAGGGTACAAAATCAGAAATAATCAAAGTAAACAATCTCAATAGCGGCAGCACGTTAGAGCAGATTTATTTGGCTCTCATAGAGAGGAGCGAATAATATGTACTCTCTGATTATAAAGCAAAAATTAAGAACGGCAAGGGGAATATTAAAGCATTTTTGGAGTACGGCGATTGTTTTTCTGATTATTGTATGTTATGCAGCAGTACAATTCTATGTTGTAATATTAAACGGCGGCATAGGTACCGCATTACCAGATAAATATATTATTTATTTCCTTGCGGCTTGTGTCATTTTAAGCGGGTCCCGGATATTGATAAAAAAACAGCCAATTATTACAATGAACGCCGCAACACTCCATTATCTCTATTTTACAAAGCACTTCAAGAGGATTATGGCAGCAAAATATTTATGGTCTTTCATTAAAAGTGTTTTGTTGACAGCTATCATATCCGGTTTAATAAGTGGCTTTCAGGTCAACGCAGTATTTGGACGTTACTTTCTTTTGCTTTGCGGTTATCTGTTTTTGGGTGTGTTGCTCTCCTGGAGTCGCTACCATTTTATGAAAGGGAAAGCACGGTTAGCGGTAGTCTTATGTTATATCATTGCAGCTGCTGTTTTTCTCATGGAAAGCGGAGTTATCAGCGTTATCCTAAACTATTGCCTGATTTTATTTTGGCTTTACTATGTTACAGTTAAACTACAATTCAACTTAACTAAATACAGTAAAGATTTGGCTTTAATAGATGAAAACAATTCCGTAACAAGTCAATATAACATGGTTAAAATGTCGCAGATGGCAGCAGAAAAGGCAGCAAACAAAAGGCGGCGTTTTTTTCTCTATCATTTTCCATTAAAAAAGAACAATGCCGTATTTTATAAGTGCCTTATAGAAATTATAAGGACAGGCAATCGTATATGGGGAGCTTTCGCTTTTCTTTTACTGACAGGATTTTTGTTTTATCGCACCCCTGCGTTTTCCTTAATTCCCGTTTTTGGAGAAATCGACAATTTAGCGGCAGCATTTTCCGTATTGATGGTAATGATGGTATATCGGAATGTTGACGAATTATTAAAGAAAAATGCCGGCGCATTAATGAATAAACACAAAAAGGGATTGTTTATTCCTATGGGAAAGCAAAAGATCGTATTTAGTTATCTTGCCGCTTCTATTTTGATTTTTTCTGTAATAACAGTTTTTGCAGGGTTGATATTTGGAAGCAAAATCCGCTTTGTTTTATTATTTTTTGTGTTATTCATTACGATATTTACTGTTGATTTCAACCTTGCTTTAGCGGAGAACAAATTGAGTAAAATAATCCGAAAAGCCATGCCAATGTTATCGACCATGTTAGGTTTTATTTTTTTAATTTAGGAAAT
>Ga0153921_1000987_pt1 | contig 13437 bp, 17 predicted proteins | sample TSNJ005MetaG_FD_104691 | JGI IMG/M metagenome (GOLD analysis project Ga0153921, IMG submission 104691) | Attine ant fungus gardens microbial communities from New Jersey, USA - TSNJ005 MetaG | ecosystem: Host-associated > Fungi > Mycelium > Unclassified | place: USA: New Jersey, Brendon T. Byrne... | reverse complement strand
GATATGTCGTCTATTGCGAGCGCGTCACGGAGACGGGGAACGAATCAGATGAAAGCGGGGAAAAAAATGGGGAGAGAAACGGACAAGCTGTAGTGACCGGGCTTAGAACTATATTCAGATATGCCGAAATGAGCAAATCCCAACAACGTATTTTCCTGGAGTATTGGATTCCTGTGGGAATCACGGTCCTTTTGATAATCCTTGCAGCTGTTCTGCTGGTTTTCAAAAGAAAGAAAGTAAAGAAATGCACCGAACTATAACATATAATTTGATAATCGTCTAATACTATGCAAAAAAAATTGCATCTAAGTAATGTATAATTGCAGATTAGAAATATACACGGTATAATATCAAATAGAGGTGATGCAAGTGTTCAAAATAGGTGAGTTTTCAAAATTAACGCAAATATCTATCCGTATGTTAAGGTATTACGATGAAACGGGACTATTAAAACCTGCGGAAATTGATAGATTTACGAATTACAGGCTATATTCGACAGAACAGATTTCCAAGTTGAACAAGATTATATTCTTGCGTGATTTAGGCTTTCATGTATCTGAAATTGCAGTTGCACTTGATAAATGGGATGATGAATTTATTTCTCACCTGCTTGACAACAGGCGTTCTGAAATTGAAGGAGCGATTAAGGCTGAACAGGATAAGTTAGCCAAAATAGAATTAGCCAAAAGGGATATTAAACAGGAAAAGATAGCGATAAATTATAATGTTTCAATCAAATCTATCCCCAGTTATCAGGTGTTTTCTTTGAGGCGGGTGGTTCCTGATTATTATGCCGAGGGTCTATTATGGAAAGAAATGTCGACCTTTGCATATGAAAATAATATTCCTGTTTCAAACAATACCTTTTCCATCTACCACGATCAGGATTATAAGGAAACGGATGTTGATATTGAAATATGTGCGCCTGTGACCCGGATGGGGGAAAACACAAATGGGTTTACATATCGGAATACCGAGCCTGTACCAATCATGGCGTGTACTATGGTATATGGGCATTTTAAAAATATTGCAGGTGCATACCATGCATTTGCAGGCTGGCTGCAAGAACATAGCCAATATAGTATGGGCGAACACAGCAGACAGATTGTTCACCGTGGACCATGGAACGAGGAAAATCTCGATAAATACTTAACTGAAATACAAATTCCACTGGAAAAGATGTGACATGCTCTCTCCGCAGACATGGCACCTTTTAGAGCAGGGATACCACTTGTCTGTTTTAACACAACAGACTCTTTTTTGCATTGACTCTCACATGGTGTAAGGGTTTACACTGGATTTACAGAAAAAATATAAATTTTGGAGGAATGCAGAATGAAGAATTTTCAAGTAAACCCTATCGGGAAAATCAATGCCGGCGAGAAAGGAATGTTTATTGAACTTGACCCCAAATTTATTCCGGCTTTGCAGGGGTTGGATGGTTTCAATCACATAAACGTCATTTGGTGGTTTAGTGACTTTGACAATGAAGAAGCACGAAAAGTCCTTGAAGCGCCACAGCCTTATAAAGCCTCGCCTGCTGTAATGGGGATATTCGCTACCAGGTCACCTGTTCGTCCCAATCCGATTGCGTTGACCGTGGCAGAGGTTATTCAGATTGATTATGAAAAGGGCACTATCCGGATTTCCTGGATTGACGCTAATGACGGCACACCTGTACTGGATATTAAACCATATACACCAAGCCTTGACAGGGTAGAAACTCCCGGCGTTCCAAAATGGTGTGGCCACTGGCCCAAAAGTATAGAACAATCGGAAAGCTTTGATTGGGAAAATGAATTTAATTTTTAGTTAGAACACTAAAAAGGCAGAGGCAATCAAGTGTAAACTTATAATCCATGCTATAGTAAACAAACTATAGTAAAGGGGGTGCCTAAAATGCACGCATGGGAATCCATACAAAAAACATTGGATTTTATAGAAATTAATATAAGTGAGGATATTGACCTTGAAGAACTTGCCAAAATTGCGTCTCTTTCTTCTTTTTATTATCAGCGACTGTTTTCCCGCCTTGTCAAAAAGCCGGTACGGGAATATATCAAGCTGCGGCGCTTATCAAAAGCCTGTGAATTGTTAGATAATACGCGGCGAATTTTGGATATTGCTCTAGACTGTGGCTTTGGCAGCCATGAAACATTTACACGAGCGTTCAAAGATGCTTATGGAATGACACCAGAACAATATCGGCAGCATCCGGTTATGCTTAACCAATTTGACAAGCCAGAATTGCTGCTTTGCTACACGATGATTGATGAGGGCGTTCCCCTTATCAGCGATGGTCTGGTACTGGAAATGAATCATAAAACTCTGGAAAAGCCAATAACTTTTATGGGTGTAACCGGGTTTATTCCAATCGAAGGGCAGCTGCCTCTTGGAGAAGCCACCGGAGTTGACATGCCTGGTGAAGTATGGCGGCGTTTTCACGAGACCAAGCATCAAATTCCCCGGATTCCAAACGGGCGGGAGGTGGGAGTTGCTTTTGTGGGTAATGCGCCAGAAGGCAGCTTCACTTATTTTTCAGGAGCGGAGGTAGCGACGGATATCAAAGATGATGATTTTCAAACCTGGATACTTCCGGCACGGGAATATGTAGTTTGCAGCTTTGAAGCCGAGAACTTTGAAAAACTGGTCACTGTCGCAATCAATAAAGCGGTTAAATACAGCGGCCTGTGGCTTGAGAAGCATGATCTGACTATGGAAGAGTATTCTCCAGAGATATACTATGACAGTTCTCCCGAGGCTTCCTATATGGAGTTATGGATGCCGGCATATAAAGCTTTATAAATATTGATATCAGGACGCCACTATGGGAGGCAATATGCTTCACGCAAACAGGGCAACGCTCTGGCAAACTAACGGCTAACTTCGACCAGTTCAGCGCCCAGGAAAGCCTGGGCGCCGAGGTCTGCGTAAGCAGTTATTTCGCCGCCGCTAGGGGCGCCCTTGGATTGTTTGCTTAGAAGCATATTGCCTCCCATAGTGGCTGTTTTTGGTAGTGTTTAAGTTCTGCGCAAATTAAATCCATATTTTTAAAAGCTCATGGCGTGAAATATTCACCTTGCCGGCGGAAAAATACGATAAATGCTGCGCGTCTGGGCAGCTCGTGGCTTAGGCATTCCGACTGGTTGTACAACTTATCATTATTTTTTTCTATTTCCATGCTCTTGCACTTTCAAAAGCGCAGAGCTGATTCGCACGGAACTTAAACACTGCAAAAAAACAGCCACTGTGGGCGTCGATTTGGTCGTAGTTGGAGTTAGTTCGCCAGAGCGTTGCCCTGTTTGCGAGAAGCATATCGCCGCCCACTGTGGCGTCCTGATGTCCAACATGTATAAAATCGAACTTTTAAAATATACACTCCCATGTAAAACATTTTATTGACATTATACCCCAATAGTGGTACTATAGTATACATTGGTTAGCTAATGCTAACCAATGTTGCAAGTATAAACAAAAATTTTTAGTTCCGGGTTAGCTCATGCTAACCAAAAACACGAAGAGGAGGTAACTATGTGTGTAGTAATCATTGGCGGAAATGAGAGGATGGTCTGTCAGTACAAAGACATCTGCAAAAGCCACGGCTGTAAAGCAAAAGTGTTTGTCAAAGAAAAGGGTGCCTTGAAAAAGAAAATGGGCTGCCCCGATCTGCTCATTTTGTTTACAAATACAGTTTCGCATAAAATGATAAACAGTGCGGTGGCAGAGGCTAAAAAAAATAATATTCCGATCACCCGGATTCATTCAAGCAGCGCTTCAGCCTTAAACCACGCACTATGCCGGCATTCGGAGTGCATGCCTTATGCTTGATCAAATGTTAATCAGGTACTGCTCACCCACTCTGAGTGCTCTTAAAACAGCAAATCTGTTTAGTTTTTCTTTTCTTTCCAAAGAAGAACTTGATTACATGCTTACGCTGTGGAATGAAGAACTGAACTTAAAAGGTGTTTCATTACATCTTTTGGGTATACGCAAGAAGCGGGCACTTATCTATGTGTGCCGTACTTCAATGCTGGAAAAGGATTTGCTAAAGGACGGCGTTCGGGAATTTCTCAAAGGATACGGATACCGGAATTCATTCGTCTCCGGTTACATTGATAAACTAAAGGAACGAATCCGGTGTTCTAATGAGTTTCCCCATGAAATTGGCTTATTTCTGGGATATCCCCTCGCCGATGTGAAAGGATTTATTGAAAACAATGGAAAAAATTATAAATGTACCGGAGAATGGAAGGTTTATTGCAATGAATGCGAAGCGATGAATCAGTTTACAAAGTTCAAAAAATGCAGAGAGGTCTATATAAAATTGTTTGAAAATCGCATTAAGTCAGTCTTCCAATTGACTGTTGCGGTTTCATAATACAAATAGAAAAGAGGTTAATTTATGAGCAAAATCGCTGTTGTATACTGGAGTGGTACAGGTAATACGGAGGAAATGGCAAAGCAGGTAGCACAAGGTGCAAAATCCGCCGGAGCCGAAATTACCATGTTTACAGCTTCTGAATTTACCATCGATATGGTGGATACATATGATTCTATCGCTTTTGGCTGCCCATCTATGGGGGATGAAGTTCTCGAAGAAAGTGAATTCCAGCCGATGTGGGACGATATCAAACCAAAACTGAACGGCAAAAAGGTTGCGCTGTTTGGTTCTTATGGCTGGGGTGATGGAGAATGGATGCGCAATTGGGAGGAAGAATGCAATGTGCAGGGTATTTCCCTTGCCTGCGATTATGTCATATGCAATGAAATTCCTGACGTTAATGCTGCCCAGTCTTGCAAAGTCCTGGGCCAAAGCATTATTTAAGCGAATATCCTTATCTATCGGAAACACACAGCAGTCCATAAAATGAGCACCCCACATTGAGATTTGGGTTAATCCACCTTTTTCTCAGGGGGTGCGAATTTTTTTTCTAATCTAATCTTATTCTAATATAAAGTATGGTAAAATAAAAAATAAAAAGGGTGGTGGCTATGCGAATACTTGTAGCAGAAGATGATATTGATCTAAATGCGATTATTGTAAAAAAATTAAGAGCAGAGGGATATGCAGTGGACAGCTGTCAAAACGGTCAGGAAGCACTTTACTATTTGGATTCCGTCAGGTACGATACTGCAATTCTGGATATTATGATGCCGGAGATGGACGGTATCACGGCAGTAAAGAAACTGCGGGAGCAAGGGAACCTGACACCCGTCATATTTCTGACCGCCCGTGACACGGTAGCGGACAAAGTAAAGGGACTGGACATCGGTGCCAACGATTACCTCGTAAAGCCATTTTCCTTTGACGAGCTGACTGCCCGCATTCGTGCGGCTGCCCGTGTTGCATCAGCAAACCCTACCAATGTTTATTCCCTTGCAGATCTAATCCTTGATCTGGAGTCGCATATTGTAAAGCGCGGCGGGAGCGAAATATCTCTGAGTGCAAGGGAGTATGCACTTTTAGAATATCTGCTGCTGAATAAGAATAAAATTCTCTCGCGCCAAAAAATCGAGGATAATGTCTGGAATTATGATTACGAGGGTGGAACGAATGTAGTAGATGTTTATATAACCTATTTGCGTAAAAAAATCGACGAGGGCTATTCAACGAAGCTGATTCACACCGTTCGCGGCATCGGATACATTATGAAGGAAGAGAAATGAGAAAACTGACGATTAAACTTAAAATCACACTATGGTTCACGGCTTTCATGATTTTGCTGTGTGCCGTTGTTTTTGCATTTATTGCCGTCGTCACCAGTCAGACGGCAGTGCGTGATGTCCGAATGTCCCTGACCGATTTGGTTGACAGGAATATAAAAGAGGTAGATTATAAAGGTGGCAGACTGGAAATTGACGACAAATTTATATCTTTCCGAAATGGGGTTTATTGCATTCTTTTTTATGAGGATGGTACAAAGATCAGCGGCAATGCGCCATATGATGCATTGGAGGAAGAGCCTTTTAAAGATAAAAGTGTTCGATCAGTCAAGATTTCCGGGGAAAAGTATCTGGTCTATGACCGGTTGATTACATTTAAGCGTCATGACGACATTTGGATACGGGGTGTTGTTTCCGAAAGAGGGAACGCCATAAGCGTATCGACGATGTCAAGGGCGGCATTGATTGCCCTGCCTCTGTTGATCATACTGGCCGCTGTTGGTGGTTATTTGATAGCCAGACGTTCACTGCAGCCCATACAGAAGATCAGTGAAACCGCGGAGGAAATCGGAAGCAGCGGAGACCTGTCCAAACGGATTGAGATGGAGGACAGCGGCGACGAGCTGAATCAGCTGGCCGGTACTTTCAACCGAATGTTCAACCGGCTGGAGACAAACTTTGAAGCGGAAAGGCATTTCACCTCCGATGCATCCCATGAGCTGCGTACACCGGTGTCTACTATTCTGGCACAATGCGAATATGCTTTTGAAAACGCAGCCGGAGAAGATGAACTGTACGAGGCCATTGGGGCGATTCAGAAGCAAGGCTATCGGATTACCCGTCTGATTGAGTCGCTGCTGTATTTTACACGCATCGAGCAGCAAACGGAGTCGCTGACCTTTGAAACCGTCGATTTGAGTGGACTGGTACTGTCCGTTTGTCAGGAGCAAAAAGAAATCAGGGAGAAAAACATCACTCTGACAGAGGAGGATGTGCAGCCGGGAATAGAAATGAAGGCGGATGCGGCACTGTTTTCCCGTATGCTGGTCAACCTGATCCGGAACGCTTACCGGTATGGTAAGGAAAACGGAAGCATCAAGGTCAGCTTGAAGAAAAATACCGATGGGATTATCCTTTCGGTGGCGGACGACGGGATTGGCATTGCACAGGAGGAAATCCCGAATATTTGGAATCGGTTTTACCGTGTAGATAAATCCCGCAATTCTTTAAAAGACCCGGGCCTCGGCCTTGGTCTGGCAATGGTCAAACAGATTGCGGAGCTTCACAATGGATATATTCATGTCGAAAGCAAGATTGGAAATGGCAGTACCTTTGTCATTGTGTTCACAAAAAATTAACGAATTAGATGCAAAATTAAAACTCCTTCTAATTATTTTCTAATGAAATCTGTTTATACTTTCATTAAGAAAATATAGGAAGGAGTCGATTTTTTTGAAAAATAATATGCGAATCGCGCTTATACCTGCGTATGAGCCGGAAGCTCTGCTGCTTAATCTGCTTTATAAAGTCCGGGACGCCGGACTCATAGCAATTGTGGTAGATGACGGCAGTGGATCCCCGTTTTCAAATATATTTGAACAAGCGACGGAGCTTGCTGTTGTATTGACACATCCGCAGAATTACGGAAAAGGGCGCGCGATCAAGACAGGGCTGCAATATATAGAGAAGACTTTTAACGATGAATATACCGTGGTGACAATGGATGCTGACGGCCAGCATCAGGTATCGGACAGCATCAAAATTTGTGAGGCGGCAGAGCGCCAGACAAACACATTGATACTCGGCAGTCGGCAATTACGGGAAAATGTTCCGCCCAGGAGCCGTTTTGGAAATACCGTCACACGCCTTGTTTACAGCCTTTCTACGGGATTGCACGTACATGATACCCAAACCGGTCTGCGCGCTTTCAGCCCTGCATTGCTTCCGGTATTGCTGGGTATCGCAGGGGAACGGTATGAGTATGAGATGAATGTCCTGCTGGAGTTTGCCCGCAGGAAAATTCCAATAGAAGAAATCACAATTTCCACCATCTATATGGATAACAATGCCGGCTCGCACTTCGACACGGTGAAGGATTCCTACCGGGTCTATAAGGAGATTATCAAGTTCTCCGCATCTTCTCTGGTCAGCTTTCTGGTGGACTACAGCCTTTATAGTCTGCTGATCATTATGACCGGAGGACTTGGTATCACTGCCAGCCTGGCAGTATCAAATGTTACTGCCCGGATCATTAGTGCCAGTGTAAATTACACTATTAACCGTAAACTTGTATTTAAAAGCGAAAAAAGCGTTTGGAAATCGGCCATCCAGTATTTTATGCTGGCGGCAGCAATCCTTGCCGGCAACACATTGGTGCTGGGCCTGCTGGTTGAACGGCTGGATATGAACCAGTATGGCGCAAAGCTGCTTACCGAGTTAATCTTCTTTATACTGAGCTGGTTTGTACAGCGTTTCTTGATTTTCAAAAAGAAAGGATAATTATATGGGATTTTTTAGAAAAAAATATGCATGGGCTTTTTTTTATACGATTCTGCTTACATCGTTTACGTTATATGCAGTACTGGACACGTTTGTCATAACCAGGGTGTACGCCCTGGCAGAATCTGACGAAAGTGACAGTAATGTCAGTTCCTCTGCGGAGGAGAGCGACACACAAAATGATTCTGATACTGCAAAAAAGTCGTCTGAACAGGATAGCAATTCGCAATTCACCGAAGCGGAAGTGGTTACCGAAAGCACCTACAGCGACCAGAATATAAGCATTACGATTACGGAATACCGGGAATATGACACAAGCATCTATGTGGCTGATGTTTACGTCTCGTCCGTGGAATATCTGCAAACAGCTTTTGCCCAAAGCTCATATGGCAGAAACATCACAGAAAGCACCTCTGCAATTGCAGAAACCTACAATGCGATCCTGGCCATTAACGGTGACAATTACGGTTCGCAGAGAAAAGGCTATGTTTTGAAAAACGGTGAACTTTATCAGGAAACCTCGTCCACGGATCAGGAGGACCTGGTTATTTGGGAAGACGGTTCCTTTGAAATTATCACGGAGGGCGAAGTGACGGCAAGGGAATTACTGGAAAATGGCGCGCTTCAAGTGCTGTCTTTTGGACCCGCACTTGTCATGAATGGTTCGGTTTCCGTTTCGGAAAGCGAGGAGGTTGGAAAAGCAAAAGCCAGTAATCCACGAACCGCCATCGCAGTTGTAGACGACCTTCATTATCTTTTTGTTGTTTCGGATGGCCGTACGGATGAGAGCGAGGGTCTGACCCTTTACCAGCTCGCCGGGTTCATGCAGAGTCTTGGAGCCGACACTGCCTACAACCTGGACGGAGGTGGCTCCTCCACCATGTATTTTAACGGCCAGGTCATCAATAATCCAACATCGAACGGTAACACCATCAAGGAAAGGAGTGTGAGTGACATTGTATATATCGGATCTTAACCTTAAAAAGAAACACATTGAAAAAACCGGTTTTACCTATCTGCTGATCTCGCTATTTTGCGTGCTTTTCGGTGCGGTTTATGAGTATTACAGCCATGAAGTTTATTCCGGCTACATGATTTATGCCTTCGTATTTCCACTGGCCGGAGGGGTACTGCCCTTTACTGTAATGTCTTTCTATGGATGCAGGCGGATTCCCGGCAGGCTTACGCTGAATCTATACAATGCCGGGATTGCCACGCTGACAGTTGGAAGCATAATGAAAGGTGTTATGGAGATCTACGGAACAACAAACGATATACTGCAAATTTACTGGATTGTCGGATTCGGCTTTGTTGGAATAGGCTTATTGTTATATGCAATAAGACTTCTGACAGACAGAAAAAGTGCCCCCCCAAAAGATTTAAAAACTGGTCCGTCATAAAAAACGGACCAGTAAAAATGCGTTATTTAACAGCAACAGCATCGACAACAACATCGACATCGACAGCAGCATCGACAACAGCATCGACAATTTCTAAAATTACATTGACGCCCACATCTGCATTGCCTGCAGGGACACCAACATCTACAACAACTGCACCAGAACATAAAAATATCCTCCTTAGTTATAGTTATGGGGAGTTTCCTCCCTCGCTATAAAGTATGTGGATGTGAAACTATATGTGACAAAATATGACAATAGTGTACTGTCAAGTTCCCTGGCTTCTTATGGTTACTTACTATTATTAAAATTGATATATATATTTTCGGCGTCGATCTGAGCTTTTTGTAAAAGTTCAATTATCTTTGTTTGGGAATGAAACAGCGTTTTATACATATTCTTATCTAAGGCTATGATATTCGTTTCGCAAGCTGAAATATACATGTCTTCCGCCTCCTGCTGAGCTTTCTGCAAAATTTCAATTGCATTTGTCTGAGAATGGAACAGGGTTCCATACATGCTGGCATAGTCTGACATTTTTTACCCTCCCTTGATTACGCTGTCAATAATAAAGGGCGGGAAAGATCCGGCCCTTTATTTTGAGGTAAATACCTTACAAAACGATAACCGCCAGGTAGGAGATATTACATGTTTTTACTCTATACTCATTCTAAGAGAGAAAAATTTAACAGCGATTAGTTTTGATACTATAATATATAGTTTAGATGTGGTATTTTCTACTTACAGACTCAGAAGGATGTTTGGTAATTGACGAATAAATAAAAATGTAAATATCTGCAAAGCTATAAAAATGTAAATATCTGCAAAGCTATTGACAAAATGAGTTAGTGGTAGTAAACTGTAAACAAAAAGTTAGGTCACGCTAACTTTTTTTAAGGCTTGTTGTTAGTCAGAGCTAACACAAGGAGGTAAGGAGGTATCATGATGCCCTTAACAATGGCAAATGAAGGAGAGCTAAATTCAATCAAAAAGGTTGGAGGAAAAATGGAAACGAGACAATTTCTTGAGAACCTTGGTTTTGTAGTCGGCACTCCTGTTACGGTGATAACCAAAATCAGCGGCAATGTAATTGTAAATATCAAAGAATCCCGGGTTGCCATAAGCCGGGGAATGGCAAATAAAATTATGGTCTAAAAGATCGAAGGGGGAAATGAACATGCAGACACTGAGGAATGCAAAATGCGGAGATACTGTCCGCGTCATGAAAATCACGGGTCAGGGAGCTGTCAAAAGGCGTATTATGGATATGGGTATTACCAGGGGTGTGGAAATCTTTGTAAATAAGGTTGCACCTCTTGGTGATCCTGTTGAAGTAACCGTGCGCGGATATGAACTTTCATTAAGAAAAGCAGACGCTGAAATGATAGAAGTAGAGTAGCAGCGTCTGTATTTTTAAACTTTCATGTTAGCTTTGACTAACAATATTATATTTAGGAGGATAAGAAACATGTCAATTAAGATTGCGCTTGCCGGGAACCCAAACTGCGGTAAGACAACACTTTTTAATGCATTGACCGGATCGAATCAATTTGTTGGTAACTGGCCGGGGGTTACGGTTGAAAAAAAAGAGGGTAAATTAAAAAATCAAAAAGATGTGGTTATTATGGACTTACCCGGTATTTATTCACTTTCGCCATATACTTTGGAGGAAGTCGTTTCAAGAAACTATTTGATCGATGAGCGGCCCGATGTGATCTTAAACATTATAGACGGTACAAATCTGGAAAGAAATCTTTACCTGACGACACAGCTTACGGAACTTGGAATACCTGTTGTCGTTGTTATTAATATGATGGATCTGGTGAAAAAGAACGGAGATAAAATCAATACAGAAAATCTGGCCAAAGAGCTTGGATGTAAGGTGGTGGAAATCTCTGCGCTGAAGGGTAACGGCGTGATGGAGGCGGCACAAACCGCTGTTTTGATGGCGAAAGGCGGAAAAACGATTCCCCGGCACAGCTTCAGCGGCAGTGTAGAACATGCCATTGCGCACATTGAGGAGGCTGTACTTCATCATCTGCCGGATGATCAGCAGAGATGGTATGCCATTAAGCTGTTTGAACGTGATGATAAGATAATTCAAAAATTAAAACTGGATAAGAGTATTGTGGATCATATTGAAGAGGATATTAAAAGCTGTGAAACGGAGTTGGATGACGACAGTGAAAGCATCATCACAACGGAACGTTATACATATATTGATTCTATTATCAAAGATTGCTGTAAAATTAAAAATAAAGGTAAGCTGAGTACATCTGATAAAATCGACAAGATAGTTACAAATCGATTTTTGGCCCTGCCTATTTTTGCTCTTGTAATGGTAATCGTTTATACGATATCAGTAACAACCGTTGGAGCATGGGTTACTGATTGGACAAATGATGTATTATTTGGAGAAGTTATCCCGCCGGCAATCGAAAGCCTTCTGGTATCGATAGACTGTGCAGACTGGCTGCAGGGACTGATTCTGGATGGTATTATTGCCGGTGTAGGAGCTGTACTGGGGTTTGTACCTCAGATGCTGGTTCTTTTCATCTTCCTGGCTTTCCTGGAATCCTGCGGCTACATGGCACGTATTGCTTTTATCATGGACAGGATTTTTCGTAAGTTCGGTCTCTCCGGTAAGTCCTTTATACCGATGCTTATTGGAACAGGCTGCGGTGTACCGGGAGTAATGGCTTCCAGAACCATTGAAAACGAACGGGACAGAAGAATGACCATCATAACAACGACCTTTATACCCTGTGGTGCGAAGCTTCCAATCATTGCACTGATTGCAGGCGCTTTGTTTGGCGGAGCCTGGTGGGTATCACCCAGTGCATACTTCATCGGTATCGCTGCTATTATTTGTTCCGGAATCATTTTAAAGAAGACAAAAGCGTTTTCCGGTGACGTGGCACCATTTGTCATGGAACTTCCGGCATACCATATGCCCACTGTGGGCAGTGTTCTGCGCAGTATGTGGGAGCGCGGCTGGTCTTTTATAAAAAAGGCGGGAACGATTATTTTATTATCTACTGTTTTTGTTTGGTTTACTTCACGTTTCGGCTGGAGCGACGGGGAATTTGGAATGTTGTCTGAAGACACCATGGACGGCAGTATACTTGCCTATATCGGATCTGGTGTTGCCTGGATCTTCAAGCCTCTGGGATGGGGAAACTGGCAGTCTGCAGTGGCTGCAATTACGGGACTTGTTGCAAAAGAAAACGTCGTAGGTACATTAGGAATATTGTATGGATTTGCCGAGGTAGGGGAAACCGGGGAGGAAATTTGGAGTACCCTGGCAGCAAGCTTCACGACGGTTTCTGCCTATTCCTTCCTGGTGTTTAATCTTCTTTGCGCACCGTGTTTTGCTGCCATGGGAGCTATCAGGCGGGAGATGAACAATGCAAAATGGTTCTGGTTTGCGGTTCTGTATCAGTGCGGATTTGCTTATATAGCAGCCCTTTGTATCTACCAGTTTGGTACATTGTTTACGGAAGGCATTTTCGGTATTGCTACGATAGCCGCAATATTGCTGCTGGCGGTATTCATTTATATGCTGATCAGGAACCCCGGGGGTGTAAGCAAAAGGAAGAAAAGGTTAAAAGAAGGAGTGCATGTTTAATGGGAACTTTGATTGTTGGTATTATTGTTTTTGGTGTTATTAGTTTGGCAGCATATATAACATATAAGGATCGTAAAAACGGAAAAGGCTGCGGCGGCAGCTGCGAATGCTGCCAGGGCTGCCCAGGCTCTTTGAAATCTGATAACTCTAAAGCACTCTAAAAGGGAGGTGATAGTGGTATTTGTTCTGTAGATATTGCCACATTTTTTATAATTTGATTCAATTAAAGCAGCGGACTTTAAAAAG
>Ga0153921_1000984_pt1 | contig 13465 bp, 15 predicted proteins | sample TSNJ005MetaG_FD_104691 | JGI IMG/M metagenome (GOLD analysis project Ga0153921, IMG submission 104691) | Attine ant fungus gardens microbial communities from New Jersey, USA - TSNJ005 MetaG | ecosystem: Host-associated > Fungi > Mycelium > Unclassified | place: USA: New Jersey, Brendon T. Byrne... | reverse complement strand
GCTCGCTTTCTTCACAGGCGGCTTCGGGACTTCATATCCGAAGCGCGCCCACGCGGCCGGGTCCAACGGAATCGGATTTGTGCGCCCCGTTGCGAGGTTCACAAACACGCCCGAGAACGGCACGACGCCGGTTCGAAACATGGTCCAGAGCATGTTGAATGCTTGGACCGCGATGGCCTGGTTGATGACCAGCGACTGCTTGCGCAGTGCCTCGGCCATCGAACAGGACGGGGTCTCGTCTTTCGCATCGAGCTTCGCGTCGATAAGTTCCGGAAACAACTCGCCCACATGCGGCAGCCGCTCAGGATGCTTCAGCGCGTAGCTCTTGCCACAGACCTGGCCTATGACGACTTGGCCGCGATCCGTGTCGTTGCCGCAGTCGAGGTAATACGCCCCGCTGTGCTGGGCAGCGCCAACAATCGCGGCCCGAGCAGCACGCGTATCGACGCAGCCAATCACGAGATCGACGTTGTAGAGCGCCTCGCCCGGACCGAATCGCCGGGTTTCCGCCCGCCAGTTCGTGCCCATCAATGCGTTTAGCCGATTGACGATAAGCGAGGCTTTGTACTCGCCCACGTCGTTCGGATAGAAGCCCTGCCGGCCGACGTTGGTTGGGCTGACGGTGTCGTCATCGAACACTGTGCAGTCGATGCCGCCCGGGTGGCCGAGTTCCAGCATCGCGTGGTGCAGCCGCGCCAGGCTCGGGAGCACCGCACTTCCGGTGCCGCCCGCGCCCACTACGACCACATTCCAGTTCCGCTCGAGCATCCGCGAAGCAAGTTGATGTCGGATGGTCCCGGTCATGCAACCTCCTGATGACGAGCCGCCGCATACCAACTGCTCGGCACGCGCTCGACGCTCTCGAAGATGCCTTTGGCGCACAGGCGCATTGCCATACTCGGCACCGACGACCCGCAATTCCCGACGACGAAGGCGAACTTCGTCTCGTGTCGGTCATCTTCGTTGTCTGTCGGCGAGAAGTACGCGGGATGCGCGCCATGCGAGTGGCAGTCGATCACGCGTAGTTCGCTCGCCAGAAGCTCCGGCCGCTCATACTTCAGCGAACCGGTGCCCTGCGACAGCACCTTTACAGGCGCGAGGCGAAACTGCTTCGTTTCGACGTTCCAGACGATCCAAGCACCGGTTTCCAGCGGATGCGCGGCGCGCGCCATCGCGACGAACTCGCCGATCAACTCGGGCGGCACCGCACCACAACGCAACTCGGTCGATTCGGCCACTTTCCCGTACGGGATCGCGGTCGAAACCGTGTAGTGCGCAATGCGGCGAACGACCGAAAGCCACGGCAGATCGATTTCAAGAAAGACACCGTTCTCGCCGATCAGCAGGCGCTCGCCTGCCGCCTGCATTGGCGCGACCGACTCACGCCGGGGCACCATGACGGTAGGAAACGAGCGTTGAAGCGCGGCATCTGCAGGATTCAAAGCACCAGCGTTCATCATCGAACTCCTTGTTTGCCAGCGATTAGCTCAGCGAGGGTAAGGTCCATAGGGACGAGCGCGTCTTTCGGAAATTGCTCGCCGTACTTGCCGTCGAGCATTTCCTTCCAGAAGGCGAATTCACCATTGGGATGCGAAACACGCTTGTTCCCGTGGTTCGGGTGCGTGAAGGCCGATTCAAAGAATCCGCCCTCCCAGCCGCTGATCGATTCGATATCGATCCGCTTAGGAACGTGCGCCGAGCCGATGCAGATTCGCCCCCAGTCCCAGGTGTTAAAGTAAGGCGGTTCGTGCAGCTTCAATTCAGGCGTTGGCCGGCTGTCTTCCTGCAGCGCGAACGCGGAAAACCCGCTCGAAGCTGCACGGAACACCAACCCCGGATGCGGGACGACCGCACTGCGCCGCCCGATCTCCTGACAGTCGAAGAACACTCTTCGCATCGCCGGTCTGCACCACCACATCACCGCGTCTTGCGACACCGCGAGCACCGTCTCAGGCAAAAATTCCGCCTTCGGCGCCGCGTTCTGAGCCAGCTCACGCAGGCAATCAACAAGCGCCATGCGGTCGATCGGCCTTCCGGCTCCAATCGTCGCCCGGCCGCTCTTGCCCTGCGTCACCGGATGAACGGTTCCGTAGACTGCGCTGCGATCCTGATGACGGCCGTACAGCAAGATGGCGCTGGTCGCCGCGAGCTCGTCGACGCGGTCGGAGCCAATATCAAGCCCTTTCATATAAAACTCCTAGTTATGCCGCGAGGCACGCGATGACGCGGTCGAGTTGGCCAAGAATGGATAAGCCCTGCGACCAGTCCGCGTACTGCTTACGGATGGCGTCAGGCGTAGAGGCAAGCGGCGTAAAGCCGAGGTAGGTCGTGCCGTCGCCGGCGCTGGCGAGGTACTCGTAGTGCGAATCGAGTACTTCACCCACGCGGCCGTCGTTCTGCACCGTGAGCGTGGCTGCTGCATACGCACACCGGGGCCGATACTCGCAACCAAAGAGGTCGCGATTACCCATCCGCTGCAGCATCAGCGAGAGCTTTTCAAGCTCCGCGCAGATGCGACGCGTGCGCCCGGAGGTAAAGCGCTGAAGCCGCCTAAGGGCCGCGACGCCAAGCGCCCGTTGGGGCAGATAGCGTCGGCTCTTTGCGTTCCAGCGGTAGACGTCCATGTCGTCGGGACAAAGCTGCGGACGTACAACGGAAGGGAGGTAATGCTCGATCTCCGCTTCGTCGTCGCCGAACCGGTCCGTCAGCATCTCGCGCGCTTCCTCGTCGGTTGCGTTCGAGTCGCCGTCCCAGAACCAAGAGGCGAATTCTCCAAGGAACTCGTCCGGCGTCCGGACCCACATCGTGCGTCCGGCTGCACGATTGATCAGCACCATCGCTGTCGACACTAACCGCGGATGAACGGTGCGAAGCTCGGCGGCACGCCTGCCGATCTCGAAGATGCTCTCCTCTGTTATCTCGATGCCGATATAAACGGGCGAGGTCGGATTGAAATCGCTGCTGTCCTCCTGATATTGGACGACGTCCAATACCGCCTGGACGTCGCACAGTACGAAGTCAAAGCCCAGGCAGTCCAACCGCGGCGTATGACGCTTGGCCCACGCAAAGAAGCCGTGGGCAAGCGCGTCACCCGCGCCTTTGAACCCCGGTACGTCGCGAGGCCTCAGCACACCCGAGTTGAACTGGGCGGCGATGAGGCTGGCGACATCCTTCTCGGCGTTCCAACGCATCACTGCGCGCGTTTTGACGTCCGAGCCGATGGCCGGGAGGCTTAGAAAATCATTGGGAGTTCGACGTCCGGCAGCGGGAGCGCATCGCGGTTGCCAAGGCTCTCCCGAGATAGCGACTTCTGCACCAGACGGGCGAGGATCGAAGAACATTGCTCGATCTCCTTGTCATGAAAAAAAACCGCCCTTCCGGGCGGTTGCTGATGAGAAAGGGCCAAGTCCGGGTCGGACAAGGCTTTAAGGAGCTCGCGCTTACGCATGGACGCGGCAGGCCATGACTGCAGCTGGATCGACGCGCTGGTCGGTACCGGCTCCGTCTTCTCGCGCGATGAAGCAGCGCCCGGCGCTGTGAAGACGATCGGCCTTCGCTTTCCTAGCGGCGAGCACGCCGAGCAGTTTTGCCTGAGCGTACGCAAAGTGGCTAATCTCCTCGGGACCCGGGCACACATACACAAGGTTCCTGCGCATCAGGTGGACGTGACACTGAACGAGGCCTCAAGACATCGTGCAAGTGTCATTTGACGGACTCACCGTCGCACTCGAAGACGTTCAAGACAACCCGGCCCGGTACGCACGCCAGCTGGAACGCGCAAAGAAGTCACCGGGCTACGCTGTATGCCGCTGCCAGGAGCGCGTCGCGGGCAGACTCTTGCGCCTTGTTGTGCGACGCTACGGCGCGCTTCTTCATCTCGCAAGGTGGCCTGACGACGGGCCAAACCACGACGAGATCTCGTGTCCGTTCTTCGCCTCCACACCCGTTATCGAATCGGCCGCCGCGTCGGAGCGGTGCGGCGCCGCGAGCCATTGTCGCCGAGTTCAATGCGTTTCTAGACGAGATCACGACCACACCCCAAGATGCAAGGCAATGAGCAATACCTTGCCCGCAAGAAAGAGAAGCAGGCGCTGTACGCGCGCGACGCAAAGCCGTGCGTTGAGTGGATACCGCCGGCCGACCTCGCGTCAGTACGGCTTCCTAGACCGTTGACTTGACGGCCGCTCCTTCTAGGATACTTTGAGCGCATCCGTAACTGCCGAGCAGATAATATGGCCTCCAACTCGTTCTTTCTGAATCGTGCGGTCGCGCGTAACGCCGACTGGCAAGTGAATTACCCGGCGCTCGCGATGGCAAGCACCATTGACGCGGTCGACGAACTACGCAAGCAGATCGTCGTTGCTGCTGCGGACGAAACGTCCCTGCGCGCGGTGTTCTTCAGTTCCCTCGGTGCAATACTCGACTTTCACGCGACTTGGGACGAACTGGAGAGGTCAGGCAAGGGATGGCTCGCTTTCACCATCCGTTGGAACCGGTGGTGGTTGCCCAACGTTGATCACGTTAAATGGCTAGAGCAGCACGCGTTCGCGCCGACCGACCTCCGCTTCGCGAACCGGGACCTGGCGGTCGCTTCCGGTGACACCGCCTCTTTCCGCGAATACCTGGATGTCGTTGAACTCCACTATCGCCGCGACGCCGCTATCTCCAGCGTTTTGTTCCCGCCCAACGCCATTGCAGCCGTCGAGACTTCGCCCATCAACGCCGGCCTGCGTCATTCATAAAGGCGTCGATGCGCAAGGTCATTCCCTTCGAAAGGCGAGCCGCCGCTTCTAACACGCTCGGCCATGTCGAGGCCAAGTGTGCACACCGCAATCTTCGGCTCGTCGAACAGGGCGGTATCGTTATGTGCGCCGATTGCCACGTCACGCTCAGTCCATTTTGGGCGCTGTCGATGCTGTCCGAGCAGTATGCATTATCGATGGCTCACATCGACCGGCTCAAATCTCGAATACAGCTCGCCGACGCTCGGATCCTAGAGTTATCGCGAGAACTCGATGCGATGTTGCCGGCGAAAAGAAGCCCGAATAAGTCGTCTACCGACACTTGACCAACCGTCGAACAGTGGTGCAATAGGTTCACCAACGACTTAGGAATGCACGATGAAACAAACCTTCAAATGCGGTCACAGCGGCAAGGGCAAGTACTGCCACGCGTGCGCGGCTGCAGAGAAGCAGAAGGCCCAGCGACTTCAGGCGATTGAAGAAAAGCGCGCGGCGAAGCGAGTCTCGACCCCCGACGATCCGATTGACCTGTCCATGGTGCGACACCTGTCGGCCGTACAACGAGAGGCAAGAGATCTGCTCGCAAAGGTCAGTAGCGGCGTGCATCCATTCTCGCTCGACGGAAAGTTCATCAAGTCCTCGGCCGGCAAGCTGGTTTCTGTGCCGGTTGGCCGATCCTATCGCCTGCTCTTTGACGCCCCGTCCCTTGCACCGCTGCGCCTCGTCAGTCACGAAGACTACAACGGGATCGCGGCGAACCGGGTAGCAGCATAATTGCCTCGCCTGGCGTCTAGCTCGGCGCTTTGGGCCTTTGACAGCTGAGCCGTCGCTGAGGGACGCGCGCAGATGGCCTTGCTTTCGAACCCGGATATGCGTCACCGCCGAAGCGGCACCCCCGATAGCCGCTCGCACACGTCGATCAGCCGATCCTGCATCGCCCGGTCTCGCGCAGCTGAATCGCAAGCGCGCTCGCGCATGTGAGAAAAGTAGCGGCCGGAGACGCGGGCGGCTTCGTCGTCGCTCGAGGCGAGCCACGCCTGCGTGCGGTGCGCCTTGTTCAGATCGTCCGGCGCGGAGGAGCCGCCCATCTTCGTCGGGACCCATCCCGGCTTGAGCGCATTCGAAAGCACATCTGGCCAATAGCGCGCCACCGCGAAGGCGAGGAGCACGTCCATGAATTTGCTCTGCGCATAGGCTTCGGCACCGTTCCAGGGCCGCGCGACCCACTGCACATCGTCGAGGCCGGCGGAGGCCCCACGATGCATTCCCGAGCTGAGATAGACGAGCCGTGCGGGTGTGTCGATGGACGCTGTGAGGACGTACGGCGCAAGCACGTTTACCGCGAATACGAGCGGCAAACCGTCCACCGTCTCAATGCGTCGCGGCTCGCGATATCCGACCGCCGCGTTGTGGATGACCGCGTCGAAGCGGCCAAGCGCGTTCGTTTGCTCGGCGACGTCGCACACCGCATCCAAGCTCGCGAGGTCGCCGGTCACAATCGCTTCGGCTCCCGGCAGTGTGGTGCGCGCATCGTCGGCGCGGGCTTCATTGCGTGCGTGCAGCACGACGCGATGCCCTTGTTGGAGCAGAAGGCGCGCGGCCATCAGCCCCAGTCCGTCCGTCGATCCGGTGATGAAGATGCGAGACATGTCGATTCCTCAAAGAAAGAAGCGCCCATTCTGCGCGCCTGCTGCCCGCCGCGCGATGCCATGTAAGGCATTTCACCGGTGACGGGCAGACATGAATGGCACTCGTGCTCCCGGGCTGCAACGAGCGCACTTTCTCGTGGAGACGTAAGCTGTTGCGGCGAGCTTGGCGCGAGCTGACCCCGTCGTCAGGCCGAGGCTTGAGCCGCGGCGTGGCGCATCAGTTGCTTGATGAGGCCGATGTCCCGCGATCCTGGAGTGACCGAAATGCATCGAATTGCCGCCATCCGTAAGCGTATTGCGCTCGTCTGCGCGTTGACGGCCGCCTGCTCGTCAACTGTCTTCGCCGATATTGCGCCGGCCGCAGCCACCGGTGCTACGCGCGAACGAGTTCGGCAAGATCTCGCGCAATACCGTTGCGCGGGTTTCAATCCAATGGCCGACGAGATTACCTACCCAGCCGATGTCGAAGCCGCGACGCACCGCCTACAGGAGAGCGGATGCGCTGACCCCGACGCGGCGGGCCAATCGCCTGTGCGGCGCAGCGGGCAATTGCAGTGACGCAAGGCGCCACCTCAGATCGTCTTGGTAACCATCAGCCAGAAGATCGCGAGGAACGCGACGAAAGCGAGCACGCCGAGCACAGTCCATATCGCCATGAGCCGCCAGAAGCGGCGCGATAGCCGCGCCTGCGATGCCGCGCAGTCTCGCGCTTCAGCCGCGATCAGGACTTGCAGCCAGACGACCGGTAGCCAGCAGGCAATCGCGAACACGTAAAGACCGATGGACCACGCAAGCCACGGCGTCTGCATCCGGAAGCCGACGAGCCGCATCATCAAATAGCCGCTAAACGGCTGGATGATTGCCGTGGGCGTCGTGAAAAGCCAGTCCGCGAGGACGACCAGACGGCTTACGCGAGCGACCGTGCGCGCATCGCGCCCGAGGCTCGCGCTCAGCAGATAGAACGCTGAGCCGATGCCGGTGCCGAAAAGAATCGTGGACGACAGCACATGCACCCACTTGATGACGAGGTAACTCACCTTGGGGTCTTTTTATCCAGTTGAATCAGCAGGACAAGCGCCGCGAGCATCGGCAGGTTCTTGGAGAGCGGACCATACGGATGCAGCCAGAACTCCGGCAAGCGCCAGCTAATGAGCGCCGTATAAACGATGATCAGGACGATCTGGCTTTGCCAAAGTCGGTTGCGAGGACCGAGACGCGCGGGCCAACAGAGTGACAGCACGCCGAGCAGCAGATCGAAAAGCGCAGCGGCGTAGAGCAGCAAAAGGCGCGTGCCGTCCGGCGCGCCGACTCTCGCGAGCAGATCCAGACTCGCCGCTCGCGGATATAGCCATGCGGAAACGATCGCCGTCCAGATCCACACCGCCGCAATGGACGCTATCAACAACGGCAGAAGCCACGCGAGCTTCGCCTGCAGGCCGAGACTTTGCGGCATCGCACGTAGCTGCGAGAGCGCTTTCGGCGGCCGTCCCAGCCAGCGTGTGATGCCGTCGGCGGGCGCGGTGTTGCCGCGTTCCAGCATGCCGATCGAATCGCTGCTCACGAAGCCCCCCGGTAAGCGCTCGCCGATGCGTGCGCTCAGCCGAACGAGCGAGATCGGCACCGCGACGAACCGCGGGGCTGATGCGCCGACGAGGCCCGCGAGTACTGTGAGATAGCTTCGCATCGTCATCGGTTCGGGGCCGACTGCGGCCACGGTTTCCGTCACGGCATCGACGGCAATCGCGCCCTGGGTCACTAATGCGACGACGTCGTCAACGTGCACGGGTTGAATGGACTGGGCGCCGCGCCCCGGCAGCGGGACGACTGGCAGCGTCGACCATGCAGTGAAAAACTTCGTACTGGCGCCGTCCGGCGAAAAGACCAGCGACGGCTGCACGATCAGCGATGACACCGGTAGAGCGCGCAACGCATCGTCGGCAGCGCGCTTGGTCACGTGGTATGTGCTCGCGGCGTGCTCGTCCGCGCCGAGCGCCGAAATCTGCACAATGCGCCGCACCCCGGCTCGCACCGCTGCATGAAAGAGCGCGATGGGCGCGTCCGCATGCACACGCTGGAAGTCGTGGCCGGTGCGATCCATGAAGATGCCGACCGCGTTGATCAAGACATCGACGCCTTCGAAAAGCGGTACCAAAGTTGCTCGGTCGTCGATGCGCGTGAAGTCCAGCTCGACGAAGCGGCACTGCTTCGATGCACCCGCGTTCGCCAGCGGATGGCGCGCGCAGCAAATTACCGAGTGACCATCCGCGAGCAAGGCCGCCGCGATTCGCGAACCGAGGAGTCCAGTTGAACCCGAGAGGAATATGACCATGACCCTGGGCATCGACACAAGAAAAGACATTCTTTGGCCCGGCATTGCAGCCGGGCTGCTATCGACGGCGGCGCTCGCGGTGTGCGGCCGCCTCCACGGCAAGCGCGCGACCGCTCCGGTGAGCGCCGTGAGCCACTGGGTCTGGCCGCAAGAAGCGAACCAGACGGCGCATCCGGAGCCGCGGCATCTGCTGACCGGGCTTGCAATCCATCAACTGATGTCCATCGGATGGGCGGCTGGCAACGCGCTGGCTGTCGCGGTGGCGCGCCGTTCCATGAATCATCGCGACGGACAGGGGCACGGCCGACGCATCGCGCTTGCTGCCGCCACGACCTTGGCCGCGGCGGCGGGCGACTATATCGTCGTTCCGAAGCGCTTCACGCCGGGCTTCGAATATCACTTGCCGGTCGCCCATATCGTGGCGGTTTATCTTGCGTTTGGGGCGGGGCTCGTCCTGCCGTTTCTGATGAAGCGCTCGGCGCGCTGAGCCGATTGCCTCGTGCCTGCGGACCGGTTCGACGATGCTGCTCTAGGGCGGATCGGCTCGTCGATCCTATAGTCTTACTGTGCCGCAGTTCGGCGAGGCATTCGCGAAGGATCGCCTTGTCCGTCTGACGCACATGTGACTGGCCGACAGCAAACGCGAGATAGCGCGCGACTTGCATCGCTTCAGTCTCGCCCGTCGGCTCTACTTCAATATTAGGTCCTACCGTCGCTGCGCAGTCCCTCGGGCGCGCGAACCCAGGTCGCTATAATCGTTACCGGCTTACAAATATTAGAACCGCCGGACTGCCGGCGACAGGACAGCGCCATGACTGACGAACTGTTTCCCTGCGACCATTGCGGCGGAAAGTGGTCTTTCGGATTCTCCCAGCGATTAGTCGGCCGTCCGTCGGCTCCTGAGCGTGACTTCGCTCGCCTCGGCAACACCCTGGCGCCGCCCATGCAAGACATGGAGCCGCGTTCACCGTATGACGTCCCCTACGAGAAAGTCTGCTGCATTTTCTGCGAAGAATGCGGGATGCAGACGCCTTGGATCCCGATCGGCAACGACCGCTATGCGGCACTGGATAAGGCCGGCGAGATTTGGAATGCGCGGATGCAGCGACCGAAAGCCACCGAGGGAGATCTGCTCCAGCTCGTCAGGAGAGAAATCAGCGCAGTCGACGCTGCTTACCTGATTGATCTTCTCTCGAGGAACGAAGACGACTGGGAGAAACGCGGGCCCATTTTCCAGATGCTCGCCAAGAAGATCCCCGACAGCAAAATCACAATGAGCGAGTTCTGGCCAGTCGACACAGTCCTCCGCGATGCGGCGCGATATCGAAAGCTCCAGCAACTCGCGAAGCGCATATACATTGACGGAATCGCTTCGGTCCAGTTTCCCCGGATTCCCGCGACAGGCGGTGACGAAGGCAACTTTGAAAACAGCGTCAACGAGGCGGTCGATGACCTCCCCGACCGCAACCGCTGGTGACTTGACTTCATTGGGTGCCGATCATACTGAAGGGACCTACAAACTAGACCGGCAAACAAGGACCAACTATGTCGCCCATCAAGTACATCGTCGCCGCCTACCGGCTCCGCAACAAACTCGCACCGCAGCTTTTTACATTGCTAGCCCTGGGCGTGATCCTGACGTATCACGCGATGACCAGTCCGCACTTGAGCTGGCTTTTGGACTGAAACGCGAAAATGACGCTCTCCGGAGAGCGTCCCACTCGAACAGTACCCAGGATCAACTCGTTGAATTCAAACAAAAAAACGGGTGTTACAAAATGATCCGGATATTCACATCCCCCTTAGTCGGCTAACTTTTCGCATTTTAAAATGCGGTACAGGCCCGTTCTGGAGATGCCGAGGGCGCTCGCTGCTGCCTTTTTATTGCCTTCGCTTGCAGCCAGTGCCTCCTGGACCTGTTCAATTGTCGGCTTAGGCGCCTTCAGTCGCCTCTGGACAGAAAAGCTAGACAGGTAAGCACCGGCCTTTTGCTCTTTGCTATGGCCGGCCGCCTCAACCACGGCTTGCATCGCTTCGCGGTGGAGTGCCGGGTCGGTCCTCTGGTCGCTGGCTTTGATCGGCGCAGGAACGCCGGTATATCTTTCGAACATTTGCTGCAAGAACTGATGCCTCAGGCCATGGCACGTAACGCCCAAGCCAGATTTCGTCACACCATGGCGTTTGAGAACCGTATAGAAGTGGTCCTTCCACTGAGTCTTGGTATAGCCGTCGGGGATAGTCGAGCCAGTAGACCGGTTGGTATGTTGAGCAGCCTCGAGTAGGACGTCCATCTTGAACTCCATCGGCACAACACGAGCGCGACCACCTTTTGTGCCGTGTACCACGCTGAGCTTCCCGTCTTTACGGACTGCGTCTTTGGGCCGCAACAGAAGACTCTCTTCGACCCTTAAACCGAATGCGGCTTGCAGCTTCATCTGCACAGCGACCACCGGCTCCGTCTTCGCGATTTCTTCAATGATGGCTACCGCGTCGATCCCCTTGCCTTCCCATGACTTGTCCTCGGTCGCCACAGAGGTGCGCCGAAAGTCGTGCGCGGCTGGATCAATGTACTCCGACATCTTTTTGACCAGGTTCCGCTTGTTGATCCAGTTCGAGAACGCGCGGAAGTACGTCAGCTTGTTCTCGATCGTCCCGGGACTCTGGCCGGCCTTGTGCCACAGGGCCACCAGCCCTTCGATGTGCTTTTCCTTGAGCGCATACGGTGTTTGTATCGCGTAGCCGATCTGGCGCAGCTCAACAAACGAGCGACAAAGCTTTTGTAGTCGGGGCTCCTGTGTCCCCACCGATATCGGCTTATTGCTAACACGGGTACGGCTGTGAACACGATTGACGTTCGGAGTGAAGATCTTCTCAAGTGCATCCCGGAACGCGGGGGGAAGTTCGGGATAGCCGGCAACGATGCCCTTCACATAGACGGTTACTGTCATTCGGATGCTCCTTCCTCGTTTGTTGATTGCCGCTTCTCTGCCACCGAGTACATTGCTCGGCCCCTCTCGAATGCCGCTCCCAACTGGCATGACCGCGAAAACCCATCCGGGACTCCGCCAGCCGCGCAAGTGCCACAAATCCATCCAGCTATCGCCGCATGCCGGAGTGCTCTTCGCTTGGATCGCGTATCGTCGAGACCGTAGGTAATCGACAGCCGCCATAGCGACCACGCAACTTCAGCCTCGAAGGCGTGATCTATGAGCGCGAAAATCCGACGTCGATGGCTCTTCTTCGGGGCAGTCGAGAAGTGCTGTGTCTGTGTCCCATTCGCATTGCATTGGTCATGGCAGCGCTTCGATGCCACAGTGGCGACGCTCGTTACCCCTTCCGTCCTGGGCGTCCACTCACACAGAAATCCCGTCAGCGCATCAGCGCCTGACGTGTCGATGATTTCAGCGCACATCAGCGCTCGCAGTGGTGCGGCACCGGTCCAGCCCATACGACGCAATAGCCATGTATTTCGAGACGAGTTCTGCTCGCGAAACGTTAAGTTTTAGCGGCTCTAGCAAGCCCGTTCTCCTTATATGCCGACGAGTCAGCAACCGTGCTCATCTATTGAGGGACACCCTTCCGTGCCACCGCGCCGCATACCTCAGGAGCCTATCCCCGGGTCTTGCCGCACAGCCGCTGCGTAGCCCCGCCGGGTCCTGCCTTCCTGTCCTTTAGCGATTCCATCCGATAGCCCCGCACGTGGAAGAAACGTGCATCGACCTCCGTAATGCTGCGTGCTGCCAGTCGTCACGCTCCGCGTGTTAACTGCCGCTGGTTTGCTGCCGGAGTACTTCGAACGCGGGCCCGCTTCGCGGGATCTCTCGTCGTTGTGTATCTCCTGCTGCTCCCAGCAGTCGAACCGCGTACTGCGAAAACTGTGCGATTCGGCTATGCCGCTGCCACGGCTACCGCGCCGGCCCTAGGCACGCTGTTGCGCGCCGGTGTGCCCCGTCTTTGCGACGGCACGACCTCGGCCAAGTGCTCGGTAATCTTTTTGCGCTGCTTTTTTCCGGGTGCGCCGCCCGTTCGTCTTTCGTACAGGGAGCAGCTCGCCGTGTCGGCCTAGCTGGTCCCCCATCCCAAAGCGCGTTCACTCGGTCGCAGTGTGTCGGACCTCATGCAACGTACCCAGCGTCGTGTGCTGTAAGAATGCGTCCATCCTCCTTGAGCTGGAAAAAGAGCAGCCACGGACAAGTGTCCGCGCCCTCCCAATCCGTCTCATCTCGGACACTCGGGCAAAACCGCCCGCAAAGCCAATGGATATCGCGTGTCCAGCGTCCTCACTTTGGGTCGCTTTGAACTTGATTAGATTCAGAAAAAGGCCGCTTCATTTTGCGGCCGAGACAGAGGGGGTTTTCGCGAGGCAAAGCGGTCCCCTTGATGGTCCTTTTCAGGAGGGTCGATGCGCATGCGCGCGGTTGGTGATTAGAAGAATACCGGCGCCGTGACCATGCGAAGAGTTAAAAGCTGCCTAAATGTTGCGAGCTTTTGCTTCCTTGACATTGCGCGCCGATCTGTAGAGTTGGACAAGCGTAACGGGGACTTTTCCCACCAATTTCGTCTCGATAACTGACAGATTTGGGCGGTTCACACGGTTAATTTGCCATCTGACCGTTCGTGGGGAGCTAAGGACCGTCTGCACAATTCGTTTCAGAAGCATGCGACAGGCGTGACATGGAATCGACGTGAACATTCGCATTGAGCCCCATTCTGCTCACCGCGCACGAACTGTCTATCCAGGCCGG
>Ga0153921_1000983_pt1 | contig 13471 bp, 15 predicted proteins | sample TSNJ005MetaG_FD_104691 | JGI IMG/M metagenome (GOLD analysis project Ga0153921, IMG submission 104691) | Attine ant fungus gardens microbial communities from New Jersey, USA - TSNJ005 MetaG | ecosystem: Host-associated > Fungi > Mycelium > Unclassified | place: USA: New Jersey, Brendon T. Byrne... | reverse complement strand
TCTGCGATGCGAAGATCCGTGGTGCCGGCGGCGGCGAGGGCGTAGGCCACAGCGGAACCCGCCCCTCCTGCCCCTGCGAGCACCACTCGGTCCAAGGCGGCGTCGGGCAAACCGCGTTGCAGTGCGGTGAGAAATCCGCTGTGGTCTGTGTTGTGGCCGATCAAACGGCCGTTGTCGACGACAACCGTGTTGACGGCACCGAGCAACCGCGCGTTGTCGGACAGCTCGTCGAGCGCGTCCACGACAACCTGCTTGCACGGGTGGGTGATGTTCAGTCCGGTGAAATCGCCCGCGACGGCGCCACGCACCACCTCACCGGTTTTCTCGACCGAGATGTTCAGGTTCTCGAGATCGATCAGTTCGTAGCTGTAATCGTCGAGTCCGAGTGCTGCTGCTTCGTGTGCGTGCAACGCGGGCGAGAGTGAGGTGGCGATACCCGACCCGACAAGGCCGATACGGTGACGTGTGTATTCGGTAGTCATGACATTCTCCTGCATAAGTGGGGACGGCCCCTCGCGGCAATTCATCGCGAGGGGCCGGTCCGGTCAAGCGTTGTTGCTGGTGAGCTCTGAGTCCTGCTTGATCGGCAGGCTCGGCTTCGGTCGGCCCAGTTCTGCTGTGGGCGTGCGGTACGTTTCCGGTCCGGTCATTGCCGCGATGGCGGAGATGACGGCGAAGCCCAGGCACATCAATGCAACCGGTGTCCAGTTGCTCTTGTCTCCGGCCGAGATCGCCTGGGCGATAGCCGGCGTGAAGCCGGCAACAAGGAGTCCGAGCATGAGGCTGACGGCCATTCCGGTGTATCGGACCTTCGCGGGGAACTGCTCCGGGAAGTATGCCGGGTACGTGCCGTTGGGCATCGCGTAGAAGATTCCGATCATGACGATTCCCGAAGCGAAGACCATGGGGACGCTTTGGGTTCCGATCGAATGGAAGAACACGAAGATCATCAGGCCGGCTCCGATGGCGCCGACGACGAAGATGGGCTTACGTCCGTAGCGATCCGAGAGAATGCCGAACAGCGGCTGAGTCAGTACGGCAACAAAATTGGCGGTCGCGATTGCCCACAGCATGGTTGAGCGTTCGAATCCCGATTCGACGGCGTACGCCAGGGCGAAGACGTTGACGATGGTGTTGATCATCGCGAAGGTCGAGCTCATGCTGATACGGATCACGGTGCGCCAGTGCGAGCGGAACATCTCGACGACGGGAATTCCGGCCGTCTCGTCCTGTTCCTTGAGTTCCTCGAATACCTCGGGCTCATCCAGGGCGCGACGTAGCCACAGCGCGACGACGGTCACGATGATGCTGAGCCAGAAGGGAACTCGCCAACCCCACGAGTAGAGGTCTTCGTCGGGCAGGCTCGCCACTGGGATGAAGACCAGGCTGGAGACGACGATACCGAACATGATCCCGCTCATGGTGAACGAGGTGAAGAACGAACGACGGTGATCCGGTGCGTGTTCGAGCGTCAGTGCCGAAGAGCCGGGTGATTCACCGCCGGCAGAGAGCCCTTGAAGAAGGCGAAGCAAGACGAGAATGATCGGCGCGGCGATGCCGATCTGGTCGTAGGTCGGCAGGCAACCGACGATGACCGTCGCAACACCCATGAGGAGCAGGCAGGCGAGAAGCGCGTTCTTGCGTCCGTACCGATCGCCGAGGTGTCCCCACAGCACTGCGCCGAGTGGGCGGGCGACGTAGGCCACGCCCAGGGTGCTGATCGAGAGCAGCGTTGCCGTCGAGCCGCCGCCAGGAAAGAAGATCTTGGGGAACACGAGCGCGGCTGCGGAGCCGTAGATGAAGAAGTCGTAGTACTCGAGGGTGCTGCCGAGGAAGCCCGAAACGGCGGCGCGGCGCGCATTCGAATTCGGGTGCTCCGCAGTGGAGTGCGTGGAACCGGTGGAGTTGATCGGTGGTGCCATGTGAAGTCCTTTCGTCCCGATGAGCCGGCCGTGGCGGCACGTTTGGTGATGCACCACGCATCGGTGACGTCCCTCACCTTTCGGCGGCTGAGACGACAGTGCCACGAAGGACTATGGCGCGTCCAACACTAAATGAGTCTCAGATAATGACGTTTTTGGTCTCAATCTCCGGCGTCGGCAGAATCTCCTCGGACGTCTCCAGTGCGACGGCGAGTGCATCGGTCATATGCCGGGGTGACCAGGCAATTCCGTGATTCATGAACGTCGGCTCGCCGGTGAGTGGGACGAACACACTGCCAGGTGGGGTGATAGCAGCCATGCCGGACGTCATCAGCGCTACACCGACGCCGGCGGCAACGAGCATCAGGATCATGTACGGATCGGTGATTTCCTGAACCACGCGAGGCCTGAAGTCTGCGTTCATGCAGGCGCGCATCGCGGTTTCCTGGAGGGCGGAGCCGGCTGAGAGCGGGGTGGTCACGAATCCGTCGTCGGCCAATTCGCGGAGATCGATCGCGTCCCTCTCGGCAAGGGGATGGTCGATCGGAAGTACGGCGCCGAACGCCTCCCGTCGGATCAGCCGGGTAGACAGTGATGCGGATTCCACCGGTAGTCCGACGAAGGCGAGGTCGAGGGCGCCGCTCTCGAGTTGAATGACCGCGTCGCGCGTCATGATCCGGCCGAGGAGTGTCAGTTCGACTTCCGGATAGCGCTGACGCAACGCGCGGGTGAGCGGCGGAAGTGCTTGATAGTTGAGCACTCCGGTGAACCCGATCGTGACTCGTCCGTAGACGCCTCCCGACGACGCACGCGTAGCGTGTCGTGCCGTCTCCATGTTCTCGATGACGCGATAGGCGTGGGGGAGAAAGGCATGTCCGCCGGACGTGAGTGCGACGCTGCGAGTGCTTCGTTCGAACAACTTGACGCCGATGTCCTTTTCGAGCTTTCGGATCATCTGGCTGAGTGGCGACTGGGCCATCTGGAGCCGTGATGCGGCCCGCCCGAAGTGAAGTTCTTCCGCAACCGCGACAAACGCGTGCAACCAGCGGGTTTCCATCGCCAAGGCCTCCAGGTATTTGACGTTGACAACAAACGCCATATATTCAGAATTTCTACACAGTGTGACGGCAATTATGCCTGTTTGCAACATAAATTGAGTGCGTAGCGCACAGAAACTCAGGAGTGAATGCGATGCAGGGTTACCCAGAGGGTGTCACCGCGCTCGTTACCGGCGGTGCGAGCGGAATCGGCGCCGCCAGTGCAAAGCTGTTGACGGAGAGGGGAGTTCGGGTGGTAACGGCAGATCTTGCCGAGGGTGCGGACGAACAACTCGACGTGAGTGATCCGACAGCAGTCGATGCGCTTCGAACCAGACTCGGCAGAGTCGACATCTTGATCAACAGTGCGGGAATCGTAGGACCATCAGCGCCACTCGTCGACGTCGACCTCGCGGCTTGGCGGCGTACGTTCCGCATCAACGTCGAAGGGACATTCCTGATGTGCCGGGCGTTCGTGCCGGGGATGGTTGCGTCCGGGTGGGGGCGGGTCGTCAATCTCGCGAGTATTGCTGCCAAGGACGGAAACCCGAATCAGAGTGCATATTCCGCGTCCAAAGCGGCAGTCGTCGCGCTGACGAAGTCGCTCGGCAAAGAGGTCGCCACCGCCGGTGTGCTGGTCAACGCGATTGCTCCCGCGGCCGTGGAAAGTCCTATGAATGCCGGCACCGATCCGGCCATCCTCGCTCGTTCGCAGTCTTTGACGCCGATGGCGCGGATGGGGCGGGCCGACGAGATCGCCGAATTGATCTCCTGGCTGTCGTCGTCGGCGGTGAGTTACTCGACGGGTGCTGTGTACGACGCCAGCGGTGGCCGCGCAACGTACTGAATTACCTTCTGGAAGAAGTCGATCAGAACTGGAGCAGTGACTGCCACAGTTCGCGAGATGCGTCCTGGTACTCGAGCATGTGCGAGATCAGTTCACGTAGTGGCTGCGTCGGTTCGAGTTCTTCCGGAAGGAGCGGATTGCGCACGATGACCGCGATCACCGCGCTGCCCAAGGCAAGTGATTCACGGGCAGCCTCCTCGCGGCTGATTGTCGCCAGGCGTGTTTGCGCCTGTGTGAGTGCTTCACGGGCCTCGGCGATGTCGGCCAACAGTGCTTCCGAGTTCCAGAGTGTTCGGATTGTCGAATCATCCTCGGGGGCAAGGTGAGCGATTTCCATGACAGCCGATTCGGGGGCGGCGCCGAGTCGGCGGAGAGTGCGGCGGGCGCTGTCCGTGCCGCCGAGCAGATTGTTCGGGCGGACGGCGAGTGTGGGCTTCCACTCCTCGTAGCCCGCCAGGCGCAGCGCCTGATCGTGTCTTCGTGCGGCGGTGCGGTCGCTTCGTTTGAGCGCTGAGTGCTCGACGGCTATCCACGTGCCGTCCCAGGGGCGTATGCGATCGGTACGAGTTCGCCACCCCTCGACCTCGCTGTAGGTGGGGATGCCGTCCGGGTTGAGGACGTACGTTCCACGAGCGGTGCGACGCAGTTTGTTCTCGCGGCACAGGCGGCCCGTTGCCACGCGAACGCTCGATGCGCTGACACCGACGATCTCGCCGGCCCGGGTCAGCACTGCAGTGCTGAACTCGGTGTCCGGACTCGCCGTTGCGAGGTCCAGCACAACTCGGGTTGCGGACATTCCTCGATCAGTTTGTAACAACTTTTGAACAACTCCTGACAAATTCTGTTACAAGTGGCATGGTGGGTACCGGGAAACCTTATCCGCGAGCAGTGAGGAAATATCGTGACCGACTCCGATCGACCAGGTGGCGATGTCTATGTGGAGCGTGACGGTGGCGTCACCGTCATCGTGATGAATCGCCCTGATCGCAAGAATGCGGTGGACGGGCCGATGGCGGCGCAGTTGCGTGATGCCTTCCTGGAGTTCGAATCGGACGAGAGACAGAAGGTGGCGATTCTGTGGGGCGCGGGCGGCACATTTTGTGCCGGTGCGGATTTGACCGCAGTCTCCGACCCCGCCCGCGTGCACGAGTTGCATCCGGAAGGCGGCGGCACCGGCCCGATGGGGCCGAGTCGGTTGGTGTTGTCCAAGCCATTGATCGCCGCCGTCAGCGGATACGCGGTTGCAGGAGGGCTCGAGCTTTCATTGCTCGCGGACCTGAGGATCTGCGAGGAGAATTCCGTGTTCGGAGTCTTCTGCCGGCGCTGGGGAGTTCCTCTCATCGATGGTGGGACCGTGCGACTGCCGCGAATCGTCGGGCAGGGGCGAGCGCTCGACATGATCTTGACCGGTCGCCCGGTCGACGCTCCGGAGGCGCTGGCCTTCGGGCTGGCCAATCGTGTTGTTCCAGTGGGGCAGTCACTCCAGGCAGCCAAGGAGCTTGCGCACCAGTTGTCCGCTTTCCCTCAACTCTGCATGCTCGCGGATCGCGCGTCGGCCTACCGATCTTTTGATCTACCACTTGCCGAAGCACTGCGGGCCGAGGGCGTCGCGGGAAATCCCATTGTCATCGCTGAAGGTGTGCGCGGCGCTGCTGCGTTCGCCGCGGGCGCCGGCCGGCACGGCCGGTTCGAGAACAACCCGAATTCGAACGAGGAAACTGAACCATGATGCCCATAACCAGAGACCTGATCGCCCGTGGTGCGCGACAGCACGGATCGCGAACAGCCGTCGTTTTCGGCGATCGATCGATGACGTTCACGGAAGTGGACGAACTCAGCAGCCGATTGGCGCACACATTCATCGCCCTCGGTATCGGGCGTGGTGCACGGGTTGCATTGCTGGTCAACAACTCTCTTGCCAGCGTCCCCGTCGATTTTGCCTGTGTCAAAGCCGGCATCAACAGGGTTCCGCTCAACTCGCGTCTCTCGCTCGACGAGCACGCGAGAATGCTCGAGGACACCTACACCTCGCACGTCGTCTTCGGTAGTGACCTCGCCGACCGCGCCGCTGAACTGTCCGCCAGGTTCCCCGAACGTACGTTCATCGGGCTGGAAACAGGTTCGGCGCGGCAGCGTTCGCTGCTCGACCAAGCACAGAGCATGCCTTCGGACACACCGGACGTCGAGTTAGCTCCCGACGATGTGATCCTGACGCTGTTCACCTCCGGGACCACGGGAACATTGAAGGCCGCGCAGCACACTCAGCGCAGCTACGCCGGCATCTGCCGCAATGTTCTGCTCAATCTGCTTCCGGCGACTCAGGACGACACGATGCTGCACGCGGCATCACTGATTCATGCCAGCGGTGTCTTCGTGCTTCCGTTCTGGCTGCGTGGCGGCAAGACCGTCATCCTTCCCGGATTCGACCCGTCGACCTTCTTGGACTCGATAACCGAGCATCGGGCTACGGCAATCAATCTGGTGCCGACGATGATTCAGATGCTCCTCGAACGCCCTGATTTTGCGAGCGCAGACATCTCGAGTCTGAAATCCGTGATCTACGGTGCGTCGCCGATGCCGCTGGCCACTATCGAACGTGCAATGCAGGCGTGGGGGCAACACCGTTTTCTCCAGTACTACGGGCAGACCGAGGCACCGCTGTGTATTGCAGTCCTACGGCCCGAAGATCACACGGAAGATCGCCTGCTGTCCTGTGGTCAGCCCGCCATCGACGTCGAGATCAGGCTGCTCGACGGCGAGGGAAACGAAGTGCCCCAGGGAGAACCGGGTGAAATCGTGATCCGCTCGCCATCGGCGATCGCCGGATACTTCAATGCACCGGAACTGAATGCGGACACCTTCACCGAAGACGGCTGGGTTCACACCCGTGACATCGGTCAGTTCGACGCCGAAGGATTCTTGTTCTTGAAGGACCGAGCTTCGGACATGATCATCAGCGGCGGATACAACGTCTACCCCCGTGAAGTCGAGGATGCACTCCTGACGCATCCGTCTGTCCGTGAGGTCGCCGTGGTGGGTACCGCCGACGCCAAGTGGGTGGAGGCGGTCACGGCTGTGGTGGTACTCGAGGACGGGACCGTCGAAAACGACGCACTGCAAGCATCATTGGTCGCGCACGTCGGCGAACGACTGGCGTCGTACAAGAAACCGCGTCGGGTTGTTTTCGCAGAATCCATACCGAAGACGGCCGTCGGCAAGCTCAATCGGAAGGCGCTGCGAGACGAACTCCGCGACGCTATCTAACTCCGCGAGTGCGGAATTGAACGCTGATTCTCGGCCCGAGGGCCCGCGCACTCTTCGGGACACAGTGTTCCCACGTGCGTTGGCAGGATCCGCCCATGACGAGTAGATCTCCGTGTCCGAGATTGAAGCGGATGGATTCGCCGCCCCCACGAGGGCGCAATAGGAGCGGGCGAGCCGCACCGAGAGACAGGATGGCCACCATCGTGTCCTCGGTGCGACTTCGTCCCGTGTCGTCCCCGTGCCAGGCAACGCTGTCGGAACCGTCGCGATAGAAACACAGACCCGACGTGGCGAATGGTTCACCGAGTTCGTCGAAGTAGTGACTGCTCAGCGCGTCTTTGGCTTCGGTGAGAAGCGCGTCCGGCAGTGGTTGATTCTCTGCGTAGAAACACACCAGACGAGGGACGTCGACAACGCGGTCGTACATCTGACGCCGTTCGGAACGCCACGGAACCGTAGCCTGCAGATTGTCGAACACGGCCTCCGATCCGGTCAGCCAGGCCGGGCGATGGTCGACCCATGCGCCGGCGGTGAGAATACGTCGCTGCACCGTGCCGTCGAGATCGGCCAAAGAAACGCCGAGGTCACCGTTGTCGAACAGAGACGGTTGCATCGTGGCGGTCATAGGCTCCACCGTACACCGAAATCGAACATATGTTCCCATGAATTTTGATTGGAGTGCTGGACGGCTGTTCATCCTTGCTGGGTGATGTCCGTCGGCGTGAACCTTTGAATACTGTTCTCACGCTATTTCGCCGAAGAAGGGGACGTCATGACTGCTCCGCACCAATCTCATGCGAACCATCCTGTCCGACAGGGCTTTGCCATCGGGACCACGGTGGCGGCAGCCTGCCTGCTCTTCGTCGCGGGAATCGTCGCGTTGCTCCAGGGCATCGCGGCTCTCGCAGATAACGACCTGCTGATCGTCGGAGTCAACTACACCTTCGAATTCGATGTCACGACATGGGGTTGGATCCACATCGTGCTCGGAATCATCGGCATCGCGGTGTCGCTGGGATTGTTCGTCGGCAGGACGTGGGCCCGCGGCATGGCCTTCGTGATCGCGGCGCTCTCGATCGTGGCGAATTTCCTGTGGATGCCGTACTACCCGCTGTGGTCGATCGTGATCATCGCCCTCGACGTCGCCGTGATCTGGGCCGTCGCGACCTGGCGACCTGACGAGGTGTGATCCTCTGACCGAAGTGAGTAGTTCACCTGCGACAGGTGAACCACTCACTTCGCTGTGTCCGGGCCTCCACGGTTGGCCTCATCCCTACGCGGCGTCAGCGCCGTTTCGGTGACTCGCGATCCTGGTTCTCGCGCGGACGCATGTCCTTCGTCGATCGGTGTGGGAAGCCGTGGATCATCGAGCAAGAGATCCAGCAGATCACCACCGTTGCGATTCCGAGTCCGATCGATGCGAATGGTTCCTGCGTGGCCAGCCAGACGCTCAGTCCGATTGCCGTCCCGACGATCAGAATCAGGATGGTGTCGAGTCGTGTCGTTTGCATCGAAATCATCGCCTGGCACAGATTGTTTTCGGCGGCCCGCTGGTTTTGGCGGCCCGCCACCCGGCGAGTGACAGCCGGGGGCAGACCTTGCGCGGCTGACCCCTCGCTCTGGAAATCGCCGCCGCAAGTGATCAATACCCGCGAAATTCGTCTGCGAAACTCTTGGCAGGCAGAACAGGACCTTAGGCCTCAAGGCCGGCATGCCGGCCTTGACTATGACGTAGCGTCATAGTTGATGCTGTTCGTATGCGAATCAGCGACGTGGCCAGTGCGGCAGGCACCACTCCGCGGACCGTTCGGCACTATCACCGACTGGGGCTGCTGGCCGAGCCGAGACGACTGTCCAACGGTTACAGAACTTACGAACTTCCCGATCTGGTCAGGCTGATGCGCATTCGTTGGCTCACCGCCGCCGGCATTCCACTCGGATCCATTGCCGCGATGATCGAACCGACGCCGATCGATGCACGAGAACCGGACGACTTCGCCGAAGATCTTTCCTCCTTGATCGCGGAGATAGACCGGAAACAGCGCGTCCTCGCAGACCAGCGAGTGCGCCTCCAGGAAATGCTCTCGGCGCGAGGCGCCGGCCGGGTGGTCTCGCCGCTTCCGGTGGAGTTGCTGTCTGCGTTCGACGAGTTGATCGCGTCGTCCACGACGGATTCGGTTCGGCGTCTGTTCGAGCGTGAACGCGACATGTGGGAATTGGTGGCGATCTCGGGAGCAGCGCCACACGAACTGTTCTCCACGGCTGCGCGATTGCTGTCCGACGAGGGCGACCGGAAGAGAATTGTCGATCTGTACCGTCGTTTCGCCGCTCTGGCTGGGCGCGAGGTAGCCGAGGTTGCAGACGAGATCGCGTACTTGTCGGACGAACTGGAGGAATCACTGGACGGGGTACTCGGCGATGTGTACTCAGGCGGAGACTCCGCAGGTGTGGGATTCTCGGTTGGGATCGCGGACCTGGTGCCCGATCCAGCGCAACGTGAAGTGGTCGCGCGCGTCGCAACACGTCTCATGTCCGGCGGTACGGCGTGATCCGATCACTGTGGTTGCTCTCGACGGGTCGGAGAGACGGAGGTTCCAGTGATACAGCGACTTTCGGCTACGCGAGGGGGACAATGTCGATACCGGTGGCATTTGTTGCGGCGAGTGTGATCGAGGCCGTAGCGATTCACTTCCTGGTGCCGTGGCAGTGGCTTCGCGTCGTGCTGCTGGTTGCAACGGTGTTGTCGCTGATTGCGATTGGCGGTTGGCTTGCCGGACGCGTCGTGCACCCACATCTCGTGTCAGCTCGAACGGTAGTGTTTCGATCCGGCACGGGCATTCGAGTCGAGGTGGACCGATCACGGATTTCGCGGGCGAGCATGGTCCGAAGGTTCGGTGAGACAGCAAATGTGATTGTCGACGATCGCTTGGTTCTGCCGGGGCCCGACGGCACTGTCGTGGATGTCGACTTCGATCAGCCGCTCTCGGTCACGCTCCCGAAACGGCTCTCGAAGGCCACTCCCACCACGATCGGTGGGCTGCGGTTGCATGTCGATCAACCCGGCGAGTTCTGTGCTGCATTGGGGCCGAACTGAATTCGCAACGATCGTTGGATCCGGTCAGTGCGGAGACCTCGGTGGAAGACCTTCACGGAACGGATCGACAACCAGCCACTGCACCGTGCCACCGACATTCCATAGAGCATCGGGGTTGTCGAGCGAGGCCGCGTACGTTGCCGCAGCTTGGTCGCCGGCGATCTCACCGCTCTCGCCCGACGGCGGGTTGGGCTCGAGGAATTCGGAGGGGTGCGGCCCAGGCCATGCAGGCACGTCGAACGGGGAAATGCTGGTGTCGATGAGGCCAGGTCGATGCACGGTCACCCGGTCGGGAACTTGCTTGGTTTCCGCCGCCACGGCGATCCCTGGTCCTTCGGCAGCTTCGCCGTCGCCGCTACCGCAGCCGGCCACTGCAAGAACAAGTCCCGTGATTGCCACACCCACTACCGCATGACGTATCCGCACCGTTTTCTCCTAGCCGGGGCTCACCCCGTTCGAACTCCACTATTGCATCTCGCCAACTCCGCGGGATGCGTCTTCCGATAAATGTGGGAAACGCACTGAATGTGCGTAGAAGACTCGGATTGCCAAACTATTCAGCGGTCGATCGAGGTGCGGCGGCAACGGATTGTGCCTGCCACCGTTCTTCGATGCGGCCGTACCGCCACACGAGGAGGGCGATCAGCCAGGTGACAACAAAGAGTCCGACGATGATGAAGCCCATCGCGCCGAGATCCAAGTTCCCGATGGCGCCGAGAATCCCGTCGTGGATGTCGAGTTTGTCGGTGAAGATCGAGATGATTTCCTGGGTCCCGATCAGCAGTGCCACTGCCACCGAGAGTCCGGTGATCACCATGTTGTAGTAGATCTTTCGTACCGGCTGGGCAAATGCCCAACCGTAAGCGAAGTTCATGAACGATCCGTCGATCGAGTCGAACAGAGACATCCCGGCGCAGAAGAGTATCGGTAGAACGAGGATCGAATACCACGGGAGCCCTGTCGCTGCCGCGCCGCCGGCGATCACCAACAGTCCCACTTCGGTGACGGTGTCGAATCCCAGTCCGAACAGTAGGCCGACCGGGTACATGTGCCAGGGCTTGCGAACCATCTTCATCACCGGGCCCAGGATCTTGTTGAGGGCGCCGCGGCTGTCGAGTTCCTTCTCGAGTTGCTCCTCGTCGAAGGTTCCGGCCTTGTACTTCGTGTACACCCGATGAATCCCGATGAGAGAGAAAAGATTCAGGAGGCCGATCAAGATCAGGAACGTTCCGGAAATGGTGGTGCCGAACAAGCCGGTCCACTTTTCCAGATCGGAGTTGTCGTCGGAAAGGCTGGTGGCAAGTTGCCGCACACCCAACGCCAGAAGTGCGACGAGAACAAAGACGATGGTGGAGTGTCCGAGTGAAAACCAGAAACCGACGGACATCGGTTTCTTGCCGTCCGCCACCAACTTCCGAGTGGTGTTGTCGATGGCGGCGATGTGATCGGCGTCGAAAGCATGGCGCATGCCGAGCGTGTACGCCGTGACACCGAGTCCGATGCCGAAGACACTGCCTTCGATCGTGTAGTGGCCGGGGACAACCAGACCGACCAGAACTGCCCACCCGACGACGTTGAGTGCAACGACGGTGACGGTCATTCCGATGATGCTTCGACGCTGGCCTCGATCCAGACTGTGCCAAGCGCCGGCGATTCGGGTGCCCGTCGTGGTCATTGTCGTGGACATCGAACCTCACCGATCTTTCAGTCGCGGCCGGCGGCCACCCTACTGAAATCGTATAAGTGTTCAACTGTTCAGATAAGCGCCTGGAGGTTACAAATCACCCATCCGGGAGTAAAACTGCTTTGCTCCCGGATGGGAATTGCTCAGGCAAACACGGTATTGACCAGCGCGACGTAGATCGTCGTTCCGACAACGATGCTCAGGACGGCATTCTTTCGCCACAGGTGCGTGGCGATTGTGGCACACACTGCAATCAGTTCGGGGAGGCCGTGGGACGGGGCGGTGATCGACACCCCTTTGAGTGAATACATCACGAGGATCAGCATGACGCCGGCCGGCATGTAGATGCCGAGGTAGCCGACCAGGGCGGAGGAGCGCAGCGGCATGAGCGCGGCGAAGGGGATTGCGCGCAGCGCGAAGGTGACCACGGCCATGACTGCGACCGCCGCAAAGATGTACGAGGTGTCAGGCATCGATCTTCGCCTTTCGTGAGTCGTAGACAAAGCGGCCGATCAGGAAGAGCAAGAAGGCGCCCATTGCAATTGGCAGCATGTGATCCGGGGCTGCGAGCCGGGCGACCAGAGCGCAGGTGACCGCAGCGACCGGCACCGCGAATCCGTTTTGTGCGCGAATTGCCTCGATCGAGAGGACGACGAACAGTGCGGTCAGAGCGAAGTCGAGACCGACTATCGAGTCCGGAATCCACTGTCCTGCCGTCGCGCCCAGGATCGCGCCACCGATCCAGTAGCCGTGGAGGTACAGCTGGGAGTAGACGATGACGCGTCCGGTGAGTGCCTTGGGATCGGCAGTTACCGACATCGCATAGGCCTCGTCGGTCAGCGCGAACATGCTGTAGAAGCGGGCGAAGGGGTTGCGAATCTTTTCCAGCGGAAAACTCAAGGCGTAGAACACATGTCGAAAGTTGACCAGCAGTGCGGTCAGAGCGACGTACGGCAGTGGTGTCATGGCCGCGACCATTCCGACGGCGAGAAACTCCAGCGATCCGGCGTAGATCAGCGAGGTGAAAGCGACTGCCCACCAAGGGTTGAGGCCCTGTTGGACCACAAGAACGCCCAGGGCTATCCCGAGTGGGAGCAGGCCGAATCCGACCGGCAGCGACAGTTGGAAGGCGTGCCGCCACGCCGGGGTTCGCGGCGAGAGTTCGACGGCAGGCGCGGCCGTCGACGATGCTGGTTCGATCACGACGCAAATCTATAACAAAGATCGAGGTGATCGATTGCTCAGAATGCCCACATATTGAACAGTGCGCAATAATAGTGCGATGGATGCCATGGATGACGCAATTTTGTTTCACCTCCGTCAGGACTCGAGTCTGACGAACACGGAATTGGCGGATCTGGTGGGTCTGACACCGTCCCCTTGCCTGCGCCGCGTGAAAAAGCTCGAAGCCGACGGAATCATCACCGGGTACCGCGCGATCGTCAGTCAGGAAGCGCTTGGCCGAGGATTTCAGGTGATTGTCACCGCCGAGATCGGAGTCAACGACCAGGCGACCATCGAGGACTTCGAATCCCAGGTCGCCGCCTTCGACGAAGTGATCGAATGTCGGCGGTTGTTCGGAATTCCCGACTACTTCATTCGGGTCGCGGTGAAAGATCTCGC
>Ga0153921_1000982_pt1 | contig 13477 bp, 11 predicted proteins | sample TSNJ005MetaG_FD_104691 | JGI IMG/M metagenome (GOLD analysis project Ga0153921, IMG submission 104691) | Attine ant fungus gardens microbial communities from New Jersey, USA - TSNJ005 MetaG | ecosystem: Host-associated > Fungi > Mycelium > Unclassified | place: USA: New Jersey, Brendon T. Byrne... | reverse complement strand
TAATCCTGTTTTGCGGGCATTGTCTGTTGAAAATTTACAAGCATTTAAAGACGGTCATGAAATTCCCAACATCATCACTGGACAATTTCAAGATATGTTTGCAACATTTGGTGGCGCCGGTTCCACACTCTCATTAATCATTGTGATGGTCTTATTCTGTAAAAGTCAACGAATTAAAAAGCTTTCGCAACTTTCACTAATTCCTGGTGTTTTTGGGATTAACGAACCAATCATTTTTGGGTTACCAATTGTTTTAAATCCAATCCTTTTAATTCCATTTGTCTTAGTACCCGCAATTAATATTATTATTGCCTATTTTGCTATGGATTGGGGCTTAGTTCCATTGACGAACGGTATTCAATTGCCGTGGACGACTCCGCCAATTATCTCAGGATTTTTAGTCAGCGGTTGGCAAGGATCAATTCTGCAAGCTCTCTTATTGGTACTAGGAATGTTCATTTATTATCCTTTTATTCGAGTTATGGATGACCAATATTTACGTGAAGAATGGAAAGCACAAGAAGAAGAGAGTGAAGAAATTGATTTTGATTCCTTTGACTTCGATGATTTATAAATAAGGAGGAAATAGGCATGAAAAAAATCCTTTTAGTCTTAAACCACAGTTTAGCAGGATTTGGCAGTGATGAACAAGCTCAGCTGAAACCAAGTGGTAAAAAAGCTCCCTTAGGTCCAGGGGTAACATTGCTACCATTTTTACAGAAGCAAGGAGCGGAAATTGTTGCGACACTTTATTGTGGTGACCAATATTATTTGGAAAACGAGGAAGAGGTAGCAAAGAAATTTATTGGCTTTGCAAAAAAGTTTCATGCCGATGCGGTTCTTTGCGGACCTGCCATGCATTATCCTAATTTTGGAGAAATGGCTGCTCGTCTAGCTTGTAAGTTTAATGCTGCGGGCATTCCTGCAATTGCAGCGATGGCAGAAGAAAATCCAGCAGTTAGTCACTATTATCAGCAAGTACCGATTGTGAAGATGCCCAAAAAGGGTGGCATTGGTTTAAATAATTCGTTTAAACAAATGGCGCAATTGGTCGTGGCAAAAGCAAATGGAAAAGAAACCAAACAGTTAGAAGAAACAAGTTGTTTTTAATTGATGATAATCTAAAGAGAAATCCAGAATGAACGCATGATTGTGTTCGTTTTGGATTTTTTGCTTTTGTTTAGCGAATGTATGTTCTATAATAGGGAGGCAGATAGGTGGGATTACGTGAAATCAACGAGAAAAATTGCGGTGCGTCAAGTGGTCGAATTTATTTTAAGGCGGGGAAGTATCGATTCTCGCCATGTGAGTGAACATACACCACAAGAAGGTAGTCGCCTTCATCGAATGCTGCAAAAGGAAGCGGGGAGCCTTTATCAAAAGGAAGTATCTTTAAAAATTGAGGTGCCTTTAAATGGCCATAATTATTGTGTAGAAGGTCGTGCAGACGGCATTTTTGTGAAAGAAACTGGGCAAGTGGTCATTGATGAAATTAAAACATCCGAACCAGCGTTTGAAGAATTGCCGCCAGAAAAGGTCGAATTGTTTTGGTATCAAGCGATGTGTTATGGTCACATGTATTGCCAACAAGAACAACTTTCTGAAATAACGCTGCAACTCACTTATTATCAGACCACCACAAAACAAATCACACGACAAGAACGCCATTTTACAGAAGCTGCATTAGCGGAGTTTTTTACTGATTTGATGAGGCGCTATGAACAGTGGGTAATTTTTAAAGAAGAATGGCGTATTTTGAGAAATAAATCATTAAAAAATCTTAGTTTTCCTTACGGGGAGTATCGCAAAGGGCAACGAGAATTGGCGGTAGCCGTCTATAAAACAATTCTTAGTAAACAGCGGCTCTTCGTGGAAGCACCAACTGGAACAGGCAAGACAATGTCCACTCTTTTTCCAGCGATGAAAGCAATTGGTGAAGAAGAAGGCGAACGGATTTTTTATTTAACAGCTAAGACCATCACGCGGCAAGTGGCTGAAGATGCCGTCAAAGCGCTGTCCGAAAAACAAGCGCAAACTAAGAGTATTACGTTAACAGCAAAAGATAAAATTTGTTTTTTAACTGAACGAAATTGTACACCAGAACATTGCCCGTTTGCTGACGGCTATTATGATCGTTTAAATGAGGGACTGTGGGATTTATTGCAACATGAAAATCATTTAACGAGAGAGGTTATTGAACGGTATGCACAGAAGCACCAATTGTGTCCTTTCGAGTTGTCGTTAGATGCAAGTCTTTGGTGTGATTTAATTATTGGCGATTACAATTATCTATTTGACCCAACGGTTTATTTGCGGCGCTTCTTTGAAGAACCCCAAAGTGCAGAAGAGAATATTTTTTTAGTGGATGAAACCCATAATTTGGTTAATCGTTCACGGGAGATGTATTCGGCCGCTATTTCTAGGAATGCGGTTTTGCAAATTCAAAAAAGATTGCAAAAAGAATCTGTTCAATTAAAAAGAGCTTGTCAAAAAGTCTTAACTACGTTTGATGATATTGAAGCAATCTGTGAAGAAAAAGACACGGATTTTTTTGCCCAACGCACGCCAATTGATTCATTAGTTAAACAGATACATCGATTAACAGAAGTAATTGCAGAATGGTTGCCAGAAAATCAACACATTGAGGAATTGGCGTCGATTCTCAGTTTTTATTTTGATTGTTTAAGTTATCTTCGAATCAGCGAGTATTACGACAACGGTTTTTATACGTCTATTTCTTTGCGAAACTATGACTGCGTTGTGAAACAATTTTGTGTCGATCCGGCTTATTTATTGTCACAACGATTAGATAAAGGGAAAGCGAGTATCTTATTTTCGGCAAGTTTAACACCTCTGAATTATTATCAAGAAGTGCTTGGTGGAGGTGAAGAAAGCCTACGTTATCGGATTCCGTATCCTTTTCCAGAAGAAAATCAATTGTTGATGATCGGTAGTCATCTTCAAACAACCTATAAAAACCGTGAAAAAAGTTATCCACAGATTAGTGAACTTTTAGGGAAGTTAAGTGAAACAAAAACAGGTAATTATTTAATTTTCTTCCCTTCTTATGCCTATATGGATGATGTCTATCAAGTATTTAGCCAACGTTACCCGCAAGTAAAAACTCAAATTCAGGGAACGGACTTAAACGAAAAAGAGCGAGAAGCATTTTTAGCTGAATTTAAAGAGAATCCTCAAGAAACTTTCATCGGTTTTTGTGTTTTAGGTGGTATATTTTCAGAAGGAATTGACTTGAAAGGTACCCGATTGATTGGTACGATAATTGTTAGTGTCGGGCTACCACAAATGAACCCAGAGCAAGAACTGATTCGCACTTTTTATCAAGAAGAGCGAGGGCAAGGGTTTCAATTTGCGTATCAAATTCCTGGCATGAATAAAGTCTTGCAAGCGGCTGGACGTGTCATTAGAGATGCGCAAGATAAAGGCTTTGTGTTGTTATTAGACGAACGATTTGAATTACCAAGTGTCCAGCGTTTCTTTCCGCCGCATTGGTTGGCGCATCGAAAGGCAAACACCAATGAACAACTCATTCAACAAGTGAAACAATTTTGGTTAAAAAATAAAGAAAACAAAGGAGGAAACAAATGAAGACCATTTTAGTCCTTCATACAGGTGGGACCATTTCCATGTCGAAAGTAGCAGGAGGAAGTGTTGCCCCGAATGAAAAAAATCCGTTGATGGAACAAGAAGCATTATTTTCTGGCAAGGTTCATTTAGTTGTCGAAGATATTTTTAATATTCCCTCACCACACATGACCTTAGAACGGATGTTTCAATTAAAAGAACGGATTCAAAAAGCTTATTCTGAACCAATTGATGGCGTGGTTATTACGCATGGAACAGATACATTAGAAGAAACAGCTTATTTTTTAGATATAACCTTAGAGAAAAAAATCCCCATTGTTTTAACAGGAGCAATGCGGTCAAGTAACGAAATCGGTAGTGATGGCTTGTATAATTTCATCAGTGCTATTTGGACTGCTTGTTCAGACGAATCGTACGATAAAGGTGTTTTAGTCGTGATGAATGATGAAATTCATACGGCGCGTTATGTGACAAAAACACATACAACGAACGTCGCAACGTTTCGGACGCCAACTTTTGGACCAATTGGAACCATTGCGAAAGAACGTGCTTTTTTTGCGAAAGAGGTCTTACCGCAAGAAGTTTGCGATGTTTCTTCTGTGAAAGGAAATGTTCACGTAGTGAAGGCCTATGCGGGGATGGGTGAACGAATGTTTGAATTATTAAACACCCCAGAAACGGATGGGTTAGTAATTGAAGCGCTAGGCGCGGGTAATTTACCGCCAGAAACGCTCCCAGCATTACAAAAAATGCTAGACAACGGGATTCCAGTCGTTTTAGTTTCTCGTTGTTCCAATGGCATTGCTGAAGATATCTATGATTATGCTGGTGGTGGCGTTGGCTTGAAAAAAATGGGGGTCGTTTTTGCCCGTGGTTTAAACGGACCGAAAGCGCGGATTCGTTTAATTGTTGGTTTAAACAGCGAAAAAAATCCTGCAGAGTTAAAAGAATTTTTGGAACAGTAACTAATTTTAAGGAGAAAATAAATGAAGCTGTTTGAACGCATTCATCAAGATACTGAAATTCGACAAATTTATGATGCAATTGGTCAAATGGAAGATGAAGAAGCTGGGTGGGCATACCATAATTGGTTTCATGTAAACAATGTCGTAGCCATGACGGAAATGATTTTGAAACAACTTGCTGTTTCAGAGGAGTATTTAGAGGCGGCAAAAATTGCGGCACTGCTCCATGATGTGGGTGCGCTACAAGGAAAAGCAGGACATGCACTTCGTGGGAAACAATTTGCAGAAGCATATTTTCGTAAGCAAAAGATTTGTTTGCCTTATCAAGAAGAAATTTTATCTTCTATAGAAAATCATAGTAACGGCTTTGATTCGGAAGAGTTAATGACACTAGCGCTAATCATTAGTGATAAGTTAGATATTACAACCTCTCGTGTTGCAAAGGCTGGTTATTTCGTACCGGGAATGCGGCAATTTCAATTTTTAAAGAAAATTGAAATTATGCTTTCAGAACAAGAGGTTTGTGTCTCGTTTACGGCAGAAGAAGAACTGGATTTAGAAGAATTAAATGCGTTTTATTTTATGCCAAAGGTTTTCAAAGCAATTGCCGCTTTTTCAGGGAAAATCCAACGCCGACCAATCGTTTTATTGAATAATCAAGAATGGCCGGTACCAAAACAAAAAAATCCTTCAACTGTTCATTAACAGTTGAAGGATTTTTTTAGCGATAATTATTAAACTCAAGAGCCATTGGTAAATCTAATTCTCGTAAAAGAGCCATGACTTTTTGTAAATCATCCCGACTTTTTCCAGTTACCCGAATTTTGTCTTCTTGGATTTGTGACTTAACTTTAATCCCAGAGTTTTTGATAGCTGTGTTGATTTTTTTTGCATTTTCTTTATCAATACCACTGATTAAATCACCATATTGGCGAGCGGTACCGCCTAAGGCTTTTTCACTTTCTGAGAAATGAATATTTTTAATCGGAACATTGCGTTTGACTAATTTTCCAAATAAAATATCCTTCACTTGCTCGACTTTATAATCATCTTCAGCTACGACTACTAGTTTATCGTTTTCCAATTTAATATCAGCAATTGACCCTTTAAAGTCAAAACGATTTTTCAATTCTTTCAAGGCAATTTGAATCGCGTTTTTGACTTCCTCCATATTGACCTCTGAAACTACATCAAAACTTGCTTCTTTTGCAGCCATGTAAAAACCTCCTAAAATATTCTTTGCTTCATCATATCATGAAATAGTAAAAAAGGTTAGGCTAGAATCATTTTGAATAGAGAAATAAGAAGATCAGTTTTTAGGGATATCTTCCCGCATTCTTTCATGGAAACGTTGCAAAAAAATTTTTTTCAATGTTCGCTTTTAGCCCCTTTTCTTTTAGGATAGAACCTGTTATTCTAAGTCAGAAGAATAGCGAAGGAGCGAAGAAAAATGAGTCGATTGGTTAGTACTTACCAAAGAAATGAATCGATAAAAAAAATAGCAGTGATGGCGATAACCGCTTTGACTTCTGCGGTCGGTTTGAATTTCTTTTTGATTCCGGCAAAAGTTTTTTCGGTAGGGATGAACGGAATTGCGCAAATCATTGCTACATTATTATATACAAATTTAGGAATCCATATTAATACAGGGATCTTCATTTTATTTTTAAACATTCCCGTCTTCATTCTAGGGTTTGTAAAATTAGGGAAACAATCAACGATTCTTAGTTTCATCAATGTTATTGGCATTTCCGTTGTCACTATGTTTGTGCCAATCGTAACAGTCACAACGAATCCTTTGATGAACGCAATTATGGGTGGTGTCTTAGTCGGCGTTGGCGCAGGGCTTTCATTGAAAATGGGCTTTAACACTGGCGGCATGGACATTATTTCACTGATTCTTTCAAAAACAACAGGGAAAACAGTTGGTAATTTTATGTTCTTATTAAATGGTATTATTGTGCTGTTGGCTGGTTTTGTATTTAACTGGGAAAGTGCGTTGTATACTATTATTTCTATTTACTGTTTGAGTCAGGTGGTCGACATGATTCATACCAGTCACCAAAAAGTCACAGCAATGATTGTCACCACGAGACCAGAAGCCGTTGCCTTAGAAGTTTCTCAACAAATCGCTCGTGGCATGACCTTGTTGCCTTCAATCGGCGGCTATTCAGGTGCAGAAGGTCGGATGATTATGATGGTCATTACTCGCTACGAACTCTATGATTTAGAACAAGCAGTTTACAGTATCGATGAGAATGCCTTTGTAAATATTTTACCAACACAATCGGTTTTAGGGCGTTTTGCCAATGAAGATGAACAACGGATTTTTCATAGTACAGGAACATTTCCTGAGCTTCAATCTTACAAGGTGAAACGTTATCCACCAAAGAAAAAATTAAAATAGCAAGTCGGCCTTCAGATCCCAAAGTGATAACGGGAAAACTGGAGGTTTTTTTATAAAAATGAAGGTTATGTGAAAGAATAGACAAAAATTTTCTGAAAAAGGGAATTTTACTAGAAAAGTGTCAGGAATTCTGCTAAAATAGAACCGTTGGTTAGGGAACACCTAACAAATAAAGTTTTTAAAAACTTAGGAGGAATTTTTTATGCCAGTAGTATCAGGAGCAGAATTCTTAAAAGCAGCACGTAAAGGCGGCTATGCAGTAGGTGGCTATAACACAAATAACTTAGAATGGACACAAGCGATTTTAGAAGCAGCAGAAGCTAAAAAAGCACCAGTTCTAATCCAAACATCAATGGGCGCTGCTAAATACATGGGCGGCTACAAAGTAGCTAAAGACATGATTACTAATTTAGTAGACTCAATGAATATCACAGTTCCAGTAGCAATTCACTTAGACCACGGTGACTACGAAGCTGCTTTAGAATGTATCGAAGTTGGCTATACTTCAATCATGTTTGATGGTTCTCACTTACCATTCGAAGAAAACTTAAAATTAGCGAAAGATGTAGTTGAAAAAGCTCACGCTAAAGGTATTTCTGTCGAATGTGAAGTTGGTTCAATCGGTGGTGAAGAAGACGGAATCATCGGTACTGGCGAATTAGCTGATATCGAAGAATGTAAACAAATGGTTGCTACAGGTATTGACTACTTAGCATGTGGTATCGGTAACATCCATGGTCAATATCCAGAAAACTGGAAAGGTTTAGCATTTGATCACTTACAAGCAATTGCTGAAGCTGTCGGTTCTGATGTACCTCTAGTATTACACGGAGGTTCTGGTATTCCTCAAGAACAAATTGAAAAAGCAATTTCAATGGGTATCTCAAAAGTTAACGTAAATACAGAATTCCAATTATCATTCGCTAAAGCAACGCGCGAATATATTGAAGCTGGTAAAGATTTAGAAGGTAAAGGATTTGACCCTCGTAAATTATTAGCACCAGGTAAAGCTGCAATCATCAAAGATGCAGAAGAACACATTGATTGGTTCGGTTCAGCTAACAAAGCTTAATCAACTAGTTACGTTAAAGACAGCCACAGCACGTGGCTGTCTTTTTTATTTTTTGTTATTTTTTCATTCTATTAAAATACCTGAGAAGTTTTCTTTTTTCTTAAGCTTGATTATGATAGAATGATTGGGTAGTTTATTTAGAAAACGTATATTACAGATAGGTGAGAATATAAATGAAAAAAATCGTAATCAATGGGAATCGTCCATTAAAGGGCGAAGTAACCATTAGCGGCGCTAAAAATAGTGTGGTCGCTTTAATTCCAGCTGCTATTTTAGCAGATTCGCCCGTGACTTTAGATGGCGTTCCTGACATTCAGGATGTTCACTCATTAATTGAAATTTTAGAAATTATGGGTGCTAAAATTACTTTTGAAAATAATACATTAATTATTGACCCAACAGAAGTTGTTTCTGTGCCAATGCCAAAAGGAAAAATCAATAGCTTACGTGCGTCCTATTATTTTATGGGCTCACTTCTTGGTCGATTTGGGGAAGGCGTTGTCGGCTTACCTGGCGGTTGTTACTTAGGCCCTCGTCCAATTGATTTACATATCAAAGGATTTGAAGCATTAGGCGCTCATGTAACCAACGAACATGGGGCGATGTACTTGAGAACAGACGAAGCTGGCTTACAAGGAACACGAATTTTTATGGATATGGTATCTATTGGCGCTACAATCAATGTCATGTTAGCCGCAGTTAAAGCCAAAGGCAAAACGATTATTGAAAATGCTGCGCGTGAGCCAGAAATTATTGATATTGCTACATTATTAAATAACATGGGTGCAAAAGTCCGAGGAGCTGGAACGGACGTTATTCGGATTGAAGGTGTCGAAGAATTACATGGTTGTCGTCACTCGATTATTCCAGATCGAATTGAAGCTGGGACTTATTTAGCTATGGCAGCAGCTATGGGTGAAGGAATCAAAGTTCGAAATGTTATTTATGAGCATTTAGAAAGCTTCATTGCGAAATTGCAAGAAATGGGCGTTAAGATGACAATTGAAGAAGACATGATTGAAGTTCATCCATCACATGATCTGAAAATGACGACGGTGAAAACCTATCCGTATCCTGGTTTTGCCACAGACTTGCAACAACCGTTAACGCCATTACTTTTAAAAGCGCAAGGAACTGGTGAAATTATTGATACGATATATGCTCAACGAAATAAGCATATCCCTGAGTTAGTGCGGATGGGGGCTGATGCTTCGGTTGAAGGCAATATGATTATTTTAAATGGTCCAAATCAATTGCACGGTGCAGAAGTAGTCGCCTCTGATTTACGGGCAGGCGCTTGCCTAGTCACTGCCGGCTTGATGGCTGAAGGTACGACCACGATTTATAATGTAGAATATATTTTACGTGGGTACGACCACATTATCGAAAAGTTAACTGCTTTAGGCGCTGATATTCAAATGCTAGAAACCGAAGAACAAGAAGGTCCGTTTGAGGTGGATCAATGAGCGACTATTTAACAATGGCTGAATTGGAAAACAGTACGTTAAAAGATATTTATGCGTACGCGAAAGAGTTTAAAATTCCTTATTATAGCCAAATGAACAAAAAAGAATTGTCTTTAGCTGTGATTCGTGCACAAGCTGAGAAGCAAGGGTTTTTCTTCATGGAAGGAATTTTAGATATTGTTTCTCAGGATGGTTATGGCTTTTTGCGGCCAATTAATTATGGACCAAGTGCAGAAGACATTTATATTTCTTCTTCTCAAATTCGTCGTTTCGGATTGAGAAATGGGGACAAAGTAGCTGGCAAGGCGCGTCCGCCAAAGGAATCAGAACGTTACTATGGACTCATGCATGTTGAAAGTGTCAATGGGAAAGATCCTGAAGAAGCGAAAGAGCGGCCACATTTTCCAGCGCTAACGCCGTTGTATCCTGAAAAACAATTAACGTTAGAAACAACGGCTGGCAGATTATCAACACGAATGATTGATGTATTTGCCCCAATTGGTTTTGGGCAACGTGGTTTAATTGTAGCGCCGCCAAAAGCCGGGAAAACAAGTGTTTTAAAGGAAATTGCTAATGGGATTACAGAAAATCATCCTGATGTGGAATTGATTCTGTTGTTAATTGATGAGCGTCCTGAAGAAGTGACTGATTTAGAGCGAAGCGTTAAAGGCGATGTGGTTTCTTCAACTTTTGATCAACAACCACAAAATCATACGCGAGTTGCTGAATTGGTTCTGGATCGAGCAATGCGCTTAGTTGAAGACAAGCGGGACGTAGTTATTTTAATGGACAGCATCACTCGTTTAGCAAGAGCCTATAATTTAGTGGTCCCGCCTAGTGGTCGAACCTTAAGTGGCGGAATAGATCCAGCTGCGTTTTTCAAACCTAAACGATTTTTTGGTGCTGCCAGAAATATCGAAGAAGGGGGCAGTCTGACTATTTTAGCCACGGCATTGGTGGATACAGGTAGCCGAATGGATGATGTCATCTATGAAGAATTCAAAGGTACAGGCAACATGGAGCTCCATTTATCTCGTGAATTAGCAGAACGCCGTATTTTCCCAGCAATTGATATTAAAAAATCAAGTACGCGAAAAGAAGAGTTGTTAATGACACCAGAACAACTAGAAGAAACGTGGAAATTGAGAAATAATATGTCAGGAGACTCGCTGGAATATACGGATCAATTCATAAAAATGTTAAAACGGACCCAAAATAATCAACAATTATTTGAAGTTTTCCATGATGTTTCGTTTGGCAAACAAATTAAAAGAAATCCAAAAAGATAATTGCATACCAACTGAAAACATGGTAAGATAGCATTGTTGTATACCGACAAAATAACTCTGATACAGCAAATGGATCAGGGCAAAGGAGCGAAAAAACGTATGAAACAAGATATCCATCCAAATTACCAACCAGTAGTATTCATGGATTCAACAACAGGTTTCAAATTCCTTTCAGGTTCAACTAAAGGATCTTCAGAAACTGTTGAATGGGAAGATGGCAACACTTATCCATTATTACGTGTTGAGGTTACTTCAGACTCACACCCATTCTACACTGGTCGTCAAAAATTCACACAAGCCGACGGACGTGTGGACCGTTTCAACAAAAAATACGGTCTCAAAGACGAAAACGCAAATCCAGACGCATAGTCTTTCAAAACATTGTTATGACAAGGTTTATAGAGGTTTTCCACTGTGGTGGGAAACCTCTTTTTTTGCGTTGACCAAGAGATTGACCAAGACTTTTTTAATTGCTCATGAACTCTGCAAACGTGTCAGCAGTTTTTTCTTTTTGTTTTTCAGTTACGTGAGCGTAGATATTCATTGTTGTTTTGATATCAGTGTGACCCAATCGTTCTTGGACTTCTTTAATTGTAGAGCCCGCTTCGAATAATAAACTACAATGTGTGTGCCGAAATCCATGAACAGTCATTTCTTTTAAATTATTATCGTTTACAATTTTTCTTAAATTGTGATTTAAATAGTCTAAATAAATGGGACGATTATCTTCTTGTGTAAATAGTAATTGATCTTTATCTAATGCGTTTATTCCTAGCTTTAGAAAACACTTTCTCTGTTCATTTTTCCACTTTTTTATCAATTGGATAGTTGTAGCATCAAGTGACATTGTTCGAACGCTTTTCTGCGTTTTAGGTGTTTGGAATTCCAAGCGCCATCCTGAAACAGTTGTCAATGTTTGTTTAACTGAAAGTGTACCGTTTGAAAAGTTAATGTCTTTCCAGCGCAAAGCTAATAGTTCTCCTTTTCTTAACCCAGTAAAGGCAAGAAGTCTAAACATGATATAAAGTTGAAATGAATAATCTTTTTCAACTATATTTAAAAATTTGATTAGTTCTTGCTTACTGTAAAACGGGGCCGAAAATTCTTCTTCATCGATTTTCTTTTGCTTTTTTGGGCGTACGATATTGTTCATGGGGTTAACTTGAATAATTTTGAGCGGTATCGCAAACTGTAAAATGGAAGAGGTCAATCCAATCAAATTAGAATACTTTTTATAGTAAGAAAACCAATAATTTACTTGTTTTTGACAATAAGGAACAGAAATTTTTGTAACTTGTATTTTTCCAAATAGAGGTAAAATATGCTTTTTTATTGCTAACTCTTGAACAACGTAGGTACTTTCTTTCACTGTGTTTTTGTATTGTTCTAGCCAGGCAGTAGTTAATTCTTCAAATGTCATTTTAGAATCAATAATTATCTCATTGCTGTTTGACTTTAGTCTAAGTTGAGCAAGTGCCAAAGAAGCTTCTTTTTTTGTTTTAAATCCTCTTCTGGTTGTGTGGATTTGTTTTCCTGTTTGCGGATCAATTCCAAGATAAGCTTTAAATATATAAAAGTTTTGTCTGTTATTTTTCAGACATATTTTCTCTAAGGATAATTTCTTAGTCTTTATCCTCGGTATAGTCGTTGGATGTACGTTAGTCCAGCTAGGAATAGACTTGTGGAAATTGTTAATAATTTAAAGAAATTATCTGAATCATTTCTAAAATAAGAAGTTGTATTGAAAGAGATGTAAGCAAAAATAAACGCTAGCAATAATGAATTATGCCGTCTGGCTAAATAGGCGTTGTATATATCAATCCAATTTGAAGAAAGTTCTACCGGAGCATGTGGAGTATATTGATTTCTAATCATGACATTATTTAATGCTTCATTATGTTTTTGGATGGCTTTTATTTCAAGGCTATGGATATATTTAGAAGAATTAATTTTTACTAACCATGTGATAAAAAAAATTAAGGAAATCCAAAAAGAATATTTTTCCAGAAGAGGAACAAAGAATTTAACTACATCGTACATTATGATCACCTCACTTTCATTTTTATTATATCAATGCATTAGCAAAATGTAATCCAAATACAAAAAGAAGATAGATGAAAAAAAGGGGGAAACAGATGGATATTTCTGAAAAACTAGAATTAGCAGTATACATTGTCATATTTTTATTGGTCCATTAATTTTAACTATCCTATTTAAGGAACCTCTTATTATTGCTGGGATAGCTGTTGTTGTATCAATTTTTGATTTTCTTGATTAATAGTATTGATTTCTTCATCAGAGAGTTTAATTAAGGTAGACTTCCATTTCTTAAATTTTGTAGTATTGCTTCTAAAATTAGGAATAATGGTAGATTTAGCAAATTTAATATTAACTCGTATTTTGTCTGATATAGGGTAAACAATTACTTCTTTTAAAACGTATGAGTTAGCCGGAATTACTCCATAGTTTGAATCCATAAAATTTAAATGTGTAATTTCATCTAAGGGTGTTATACCCAGTAGTTCTTGGCTAGCAATCTCGGGTCGTAAAGCAAATTTGTACGTGCAGGGTAGAAGTTGTTTTGTGTATTCATCTCTAAACACGAGGTCATAATAGCCCAACGAATGCTTTGAAGTATTTAAAAATCTAAAATCAATTGATACACCTGTTGT
>Ga0153921_1000980_pt1 | contig 13510 bp, 13 predicted proteins | sample TSNJ005MetaG_FD_104691 | JGI IMG/M metagenome (GOLD analysis project Ga0153921, IMG submission 104691) | Attine ant fungus gardens microbial communities from New Jersey, USA - TSNJ005 MetaG | ecosystem: Host-associated > Fungi > Mycelium > Unclassified | place: USA: New Jersey, Brendon T. Byrne... | reverse complement strand
CGAAGCGGTGGCACCGGTCGAGCAGAAAGACCCGCTGGTGGTGAGCATCGACGGTGCCGGCAAGCTATTTATCAACAAGGACGAAATCCAGCCGGACCTGCTGGAATTCAACCTGCAGGCGGCCAAGGCCAAGGACCCCGATGTGCGGGTGCAACTGCAGGCCGATGATGGTGTGAACTACGGCGAAGTGGCGCGAGCCATGGCGTCTATCGAGCGCGCGGGCATTACCAAGTTGTCGGTGATTACCGCACGTTAGCTTCAAATGCCTCGACAATTTTTTGGCCGTCTCCTTGGCAGGGTGCGGCCTTTTTTTTGCCTCGATTTCAGCCAATCGAGTGAGCGCGACGGCTCAGCCGTTTAGGTCAAGCTAACCCCAGCGATGTGTGGGTGCCTGACTGCAACTTCCCGCAAAAACTCTCCAGCATTGGTCTTGAGCCAATCAATTAACCGAGCGATATCGGGCTCCGACTGCCGCCCATTCCGACAAATAACGTAGTACGCAGCAGGCGACATCATTACTGGTGCTTCCAGTGCGACCAATGTACCCGCCTCCAATTGGTCATACACCAACGCAGTCCTGCCCAGCGCAATCCCGCCGCCCTTCACCGCCAGACTGATTGCCAGGCTGGAGTCCGGAAAGCGTGGCCCATGGTGATAAGGCGGAGCCGCTAGCCCCTGGAATGAAAACCAGCTTTCCCATCCCGGACACACTTGATCGTCCACGCGGTGAATCAGCGGGTATCGTGCTACATCCGTCAGGGAAATATCGCCATTCACTCGTTGAAACTCAGCTGCGCAAACCGGGAACACCGCATCGCGCATCAGCAGTTCAGCATGATGGTCCGGGTAATCGCCGTATCCCATCACAATCGCGACATCGAATTGATGAGCTCCGAGATTGGCGCTGTTCATATCTGCACTGGTCAGGATCAGATCGATATTGAATGAAGCTTGCGTGTGAGAGCCGTGCATCCTTGGAATCAGCCAGGTGGAACAGAGTGAAGATGTGCACGACAGGTAAAGCGGCTGGGATTTGCTCGGGTTGAGCGAATGCAGCACCGCATCAAGCTCTTTGAAGAAGCCATCGGCTACCGGTAGCAAAACCTGTCCTGCTGCTGTGAGCTTGACGCCCCGTGAGTGACGCTCGAACAACGGCACGCCCCACCACTCCTCCAGACCTGCAATTTGATGGCTGATTGCACTAGCGGTGAGATTCAATTCTATGGCCGCACGGGCAAAACTCCCCGTTTTCGCCGCACTGACAAAGGCTTGCAGCATGGGGGTAGGAGGCGGGCGTTGGGACATCAGGTGCTCACTTTGATCAGGATGATCCCGCAAACAATGACGAGTGCCGAAAGCATCCGCCGCCAGCCGAAGCGTTCATGAAAGAACAGCGCGGCAATAATGGCGCCGATAATAACACTGGTTTCTCGCAGCGCTGAGACCTTGGCTACCGCGTCCAGCGACAGTGCAAACAGCACCAACCCGTAGGATGTGAGGTAAAAAACGCCGCCCATAAGGCCGACCCGCCACTGGCCGCGAATGGCCTGTGCGAGTGACGAACGCTGCTTGAAAAACGCCAGCGCCGGAATCGGAATGCTTTGGAATACCGTCAGATAGATGATGTATTGCAGGACCGTTTCACTGGCTCTTACTCCCTTGGCATCCACCACCGTGTAGGACGCGATGAAGGCACCCGCGCACACTGCCATCAGGATAGGTTTGAACATGCGTGCGGTCATTTTTCGCACGAACGTCAGGCTGATAATGCCTGCACATATCAGCAGCACCCCTGCCATTGCATGAATCGAGAGGTGCTCATTCAGTAGGAAGTAAGAAAACAGCGCGACCAAAACCGGTGGCACGCCGCGCATGACCGGATAGACCTGGCCAAAGTCGCCGGTTTCGTAGGCCTTGATCAAGAACAATCGATAGGCCGTGTTGAGCACCACGGAAACCAGCACGTAGCCCCACACCTGCAGGCTTGGCACATTAACCAGAGGCAGCGCCACCAGACAGATCAGCAACGCCGTACCATCGACCATGGCCAATGTCATGAAACGACTGCTACCGGCCCGAACGACCGCGTTCCAGGTCGCGTGCATGATGGCGGAAATCAAAACGAGGGTGATCGCGATGTCGGAGTTGTCCATGGGGCTCTGCTGTTGATAGGTATTGGAAGTCGGAGGCGATGACCGTTAAGGCATCATTGTTTGCGCAACCACATCCGTAGCATGTACCGATTCAAGTCTTTTAAAGGTGTCGCGTCATCAATCTCTTCGGACGGAGCGTTGATATCGATGAAGTGCGTTCGGGTATGGAGAAACTTGTTGTCAGCTGAAATAAGTACCTGTCCTGGTTCGAGCAACACTCGATGTTGGACTGATGATTGATCAAGAACGGTATCTAAAAAATCCAATGCCTGAATTTGCCCGGAGGTGAGGGGCACTCCAGCCTTGAGGTGAGCCGACTCAATGTAGACGCGAAAGTACCTGATCAAAGGAATACCTTCTTTGGAAAAGCTCAGGATGGGGGCTCTGAACAATTGTTCTTCGATTGCCATGCCGCGGTTTTCAAAGTAAAAATCGCACTTAAGCTCTTCCAGTACGTCAGGGAATGCCATGAGCTCCGCGTATACCGCGCTAGCATCTATCAGAATACTTTCGCCACCCAGAAGGGCTTTCTGCCCACAGGCCAAGATCAAATAGTCGATAGGAAGCGGGTCGCTTACACCATCGTTATGGACATATGCGCCCTGACGGGTCTGGTGATATCGCGCACCGTCTTCAATGCTTTTACCTCCCCGGTCATAAACCTCGATGACCTTATGGCCAAGATGGTTTTGCACCATTGGTTTTCCAAGCAAAGAGCCGAAAATCCATACCAGTGATTTAAAATCCGCAAGGTCATCAGTTTTAAACCCATCGAGAATAAGGACATGGGCTTCTTGATCAATGATGTTTCGAATATTGCGCAATTCCGCGCTAAGGACCTGCGAGTGAACGGGATCAATATAAGCAGGTCTTGCATCGAATCGGTTAGCGTGAGAGTCCGGTTCGGGTATGGTTTTCGTGCTCAATAGCTCATCAAATGCGGCTTTAGACAGCCTGACTCTAGATACTTCTTGGCGAAACATACTGACATTGACGTTCATCGCAATCCCTTACGAAGGTTAGTTGAAGTCCTTATTTAACTAAGCTCACCACGCCCTGAAAAAGCGAAACATCGTCAGCGCTGCCATCAAAATCCGTCATGGGAGACCTCTCCTACAAAAAAGCCATCATCTGAACGGAAGTGGCATTTCGTCATGTCTTGTAAAGGGCCAGCAAGGCGTGTCCCTTTAAATTGCAGGACGTTTCCGAGGCAATCGCTGCCGCCTTGTGGCTGTTGGAATGGATGGCTAGTCTTCGGCCCGTCGCTGGTTTTCAGTGATCGGGTTTAGCAGCCTGAGCTCAATAGGCACACGGTCACATCTCCCTTATGGTGGCTGTGCGTGGGGCGCCCTCGGGTGCGCTGGTGTTCCTATCGACCAGTCTGCTAACCCGCGTACAGCTGCTACCTACCGTTTAGCAGCGTGCGATAGCGGTCTTACAGATACAGATAAGCTGGCTGACACACCGCCATCGCAGGCAAGCCAGCTCCCACAGTTTGATTCTCCTTTGAATTGAGTTTTTGGTTATTAATAAATAGCTTCTTATTCCTTAGCGAATATAACACCCGTCCCTATACTGTTCAGCAACGTTAAACGCTGCAGGAGGGCACACCCATGCACAGCGAGTCGATTCGTTATCTGATCGTGCCGGGCTGGCAAGGATCGCCAGAAGATCATTGGCAAACCCATTGGCAAAACAGCCTGCCCAACAGCGCGCGCGTGGAGCAGGCCGACTGGCTGACGCCACGCCGCGAAGACTGGGTCGCCGCGCTGGCCGAGGCCATCGCCGCCGACAGCACGCCGGTGATCCTGATCGCCCATAGCCTGGGCTGCATCACAGTGGCTCATTGGGCCGCCACCGCACCCGTGCAGTTTTTGCGGCAGGTGCGCGGCGCCTTGCTGGTGGCCCCGGCCGATGTCGAACGCCCGGCCTGCTCGCCCGCCTTGCGCAACTTCGCCCCGATCCCGACCGACCTGCTGCCGTTTCCCAGCCAGGTGGTCAGTTCCGACAACGACAGCGCCGTCAGTGCCCCTCGGGCGCTGGAGCTGGCGCGCAATTGGGGCGCCGAAGCCGGAATCCTCTCGGGGGCCGGGCATATCAATGTGAAGTCCGGTCACCAGCGCTGGGAGCAGGGCTTCGCCTACCTCTATCGCCTGCAAAGCCGCCTCGAGCATCACGCCCGGCGCACTGCCTGACCTTCTTTCAACGCCCCGTCCCTGAGTGGATTTGGGGCGGGAGCCTGCCATGAGTCTGCATGAAACCTACGGTCAGCCCCTGCTGACCTTCCCCGACGCCGAAAAAAGCCCGCTGAGCATCCGCGCCAAGGCCCTGGTGTTTGTCGATCCGCGCTCGCGCCAGCTGCGCGAAGACCTGGAAAACCTCGCGCCGCGCGCCTTGCCCGTGTTGATTCGCGGCGAGACTGGCAGCGGTAAAGAGCTGTTGGCGCGGCATATCCATCGGGGCAGCGACCGTACTGGCTTGTTTGTCTCGGTCAACTGCGGCGCCATCAGCCCGACTTACGCCGACGCCGAGTTGTTCGGCTACGCCGCCGGTGCCCACAGCGGGGCGGCCAGCAGCCGGGCCGGCTGGTTCGGCTCGGCCAATGGCGGCACCTTGTACCTGGACGAGATTGGCGACTTGCCACTGCCGATCCAGGTCAAACTGCTCGCGGCCCTGGAGAATCACGAAGTCACTCGCGTCGGCGCCCACCAGCCAAGCCCGGTGGATGTGCGGCTGGTAGCGGCCACCAGCATCGACCTCGCCCAGGCCGTAGCGGCCGGCAAGTTTCATGAGCGCCTGTTCCATTACCTGAGCGAAGGCCAGCTGGACTTGCCCGCATTGCGCGAGCGCGTCGGCGACATCCTGTCCCTGGCCGAATACTTCCTGGGCATCTACAGCCAGCGCCTGGACCTGCCGGTGCCGCTGATCAGCGATGCGGCGCAAAAGGTGCTGGAACACCACAGCTGGCCGGGCAATACCCGCGAGCTGGAAAACGTCATTCACTTTGCCTTGCTCGTCAGCAGCGGCGACGAGATTCTGCCCGAGCATTTGAACCTGCCGGTAGCGGGCTCGCCGCTGGAACAGGTGCAGCGCATCTTTGCCGCCGCCAGCCCTGCCGAGCAGGAAGCCTTGCGCGCCTTTCTACGTGAACAAGCCGCTACATGAACAAAATGGAATATCAACGTGAATAAAAGATATTGTTCGGGAATAAAAAATCTAGGTATTGTCCATTCCACGCCGCGATAGCACTTCGCTGGCACACCACATAAAAAACGGTCGTCAGAGACGCCCCGGAATTTCGATAAGGACACTGCATGAAAAAGGTTCTGTTGTTTACCGCACTGGCGGCTGCCCTGACTGCAAGCTTCGCCCAGGCCAACGAGAAACTGGTGGTTGCCGCCACCCCGATCCCGCACGCCGAGATCCTCGAACTGGTCAAGCCAACCCTCGCCAAAGAAGGCGTGGACCTGGAAATCAAAGTCTTCACCGACTACGTACAGCCAAACGTGCAGGTTGCCGAGAAGCGCCTGGACGCCAACTACTTCCAGACCCTGCCGTACCTGGAAAACTTCAACAAGGGCAAGGGCACCAACCTGGTCACCGTGGTCGGTGTGCACGTTGAACCCTTCGGCGGTTACTCGAAAAAAATCAAGAACATTTCTGAGCTCAAAGATGGCGCCACCGTGGCCATCCCGAACGAAGGCTCCAACAGCGGCCGCGCCCTGTTGCTGCTGCAGAAAGCCGGCGTGATCACCCTGAAAGACCCGACCAACGCCCTGGCCACGCCGAAAGACATCGCCAGCAACCCGAAAAACCTGAAATTCAAAGAGCTGGAATCGGCGCTGCTGCCACGCGTGCTGGACCAGGTTGACCTGGACCTGATCAACACCAACTACGCCCTGGAAGCTGGCCTGAACCCAGCCAAGGACGCGCTGATCATCGAAGACGCCAAGTCGCCGTACGTGAACTTCCTGGTTGCCCGCCCGGACAACAAGGACAGCGACGCCATCCAGAAACTGGCCAAGGCCCTGACCAGCCCGGAAGTCAAAGCCTTCATCGAGAAGAAGTACAACGGCGCCGTAGTGCCTGCGTTCTGATGTAACCCAAAACCCCCTTCAAGGTTTGAACGCCGACGGCTACTACAGCGTCGGCGTTTTTTTATGGGCTTCAAAGGCAATCAGGACTGTAGGCGCTGGCTTGCCGGCGATGGCGGTGGGTCAGCCGGCCCATCGGCTACTGAAAGACCGCTATCGCAGGCAAGCCAGCTCCCACAGTTGGGCGGTGGGAGGGCTGGAATCCCTGCCACACAGCGACACTCTGGAGAAACTGCAACCAGCGAACGCCGGCTCTTGCTCAAATCCCAGCCACACAGCAGATCCCCCTGTGGGAGCCGTCGAGCCCCAGCGAGGCCGCGAAGGCGGTGTGTCAGCCACAGAAGGACCGTCAGTGCCGCCGCCTTCGCCGCCTCGCTACAGCTCGACCTCTCCCACAATCAGGCCGCGCGGCTATTGATCGCCCTGCGCAACGCCACCAACCATTTCACCAGCTCCTGCGGATCAATCGGCTTCGTGTTGTTCATTGTTCATTCCCTCGAATCACAGACCCCCCAACCATAGCTGCCACCCATCAAACCCGCGAATCCGGCGGTTATCTTTTTGGGTGATATCAATATGCTATTTGGGTATTTAAATTTTGCTTTTTATACCTTTAGAGTTCGCGCTACCCGGCGTTACCCACGCCGGACTGGATTGCGCCCGCTGCATTACCCTTGCGGCGTCATGGACTCAAGATGACCTTCGATTTCGCTTTTATCCTCAGCACCCTGCCGGCGTTTCTCAAGGCCGTGGGGGTGACGCTGCAAGTGGGCCTGATCGCCATTGCCACCTCGTTGCTGGTGGCGCTCATCAACGCCGCGCTGCTGGTGTTTCGCACACCCTACCTGTCGCGCCTGGTGGCGCTGTACGTCGAGCTGGCGCGTAACACACCGCTGCTGATCCAGCTGTTCTTCGTGTACTTCGCCTTGCCCGCGCTGGGCTTGAATATCTCCGGCTTCTGGGCGGCGATCATCACCATGACGTTCCTCGGCGGTGCCTACCTCACCGAAGTGCTGCGCGCAGGCGTGGAAGCGGTGCCGCTGGCGCAGATCGAGTCCGGCAAGTCCATCGGCCTGTCCGACTGGCAACTGCTGCGCCATGTGATCCTGCCCCAGGCGGGCATCCTCAGCCTGCCGGCGTTGTTCGCCAATTTCATCTTCCTGCTCAAGGAAACCACGGTGGTTTCCGCCGTGGCGGTGCCGGAGATTCTCTACACCACCAAGAGCTACATCGCCCTTTACTACAAGACTTACGAAATGCTCGCCGTGCTGACGCTGATTTGCGTACTGCTGTTTTTGCCGTTGTCGCTGCTGCTCAGCCGCCTGGAAAGGAGGCTCCAGCATGGCCAGTTCGGGTCTTGAGTTGTTGTGGGTGTCGTTGCCGCAACTGGGCAAGGGCGCCGCACAAACCCTGTCGATTTCGTTTCTGAGCATCGCCTTCAGCACCGTCGGTGGCGTGTTGTATGGCGTGCTGCGGACCTTGAACAACACACTGATCAACGCGGTCCTGCGGGTGTACCTGGAGCTGTTTCGCGCGATCCCGGTGCTGGTGTGGTTGTACCTGCTGTTTTTCGGACTGCCGATTTTCTTCGGCCTGAGCATTCCGAGCTTCTGGTGCGCCGTGCTGGTGCTGTCGCTGTGGGGCGCCAGTGAGGTGGGCGAGGTGGTGCGTGGCGCATTGCATTCGCTGCCCCGTGGCCAGCGTGAAGCCGGCTTGTCGATTGGCCTGTCCGACCCGCAGCTATACGGCTATGTGCTGCTGCCTCAGGCCCTCAAGCGCATGACGCCGCCGACCATCAACGTCTACACGCGCATCATCAAGACCAGCTCGCTGGCGGTGCTGATCGGCGTGGTGGACGTGATCAAGGTCGGCCAGCAAATCATCGAACGCACCTACGAGTCTGTATTGATCTACGGCGTGCTGTTCCTGTTTTTCTTCTTTATCTGCTACCCGTTGTCGGCCGCCTCCAAGGTGCTGGAACGGCGCTGGGCCCAAGCATGAGCGCATTGATCGAGTTTAAGGGTTTCAACAAATTCTTCGGCGAGCAGCAGGTGCTCAAGGGCATCGACTTGAGCGTGCAAAGCGGCGAAGTAGTGGTGATCCTCGGCCCCAGCGGCTGCGGTAAAAGCACCTTGCTGCGCTGCCTCAACGGCCTGGAAGTGGCGCACAGCGGCAGCCTGCGATTCGCCGGCAACGAACTGTTGGACAAAGCCACCGACTGGCGCCAGGTGCGCCAGGACGTGGGCATGGTGTTCCAGAGCTACCACCTGTTCCCGCACATGAGCGTGCTCGACAACATCCTGCTCGGCCCGCTGAAAGTGCAAAAACGCGACCCTCGCGAAGCCCGCGAACAGGCGGAAAAACTGCTCGAGCGCGTCGGCCTGGCCGACAAGCGCGACGCCTTCCCGCGTCAGTTGTCCGGGGGCCAGCAGCAACGTATCGCGATCGTCCGCTCGTTGTGCATGAACCCGCAGGTCATGCTGTTTGACGAAGTCACCGCCGCCCTTGACCCGGAAATGGTCAAGGAAGTGCTGGAAGTGATCCAGGGCCTGGCCCGCGATGGCATGACCCTGCTGATCGTCACCCATGAAATGGCCTTCGCCCGCGCCGTCGCCGACCGCGTCGTCTTCATGGAGGCCGGTCGCATCCTCGAACACAACACCCCCGAAGAATTCTTTACGAACCCGCAAACCGCACGCGCGCAGCAGTTCCTGGAGAAGTTTTCCTTTGTTTCAACACTGCCCAAGAAGAACCAGGAATTGGAGCTGATATGAAAAAGTTACTACTGCCCCTGATTGCCGTCGCATTACTCGCCGGCTGCGACAAAAAGGCCGAAGAGCCTGCAAAACCAGCGGCTGCCGCCGTGAGTTCGCTGGACAAGATCAAGGCGCGCGACAAGCTGATTGTCGGCGTATTCACTGACAAACCGCCGTTCGGCTTCGTCAACGAAGCCGGGCGCTATGTGGGCTTCGATACCGACATCGGCCGCCAATTCGCCAAGGACCTGCTGGGCGATGAAAACAAGGTTGAGTTCGTCGCCGTCGAGCCGGCCAGCCGTATTCCGTTCCTGCAAAGCGACAAGGTCGATCTGATCCTCGCCAACATGACCGTGACCCCGGAACGCAAGGAAGCGGTGGACTTCACCAACCCCAACCTGAAAGTCGCGGTGCAGGCCCTGGTGCCTAACGACAGCGCGGTGAAAAGCCTGGATGACCTGGCCACCCGCACCACCATCGTTACCACCGGCACCACCGCCGATATCTGGCTGACCAAGAATCACCCGGACTGGAAACTGCTCAAGTTCGAGAAAAACTCCGAATCGCTGCAAGCGCTGTCGGCCGGCCGTGGTGATGCGTACGCGCAGGACAACCTGGTGCTGTTCAGCTGGGCCAAGCAGAACCCGGGCTACCGCGTGCTGGAAGAAAAACTCGGCGACGAAGCGCCGATTGCGCCGGCGGTGAAGAAAGGGAACATCGAACTGCGCGACTGGGTGAATGCCGAGCTGGCGAAGTTGGGGGAGGAGAAATTCCTGCTCAAGCTGTACGACCAGTACGTGCGTAAAGAGCTGAGCGATGACACCAAGCCGGAAAGCGTGATTGTTGAAGGCGGCAAGTGGCAGGGTTGATCTGTCAGCTGTTGGCTGACTGATCTACCGTCTTCGCGAGCAAGCCCGCTCCCACATCGACCGAGTTCCACCTTTGGAATGCGGGCAAATGTGGGAGCGGGCTTGCTCGCGAAGAGGCCGTTCCAGGCCCCTCTTATTCCGGCCAATGCCAAGCCGGTGCATCCAGAATGCCCTGTCCCACAATCCGCGTCTCCCCCAGCACCTTCTCCAGCACAATCGAATTGCACCCTTCATCCTGCTGCAACGCCGCAATCAGCCGGCTGGCATGCGACACCACCCACACCTGGCACTGCTGTGACGCCTGGATAATCAGGCGCGCCAACGCCGGCAGCAGGTCCGGATGCAAACTGGTTTCCGGCTCGTTCAGCACCATCATGGTCGGCGGCCGAGGCGTCAGCAGCGCCGCGATCAGCAGCAGGTATCGCAAGGTGCCGTCCGACAACTCCGCCGCCGAGAGTGGCCGCAGCAACCCCTCCTGATAAAACTCAAGGGCGAAGCGCCCGCCCTGCAACGGCTGGATATTCAGGCGTGCACCGGGAAACGCATCGCTGACCGCGCGCTGCAAGGCTTCGGGGTCGCCAATCTCGCGAATGGTCTGCAACGCGGCCGCCAGGTCGCGACCGTCGTGGTGCAGCACCGGTGTGCGCGTGCCCAGTTGCGGTTGGCGCACGGGGGCATCGGCATCGCTGCGAAAGTGATCATAAAAACGCCAGCCACGAATGCTTTCGCGCAACAGCAACACTTCCGGTGAGCCACGCAGGCTGCCGACCTGGTCGAACAGGCTGTGGTAGTTCGGCGTGTGCTGGGCCAGCACATCCCAGGCGCGGCCTTCGCGAGCGCGCACCATCGGCCCGGAGCGCTGCACCAGCAGGCTGGCCGGGCGGTAGACGTGGCCGGCCCAGATGCATTCCTTCTTCACCTCCGGGTCCAGGGAAAAATACGACAGGGTCTTCTCCGGCAAGCCGAGGGAAATCGCGTAGCTGAAATCCTCGGCGGCAAACCCCAGGCGCAGACGCTTCACACCCTGGCGCACGACCGCTTCCACCGGCACCTCGCCGTTGTGCATGCGTCGGCTGATGGTCTCGGGACCGGCCCAGAAGGTCGAGTCCAGCCCGCCCTCACGGGCCAGTGCATTGATCACTCCGCCCTGGGCGGTTTCGGCCAGCAGGCGCAAGGCGCGGTACAGGTTGGACTTGCCGCTGCCGTTGGGCCCGGTGATCAGGTTCAGCCGGTCCAGCGGCACCACCAATTTGTTGATCGAGCGGTAATTGGCCACCGCGAGGGTCTTGAGCATGGGCATTCAGTCGGCTTGGGAACCATTGGAGTATGGGAGCCTCCATGCAGATAAGGAACCCTGATCTAAGCTCACAGTCGCATACACACTGGCAAGTCGGCATCACGCAAAAGGAGCCTGCATGGGCGGTCGCACTGCAAACATTATTCTGAGCCTTGGCCTCCTGGCGCTGCTGAGCGGCTGTGGCCAGGACAAAGCCGAGCCCAAGCAGCATTCCCGGGTGTTTGTGCAGACCGTACAGCCGGCCGATTTCGCCGCGGCGGTCACGCTCACCGGGGACATCCAGGCGCGCGTGCAGACCGATTTGTCGTTCCGCGTCGGCGGCAAGATCATCCAGCGTACGGTGGATGTCGGTGACCGTGTCAGCGCCAGGCAAGTGCTGGCCAGGCTCGACCCCAAGGACTTGCAGACCAACGTCGATTCCGCCCAGGCCCAGGTCGTGGCCGAGCAGGCGCGGGTCAAGCAGACCGCCGCCGCGTTCGTGCGCCAGGAAAAGCTGTTGCCCAAGGGCTACACCAGCCGCAGTGAATACGATTCTGCCCAGGCCGCGTTGCGCAGCAGCCAAAGCGCCCTGGCCGCCGCACAGGCCCAACTGGCTAACGCCCGCGAGCAGCTCGGCTACACCGCGCTGGTGGCCGATGCACCGGGGATTATCACCGCGCGCCAGGCTGAAGTCGGCCAGGTGGTGCAGGCCACTGTGCCGATCTTCAGCCTGGCCCGTGATGGCGAGCGCGATGCGGTGTTCAACGTGTATGAATCGCTGCTGGTCGAGCCGCCGCCCGATGCACCGATCACAGTGAGCCTGCTCGACAATCCGAGCATCAAGGCGGTGGGCAAGGTCCGCGAAGTCACCCCGGCCGTGGCGGCCAACACCGGCACCGTGCAAGTGAAGATCGCCTTGCAGGCGTTGCCCAAAGGCATGCAGTTGGGCTCGGTGGTGAGTGCCACCGCCAATGGTCCGGCCAAGGCCAGCATCGAACTGCCGTGGGCGGCGCTGACCAAAGACCTCAGCGAACCCGCCGTGTGGCTGATCGACGGCGACGGCAAGGCGCAACTGCACAAGGTCACCGTGGCACGTTATCTCACCGGCAAAGTCATCATCAGCGACGGCCTCAAGGGCGGCGAAAAAGTCGTGGTGGCCGGCGGGCAGTTGCTGCATCCGGGCATGGTGGTGGAAATCGCCCAGCCGCCGGATCAGGCCCAGGCGCAAGGAGTGCAACCATGAAGCAGTTGACGGTGGTACTCGCTGCCAGCTTGTTGCTGATGGCCTGCTCCAAGGAAGAACCGCCGCCCGAGCCACTGCGCCCGGTGCTGTCGATGGAAGTGAAGTCCGAGGACCAGGAAAACCTCGGTCGCTTCGCCGGCACCATCCAGGCCCGCTACGAGAGCAACCTGGGTTTCCGTGTGCCTGGTCGCATCGCCCGCCGCGCCGTGGACGTCGGCGCCGAAGTGGAGAAGGGTGCCTTGCTCGCCGTGCTTGACCCCACCGACCAGCAAAACCAGTTGCGTGCCGCCCAGGGCGACCTTGCCCGCGTGCAGGCGCAGTTCATCAACGCCCAGGCCAATGCGCGGCGCCAGCAGGAGCTGTTCAACCGTGGCGTCGGTGCCCAGGCCCAGCTGGACGTGGCCCAGACCGACCTGAAGACTACCCAGGCGTCCCTCGACCAGGCCCAGGCTTCGGTCAACCAGGCCAAGGACCAACTCAACTACGCCGAACTGCGCACCGACCACGCCGGCATCGTCACCGCCTGGAACGCCGAGGCCGGCCAGGTGGTCAGCGCCGGCCAGCAAGTGGTGACCCTGGCCCGCCCGGACATCAAGGAAGCGGTGATCGACCTGCCCGCCGGCCTGGCCGAGCGCCTGCCGCCGGATGTGGTGTTCCTGGTGGCCGGGCAACTCGACCCCAGCGTGCACACCACCGCCGTCGTGCGTGAGATCGAACCCCAGGCCCAGAGCGCCACGCGCACCCGTCGCGCGCGCCTGACCCTGGCCGAGACGCCGCCCGCGTTTCGTCTTGGCACCGCGATCAGCGTGACCTTGAGTTCAACCATCGCACCGCGTATCGAATTGCCCATCAGCGCCTTGCAGGAAGTCGACGGCAAGACCCGCATCTGGCTGCTCGACACCCAGAGCCAGACCGTGCAACCGCGTGACGTCACGGTCATCAGCCGTGACGCCAGCAGCGCCTTGCTCAACGGCGGCGTCAAACCCGGTGAGCGTGTGGTCACTGCCGGCGTGAACAGCCTGAAACCCGGGCAGAAAGTCAAAATCGACGAGGACAGCCCGCGATGAAAGGGAGCTTCAACTTATCCGACTGGGCCCTCAAGCATCAGTCCTTCGTCTG
>Ga0153921_1000979_pt1 | contig 13530 bp, 12 predicted proteins | sample TSNJ005MetaG_FD_104691 | JGI IMG/M metagenome (GOLD analysis project Ga0153921, IMG submission 104691) | Attine ant fungus gardens microbial communities from New Jersey, USA - TSNJ005 MetaG | ecosystem: Host-associated > Fungi > Mycelium > Unclassified | place: USA: New Jersey, Brendon T. Byrne... | reverse complement strand
TCTCTATACTTCGCCGCCATTGAGCCCTGATGGCGGAATTGGTAGACGCGGCGGATTCAAAATCCGTTTTCGAAAGGAGTGGGAGTTCGAGTCTCCCTCGGGGCACCAGCACAATGAAGAAAGGCCTTGATTATCAAGGCCTTTTTTTTCGCCTGGCGTAAATGTGGCGTAACGCGATCGGGTTACCTATATAGATTGCGGTTACTAGTCCGATCGGGAAGGAACAATTCAGTGCCTATCTATGACGTCGCAATCTCTTTCGCAGGTGAAGATCGCCCGGTAGCCGAGAAGCTCGCCGCCTCCCTTGTTTTGGCCGGGTTGAACGTGTTCTACGACGAGTATGAACAAGCCAACCTTTGGGGCAAGGATCTCTACGTCCATTTATCAAAAGTCTACAAGGACGATTCGAAGTATTGCTTGATGCTGATATCCGAGCAGTACGCTAAAAAGCAGTGGACGAATCACGAGCGCCGAGCCGCACAAGCGCGAGCGTTTGCGGAAAGTAGTGAATACATTCTTCCGCTCCGCCTAGACGATACGGAAATCGAGGGAATCCTCCCCACAGTCGGATACCTCGATTACCGTCGAACCAAAGACGATCACATCATTAAATCTTTGGTCACCAAAGTCCATGACTACAACAAGGCGCACGGGATTGCTTTCGAAATCGTCAGAGTCCAAGACGTGTTCGCCAAGCAAAATATCCCGCCTGCAAATGAAGGCAACGTAGCGAGCAGAGACTCGGACATGCGCATCAGTTGTCCCGCCTGTCATTCTGAACAACGTCTTGACGAAGCGACGATTAGGCTCGAGGACGCAGAGACGATCTACATGTGCAAAAACGGATGTCAGCCATTGGTGGTCGTAGGTCGTCCCGGTGAAGTCGCATGGCCAGGTAGGGGTTGGAGGCTGGGAGACCGTGTGGTTCGAAATGTTCGCGACATTCTCTGGCAGACCAAGGATATGGGCGTTCCTGTCCGCCTTAATGCATGCACTGCAGCGCTCATGAAAAAACGTCCCGACGCGGATGCGTGAGGATTCCCGCATTGCGAAGACGTGCGTGTCCGAGTTGTAGTAGCGGCGAGGGTTAAAGGTCTGATTTCTCAAATCCGCATTGAGTGTCCGCGCATCAACCACACACCTCCTATGCGAGGGAAAAATTTCCCTGCCCTATGTTCAAAAGCACGTAAGAAGTGTAAGTGAGAGTTGTAGATTCTCTGTATCCCTTATAGATAGAGGGATAGAGGTCTCTCTATTACTGTAAGTTAACTGTCAGAAAGCTGTTTTTACCTAACAGTCGACACCTGCAAGTCGAAACTTTCCCAAGCCCTTGATTTAAAAGGCTTTCAGCGCGGTCAAAACTCACCAGTTTCCTACACTTCCACTGTAAGCGGCGTCCCCCAATAAATCCGGAGTGTTGAGCCGTTTTCTGCCCCCCTAACACCACTTACACGTTTGGAAGGGACTACCCAAGAAAGTATTTTTGGTGAGCGACCAGGCCTCGCAGTGAGCCGCTCCTGAAATCCGGCGCTGTGCGTGTGAGACTTTGAAACGCATCAAATTGCTCGCAACCCTTGATCTATGCGGGCTGCAGCGAAATTCTGCGTCGTGCGAAGTGAGTCAGGTATCAGGCGTAAAAGACCTACGTCCGCCGTTAAAACCTGTTGAAACCCGAGTTTTCAAAGATTTCGAGCAATGAAACCGGGCACTTCAGCGACTCTTCCCCCGCTGCCGCGCCCTGCACCTCTGTGCGAGCGCGCTGCATTTCTCTTCAAAACTTTGCACATTGTGAAACGCCGGTCTTGGTGCGAAGCCCCACGGCCCGCATGGGCTGCATGATCATTTGCACTACATCCCCATTTGCAAAAAAAATGGATGTAAAGCCCGTCGGCGGGAGGGGGATAAGTGCTTTTTCAACACATTTCTTAGGCGCAAGCACCTCCTGCCCCGAATCCGCCTGGAACGCCAGTCTACCTACAGTAGCGTTTCTCGATCGGGTATAAGAATTCAAGGAAGATCAAAGATCATCGACATTAGTGAAAAGCGTCCAAAGACCTGAGCCCCGAGTACCGCTTGTCGGGGATGACGGCTTTTGTCGCACCTGATGGTGCGCGCAACCTTAAAATCGCCCCCGCATTAGAGCCTGAGCTACCGGATTCAGCGGATCCAGCGGATCCAACCGAACGAGGGATCAAGGAAAAATCTGGATTTTTAGCCTGTGTTTATATACAGTAACCATTTTATTGAAAAATCATATTCATTTATATATCCGTGAATTGCTATGTCGAAGCGGGCAACCTGATCACTACTTAATATGAAAAGTGCTGCGACCCTTGGAATGTCTACTTTTAAAAGTTCTCTTCCTGCACAATTAATATCATAGGAATAATTTATGAGTGGCATCAAGACACTAAGTTTATTTTCAGGCGCCGGAGGTTTAGATGTGGGTTTTCACATGGCTGGCTTCGAAATTGTCGCCTGCGTGGAACTCGAATCAAAATACTGCAAATCTTTGGAAGAAAATAAACGTAGAGGGTCGTACATAGGAAAGCGTACCGTCATACACAACATGGATATTCGCAATTTCGATCCTGAATTGTATAAAGACGAAGGTATTGAATGCATTATCGGCGGCCCTCCCTGCCAGACCTTTTCGGCTGCAGGTCGCCGTGCAGGCGGCGTTATTGGCACTCAGGATCTGAGAGGTCAACTTTATGCCGAATACTGCCACATACTTGATGTAATAAAGCCAAAAGTATTTGTTTTTGAAAACGTTTATGGCCTACCAGGTGCAAACAATGGCGAGCCATGGCGAGAAATTATAAAAGCATTTTCCGAACACGGCTATCAACTATATGCAGAAGTGATCGATGCTGCTGACTATGGTGTTCCTCAGCACCGAGAAAGATTAGTTATGGTGGGAGTTCGCGATGGAGAATTTATATTCCCTATGCCCACTCATGGCCCTGACTCAAATTCAGGCGAAGAACTTATTTCGGTGGAAAGAGCGCTCGCAACTCTTCAGGTACCTGGTGAAGCAGCAGGAAGTGGATTGGGTGGGCTTTATGGGCATTTGCTCCCTGACGTACCTGAAGGATTGAATTACGCATTTTTCACAGCAGAAATGGGACATCCAGAACCCGTGTTTGCTTGGCGCTCTAAATTTCATGATTTGCTATACAAAGTTAATAGAAAAGAGCCTTGTCGCACATTAAAAGCCAGTCCTGGAAAATTTACGGGGCCTTTTCATTGGAATAGTAGGCATTTCACCATAGACGAACTGAAGCGATTGCAGTCTTTCCCCGACGACTATGAAATTGTCGGCTCCTACGGACACTGTGTTGAACAAATCGGCAACTCCGTGCCGCCTAGACTGGCATTCTGCATTGCAGAAAATGTTAAGTACCAGATTTTCTCTTCTGAAAAGAATAACTCAAGGTACGAACTGCGGCCGCCTCAATTCAAATCCACATTTAGACAAAGGCAAAGAGAGCGAAGCCAACAATTTAAAATCGTCGCTGCTAATGCGATAAAAGAACGCTATGGCTGCCTGAAAGAATATGAAAACCCTGAAGCAGTTCAGCCCAAAACGGAAAAATTTTACGTATCTCGCGCTTCAAAATACGCAAGGGAGCTAAGTCAAACAAAGTTTAAAAACACTCTATCTCAGAGTCAAGTTGTTATAACTGAAGCGGGATCTCACATTCGAATAGACATGGACGAGCAAGGAGCAAAAAATGCTTCTTCCGCTTCGGTCGAGATAAAAATTACCGGACTTAAAAAATATCTGCCGAAATTTGACACACTTACGCTGTCAGCGAACATTAATAGAATAGAAGAAGTTTTTCATTGCTGGAAGGAAGTCGAAGCTGCTCTTGTTGGTAGATCTAAGTTTTTCACGCTAATTGACATCTACGGACACTATGCGAACCGTGGCGACGTGGTAAACATCGAATCAACTATAAAGTCAAAAACCAACACAAAGCTTGCGGAAATGATTACCTTTTTCAGCCAGACTGCAAATTGTGGTGACTTTATACCGGAAAGCGCGCTGCTCGAGAAATTTGGAGTTATAGACTCTGAACTTTACACCATTATTGAGTCCATGCGCGCGCTTCGATTTGATATACGCACGTGGATTAGCCACCCGATTATAGGAAAAGGAAGAGTCATTTGCACATACCCTTTCCCACTTCTGTCTCCGAAGGCACTTGTTGAGAGTAAGGTCAGATTTTCTACAGAGGAAGTAGTTAATGTCTAAAGCTTTTGAGGAATTAAACGAGTTACTTGAACAGCTTTATAAAGAAGCGGAGAGTTTGGTCAACGAAGAGACTGAATTCTGCGAGGACTTTGAACTCTTCAGCAACCAGATTTCAAAGGCCAGAGAGCTAGCGAAAATCAAGCATGCCTCTCGTGGTGCGGCGCTGACATTGCTGAGCTACAAGTACCTCAATCCGGATCAAGATATTCGCGCGCACAAAGAAGAATACGCGAATGGTTTTTCAGCGAGAACTTTCGACACGAAAGTTACTATTCCGTTTCTGATCGAACATTCTTTACCAAGAAACGTCGAAAGTCACTGGCTGACTCAAACTCTGTCGTTTGCTCCCCCATTATTAAGGGAGCTACAATTGAAAACAGTCCCAAAATCATGCGGCCCGCTGCTTGTCCAAGTTATCAACGACGCAAATGACGCGATGAATCCAAAGATCATTTATTGCATGATGATCGGAATCATGATGGAGCTGATTCTCGTCAGAAACAAAGACAAAGTTGTTATGACCAGACCAAAAAACCTTCCGATCGACACTGTTAAATCCCTGATACACAGGCACTTTAACCATAAATATAAAAACAACGCACCAAGACTTCCACAGCTTGCGATCTACTCCATTTATAAGTGCATCTTAGGAAAGATGTTGAGATTCGAAGGGCAAAAATTAGAGAACATTCAGAGAATGAAATCCGCGGACAGGAAGGCAGGTACCGTGGGTGATATCGTCGTTAGCATGAACAAACGACCGATTGAAGCCGTAGAAATAAAATTTGGTAAATCGATAGCAATAATGGATGTGTCGGAGGCCATCGAAAAAGTTCGAGCCGAGTCCGTTAGTCGCTATTACCTACTGTCAACCCACGGTGTTTTGTCTGACGACATAGAGCTAATAAATAAGAAAAAAAGCGATTTCCTCAAACAAAATGGTTGTGAAATCATAGTCAATGGAGTAATTGACACTATTGGTTACTATTTGCGATTACTCCCAAACACTACAGAATTTCTCTCCGAATACGTCGACTTAGTAGAAATTGACGAAGACACTGGATATGAACATAGAGTTTCCTGGAATGATATTTGCCGAGAGATATAAGGAGAGTACTTTAGGGTGTGCCTACCGGGGTTCAGTGAGCAGTGAGCCCCATTCGCTAACACCCACCACGTAGCAATTTTCGTTTTTTCCGACATATAGTCCTGACTGACCGCTATTTAACTCTAGCGGTCAGTTACACAACATCACGGCTATTGCGTTATGTTTTTCAATATAGCTCCGAGTTTAGCGGCATCAGCTGCCGCGGCTGAGAACTCATTGGAATTCCCCGGCTGGGGTGTCGGCCCATGAGTGTGAGCAGCAAGGTGAGTGCTTACCTGCCTGATTAGATCGAGCGTTTCACAAACGATCTTGAATAAGTTCACTTCCGGTGACCCGATCCAACTTTTTGGCGCTTGCATCCGCTGACTAATTCCCGCCACACTTTGGCGTACCCCTATAACCCGTTCTTGCATATCACCGCCCACCGTGGCGTTGTGCCTCTGCCCCACTACCATGTTCAGATCACGGCCTGTCGCTTGGTGCAGATCATCCACTGCCGCCAGGCTCGCGGATCCGCCCGACATCAGCTTGAGCGCGCCCAGCGCCTCGATCTTTTTCACACCACCCACAGTCTCGGTCGAATGGTCGCCGACCGCCCGTGTGTGGCTCTGGAACTGCTCGCGGTTGTCCAGGGCTTCAACCTCGCGCTCGATCGCTTGGTCACGGATCTTGCCGTCGGTCTGGCGTAGCCAATTGCCGTCGGCGTCGACGCGATGCTGGGCGGCTTCGCTGTGCTGCCACACCTGATCCCCCTCGGAGCACCAAAATTAAGAAAGGTCTTGCTTAGCAAGGCCTTTTTTTTCGTCTGCTGAAAAGTTGGGCAATTATTTTTGCGTAACCGTGCTACGAGAAACGTGGGCTAAAAGATGGGCGATTAATCACTGCAATATGCAAGAGAATCTGCAGCTATGACTTTGGCGCCATGCGTGGCAATGGGCGACTGGCCGAATCGGTTAAACGTGCTGCAGGCTGTGCCACAACTGAGTCCTTTTCATGGTCACCTGGTCTATTGAACGCTCGGGTTCAAAGCCTACTGGCGATTTCCTTCCAAATATAGGCGTAGTTGTATTTCAGCCATCGAACCAGCACTTTATCGAACTGCCTACGACACCAGTTGCGCTCTCTGGCTGCCAGCCTTTCTTCTATCGACTGTCTGAGCCTGTCGGGGTCGAACCCAGTCCAAATCAGAGGCACAGCTGCAACGAGATTGGTAAAGCACACCGGCGCAACCTCTGAATAGAGAATTTCGTAAAGGGTTTCAGGGGGGACGCCTCTTACCTGATTCGCCACATATTCATATTCGACGGGAAAATCGTTGAATGGCTCAGAAAGAGCAGCTCTCACTATTGTCAGTTGTGGCTCAGTCAGAAAATGCTCCAACGGAAAAACTCCTCCAGTTGCGTTGCACTGGCGTGGCCCAAATCAATTGATTAGCCAAACCAGAACCTCAGATATCCGAGTCAGACGCACGCTCGGTTTGAACACCTCCCCCAAACAAACGCTTAGCAAGCTGACGACCTCGTTCCTGGCCCTCTTCCGTCAACCAGATCGATTTGTTCCTGTTTACCGGATTACTGATGAGACCCTGCTCATGCAATCGGTTCATGACCTCAAAATCGAAGCCTTTCCATGCATTGCCGTCGTCGGAACTGAACGCGGCCAAGAGGGCAAGCACAGCCTCTTCAATCAACTTTTCATCGTATTCCATGATCGTCACTCCGCTCATGTGTCTGAATCAACATCGAGTTTGTGTGGCACCTCATACTCATCGACCGTCCTGAGAAATCCGCTCTGTTGCTTAGGTCATTGAGTATCCCGGCGCTGTCCGTGCAACCTGTTTTGCCTCGGGACTGCATCTGATGCGTCCACTCAGTATAATCACGCCCGCCCGCAGCCGGTCTTCCGCCCCGTTGCGACTGTCGCTGGTCGTACCGAATTTCAAGATTCAAGCTCAAGAACCTCCAAGGTCAACCATGGAAACGTCACTGGAAACCGTCGCCCTGTTCTCCCTAAAACTCGCTTACGAGGAGGAAGGCCTGAGCCCGATTCTGCGGGATGACATGGTCATGGGTGACTACCAGAAAGACGTGTTCGAATTGCTGGTGCGCCGGGGCGATGTCCAAACCATCCAGTACAAGATGAACGAGTGCCTGGGGTTGGCGATGGACGCCATGGGCGGGGTCGAGAAACCGTTGGGGCGGGAGCTGCACAAGCTCTCAGCCGACTTCCGGCAGGCGCAGTCGCTGGAGCAGCTTGATCAGCCGCTCCTCGCGCTCAAGGGTTATCTGAAAGACATTCTCTGATCAGTTGCTTCACGGGCTGACCTTTCAGCGCCGCGCCTTCAACACCCGAATATCCGTGGGAAACCCATCCACCCCCACAAGCTTCTTCCAGCCCACATACTGAAACTCGCCGCGCTCATCGATGTAATCGCCCTTCTCCACCGATCGGCCGCCGACGATGGCCACGCGTTTTTCCTCGCCACAACCACCATCCGAAGGCCGAACGGTATAGATCACATACGGCTTCACGTATTGCGTGGCGCGGAAGTATTGGCCGCAGATTTCGTCGACGGTGATCAGCATGGTTTTCAGGCGGGCTTCGCCGTCCATGTCTTCGTGCAGTTTGAGGAAGGAGATGTCGCCGACGTCGCTGTAGCCGAGTGAACGGGCGCGTTTGTATTCGGGGGAGTTCTGGTGCGCGATGCGGCCTTGTTCGGCGGCCTGGTTCATTCTGGCGGCGAACTCGGCATTGCCTTGAGCAATGGTTGCCTCGGCCTGGGCGGCGACGTTTTCGCATTGCGCGAATTCGCGGGAGCTGAGGTATTGGGGCGTCAGGTTCGAGCGGCGCTGGTTCATGCTCCGCAGGCTGTTCTCAAGGTCGCCGATCACCTCATAGGCACTGGGAACGCGACCGCTTTGGACATCGGCGATTTTTTCCTGCATTCGCTTGCAGTTGGCGAGGTAATACTGCCAGCTGCTTTCCGGGGGCTCCTTCCACTCGGCGAATGCCGGGGTGATGACAGCGGCGCAGGTGATTGCACAGAGCAAGCGCAGAACAGAAGCGGCTTTTGGCATGAGTAGTCCATTACAGGAATCAAGAAAGTGGCGTGAAGCTACTATTTTGATATCTTGCCGTCCACTCTCGCTGGAGGCCGCTCAATCGCCTCTGTTATCGCGCACTGGGGAATAAACCAATGGATGCTTTGTTGTGCTTGCTAGTGATGGCCGGAACCTGGTTTTGGGTAGTGAAACAACGGGGTGAGTGGAGTTTGCTGCTGGGCAACCTTGCTGGCGCAGGAAGTAGCGTGGTCACGGGCATTGTGTTCACGCTGATTTACGACGCTGTCATTGGTACATCGATGGCGGCCCCCAACTTGAATCGCAGTCTGGCGGTGTTCACCACAAGCGCGGGCGTTCTGGCGGGGGTGTGGTTGTGGATTGCCAATCGCCGTCAACCTGAACATCCGATTGCACGTCAATTGCTGGGCGCGGTGTGTGGCTTTGCTGCCGGCATGGTGACACTGCTGGTGTTTGCTGTGAATTTTTTCCCCAACACATGATCGAGCGGCGTCACTGGTTTGCTATCTTGGCGCCCTTCGTCAGCGCTCACTTCGGTGTGCGTTGATTTCAGCTTTCGAAATTAAGGAAAGGATCGAATGGCGTTTCTGAGCTTTCTGGCATTTATCGCCGCCTGGGGTTTGATGTGGCGCTGGGTGGTGAAAAACCGCGGCAGCTGGAATCTGTTTTACGGCAACATCGTTGGCGCGGCGGGCGGTTTTATCGTCGGTCTGGTGGTGTTGTCGGTCCTCCTGTCGCTGTTCCCGTCGTCGCACAAATCCGAAAAGGCGCCAATCGAAGATGTGATCACACAGAGCGATGTCACCACCAGTCTGTTGCCCGAAGCCGAGTCGGATTCGACGTCTGCCGTGCTGGAGAGCGCGCCGGTTTTTGCCGCGATCGAACCGGACAACCAGCCTTCGCCGCCGGATTCCGCACTGCTGCCGAATTACGCCAGCCGGGCACCGAAATCGATATCGGAAAAAACCGTCCTCGATCAGAGCGACGCGCAGGGCCGTAAAGCGCTCACCGCGCTGCGCGACAAGCTTGGGCAAAATGCCGACAGCGATAAATCGATGCTCGCGTATGTCATGTGCGGCACGCTGGTCACCAGCACGCTGCGCTTCCCGGCGTCGGAGCGCTTCGCTGACAGTTCTGCCATTGTCACCAAGCGCTTCAAGGATCAGGTCTACACCCTCAGCAATAAGGTCACCGCGCGCAACATGAACGGCGATGACGTCACTTATAACTTCGAGTGCTCGGTGCAGGAGCAACCCGCGTCCGCCGAATGGCGACTGCTGGCGCTGAAGCTGCAGAAGGCTGCCTCTTAAGCCTCGCTTAAGGGTTCAAGGCGCCGGCTGCGCTATCATCGCCAGCCTGTGCGTCTTGAGCTTTGCCCCCTGAATGTCCCCGATACCTGCTGACCTGAATCCGCTGCCTCCCGTCCTGGCCGGCCCGCTGCTGCGCCGGCTGGAACCAACGCGCGTGGTGCTGTGGCTGGTCGGCACCCGCGAACTGTCGCTGACCTTGCGCCTGCAAGACGCAGAAGACATCACTCTCGATGCAGGAAAATGCACGGTCATCCCCGTAGGCCGTCACGCGTTCATCCACTTGATTGACGTTGTGCTCGACAGCGCCCTGCCCTGCGACACGCGCATCGACTACGACCTGCTGATCGACGGCCAGACACCAATCGCCGAATGGGCGCCGCATCTGCTGTACGGCAATGCCCGTTGTCCGAACCTTGTCGTGCGTTCGCGGATCGATCAGTTGCTGCACGGTTCCTGCCGCAAGCCGCATCATCCGGCGGCAGATGGCCTGCTCTGCGTCGATCAGCTGTTGGCGACAGAAACCGATCCGCAACAACGTCCAGCCCTGCTGATGATGAGCGGCGACCAGATCTACGCCGACGATGTTGCCGGCCCAATGCTGCGGGCAATTCACGCCTTGATCGAACGCCTCGGCCTGTTCGACGAACACCTCGAAGGCGCGGTCGTCAGCGACAGCGCCAAGCTTTACAAGCACCCTGCCAGTTACTACCACCGCGCGGATTTGTTACCGGCGCTGGAGAGCAACGAGACCTTGCGCGAGCGATTTTTCGGCGGTGCGCGTAAGCCGATTTTCACCAGCAGCAGCGCCGACAATCACCTGGTCACGTTTGCCGAAGTGATGGCAATGTATTTGCTGGTGTGGTCGCCGGTTGCCTGGGCGCTGATCAATCCTGCCGTTCCGTCACTGACGCCTGAACGCTTGAAGCGCTACACCTTGGAGCAGACCCGCATGGATGGCTTCAAGGCCGGTTTGGGCAACGTCGCCCGAGCCTTGGCGCATCTGCCGAGCCTGATGATTTTCGATGACCACGACATCACCGATGACTGGAATCTTTCCGCGCAATGGGAGGAAACCGCCTACGGTCATCCGTTCTCCAAGCGCATCATCGGCAACGCCTTGATCGCGTACATGTTGTGCCAGGGTTGGGGCAACAATCCGGACGCGTTCAAGGATCTGCTGGAGAACACCCGTCGCCTGAGCGCCAGCGGTGACGATCAATATCTCGACAGCCCGGTGCAGGACGCGCTGATCGATGACTTGCTGCGTTTTCAGCATTGGCATTTCGTGCTGCCGAGCAGCCCGGCACTGGTGGTGCTCGACACCCGCACCCGTCGCTGGCGCAGTGAGATGGCGCTCAAGCAACCCTCTGGTTTGCTGGACTGGGAAGCGCTGAGCGAGCTGCAGCAGGAACTGCTCGATCATCCGTCAGCGATCATCGTTTCCCCCGCGCCGATCTTCGGTGTGAAGCTGATCGAGACCGTGCAGAAGGTTTTCAGCTGGTGCGGTTATCCGCTGCTGGTCGACGCGGAAAACTGGATGGCCCATCGCGGTGCGGCGCAGGTGATCCTGAACATTTTCCGACACACCCGCACACCCGGAAACTACGTGGTGCTGTCCGGCGATGTGCATTATTCCTTCGTCTACGAAGTGCTTATCCGACACCGCAAGGCCGGGCCACGGATCTGGCAGATCACCAGCAGCGGGATCAAGAACGAATTTCCGAAAACCCTGCTGGAATGGTTCGACCGCCTCAACCGCTGGCTTTACTCGCCGCGCTCGCCGTTGAACTGGTTTACCAAACGCCGACGCATGCGCATCGTGCCCTATACCCCGGAGCATGCCGAAGCGGGTGAGCGACTGTGGAACTCGGCGGGGATCGGGCAGGTGTTTTTCAATGCGCAGGGGCAGCCGAGCGAGATCATTCAGCACAATTCGTACGGGGTGGTGAAGACGCGGATGCTGGCGCCGGATCTGGCGGATTATCCGGATTAGCATCACGCATTTTTCAGAGGTGGGAGCGGGCTTGCTCGCGAATGCAATTGATCATTCAACATCAATGTCGACTGACAACACGCTTTCGCGAGCAAGACCGCTCCCACAGGGGTTACCGGTGCCTGTCAGTGCGCGGTTAAGGCAAGCCCCACCCCTCTGACAATCATCCCCACCTCCCGCTCATCAATCGTCAGCGGCGGCAGCAGCCGTATCGTCTTGCCGCGCGTCACATTGATCAGCAATCCGTGATCCCGCGCCGCAATCAGCGTCAGATCGCGAATCGGCTGTTTCAACTCGATACCAATCATCAAGCCCTGCCCACGAATCGCCAGCACGTTGGGGTTATCCGCCAGCTCAGCACGCAAGCGGCTCGATAAGCGTTCGCCCTGCACCCTGACGTTCTCCAGCAGTCCCTGTTCTTCGATGATATCCAGCACCGTGCAACCGACCCGACAAGCCAGCGGATTACCGCCAAACGTGCTGCCATGGCTGCCGGGGGTGAACAGGTCCGCTGCTCTGCCCCGCGCCAGACAGGCGCCGATCGGCACGCCGTTGCCGAGGCCTTTGGCCAGGGTCATGACGTCCGGCACGATGCCTTCATGCTGGAACGCAAACCACTGGCCGGTGCGGCCGATGCCGGTCTGGATTTCGTCGAGCATCAGCAGCCAGGCGTGCCGATTGCACAATTCCCGCAGGGCTTTGAGGTAGCCGGGCGGCGCCAGTTGCACGCCGCTTTCGCCTTGGATCGGCTCGACCAGAATCGCCACGATGCGCTCGCCATGTTTTTGCTGTACATGGTCCAGCGCCGTCAGATCACCGAAAGGCACTTTGACGAAATCCCCTGGCAGATCATTGAAGCCCAGCCGCACCGCCGGCCCATCACTGGCCGACAAGGTGCCCAAGGTGCGACCATGAAATGCGTTGGTCATGACCACCACCAGCGGCTGTTCGATGCCTTTACGCCAGCCGTGCAAACGCGCCAGTTTCAAAGCAGTTTCATTGGCCTCGGCACCGGAGTTGTTGAAGAAGGCCCGCTCCATCCCCGACAGCTTCGTGAGTTTCTGCGCCAGCTGTTGTTGCCAGTCGATGCTGTACAGGTTGGAGGTATGCAGCAGCATTGCGGCCTGCTCGCTGATGGCGGCGACGATGCGCGGATGCGAGTGCCCGACATTGGTCACCGCAACGCCCGCAACAGCATCCAGATATTCACGACCGGCCTGATCCCACAGGCGAGTGCCCAGGCCTCTGATAAAGCTAAGAGCCAGCGGTTGGTAGGTGTTCATCAGGGCGGCGGTCATGACTTCAAACTCCAGCGAAGGTCGGTGTGCTGGCAGTATGGTTAGCCACCGAAACTGGATAAACTCGGCAAAACTTCATTCATTTAAAAGCCGAGCTTGATAATGGACCTGTTGCAGGCGATGAGCGTGTACGTGAAAGTCGTGGAAGCCGGAAGCATGACGGCCGCCGCGTTGCAGTGCGAAATGTCCACAACCATGGTCGGAAATCACCTGCGCGCACTGGAACAACGGCTCGGTGTGCAACTGTTGCAGCGCACCACCCGCCGCCAGCGGCTGACCGAGTTTGGCAGTGTTTACTACCAGCGCTGTCTGGATGTTTTGGGCTTGGTGGCCGACTCCGAACGCCTCGCCGAACAAGCCCTTGATGAACCACGCGGCCTGCTGCGCATCACCGCGCCGCTGACCTTTGGTGTCGAACGCCTGGCCCCGGCGCTCAGTGAATTTTCCCTGCAATACCCGCAGGTGAAAATGGATGTGGTG
>Ga0153921_1000978_pt1 | contig 13537 bp, 11 predicted proteins | sample TSNJ005MetaG_FD_104691 | JGI IMG/M metagenome (GOLD analysis project Ga0153921, IMG submission 104691) | Attine ant fungus gardens microbial communities from New Jersey, USA - TSNJ005 MetaG | ecosystem: Host-associated > Fungi > Mycelium > Unclassified | place: USA: New Jersey, Brendon T. Byrne... | reverse complement strand
GGACGTGATTGTGGATGAGATCAAGAACTATATAGATAAAAATTACATGAAACAGCTTTCTTTAGAAAATATCAGTAAAGATTTAAAAATGAACCCCAATTATATATCACATGCTTTTAAAGCTAAAATGAACATATCGCCAATCCAGTATTTACTTCATCGGCGATTCGGTGAAGCCCAGAGCTTACTAATGAATACCCAACTGACCATTGCAGAAATTTCAGATTTATTAGGATTTAGCAACCCGGCGCACTTTAGTGCCATGTTCAAAAAGAATGTCGGCCTTTCACCGGTGCAGTACAAACGTTCCATCGATCAAATGAACAGCAAGGGTGAAATATGAGTACATATCCATTCAAAAGTTTTTTTCGTTTAGCAGCCGTAATCGTATTTCAAAATATGATAACCTTCAGCGTAAATGTTGCTGATAATATAATGCTCGGCAGTTACAGTCAGATTGCCTTATCAGCAGCCGCTTCCGTAAACCAGGTTCAGTTTTTGTTCCAGCAGATTGCCTTCGGTCTGGGGGAAGGGCTGGTGACCCTGGCCGCGCAGTACTGGGGCAGGCAAGAGGTAAAACCGATCGGTCAGCTTACCAAAATTGCATTGATCATCGGATTGTCTGCCGGCATCTTGTTGACGGCCTTAACCAGTCTGTTCCCGGTCCAGGTACTAAAAATCTTTACCACCAACCCGGAGATCATCGGTTCGGGCACCCGGTACTTAGCGATTATGCGGTTTACCTATATTCCCTTCATCATTACCAGCATTCTTTTAGCTGCCCTGCGCAGCATGGAAAAAGTGAAAATAGGCTTCGGTATTTCCTGTATTTCGCTGATTGTTAATATAACGTTGAATCATATCTTTATCTTTGGAAAACTGGGTGCGCCGGCTTTAGGAGTCACCGGTGCTGCGATTGGCACATTGACTGCCCGGATCATCGAGCTGTTATTGACCATTTTATATATGAAGGCCGAATTCCCTGATTTATGCTGTTTGCTGACCGATAAGATAAAGAACGCTTTGCTGGTAACTTACATCAAATCAAGCGCGCCCATTGTCCTGACCCAAACCCTGTTTGGATTATCGGTAAGCCTGCAGACGGCAATTCTCGGTCACTTATCTTCGGATGCAATCGCCGCCAACAGCGCGGCTACAACCATATTCCAATACTTAAAGCTGATTGCCATCGGCTCTTCCTCGGCTACTGTTGTTACAATCGGTAAAACAGTCGGCAGTGGTAATATAGAAGCAGTCAACCAGTATAAACGTTCTCTGCAATGGCTCTATTTATTGATCGGCCTGACTATCTGTCTGCTGCTCAATCTGATCAAGGTACCGTTGATCAGCCTGTATTCACTGACCCCGGCGGCAAAGCAGCTGACGTATCAGATCATGACGCTGCTTAGCATTACCGCGATCGGCACCTCCTATCAGATGCCGGTAAATACCGGGATCATCCGCGGCAGCGGCGATACCGGTTTTGCCCTGAAGCTGGATTTGGTCAGCATCTGGTTGATGATGTATCCCATCTCATTGCTGGCGGCATTTGTTTGGAAGCTGCCGGTAATCGCCGTGGTCGGATGCTTAAACTCCGATCAGATATTCAAATGCCTGCCGGCATTTATAAAGGTTAACAGGTTCTTACGAATCCGCGTTACCACCTGAACAAAAATAGTCTGGCTTTGGTCAGGCTATTTTTAGTAAGCAAGAAGAACGATAACAAAAGAGGAGAATAAAAGATTATGAAAAATAAATTAAAACCGCAGAATATCAGCGCAACATTTGTCAATACGCATTTTGTTGACGAAAAATATCATCAGCAGCATTCTCAATTAGTGCATCAGCATATGGATGTGCTGGAGCTGCTTTATGTTGTGAAAGGTTATGGGTATTATCTTGTCAGTAATCAAGAATATGCAGTGAAGCCAGGCAGCCTGATCGTATGCAATCAGGGGGTATTACACGGAGAAGCACCTTTTCAGAAGCATAATATTCAAAGCTATTGTTGTGTTTTGAAAGATCTTCGCATGCCTGATCTGCCGCCAAACGCCCTGATGGATCCTTCTTGTCCGCCGATCGTTTATTTTGATGCCGAACGGCCCTGCATTGAACATACGCTGCGGGGCATTCATGAATATAACAATCGGGGCCATTCGTATCAGCACATATGTAATCTGCTGGCGAATGCATTGCTTAATATTGTCCATAACCGGTTGAAGGAAGAGAACAATCAGACAGAACCGGAAAATAAAAAAACAGATATCAAAAACAAAAGTAATGAAGCGTTAATGAAAAAGATCATCGAATATTTGAATCAACATTATATGGAACCGCTGACATTGGAGGAACTGGCCGATATTTTTAGTATGAGCCATTATTATTTATCTCATCTTTTTAAAACAGAAACCGGGTTATCACCGATGAAATACATTGTTTATCGAAAGATTGGCGAGGCCCAGAATCTGCTTATGAATACCGACATGCGAATCGGAAAAATCAGTGATGATACTGGTTTTAGCGACAGCTGTCACTTTTGCTCAATGTTCAAGAAGTATGTTGGTGTTACTCCCTCTCAATACAGACAACATTTTCGGGGTAAATGAGCTGATTATAGCAAGAATATACAATACATGTGAATAGAAAGCTCTTTTTTAACGTGAATTCCGACAAGAAAGACCTAACAGATATCGCTTATTTTTCATTATAATAGTCTCATAACATTCATGAATGAAGTTTTCAAAAGAGAAAGGAAGTGGTTGTTTGGATAAAGAATTAACAGAAAAGGGATACGTTAAAATATCAAGTCTCGCCAGAATCGCTTATGGTCTGGGCGATACCTCGTGCAATATTGTATACGGCATGATTAACACATTACTGACATTGTTTTATACCGATTATGTAGGGATACCTTTTGCCATGGTGGGAATGATCATGCTGATATCGCGGATTTTTGATGGCAGCTCTGATGTAATTATGGGAATCGTTGTCAGTAAGACAAGATCAAAATGGGGCAGTTCCAGACCATGGCTGTTATGGACCGCAATTCCCTATGTACTCACGTCAGTGGCCCTTTTTACAGTCCCGCAGACTTCGCAGACGCTGCAATTTTGGTACATATTTGTTACTTATAACCTTTGTACGACAATCTGCTACACGGCGATCAATGTTCCGCTGGGTTCGCTTTCAGCAATGATGACGCGTGATTCCCACGAACGTGATTTGCTTTCGGTTGTCCGGATGACGCTGGCACCGATTGGGCGTTTGATTTCAGTCACATTTACCATGCCGGTCGTAAAACTGTTCGGCAATGATCAGGCGGCATGGGTGAAAGCGATGGTAATGTGGTGCAGCATCGCATTTGTTTTACTGGTATTTAGCTTTGCCCATTGTAAAGAGCATGTTGTATTGCCGGAGAAACCGAAAAAATCGAAGGGCGGCGCGAAACAAAACTTCCTGGCCCTGGTGAAAAACCCATACTTCTGGGCAACTTTAATGCTATGGACGGTTACCTGTGTACATGCGACTCTGGTGGGTACCGACCTGCCATATTATTGTAAATATGTTTTGGGCAATGAGACCTGGATGTACAGTTCGCTATATCTGGCAGAAAATGTCACATTGATATTAGGGGCGATGATTTGTCCGCTGCTGCTCATTAAATTTAATAAACGGGATCTTTCACTGGCCGGTTGTATTCTGGCAGTAGCCGCACAGCTTACCCTGACGGTCAGTACTCCCAGTTACGGAGCATTGATGGCAGTGACGATTTTCCGTGGAATCGGGCAGGCACCGCTGACAGCGCTGGTATTCGGTATGATGGGCGATGTGATTGAATATGGCCAGTGGAAATTCCATATCCGCCAGGAATCGCTGGTGTTTGGCGGCGGCTCGCTGGGATTTAAGGTTGGTACCGGATTAACCAGTGTCCTGATCAGTGTTCTCTTGACCAGTGCCGGTTATATCAGTTCCACAACCGGTGGAGCTGCGCAGCCGGACTCGGCGAAAGAGATGATTATCCGACTGTATCAATTTGGTCCGGCCGTGATTTGGGGAGTGGCAGTGGTGGTCTTGATCTTCTATAAACTAGATAAGATTTATCCACAAATCATCAAAGAACTTGCGGAGCGGGAATTCCAGGGACAATTATAAAAGGAGGAATCAGATGAATCATATAAAAATTGGCAGCTGCGACTGGGGTCTGCCGGGATCGGGATTATATGCAACCCAGATTGCTGCTTCAGTTGGGTTGGAAGCGCTGTCACTAAAGATTGGTCTCTATGAGAATGATTACCCGATCACCCAGCCGGAAATGCAGAAGATCTATCTTAGTGAGCAGCAGAAATACGGAATTGAGTATTGTGCGATTGCATTGAATGACTTTGATAACATCCCGATGCATGCCCGGATAGAAACCAAAGAGCATCCGATTGTCTGGGATCTTCTGGCGCGGGCGGTCAAGACGGCGAAAGCGCTGGGGGTACAGATCATTCAGGTACCGGGGTTTGCCGCCAGTGAAGTGAAGACGGAAGAGGATCTGGAATACAGTGTTCGGGCATTTCAGTATTTGTGCGATGCGGCCGGAGAAAATGGCATTTCGGTAGCCAGCGAAAACACGATGTCTCCGGCCGAGTTTATGAAGCTGTTCAAGCTGGTTGACCGGGATAACTTTTCCCTTTATTTTGACAGTCAGAATTATCAGCTTTTTAAAGGATATGATGAGATTGAGATTTTGTCCGGTCTCTATCCGGTCATGTGCAACCAGATTCATGTGAAGGATGGCAATGGTGCGATGAGCGGCGGACTCTTGGGAACCGGCAATTCAAACTTTTATGAGACGGTTGGCTGGTTAAAAGAACACCAATTCAGCGGATACATGATGCTGGAGAATTATTATGACCAGCTGCCGCTGCGGTCACTGGCTGATAATCCTTATGATCTGCTGCGTGAAGACATCCGGATCTTGAAAGAAGCAATTACATAATATTACATAACATTGTGAGCGTTGAAAGGAGAAATTAGATGAAAGTAGCAATTATCGGAACCGGGCGCATTGGCCGGGTTCATATTGAAAATATCAGTACTGCCGTTCGGGAAATGGAGATTATGATGGTTGCCGATCCCTATTTAACTGCAGAGAGTGAGGCATTTGTAAAGCAGTTTGATATTCCGGTATTAACAAAGGATGTGGAATCAATCTTTACCAACCGTGAGATTGAAGCAGTCCTGATTTGTTCCTCCACGGACACCCATGCCGATTACGTGATCAAGGCTGCGGCAGCTGGAAAACATATTTTCTGCGAAAAGCCGGTGGATCATGACGTGAACCGGGTCCGGGCCGCATTGGATGCAGTGGAAAAAGCCGGCGTCAAAATGCAGATTGGTTTTAACCGCCGCTTTGATCATAATCACCGCGGGGTTTATGAAGCAGTGCGCAGCGGCGCGATTGGAACTCCGCATATTATTAAGATCACTTCCCGGGATCCGCAGCCGCCGACCATCGATTATGTAAAACGCTCAGGCGGACTGTTCTATGACATGATGATCCATGATTTTGATATGATTCGTTTTCTGGCCGGCAGTGAAGTGACAGAAGTGTATGCAAAAGGTGCCGTTTTGGTGGATCCGGCGATTGGTGCGGAAGGAGATGTGGATACGGCATTAGTTACCTTAACCTTTGAAAATGGAACGGTTGGGGTGATTGATAACAGCCGGCAGGCAGTGTACGGTTATGATCAGCGGGTTGAAGTGTTTGGCTCCGAGGGTGCGGTTCAGAATGAAAATGATATCCCCAACACGGTGGTTATTTCCCGTGCCGACAGCGTTACTTCGGGAACTGCCTATAAGGTGATGTGGGACCGCTATACCCAGGCCTTTATTGCTGAAATGAAAGCATTTGCCAACGCAATTGCAAATGATACCGTTCCGGAGGTTACCGGTTTAGACGGTCTCTATCCGGTATTAATGGCGGCAGCAGCAACAAAATCAGTAAAAGAAGGCCGAGTGGTAACAATTTCAGAGGTAGAGTAGAAAAGGAGCAGACGATGGGAATAAGTATTTGCGGTGCACCCTGCTGTTGGGGGGTTGATGATATCACGAATCCCAATCTTCCGAGCTGGCAGAGAGTGATGAGCGAAGCCCATGAGGCTGGCTACCGGGCGATTGAACTGGGTCCTAACGGTTGGATTCCGACCGATGATATGGAAATGGTGACGGCTGAATTAAATAAGAATAACCTGGCAATCGTTGCAGGTACGATTTTTGATGACATGCTGAGCGAAGAGAATTATGAAAAGTTACTCCATCAGGTTGATGGAATCTGCAGGCTCATCACTAAATTGCCCCCTTTGCCCACAGAGGACGGCCAACGCTGGCCAACCCCATATATGACAATTATGGACTGGGGCCACGATGAACGGGATTATGCTGCGGGGCATTCAGACCGGGCCGCGCGGTTGGGCGAAGAAGAATGGGATCAAATGATGCGTCATTTTAAAGGCTTGGCCGAACGGGCAAAGAGTTATGGCGTTCGTCCGGTGATGCATCCTCACTGCGGTGGTTATATTGAATTTGGCGATGAAATCGATCGCCTGGCGGAAGCCATTCCCAATGATTTGGCGGGGCTTGTTCTGGATACCGGTCATCTGCAGTATGCCGGGATGGACCCGGTTGAATGGCTGCGAAAATATAAAGACCGTCTGGATTATGTCCATTTTAAGGATATTGATCCAAACGTCTATGGGGAAGTGATGAACGAGCATATCCGCTTCTTTGATGGCTGTGCAAAAGGATCAATGTGCCCAATTGGGCAGGGCATGATCGATTATAAAGCGGTTGCCAAGGTTCTTGATGAAATTAATTATCATGGCTACATAACCATCGAACAGGAATGCGATCCCCGTAATGTTGACAGCAGCCTTAAGAATGTAAAAGCAAGTGTAGATTTTCTAAAGAAGATAGGGTATAACATCTAACGATGTCTATGGAAAGGAAACATTATGAAAGAAGTTAAAATTGGCCTTGTCGGGGCGAATTGGATGGGCATTTATCATTCGATTGGTATTACGAATGTACGCCAGGCATATGGCGATGTATTGCCTGTTTTTGAAATGGTTGCTGATTTGAATGAGGCGGCGGCAAAGGCGGCGGCGGTGCGATTTGGTTATAAAAGCATAACTACTGACTGGCACGATGTGATCAGCAATCCGGAGGTAGATCTGGTTATTATTGCCACACCTAACTTTACCCATGCCGAGATTGCCATCGCCGCAGCCAACGCAGGCAAACATATCCTTTGTGAGAAGCCAATGGCAAATCATCTGGCGGATGGCAAGGCAATGGTTGATGCAGTTGAGAAAGCCGGTGTTAAGAGTCTGGTCGATTTCATTTATACCAAGTGTCCGGCCAATATCCTGGCCAGAGATTTGATGCAGTCAGGCGCTTTAGGTGAGTTTGTTACCTTCCGGGGGGAGTTTGACTGTTCTTATTGTGCAGATCCCAAGACCCCGGCAACATGGCGGCAAATGGCTAAAATAGCTGGAACCGGTGCTTTGGGAGACCTGACGGCCCATATCATCAGTTTGTCCGATATGATCGTCGGTAAGCCGATCGCAGAAGTATTTGCTTCCTGGGATGTTGTGTATCCACAGCGTCCGGACAGCCGTGACCAATCAAAGACAGTGGACATTGATACCGATGATCAGATCTATATTATTGTCAAATACGAAGATGGCCGGATCGGTTCGATGTCATCCAGCCGGGTTTCGGTGGCCCGCCCGGATAGTCTTAGCTATGAACTTCAGGGCAGTAAAGGGGCGGTTAAATTTGAACTGTCACATATCAATGACCTGCAGTATTATTCCCATGATTGTCCCGCTAATGAACGCGGCTATAAGACCATCAAAGGGAATACCCGCAACGGTGACTATGGGCGGTTCTGCGGAACTGACGAGCTGGGCATTTCCTATGGTGATGTGATGGCAATTCAGGCACATGATATCTTATCGGCAGTGGTGGATGATCATCCGATCGGTATTGATATTGCTTATGGCCATTATGTTGACACGATTCTGGCAGCGATCGAACAGTCAGCAAAAGAAAACAGATGGGTTAAAATTTAAATATGGGTGGCAGCGATGACCTTGGCAGATCAGTGACCGGGTATCGCTGCCACTGAAGGTTCTATCAGGGTATTGCAATTTCTCGTAAATCAGTCCGCAAAAATATCTCCACAATGCTAATTTTACAACAAGATCACGATACCGCAATTTCTGTTTGTAATGTTAAAATTACTATATAGAAAAGACTTGTGGACCGATTTTTTATGCCGGTCCACATGAGAAGAGGAGGAGAAAAATGTTAAAGCGAGAGAACATCAAGCTAGGTATTGCCCCCATTGCATGGACGGAAGATGACATGCCGGAGTACGGAAAGGAAGCGAATTTCCTTCAGACAATCAGTGAAATCGCATTGACCGGCTATGAGGGAACAGAAATCGGCTGTTTGTATCCACATGATGCCAAGATACTAAATGAGGAGTTTGCACGAAGAGGAATTGAAAATATTACCCAGTGGTTTAGTGCCTACATAAATGAACTCCCATTCTGGCAGGTGGAACGAGATTTCAGGGATCATATGTACTTTTTAAAAGCTGCCGGCGCACAACTGATCAATGTATCCGATCAAAGCTTTAGTGTCCAGCACCGTTCCAGCACAAGCTTCTTGGATAAGCCGGTATTGAACGAGGAGCAATGGCAGGAACTGGCCGATGGGCTAAACAAGTTGGGAAAAATTGCTGTGGAACATGGGATGACGATTGTCTATCACCATCATATGACAACCACCGTTCAGACCGCTGCCGAAGTGGATCAACTGATGGAACTGACCGACCCGCGGTATGTGAGTCTGATCTTAGACACGGGGCATTTGGCATTTTCCGGTGATGATCCGGTTGCTGTCCTGGAAAAGCATTTTGACCGGGTCAAACATATTCATTTGAAGAATATCCGTAAAGACGTGGTAGAACGCTGCCGCAAAGAACGGATCAGCTTTTTGAAGGCCGTCCTGGAAGGGGCCTTTACTGTACCGGGTGATCCGGAAGGATGGGTAGATTTTCCGGCGGTATTTAAGATTTTAGAGGAGCGGGAATATAAGGGCTGGCTGGTAGTTGAGGCGGAACAAAACCCATATATCTATAATCCCTTTGATTATGCAGTAATGGCGCGCAAGTACGTCAAAGAACTCACCGGAATCTAAGTAAAAAAAAAACAAGCAGACGAAAGGAAGAAGTAAAATGAAGAAATTAAAAATAGGTATTATTGGTGTGGGCAGATTAGGATATGAGCATGCTTCCAATATAGCGAATCGTGTTCCGAATACAGAGCTGGTTGCAGTGTGTGACGCCAATCAGGAGCGGGCCGAAGCAGTGGCCAGGGAATTGGATGTTGCCGCAGTTTATACCAATGCCAAAGCTCTTTGTGCAGATCCGAATGTAGAGGCTGTCGCAATCGTTACGAATACCGATTCCCACGCAGAGATCATTAAAATTGCAATGGATGCAGGAAAGCATGTGTTCTGTGACAAACCGCTTAGTGAAACCGTGGAAAAATGTAAAGCGGCTGAAGAAGCTGTCGCTGCTCATCCGGAATTAACCTTTATGCTGGGCTTTATGCGTCGCTATGATAAGTCTTATGCGATGGCGAAACAGAAAATAGATAACGGCGACATCGGCGATGTGATCTTAGTCCGCTGCTATTCCCAGGATCCGATTTCGATTATTGAGGGAACGCTGGAATATGCACCGCGCTCAGGCGGTCAGTTTATCGATATGAATATCCATGACATCGACTTGATTCGCTGGCTGACGAAGTCAGAACCGAAGAAGCTGTGGTCGATTGGTGGCTGCTATGAATTTAAACAATATCAGGACTGGGATGACGGCGATAATGTATCGACCATGATGCAGTGTGAAAATGATGCGATGGCATTCATGTATGCCGGTCGTGCAGCCGCTCACGGCTCCCATGTGGAAACAGAAATCGTTGGTACCCGCGGAACTTTGCGTATCGCCGGTGTTCCGACCAACTCAATGCTGGAAATAATGAGTGAGCACGGAGTGTGCCAGGAGTGCTATCAGGATTTTGTCACCCGTTGGCATGATGCATATGTGACCGAGCTGGAGGTGTTTGCTAATTGTGTCATCAACAAGGAAGCCGCCACCCCAACCGTCTTTGACGGAACAAAAAATACGGAAATTGCATTCCGCTGTAAAGAATCTTTTATGAGTGGCAATATGATTACGTTATAAAATGCAACTGCTGACATAATGACATGAGAAGAGGAGAGAGGGAATGAAAAAAGTAAGAATAGGTTTGATCGGAGCAGGAAGAATTGGCAAACTGCATGGTGAAAATCTTGCTCACGCGGTAGCGCAGGCAGATCTTGTGGCAGTGGCGGATCCGATGATGAATGATGAGATGAGAAGCTGGGCGGAAGGGATGAACATTAAAAAATGCTATCATGACCCGGAAGCAATTTTAAAGGATCCCGAGATCGATGCGATCTTCATCTGTTCGGCAACCAATACCCATGCTGACTTAATTAAGCGCGGAGCAATGGAAGGGAAGCATATCTTTTGTGAAAAACCGATCGATACAGATCTTAAAAAGATTGAAGAAACCCTTGAAGTCGTCAAAAAGGCAGGCGTGAAGCTGCAAGTTGGGTTTGTCCGCAGATTTGATCACAATCATAAAAAAGTACGTGATACGGTAGCGGAAGGAAGACTGGGAAATGTTCATGTGGTAAAAGTTACCTCCCGCGATCCTGATCATCAGCCAATGGAGTACATCAAAGTATCCGGCGGCATCTATATGGATATGACGATTCATGATTTTGATATGGTTCGTTACCTGGCGGGCAGTGAAGTGACGGAGGTTATGGCTTATGGTGCGGAGTTAAGCGGTGCCGGCTATGCCGACTTTGGCGATGTTGATACCACCATTGTGATGATGAAGTTTGAAAATGGCGCACTGGGCGTTATTGACAACAGCAGAGCGGCTCATTATGGTTATGATCAGAGGAGCGAGGTGCACTGTGACAAGGGCTGTGTTCAGGTGGCCAATGACCGGAATGATATGTCGATGATCTCCACTGCCGATGGTGTTGAGCTGTCAAAACCAACATGGTTTTTCCTGGAACGCTACAATCAGGCATTTATTGCAGAGGCAGTGGCGTTTACGGAAGCTGTTTTAAATAATACCCCAACCTTGGTCAATGGCGACGATGGATTAGCTCCCGTGAAAATTGCCATGGCTGCGGCGAAATCATTGAAAGAAGGTCGTCCGGTAAAGGTGGGTGATCTATAAAATGGATCAGATAAAAGAAAAACCGTTATCGGTAGGGACCAGGGTTTCCTATGGATTTGGTGATACAGCGTGCAATATCGTGTTTGGCATGATCTCAACCCTGCTGACTTTGTTTTATACCGATTATGCCGGCATTCCCGTTGTAACGGTTGGTTTGGTCATGCTGATTTCCCGCATCTTCGACGGAACCTCAGACATTATCATGGGATTCATTGTCAACCGGACCAAATCAAAATGGGGCAAAGCCAGACCCTGGATCCTGTGGATGAGTGTTCCTTACTGTATTTCAGCGGTGTCGCTGTTCCTGGTTCCGCAAACGAATATAACGCTGCAGTTCTGGTACATTTTTATTACCTATAACCTGTGTACCACCGTGTTCTATACGGCAATCAACGTACCATACGGAACCTTATCCACGATGATGACCCGTTCTTCGCAAGAGCGTGATATGCTCTCCATTTTTAGAATGTCGATGGCGCCAATTGGCCGTATTATCGCGGTAACATTTACAATGCCGGTGGTCAAGCTATTTGGTGATGATCAGGCAGCCTGGGTAAAAGCAATGGCAATGTGGGTCATACTGGCCTTCATTATGCTGGTAACCTGCTTTATGAAATGTAAAGAGACGGTTCATATTGAAGCGGCGGCGAAAACGAATGTTCCTTTTGGCCAGAACATCAAGGCATTACTGACCAATCAGTACTTTTGGTCCACCTTGATCCTGTGGACGGTTACCTGTGTCCATGGAACGATCGTCGGAACAACGCTTCCCTATTACTGTAAATATATTTTTCAGAATGACACCTGGATGTACAGCCTCCTATATTTTGCCGAAGCCGGAACCTTGATCGCAGGTGCCATGCTGTGTCCGTTTTTGCTGAAGAAGCTGGGTAAACGGAATCTTTCGTTGATTGGTGCCGTGATTGCGGTAATAGCCCACATGCTGCTTTTACTGAATCCTTACAGTTTCAAATGGGCTCTTGGGACCAGCATTGTCAGAGCCTTAGGGGAAGCCCCGCTGACGGCGGTTGTCTTCGGAATGATGGGTGATGTTATTGAATTTGGTCAGTGGAAGAGCCATATCCGACAAGAGTCATTGGTTTTCGGCGGCGGTTCGCTGGGCTTTAAGATTGGTACCGGCATTACCAGTGCAGTTATATCAGCGATGCTGAGCAATGCCGGTTATTTAAGCTCTACCAGCGGTACGATGATCCAGCCTGAAAGTGCGGTGAATATGATAAGGAATATCTATGTATGGGGACCGACCTTGATCTGGATCGTTGCCGTCATCGTCCTGGCCGTTTATCAATTGGACAAGAAATATCCGCAGATCATGGAAGAACTTGGTGAAAGAGAAGCAAGAGGAGAATTATAGGAGGAGTAAGGAATGCTGAAGCTTGGATATAATGAAGCAACATGTAAAGAGAACTCAAATGTAAAAAGAGATTTAGAATTGTGTGAAAAGTATGGTTATGACTATATTGAGCTGCGTCTTGATATGCTGAAAGAGTATTTAAAATATAATACGCTGGATGACTTAAAGGACTTTTTCGCAAAAAGCAAGATCAAACCGTTCGCCTTTAATTCCATTGAAAATATTAACTTCTGTTCAGCCAAAGAATGGGAAGAACTGGTTAATCTATTTACCTTTGGGTGTAAGCTTGCGAAAGAAATTGGAAATCCGTATATCATTGTCGTTCCGACGATGACGGATGAAATCTGCACAAAAGATGAAAGAGAAGTGTTTGAGGACTCTGTTGAAGTGCTGAATAAACTGGCGGATATTGCCGAGCCTTACGGCGTCAGGCTGTCGTTCGAACCAATCGGAGACCGCCGCTGGTGCTGCAACAGTCTGCGGCAGGCCCTGGAAATCGTGGCGGCAGTTGACCGTGACAGCGTGGGATTGACCGTCGACTGTATTAATTTCTACATGCATGATAAGGCGGCAGATGTGGAATTTATCAAGAAGATTCCGAAAGAAAAGTTATTTGTGTTCCATATCAATGACTGTGAAGATCTTCCGCTGGGAATTTTGGACCACTGCCACCGATTAATGCCTGGTTTAGGAGCGATACCGGTAGCAGAGATCGCTGATGCGGTGAAAGCGGCCGGATATGATGGCCCTGCCTGCCTGGAACTGTTCAGACCGGAATATTGGAATATGGCGGCAGATG
>Ga0153921_1000976_pt1 | contig 13558 bp, 10 predicted proteins | sample TSNJ005MetaG_FD_104691 | JGI IMG/M metagenome (GOLD analysis project Ga0153921, IMG submission 104691) | Attine ant fungus gardens microbial communities from New Jersey, USA - TSNJ005 MetaG | ecosystem: Host-associated > Fungi > Mycelium > Unclassified | place: USA: New Jersey, Brendon T. Byrne... | reverse complement strand
CGTACTATCTCCGTGCCTTTCATCTTGCTCTCACCGGGGAAATGATACTTGCCGTCCTTTTCATCGTAAAGCTCCGTAGCGGCGGTATCAAGAGCAATTCGGATATCCTTGCCTGGTTCATACCCGGCATTCTTAACCGCTTCAAGAATAAGCTCAATTACTTCCTCGGCAGTAGCCAGGTCAGGCGCGAACCCGCCTTCATCGCCTACCGCGGTTGAAAGGCCCTTAGACTTCAAAACCTTTTTAAGGTTATGGTAAATCTCAGTGCACATGCGCAGGCCTTCCTTAAAGCTGGAGGCGCCTACAGGCATAATCATAAACTCCTGGGGATCAACAGTGTTGTCGGCATGCTTGCCGCCGTTTAATATATTCATCATAGGAACAGGCAAGGTCTTGGCATTAAAGCCGCCAAGGTATTGATACAATGGCATGTCGAGAGCTTCAGCCGCGGCCTTGGCCACAGCCATTGATACACCCAAAATAGCGTTGGCTCCCAGCTTGGATTTATTTGAGGTACCGTCCAGATCGATCATTGCTTTATCAACAGCAACTTGATCAAGAGCATTCATGCCGATGATTTCGTCAGCGATAATGTCGTTTACATTATCTACGGCGGTTTCTACGCCCAGACCCATGTAACGGTCCGCTCCGTCTCTAAGCTCCACAGCCTCAAAGGCTCCGGTAGAAGCGCCTGAGGGTACTGCCGCCCTTCCGAGATATTCGGTAGAATCGTCACCAACTACTACCTCGACCTCAACCGTAGGATTTCCTCTGGAATCCAAAATTTCTCTTGCATGCACATCCAAAATCTCAATGTAACCCTTCATCTTTGTTGCTCCTTTCATCTAATAACACACTATCATAGTGCGTTATTTATATCAGTAACGACCTTCCGGTCATTTCTTTAGGTTGTTCGATTCCCATCATATCCAATAGTGTTGGAGATAAATCGCAAAGCCTTCCGCCCTTTTGGATACCCTTTGCCTTCTTGCAGTTTACAAGTATAAAAGGAACCGGGTTTGTGGTGTGGGCAGTAAAAGGCTCCCCTGTTTTATAGTCTACCATCTGGTCGGAATTACCATGATCAGCGCAAACGATCATTTGACCGTCCGCCTCAAGCAATGCCTTCAACGCTCTGCCGACACAGCTGTCCACGGCTTCAACCGCTTTAACGGCGGCGGATATCATCCCTGTGTGTCCTACCATATCGCAGTTGGCAAAATTAATAATAATAAGATCATACTTACGTGACAAAATACTTTCTACCAAAGCGTCGGTTACGGGATAAGCGCTCATCTCAGGCTGAAGATCATATGTGGCTACCTTGGGCGATGGAATCAGTATTCTGTCTTCTCCGGAATATTCAGCTTCCACTCCCCCATTAAAGAAAAATGTAACATGAGCGTATTTTTCCGTTTCAGCCAACCTAAGCTGTGTCAGGCCCAAGCCGGAAATGTATTCACCCATGGTATTTTTAAGATTTTCGGGGCCATAGGCTACTTCAACATTGGGCATTGTGCTGTCGTATTCAGACATACATATATAGGTAAGCGGGAAATACTCCCTTTCGAAGCCGTCAAAATCCGGATCGCAGAACACACGGGTTATCTCTCTGGCCCTATCCGGCCGAAAGTTATAAAATATTATGGAATCCTTGGAAGCAATACTGGAAATAGGATGCCCTTCCTCCATTATCACTGCGGGCAAAACAAATTCATCATTTACTCCATCGGCATAGGAGCTTTCAATGCATCCTTTAACTGAGCCGGCTTGCACTCCCTTGCCTTTTACCATAGCCTCATAAGCCAAGCTCACTCTTTCCCAGCGCTTGTCCCTGTCCATAGCGTAATATCTGCCCATTACGGTTGCTATCCTGCCTGTTTGCTTTTCTTCCATTACCTTTTCAAGTTCCTGAAGGTATCTTGCGCCGGAAGCAGGAGACGTATCCCTCCCATCTAAAAACGCGTGAACATATACCTTCTTTAAACCGTTTTTCTTCGCCAGTTCCAGTAGAGCGTAAAGATGCCGGTTATGGCTGTGTACTCCCCCGTCTGAAAGAAGGCCGAGAAAATGTAATGAAGAGTCGTTAGCCTTACAATTTTCTATTGCCTTTAAGAAGGCGGGATTTTCAAAAAAATCTCCGTCTTCAACTGATTTTGTAATTCTTGTCAAGTCCTGATAAACTACCCGTCCAGCGCCCATATTCAAATGGCCAACCTCGGAATTACCCATCTGACCATCAGGCAAGCCAACCGCAAGACCACTGGCCTGTCCCAATTCCCAGGGATAGGTTTCCATTATATGATCCAAATTAGGAGTATTGGCCTGACGTATAGCATTGCTTTCTTCTGTCTCGGACATACCATAGCCGTCCAATATCATTAAAACCGTCGTGTTCTTTTGATTCATAAAGCCTCCTAACGCGCGCCTGCCACTATCGCCTCAAATTCCGGCTTCAAGCTGGCTCCGCCTACAAGGCCTCCGTCGATATCAGGCATGGAGAAAAGCTCGGCGGCGTTATTAGCGTTAACGCTTCCGCCGTATTGAATAACGATAGCGTCGGCTGTTTCCTGATCATAAATCTCGGCCAAAACCTGCCGGATTGCCGCGCAAACCTCCTGAGCTTGTTCACTGGTAGCGGTTTTGCCGGTGCCTATAGCCCATATAGGCTCGTAAGCCAATATGACCTGCTTGGCTTTTTCGGCGGATATGTCCTTCAGGGCTATCCTAGTCTGCAGCCTTACAAGATCAACGGTAATACCTTGCTCTCTTTGCTCAAGGCTTTCGCCTACGCAAATAATGGGTATAAGCCCAAGCTCCAGCGCCTTAATCGCTTTTTTGTTGACGCTTACGTCTGTTTCGGCGTAATAAGCCCGCCGTTCGGAATGCCCGATGATTACATATTCAATGCCCATTTCCTTTAGCATTTCGGCGGATACCTCGCCAGTATACGCTCCGCTTGTTTCATAGTGCATATTTTGGGCTCCTATGGAAATATGGGTGCCTTCCACCGCTTTAAGAGCTGTCTGTAATGAAACATAAGGAACACAAAATACGACCTTGCTCTCGGCAACATTTACCTTATCCTTTATTTCATTTATAAAGGATAACGCTTCGGAAGGTGTTTTGTTCATTTTCCAATTACCGGCTATTACTTTTTTTCTCATGGTTCCGCCTCCTTATTATTACTTATCTTGTACCGCCGCTACACCGGGAAGCTCCTTCCCCTCCAAAAACTCCAATGATGCCCCTCCTCCGGTAGAAATGTGAGTCATCTTATCTCCAAAGCCTAGTTGGTTTACAGCCGCGGCGGAATCTCCGCCGCCGATAACGGTAATCGCGTCAATTTCGGAAAGAGTCTTAGCTACGGAAATGGTACCTTTGGCAAAATTTTCAAATTCAAATACTCCCATAGGGCCGTTCCAGATAACCGTCTTGGCCTTTTCTAAAGCGGAGCTGAAAATTTGACAGGTTTTCTCGCCTATGTCAACGCCCATCCAGTCTACTTCAATACTGTCTGAAGCTACGGTTTTGTATTCAGTGTCGTTTTTAAACTCCTTAACTATAACGTTGTCCACAGGAAGCAGTAAGTTCACGCCTTTTTCTTCCGCCTTTTTCATCATTTCCTTGGCATATTCCACCTTGTCGGCTTCCAGAAGGGATTTTCCCGTTTCATATCCCTTAGCTTTTAAAAAGGTATAGGCCATGCCTCCGCCGATTATTAAGGTGTCGACCTTTTCCAGTAGGTTATTGATCACGTTGATTTTATCGGATACCTTTGCCCCGCCAAGTATGGCGGCAAAGGGACGGGTTGGATTATTAACCGCGTTACCAAGGAAAGCTATTTCCTTCTCCATCAAATATCCAACTGCTGATTCGGATACTAAATGCGCTACCCCGGCAGTAGAGCAATGGGCCCGGTGCGAAGAACCAAAGGCGTCGTTTACATAAACATCGCAAAGCTCTGCAAGCTCACGGGAAAACGTTTCTATATTTTTTGTTTCTTCTTTGCGGAAACGGGTATTCTCCAGGATAACCACATCTCCGTCCTTCATCGCCGCCACGGCCTTTTTGGCATTTTCTCCTGTTACATTATCATCGGCAGCAAAGACAACCTCCTTTCCCAAGTGATGGGATAGTCTTTTTGCTACAGGTGCAAGACTGAATGCTTTATCTGGCTCCTTAGGCTTCCCAAGGTGAGAACACAATATTACGCGGGCACCATCATTTATAAGCTTGCGAATTGTAGGCAGCGCGGCTACAATTCTGTTTTCATCGGTAATTTCTCCGTTTTGCAGCGGCACGTTGAAGTCGCACCGTAAAAGGACTCTTTTTCCTTTCACGTTCAAGTCGTCAATAGTTTTTTTGTTAAGCATGTATATTCCTCCTAGTATTTTTACTTGCACTGTATGAATCTCAGCGCTCCGAAAGCGTGCGCTGAGCGTAACTTACAGGCGCGCTGTAAATTCTTGTTTTTATGCGGTTGCGCGCCTGTAAGTTACTATTATACCTTCTCCAACACAGTTTCGGCAATATTTTCCGCATGGTCGGAAATTCTCTCAAGATTTGTTAATGTATCCAGAAACACTACTCCCGCCCGGGTATTACATTCGTTATTGGTAAGGCGGTTCAAATGGCTGGTGCGAAGCTCCTTTTCCATTACGTCCACTTTCTCCTCTAATCTAAATACCTGTCTGGCAAGGTTTCTGTCTCCAGTTTCCAGTGCTCTTATGCTTTTCTCGTAACAATCTATAACAAGGTCGGAAATATCTTCAAGCCCCAGCTGCCCAAACTCGGATAACTCAACCTCATTATCTAACATATACTCCGCCAGCTCCGCAATATTTTCCGCCCTGTCCCCTACCCTCTCCACATCGTTCAAGGTATGGTAAAGGGAAGCAACTCTGCGGTTTGATTCATTATCAGTGTGAATGCCGGATATCTTTACAAGATAGCTGGTAATAGCCTGTTCTAAAGCATCTATATTTTTTTCCCTATTGAAAACCTGCTGCGCCATATCGGTATTTCTTGTACGCAGAGCTTCCATCGAAAGCCGCAGATTACTTACCGTCATGTCACCTAACCGTATGATCTCTTTTATACTGCTTTCCAAAGCAAAAGCAGGCGTATTCAGCATTCTGTCGTCAAGGTGTACTGGCTGACTTTCTTCAGAAATATCTTTATCGTCAGAACCGGCCATTCTCTCAGCTATTTTTACTAAAAAGCCTGAGAAAGGATATAGAATTATTGTATTAGCAATATTAAATGATGAATGAACAATACCTATGCCGGTCATGTCGATCAATTTTAAACCGTACTGAGGATTGATAAAGGAGAAAAAGATTATTGATAACAGGCCGAAAATTATACTGCCTGTGACATTGAATAAAAGATGAATGTATGAAGAGGCTTTGGCAGCCTTTGACGCCCCTAAACCAGAAGCTACAGCTGTAAGGCAAGTACCTATATTCTGGCCCATTATCAGATAAACAGCCGCATTCCAAGGAACCATGCCGATTGCGGCCAGTGACTGCAATATACCTACTGAAGCTGAACTGCTTTGAACTATGGCTGTAACGACAGCTCCGGTCAGCACCCCCAAAATGGGATTAGACCCGAATCTGATAAACATCTCACGGAAGGCTTCCCAATCCCTGAGGGGTGAAGCTGCCTCGGTCATGTTGCCTATACCCAGGAAAAGGAGGCCGAACCCCGCTACTATCCCACCGGTCTGTTTTACCTTTTCACGCTTGGAAAAAAGAACCATGCAAGCGCCTAAGGCTATCAAAACCGGAGACATGCCTGAGGGTGTAAAATATTTAATGAAAGCGCCTATTTGTACTCTTGAGGATATTTCATCTAAGGCAATTATCCATGAAGTGATGGTCGTTCCGATGTTGGCGCCCATAATAACGCCGACAGATTGATTAAGGGTCATTAGACCTGCATTGACGAAGCCGATTACCATAACGGTGGTGGCTGTGCTTGATTGTATAATGGTAGTAACCGCGGTGCCTACAAGAACTCCTCGTAATTTACTTTTAGTAAGAGATTCAAGCAGGCTTTTCATTTTGCTGCCTGCCACCTTTTGAATACCGTCGGCCATAATATGCATACCGTACAGGAAAAGCCCTAAACCTCCAATGAATGAAACAAAAATACTGCCAAGGTTCATATCGAAACCCTCTCTCTTTCATTATCAGTACTTCGAACTTTATATTCTGCTCGCAGTACACAACAACCTTATCCTTGTCCACCACATATTACCATGCTATAATTGTTAAAATCAAGTGAAATAAGGCCGAAATAAAAGCGGCTTATCATGCACATTACAATATTTTTACACAAAAAATTTCGCAAGGAGGAAACTTTTTTGATAATGACAGATTATCACATGCATACAAATTTTTCCGTTGATTCAAACGCCCCTATGGAAGAAATGATAGAAGCTTCTATACAGAAGGGCCTTAATGAAATAGTATTCACCGATCATGCGGATTATATGTCTGATGGCAAGCCGTTTCCTTGTCAAATACAATTTGATAAATATATAAACGTTTTTCGCGGTATGCAAAAAAAATATGAAGGACGCATCACACTGCGGCTTGGAATAGAGCTGGGCCTTGCTCCCCACTTAACTGAGGTGATGCGTGAGCTTACAGCAAAATATCCTTTTGAGTTTCTTATTGGCTCGTCTCATGATATACACGGTCAGGAGCTTTACCTGCCGAAATTTTTTGAAGGTAAAACCAAGAGCCAGACATACAATTTTTACTTTGAAGAAGTGCTTACAAATTGCAGGTTATTTGACTGCTTCTGTGTGTACGGACATTTGGATTATATACGCCGTTACGGAGGCTATAGGGACAACACTCTTGAATACAAAGATTACGCTGAAATAATTGATGAAATATTAAAGACCCTTATCCATAAGGATAAGGGTCTTGAAATAAATACCTCCGGCTACCGTTACAGGCTTAATCAGCTTCATCCACAGCTTCCAATACTTAAGCGCTTCAAGGAGCTTGGAGGAGAAATCGTTACCATAGGCTCCGACGCCCACCGTCCGAAGGACATAGCCGATCATTTTGATATGACGGAAGATTACCTTCGCGCCGCCGGCTTTAACGCATATACTATTTTTCGAAATAATAAGCCTTACTGGGTGAAGTTATAACTATATCTCCCTCCGACAAACCCATTATTTGAACGCCGGCCTTCTCGTAAGCGCCGACGCTTTCAATAACCTCTCCGGTAATCTCCTCCCCTGGCACAAGCAAAGGAATCCCCGGCGGATAAGGGACTATAAAATCTCCGGCTATACACCCGGCCGCTTCCTTAAGGCAGCGGCTTTCTTTTTCGCCGAAAAACGCCGGACGCGGCGCAATCAATGCAGCCGTACGGATATTACGGAACAAGAGAGCTTTAGCTTTCGGAGCTTTTTGTGCAAGCCTCTTAGCCTCTGTCTCCAAAGCTTTTTTTAATAATGAAAGACCTCTCTCACTATCGCAGATGCTTGTCATAGCCAAAACATGCCGAAGACCATGCATTTCCAATTGCATTTTATATTCATCACGCAATCTGTCATATATTTCTTTTCCTGCCGCGCCTTTTTCTATTGTAAATACCAGCTTACCGGGGTCCGTATCAAATATCCCATATTGTCCGGCAAGCTCCTGGCCCAAAAGCCTGATTACTCCCCCACCCTCAAAATTCTTCCGGAAGCTTTCAAGCATAGACACGTAATCCCGAAACAAGGTGACGCCATCTTCTTCAATAATATTAAGGCATCTGTCTATGGAGGCCATCAATACATAGGAAGGGCTGCTTGTTTGAAACATGGAAAGAAGACTTTTCAGCTTATCTCTGTTTACAAGCCGGCCCTGCACATGGAGCAGCGCGCAGGAGGTCAAGGCCGGCAGAGTTTTATGAAGGGATTGAATTACGATATCGGCTCCGGCTGCTAACGCAGTGACAGGAAAAGCCGGATGAAAAGCAAAATGCGCCCCGTGCGCTTCGTCCACTATTAGCGGCTTGTTGTATTTATGCGCAATATCGGCTATTTCCTTCAGCGGGCTGACAACCCCCTCATAGGTAGGGCTTACTATGAATACACCACCAATATCCGCATTTGTTTTAAGGGCTGTTTCCACTTCCTTGGGGTCGACGCCTCCGCAAAAGCCCCAGGGGGTCATTTCAGGATAGATAAAAACTGCCTTCGAGCCGGAAAATATCAACCCGCTATAAAAGCTCCGATGGCTGTTTCGCGCCGCAAGTACCTTCTTGTTCATTCCAAGGGAGCAAACGGCAGCCATGATTCCGGCTGTAGAGCCGTTTACCAGAAGAAAGCATTCTTCTCCTCCAAACATTTCCGCCGCTCTTTGCTGGGTGTTTTTGATAGGGCCGGCCGGCGCATGCAGATTGTCCAGGCCTTCAAGCTCGGTATAGTCTAAAAATTCCGTTTCCAAAAATTCCGGATTTCCTTTATGCCCCGGCATATGAAACGAATAATGTCCCTTATCCTTGTAATTACGCAACACATCATACAAAAAATTCTTTGAAGGCTCGCATGATCTTTTCATAGGAGTATCCTCTTCTCGAAAGATAATCGTAACAGCGGCGCTTCTCCTTCTCGTCAATTTCATCAGTCGGGCCGCTTCTAAATCTTTTCGACATAAGCTCTATTATCGCTTCGGTCTCATCAATTTCGGAAGCCTCAAGGGCTTCTTCAATTGTGCCTTGAGCGACGCCCTTTCGCATAAGTTCGAATTTCATTCTGTCTTTCCCGTATTTTTTGGAATATTCCTTTACATAATCGGCGGCATACCGGCTGTCATCTACATAGCCATAGCTGAGCAGAAGCTCCATGGTCTTTTCTATGGCTTCTTCAGGAAATCCCCCGTCAGACAGCTTTTCATATACCTCCTTGTATGTTCTGGCACTGTAGCCCAAATACCGGAAGGCCTTTGCTTTTGCCTTTTCAAAGACACTATAATCCATTATCCGCAGGTATTCCTCCTGCGTCAGCTCCATGCCTTCCTTAAGCCTGTACTGCAAAATATCTATTTCCTCCAGGCCAAAAGCAAATTCTCCGTCTATGCTAACTGAATATCGCTTTGGATTATTTTTTTGCTTAGCTATTTCCGTTATTATCAAGGTAACCTTCCTATCTCTTTTTTATATCAAATGCTTACGCAACGTGGCGCGTACAGCGCCGGGACCGGCTAACTCCTCCACAAAGAGCGCCTCTATTTTACCGGCTAAGTCAGTCTTTGTAAGGTCGGAGCCGAATATTACCGGGTTAGACAGAATTTGCCTTAGCTGACCTTTATAGCTTGAAGGTTCATTCCAGACAATACCACTAAGCTTAGCCTGCAAATCTTCCTTCAATGGGTCTGCCGATACCTCCATTACCCTACCCTCGTCGTCCACAGCGAGCAAGTAACGCAGCCAACCAGCGATAGCCAGCGGTACCGCAACCAAAGTACCCATATCGCGGCCTTCCGCGATGTAGCTTTTAATTGTCTCGCCGAAACGTATGCCCACCTTTTGGGATGTGTCGGTGACGATGCGTTGAGGGGCGTCGGGCATAAATGGGTTTGGAAGTCTCTCATTGACTACCTCGTCAATAAAACTACGTGGAGACAGAATGCCGGGATCAGTCACAACAGGCAAGCCCTCTACATAGCCAAGGCGCTTGATAAGCGCTGTTATATCGGAATCCTTCATTTCCTCGCTGATGAGAGTATAGCCCAGTAAACAGCCATATACCGCCATTGCTGTGTGCAGTGGGTTCAGGCAGGTAGTAACCTTCATCCTCTCAGTCTTATTAACGGTGTCGCGATCCGTCATATACACCCCGGCCTTTTCCAAGCTAGGGCGACCGTTGGGAAACGCATCCTCAATAACCAGATATTGCGGACGCTCAGCATTAACGAAGGGCGCGATAAAGGTCTTTTTGCTTGTAATGATAGGGCTCATCCCCGTAATGTCCTTGGCTGCAAGAATATCCTCCACTGCCTTGGCAGGGCGCGGAGTGATTTTATCGATCATGCTCCATGGGAAGGCAACCTTGCTTTCATCCGAAAGATAATCAATGAAGCCGCTATCCACAAAACCATTAGCCTTCCAGGCTTCGGCAATAACTATAATGCTGCTTTGCAGCTTTTCGCCGTTGTGGGAACAGTTATCCATACTTACCATTGCCACAGGATATTTCCCAGCAAGATAACGCTTATAAAGCAATGCCGTAACAACACTCATGGCATGGCTCGCGCAGGCAGGGCCTTTTTCCATATCGGCCTTTACAACTGGCAATAAGCCTCCGTCTACATTCTCAAGAGCATAACCCTTTTCCGTAATTGTAAAGCTGACCATTTGAAGCCCGGGGTGACTGAAAATCTCCTCCAGACGGCTCATCTGCGCCGAATCTCCGCTATCAGCCTTCAACGCCTCCGCAACCGACGCGATGATCTCGCAGCTTGTAGTAGCGTCCGGGTTGAGGGTGACATTAATGGTTAGGTTATCTAAGGGAGCATAGATCAGGTCAATAATATCGTAGTCAAATGTGTCCGCGGCAATTATGCCCTTTTCGGCAAGCCCCGCGTTCAGAAGCCGCTGCTGCAGCCCGGCAATAAAACCACGGAAAATATTGCCCGCGCCAAAATGCATCCAGATAGGCGCGGCTTTAGTTTTAGCGGCCATATTGGCGACATCGTATTTAGGCAATTCCACGGCCGCCGCTTCCCATCCTGCTTTGTCCCGCAGGCTTTTAAGATTAACGTTCATCACTTTGCTCCCTCTTTATTTTTCTTATCTATGGCCTCCCATAACCCGTTAAGATAAGCCGCGCCCAGCGCCCGGTCATACAACCCGTATCCGGGGCGTCCTGTCTCGTCCCATATCATGCGGCCGTGATCCGGTCGGACATAGGCGTCCGGGCAGGTATCGTACATAGCCTTGACAATGGCATACATATCAAGATCTCCATCCGAAGAAAGATGACTGGCTTCCCGGAAATGACGATAACCAAGGTGCTTGATATTACGGATGTGAAGGCAGCCGATACGCCCCATACCGCCAAAATGACGGATAATAGCCGGAATATCATTATCAGGGTTGGAGCCAAGGGAACCGGTGCATAAGCAAATCCTATTGCAGGCCGAATCATGCAGCTTAACGATTTTGTCAAAGTCTTCCTTACTGTGGGCGATTCGGGGCAGGTCAAAAATCGGCCAGGCAGGGTCGTCAGGATGACAAGCCATGACTACTCCGCACTCCTCGCATGTAGGAATAACAGCATCCAAAAAGTACTTATAATTTTCACGCAACCGGTCGGCCGTAATGCCTTCGTACTGATTAAGAGTTTTCTCAAGCTCCGCCAGGCGTTCCGGTTCCCAGCCAGGCAAAGTAAAGCCCTTAGAATCTTCGGCAGTTTTGCGCACTATATCCATAGGCCCCATAGCTCCCAGGTCCTTTTCATCAAAGTATAGGCTGTTAGAGCCGTCCTCAGGTATGACGCGGGCAAGATCGGTGCGCAGCCAATCGAAAACCGGCATAAAGTTGTACACAATGACCTTAACGCCATACTCAGCCAAATTGCGAATCGTGTCTATATAATTTGCTATATATCCATCTCGGGAAGGCAGGCCCATCTTGATATCCTCATGGATATTCACGCTTTCGATAACCTCGCACTCAAGACCGGCTTCACGCACCTCATCTATATAGGCTCGTATCTCCTCCTTACTCCAAACCTCTCCCGCGGCTTTATAATCCAGAAAGCCCATAATGCCGGACATGCCGGGTATCTGCTTTATTTGCTTCAATGTGACGGAATCGCTGTTTGAACCAAACCAGCGGAAAGTCATTTTCATACCAATTCCTCCTTTGTATTTAACAACGCTACGTTAACGTTTACGTAGATTATAATTAGCCAATTAATTATTGTCAACGGAAGGATACGTAAAATATTGACTTTGATCCGTAACTATAATATCATTCGAAGGAGGAGGTGATATCAGTATGGATAAGATTACTTTAAAGGATATCGCCCAGAGGATGGGTGTTACCACCACTACAGTGCATCGGGCGCTGCAGGGTAAAGAAGGGGTCAGCGAGGAAAGGCGGCAGGAGATTCAAAACACAGCTGCTAAAATGGGCTATCGCTCCAACTATATGGCCGCTACCCTTAAGCGGAAAATGATACGTATTGCTATAGCCTTGCCTGAGCCCATACATGACAATAAATATTATTATGGAAATATGTGGCTTGGAATACGCCGTTTCTTGAATGAAGTAACGGAATTTAATATTGAACCCCTGGACTACACTTACCAATTCACATACGGCGCCAACGGAAAGGCGCTTAAGGATATTTACGAAAAGCACATTGATAATTTGGACGGCTTGCTGACCATGGGAGTGGATCAGGGCCAAACCTCCTACTATATTGAGAAATTTACCGACAGAAACATACCCATAGTATTTGTTGGCAGCGATATGTATAAGGATTTGAGATTCTGCTGCGTAAAATCTTTCGATGAAATGGCGGGCAGCCTGGCAGCCGAGCTATTAACCGTCTTTAACGAAGACAAGCGGCCCAAAAAGGCGATCCTCACAGGACATTTCGGCCAACTTGGAATGAAGGACCAGCTTTATAACGCTATGGGCTTCGAGAATTATTTGAAAGCACACGCGCCTTATATAACGCCTCTCCAAATACGCGGTGAAAACCCTGAGACGACCTGTTATGAAATAGAACAGGCTTTAAAACACGATTCTAGCATATTTGCCATTTATTCCTGCAGCGCCAGATACACTATCTATTTGTCAGAGGTTATAAAAAAGCTCGGAGCAACAAGCAAAATCAAATTTATTGGAAATGATTGCTTTGATGAGAGCATTGAGCTTCTTAAGCAGGGAGCTCTCACGGCAATAATCGATAAAAAAATCGCGCACCAAAGTTATCTTGCCATAAAGATTTTGTTTGACTATATCGTTAAAACGGATTATCCGCGCAGCAGCATTATCCAAGTAAGACCTGAGGTAGTGCTGAAAAGCAATGCAGATAAAGACTTTATTACGGGCAACTTAACAAATTCAATCAGTTATAGAAAGGAAGAACCGCAATGATTTCTTTTATGAACGAAGATTTTCTGTTGAAAAGTGAAGCCGCGAAAAAGCTCTATCATGAGCACGCAAAAAAAATGCCCATCATCGATTATCACTGTCACATCAACCCGGCTGATATAGCCGAGGATAAGCGCTACACCTCCATATCCGAAGTATGGCTGGGAGGAGATCATTACAAATGGCGTCTTATCCGCGCCAACGGCACACCTGAAAATGAGGTTACCGGCGCAAGGGACAAGGACCAGTACAAGCTGTTTGAAAACTTCGCGGCCGCCCTGCCCCGGGCAGTCGGCAACCCGGTGTATCACTGGACATATCTTGAGCTAAAGCGTTACTTCGGTATCGAAAAGCAAATAAACCCAGGCACCGCGAGAGAAATCTACGACGCCTGCAACGCCAAGCTGGCGGAGCCGAATATGAGTGT
>Ga0153921_1000975_pt1 | contig 13566 bp, 16 predicted proteins | sample TSNJ005MetaG_FD_104691 | JGI IMG/M metagenome (GOLD analysis project Ga0153921, IMG submission 104691) | Attine ant fungus gardens microbial communities from New Jersey, USA - TSNJ005 MetaG | ecosystem: Host-associated > Fungi > Mycelium > Unclassified | place: USA: New Jersey, Brendon T. Byrne... | reverse complement strand
AGATATACTAGAATCAATTCTATGCTTAGTTTTTGTTGATTATTCCCCATGATTTGAAACGTTAATGTAAAATAGGTATAAATACCCTCTTTGATTAATCGTTGCTAGAAACGTGCGTTTAGTCCTATTTAATGTGGTTATTCATCTTCGTATAAGACTGTTGTTACATATCCGTCAGTGTCATTTCTACTACATTGTGCCGTTGTAGTGATATTAATTACTTTCTTGTCCTTTATAAATTCGTTAATTTCATTATCTTTTTTATCTGATAGATCCATATTGCTTTTTATGTATTCATTATTCCTTTTTTCATGCTCTTTTACTTTATTAGATCTCATTCCAGAATCAATCTTCCAAATAAAAGTTTCATAACACCCTCGATGAAAAAAAGTTTTAATTTTCGCCATTACAAATTCCTCCTCTTATTTACTCAAATCTTCTTTATCAAATACGATTAATGGTTTGTTGTCTTTATCCTACGTCAATCACATTAAGTTTACCCTTTTTAACAGTTATTTCAACAGTAGAACCTCCTGTTTGATCAACAAAACTCTCATCACATTCATAGATAATTGTTGTGTAACCAGGGCGGTCACCTAATTGCTTAATATCAATAATTTGGATATCTTGTTGCAAGAATTCTTCTAAGTATTTTTGATAAAAATTAAATTGTTTAAACAGTAGACAATATGAATATATTAATTTTACTCTTCTCATATGTATCCCTCCAATCTATTAAATTTCTGTCCATTCGATTTTTAAGCCTATGATATCAGCTAGTTCTTTAGCTTCTGAATAGTTCTCATCTATATTGTATGTTAATCTTCTACATACTCAACAATATCTCCAGGCTGAACATTTAAAGCTTTACATATCTTTTCTAAAACTTCTGTAGTAACAGTTTCTCCTTTTGATAGCTTTGCTAGCGTAGGGGAAGAGATAGAAGCTAATTCTATCAAGTCTGTTTTTTTCATATTTCTTCTATTTAATAAATCAAACAGCTTATAGTAACGCATTCCCATATTAATACCTCTTTCTATAATGTTAGTATACGCTAATTAAATATTAATGTCAATTAACAATAAATTATATAAAGTTAATAAAATATGTTGATATATATTAACGTATGCTTTCTGTTGTGAATTTAGGGCTACCAATTGTACTCTTGATGATTTTATCGAAGTTGATGGATTAATTATCCTAAAAGAATATTACAATGATTACATGGAGGAAAGAGAAGATGACTAAAAGAACATTATTAGCAAAAGTAAGAAGATTAAAGAATTAAAGGCTCAACAAGAAAAGGTGTTAGGAAACCAACATATTTTAGTGTCGGTAAGTAATAAAAGAAACTCGACACTTTTTTGACACATTCTTAGAAACTCTTACCTACCATATAACACCGCATACTGCAAAAACATATAAAAAAGGCACTACATTTTGCATGTAGCACCTCAAAAAACCATGATAAACAGTACATTTTTATCCTAAGCGGTTATAGTACTCAACAATTAATTGTTCGCTGATTTCTTGATTTAATTCAGATCTTTCAGGTAATCTTACATACTTACCTTCTAATTTTTCATTATCAACATCAACAAATCCAACAACATGGTTTCTACCATCTATACTTGACTTAATTATTTCTAAGTTTCTAGATTTTTCTCTTACTGCAATCGTATCTCCAATTTTGACTTGATAAGAAGGGATATCGACTTTTTTACCATTTACTAAGAAGTGTCCATGATTTACTAATTGTCTTGCTTGTCTACGAGTAGTAGCAAACCCTAAACGATAAACAATGTTATCTAATCTGGATTCAAGTAAGCAAAAGAAGTTATATCCAGCAATACCAGACATTTTTACCGCTCTTTTATACGTGTTACGAAATTGCTTTTCATTTAATCCATACATATGTCTTACTTTTTGCTTTTCAGCTAATTGCAATCCATATTCTGTTTGTTTTTTTCTTTTTTGTCCATGTTGCCCTGGAGCATATGGTCTTTTGTTTAATTCTTTTCCATTCTCTAAAATTGAGAATCCTAAACGTCTAGATATTTTCCAGACTGGTCCTGTGTTACGTGCCATTAAAATTTCCTCCTACTATTGTTTTGTCTTTAACAATAACAATCATATCTCAATCATGAAGTGTTTATACTAAGCATTTCTCTTTGCAGCAAGATACTTTACAAACGTTCATTTGTTATAAACACAAGTGCATAATTAAATATGTGCTGCTATTATTTATCGCACCATGCAATTATATAGAATTATGCTGATAATGTCAAGGAAATTCAATTATTTTTCTAGTCAAGCATGTAAATAAGATGTTATTTTTTAAATGTATAGTGAAAAATAACGATAAATATGCTAGAATAATCTTATAGCTAATGTTGGGGAGGATTTTATGAGTAAGAATATACAGAATATAATAAATAAACTAGGTGAAACAAATACTTTAATTATTATTGCAGCAGTATCTATTTGTACTGTTGGATTATTTTTTATTTATCGTTCTATACGTTTGAAGAAGTTTAGAAAAAAAACAATCGATGTAGAGAATAGATTAAATGCTATTAAATCTTTACCAATTCAATATCGCTTAGGGAGAGTTCAAAATATCGCCAAAAATATGCCAACAGTGTTAGAAAAATCTGAAGAATTTCAAAAACGATATGATGAGTTAATGACAACCCATAAAGATCGTATTGCTTTATTAATAAATGAAGTAGACGAACAGTTATACTTTGGGAAATTAAGTAAAGTAAGTTCGCGTTTAAAAGAAATTGAACCATTATTAAAAGATTATGAAAACAATGCAAATACTTTATTAGTTGAAGTTGAGGAAATTACAGAAATTGAAAATATACAAAGAATTCAAATTATCAAGATTAAAGAAAAATACCGTGCTGCATTAGATAGTTATGAAGCCATACGAATGAGTATTGAAGATAAAGTTCCTCAGATAGTTGCATTCATCAAAGAATTAAATAATGATTTTATTAAACTAGAAGAATTAATGAATACACAAGATTTTAATCAAGCGAATAAACATTGCCAAGTTATTAGTGAAAGAATTACCTTCTTAGAAAAAGCAAATAAATTATTACCTGATATTTTAACTGTTGCGATCAAGTACATTCCTAAACGTCTTGATTCACTAAACCAAACAATCGTAGACTTAACAAATCATGGGTATTCATTAGCAAAATTAAATGTGGATACTAGATTAGCAAATATTAATAATCAATTAGATAAAGTGAATAATCTAATACAAAATTTAAATTTGGATAATATACCAAATCAATTAGATGAAATCACTAGAAACATTAACTCTTTATTTGATTCATTCGAAACAGAGCAAAAAGCTCATGAAGAATTTAAAAATACTTGGAAAATTGTGTTTGATAAGGTTAGCGAAATTAAAGAAAAATTTGATTACTCGATTGAAGAATATCAAAAATTATTAAAATTATATGTCAATGAAGATCAAAAAATGGATTTATCAAATCAAAGAGATTCATTACAAGCGATTATTAACCATATGATGTCCATTCGTGAATTAATTGATAGCAATGATTTCTCATATAAAGAAATTGTGGATGAAATGAAAGAACTATTAAAACAAACAGAGTTATTTGAACATGATATTCAATATTTCTTTGATAAAAGAGATCAAATGTATATGACAGAAAAAAGAGCTCTTGATGAATTAGAGAACATTAATATTGTTTTATTAGAAATTAAATCACAAATTAAAAATAATCATTTACCAGTCATTAACGAATCTTACAAAGACTATATCAGTGATTCTTATAAAAAGGCCAATGAAATTAGTTTCTTATGTAAATCAAGACCGATTATATTAGAAAACCTTTCAAAACAAGTCGATATCGCAAGGGATATTATCTATAAACTTTACGATAATGTACATAATTTGGTTGTAACTGCTGAAATGGTAGAAGAAGCCATTGTATTTGGAAATCGTTATCGCTCAAGCTTTTTAGAAGTTAATACAGAACTTACAAAGACAGAAGTATTATTTAGAAATGGTGAATACACAAGAGCATTAGCAATTGCAGTAGATATTATTGAAAAAATACAACCTGGTTCTTATGAACGACTAATACATAAAAACAATCATAATCATCAGATGGTATTATAAAAGGATTTGAATTTTCAAATCCTTTTTACCTAATTATCTTTATATATCGATTCCATACCAACGTCTTTTGGTACTGTTTTCACTTTAATAATTTTTTTAATCTTACCATATTCATTTATTTTGACGGCACTTAATGAACCATTGAAACAAGCACCTGTATCCAAATTCCAACTATTTGATATTTCATTGTATAAAGGTCCTGAAAGAGTTGGTGTATGTCCATGAAGTTGTAGTTTATCCAATGCTTTTAAAGCCATACGATTCCATAGTAAGCCACAAGGATCGTTGGGCTCCTTTGAATTGTTTGGATATTTCGAAACACCAGCATGCGAAGCGAAGAAAGAGTCAGTCTCATAATATAAAGGCAAGCTAGAAAAAAAGTCATAGATTGTTTTCGGACTACATTCATCCATTTTTAAGAAAGAATATCGATTATATAATGTAGTTTCATAAACACTTCCAAAAGCTTTAAAACAAGAGTACAATTCGATAAACTCTTGTTCATGGTTTCCTCTAAGCATAATCATATTTGGATGTTTAGTTTTTAGTAAATGTAAGTAGTTTAGTGTCTTGGAAACATAATAACCACGATCAATATAATCACCTAACAAAATAATTACTTCATCATCATGATTTTCTGAAATCAATTTTTTTAAAGTGTGATAACAACCGTGTACATCGCCAATAACTAAATAGCTCATTTACTTCACCTCCATAAAATATTATAGCATGTAATTACTTCGTTGCGAATAAAATTAAAAAAAATCTAGATAATTATTTTAAAAGTTTGAATATACTAATATAGTAGATCATAAAAATATAGTTATTGATTTTTATATATTATCTAGCTTATAATACTTAAAGGAAAAGGGGAATGTATATGTTATATTTAGATTATGCAGCTACTACGCCAGTAAATCAAGAAGTACAAGAGACATATGCTAAAATTATACACGAACATTTTGGAAATGCTGACTCACTTCATCAATTAGGTTTAGAAGCAAGTAGTTTAATGGAAAGATCACGTTCATTGATTGCCTCTTTATTAAAAATAGCAACCAATGAAGTCATATTTACAAGTGGAGCTAGTGAAGCAAATAATCTAGCTATTAAAGGAGTTGCATTTCAATATCAAAAAAGAGGTAAGCATCTAATTACAACATCTGTTGAACATTCAAGTGTATATGAAACTTGTAAACAATTAGAAGAGTCTTTTGGATTTGAAGTCACCTATTTAAAGGTAAATCAAGATGGTGAATTATCGTTAGAAGAATTAGAGAAAGCAATTCGTTCAGATACTATTTTAGTATCTATTATGCATGTTAATAATGAAGTTGGAATGATTTATCCAATTGAAGAAATTAAGAAAATTACAAAAAAATATCCAAATGTTCATTTGCATGTAGATATGGTACAAGCCTTAGGAAAAATTCCAATTGACCTAACTGATATTGATTTAGCAAGCTTTTCTGCTCATAAAATTTATGGTTTAAAAGGTAGTGGAATCTTAGTAAAAAAGAATTCTACACAATTATTACCACTCATTACTGGTGGCCAACAAGAATTCAATCTTAGAGCAGGAACTAGCAATGTACCAACAAATATAGTGTTAGCCAAAACAATACGATTAGCATTAGAAGATTTAGATAAAAAAAGCGAGCATGTCCGAATGCTGAATCAAATGTTACGCAATTACTTTTTGAATTTGGAACACGCTCACATTAATTCACCAATTAACGCTAGTCCTTATATAGTAAATGTTTCTTTATTAGATTACAAACCAGAAACTTTGATTCATGCATTAGAGGAACTTGGCATTTATATATCGACTAAAAGTGCTTGTACAACTAAGAAAAATACCATTTCGCGAACATTAAAAGCAATGAATAGTAGTGATGCTATTGGAAATGCAGCATTACGTATTAGTTTATCGCATACAATGAAAGAGGCAGATATTGAGTATTTTACTACATCATTGGATGGTATACTAGAAAGTATTAAAAAACAGAGGTAAACAAATGAAATATAGCCATATATTAGTTCGCTTTGGTGAACTAACAACCAAAGGAAAAAACCGAAAAATGTTTATCAACAGACTTTTTGAAAATATCAAAGAGTCGTTACATAAATATCAAGGATTACAATACCAGAAAACATTTGATAGAATTTATATTCAACTCAATCATGAAAAAGCAGAAGATGTTTGTCAAGATTTAAAAAATGTATTTGGAATTTATTCTTTTTCATTAGCAATTAAAATTGATACTTCTATTGAAAATATGCAAGAAGCTGCATTAATGATTATGAATACAACAGAAGGAAAGACATTTAAAATTGAAACAAAACGTAGTTTCAAGCAATTTCCAATGAAATCTGATGACGTCAATCGTAGTGTTGCTGGATTTATTTTTGATCATATAAATAAAGATATTTCAGTAGATGTCCATCAACCTAGTATTCGTCTTAAGATCGAAATACGAGAAAATAATTCCTATGTAATGAATCATGTGATAAAAGCATCTGGAGGCTACCCAGTTGGCGTTGGAGGGAAAGCATTATTAATGCTTTCAGGCGGAATTGATTCACCAGTAGCAGGCTATTTAACGCTTAAAAGAGGAGTGCAAATTGAATGCATTCATTATGCTTCACCACCGTATACCAACGAAAGAGCTAAGCAAAAAGTTCTAGATATCACAAGAAAGTTAGTACCATATTGTGGTAGTATCGTCGTACATATGATACCATTTACAAAACTTCAATTAGCAATTTATGAACACACAAGTGAAAGCTATGCAATGACGATCATGCGAAGAATGATGTATCGAATTGCAGAAGAGATAGCAATCAAAAGAAATTGTTTAGCCATTGTGAATGGAGAAAGTATTGGTCAAGTAGCAAGTCAAACCTTAGATAGCATGGCAGTAATTAATGAAGTAATCACATTACCTGTAATCCGACCAGTTGCTTGTATGGATAAATTAGATATTATAGAAATTGCTAAAAAAATTGATACATATGATATATCAATTCGTCCATTTGAAGATTGTTGTACAATTTTTACACCTAAAAATCCAACAACAAAACCTAAAAGTTATAAGGCAAAAGCATTTGAAGAAACTTTTGATTATACTTCATTATTAGAAGAATGTTGTAATGAAGTAGAAACAATGATTATTAATAATCAAGAAATAGAAGATAATAAAGACTTGTTTTAAGTATAATTAATAGGATAATACAAAAAATAAAATGGAAATATATCATAATCTCCATTTTATTTTTTTCTTTTTTTATCTTTTTCTTGTTGATGCATAATACGTTTACTTACTTGATTAATAAATCTTTTTTCAATAAACTCATCAAGTAAGAAAGGATATTTCATTGTAACAGTCGTTTCCTTTGTGGAAAACTCCAGTTTTTTATTTTCGTAGCTTACTGCTGTGATTTGTTTAAATGGATATTCTTTTCCACGTAAATAAATAAGATTATTAGCAATATAAACTCGCTTATCGGAATACCAGAAATAATAACAAGTAACTAAAATACCAAATGATAAAGCAATGTAATACATTTGATTTTTTGTTGGTAAAAGTAATGCAATTATTATTAATAAGTAAGCGATGATACTAAGCGTTTTTTGCATACTAGATAATTCTTTTGCTAATGTATTATTTGCTTTTTTCTGTTTCTTTTCCATTGTGTAATCAAGATATATTAAAATAATAGGCAATATTTTAACAAAATAGACGAATAGTAATTTAAAAGTTTCCATATTTTCTCCTCCTTATATAAGAATACCATAAATCAAAAAAAATTTTAACAAATTTAGTGTATATATTGGTAAAACACTCACAGAATAATTTTGTCAGGAGGTGAGACAAAATGAATCAAAATCAATCATCTACAAGTAAACTTGTGGTACCTGGTGCGAAAAATGCTATTGACCAAATGAAATACGAAATTGCTAATGAATTTGGTGTTCAATTAGGACCAGATGCGACTTCAAGAGCTAACGGGTCTGTTGGTGGTGAAATCACTAAAAGATTAGTTTCTATGGGTCAAAACCAATTAAGTGGACAACAAGGTTATAACAAATAACATAAGTAATGCAATCATTAAGTTGATTGCATTTTTTTTTTTAGGGAATACTGTATTTGGTGAAGAGATATGAAGAATATACTATTAGTCATCCTTATCATTCTATTTATTATGCTATTTATTCCTATTGTCGTTAAATTTTCTGTTTCATTAGATGGTGCATATCTTTATGTGTATAATTTTAAAATTACATATATTGATTTTAATAAGATTGAAAAGAACATAAAGAAAAAGAAAATAACGATTAGATTTAGTGATATTTCCTACTTTAAAGAAGCATTTAAATTAAAAGAGTTAGATGTTAGCTTAGGGTTTTTAAGTGCAGATTTTGAAATAATGATACTAATTCAGACAGTATTTTATATTATAATTCCTGCTAGTATTCAATATTTTAAGGATAAAAAGATTTTATATTCTTTTAAACTATCTGAAAAAGAAGTTGAAAACTCAACGATTAATGGTATAGTTTCTTTTACGTTGCACAAATTAATAATGCAATTAATTAAAAATATGATAAGAAGGAGAAATGAACATGTCACATCCAATACATGATGTAATGAATACCTCTTTAACAAATATTAAAGAGATGGTAGATGTTGATAAAATTGTAGGTAATCCTATAAAATTAGAAGATGGTTCACTCGTAGTACCAGTATGTAAAGTAGGGTTTGGATTTGGTAGTGGAGGTAGTGAATTTACAAATAAAAAACCTTCAGGAGGAGGATCACAGCAACCTGAAACACTTCCTTTTGGTGGAGGTTCCTTAGCAGGAGTTGCATTATCACCAATAGCATTCTTAGTAATAAAAGATACCACTGTTGAATTATTACATATGAATAGCCAAACCCATATATTTGAAAGATTAATTAATATGTTTGAAAAAAGTAATAAACTCAAATAAATGATCAAATACGAGTATTGAAACAACTAGAACTTAATAATAAGCTTCTAGTTTTTTATTTTGTTTAAAAATCTTGTATATTTTGTCGAATAGAATTAAGATATAGATTAGGGGGAGGGGAAAAGGATGAATATTTTAAAGAAATATAAGTGTGATACAGCATTTTTAAAAATGGTTGCTATGATAGCTATTCCAATTGTTTTACAACAAATGGTTGAAAATTTAGTTAGTTTAGCTGATTCAATCATGGTATCTAGTTATAGCTCTGTAGGAGTTAGTGCAGTACAAATAGGATCACAATGGGAAAATATTTCTTTTTTATTTTCATTTGGTATTTGTTCTGGAGTTGGAATTTATTTAGCTCAATTTTTTGGGGCGAAAGATTATGTCAATTTAAAAAAATCTTTTGGAACAATGGTAGTATTATCAATAGGTTGTGCAATTCCATTTATTCTAATGGCCTTGTTATTTCCAAGAGAGATATGTCGGTTTTATATTAATGATTCAAATGTTATTACCAATGGAGCCAATTATTTAAGTATTACAGGGGTAAGTTATTTGTTTACAATGGTTTCATTTTCGTTTACGTATTCCTATCGTTCTATGGGAAAGACAAAGATTACCATGGTAATTAGTCTGATTCAAGTGTTAAGTAATTTAATCATGAATTATATCTTAATTTATGGACATTTTGGGTTTCCTGAGTTAGGAATTGCTGGAGCTGCAATTGCTACTTTATTAGCTAGGGTGATTGGATGTAGTATATATATTATTTTTACTTTTAAAACAAAACAAGTGTTTGTAGGGAATGTCAAAGAAATGTTCCAATTTGATAAGGCTTTTATTACTCCGGTATTAAGGAGGATTGCACCGACTGTAACAAATGAAGCATTCTTTGGTATTGGTCAATCATTGTATACGAAAGCATTTGGGTATTTAGGAGCTGCCTCTATTACTGCGGTTGCTATTGCAGATAAAATTAGTTCTTTATTCTTTATGGTTGTTTGGGCAGTTGTTAGTTCAGTACAAGCAATTGTTGGTGCAAAATTAGGAGAAGGTGACTATGCGACAGCTAAAAAATATTCGTATTGGTTTATGGGGTTAGGCTTTGTTTTATCAGCAACATTAGGAGTTATTATGGCAACTTCTTCAACTATGCTTGTTCATCAGTTATATCCTAATGAGCAATTGATGATTAAAGAAACTGCCATCGCTATTTTAATAGCTTATTCAATTAAATTATTTTTACGTTTCTTTAATTCGATTATCTTTGGGTTGTTACGTTGTGGTGGAGATACAAAAGTGTTAGCATTATTAGATTCTGTTATTTTATATGTTGTTGGAATACCGATTGGTTTTCTTTGCGTATCCGTTTTTAAATTAGATGTAGTAACAACTGTTGTTATCTTACAAATGGAACAAGTTGTACGTATTGTCTTAGCATATCAACGATATCAATCAGGAGCATGGATAAAGAATGTGACGAAAGACATAGAAAAAGCAAATTAAACACTTTTATTATTTGAGAATTTTGGTACAATGTAGAGGTAAATCGAAAAATAGGAAGAATTGTTAGGCTAGTATGCCACAAGGTGGAACTTTATCGACTTCATTAAGTGCCATTTTTTTATGTGCATATTTGATGGGAGTGGTTTTCCCTTAGTTTGAATATATGTAATTCAAATTAGAATTTAAAAATATTAGAAAGGAGCATTTTATGGAGATATCTTTTGTAACTTCAAATCAAGTTAAATTTGAAATAGCTAAAATGGGAATCGTTGGCTCGAAAATTCGATTGCTTCGAGAGGAATTAGAAGTTGATGAAATACAAAGTACAGATATAGAGGAAATTGCTTCTAAATCAGCTGATATTGTGTATTCGAAAATAAATAAATCTATTGCAGTCTCAGATGCAGGATTTTATATCGAAGCTCTTAATGGATTTCCAGGACCGCTTGTGAAATATGCGAATTATTATTTAGATTCAGAAGATATTCTTAGATTAATGGAGGGCATAGATAATAGAAAAATAATCATAAGAGATTGCTTACACTTAATAGTAGAAGGAAAAAAATATAGTTTGGTTTCTGAGTGGTTAGGGGTAATATCAAATCGCGTACATTTAGGGAGTGGAACAACGTTTGAAAGGATTGTGATTCCTAGTGGACATAGTAAAGCATTGTCTGAATTTTCATTAGACGAACAGATAATATTTTGGGCAAACAACAGTCCGTGGAAAAAAGTTGATTCATTGTTTTAGTTTATGCTTGTTCTAAGTAGTACGTATTATCTTAGCATATCAACGATATCAATCAGGAGCATGGATAAAGAATGTGACGAAGACATAGAAAAAATAAACGAAACACTTTTATTATTTGAAAATTTTGGTACAATGTAAAGGTAAATCGAAAAATAGGAGGAATTGTTATGTCAAAAATATTTGTGGTTAACGCAGGTAGCTCTTCTTTAAAGTTTCAATTATTAAATATGCCAAGTGAAGAAGTAATCACGTCAGGAATATTTGAAAGGATTGGATTAGAAGAGGGAATCTTTACTATCAAATATAATGGAAAAAAAGAAGTCAAAGAAATGCCAATCGAAGATCATTCAAAGGCTGTTAAGATTTTATTGAATGCAGTGGTAGAAAATAAAATAGTTAATTCTTTAAATGAAATAGATGCTTGTGGACATCGCGTTGTTCATGGAGGAGAATATTTTAATGATTCTGCGATTGTTAGTGATGATGTTGTTGATAAAGTAGAATCATTAAAAGATTTAGCACCATTACATAATCCAGCAAATTTAACTGGATATTATGCTTTCCATAAAGCATTACCAAATGTAAAACATGTATTTACCTTTGATACAGCCTTCCATCAAACAATCGAGGAAGATTGTTATTTATATCCATTGCCAATTGATTACTATGAAAACTATCGTGTAAGAAAATATGGTTTTCATGGAACTAGTCATCAATACGTTTCAAATGAAGCAATCAACTATTTAGGAAATCCTAAAAGTTCAAGAATTATTGTTTGTCACTTAGGTAATGGAGCTAGTGTTAGTGCTATTAAAGATGGTAAATCTATTGATACATCAATGGGATTTACTCCATTAGCTGGACTTATGATGGGAACAAGAAGTGGTGATGTTGATCCTTCTGTATTGCCATATATTATGGAAAAAGAAAATTTAGATATTCATCAAATGTTGGATGTTTTAAATAAGAAATCAGGAATGCTAGGCGTATCAGGTGTTTCTAGTGATTCTAGAGATATTGAAGAACTTTATGAAAAAGGTGATCCTAGAGCCTTTAGAACTAGTAAGTTATATGCTAAAATTGTTTCTAAATATATTGGTTCTTATGTTATGGAGTTAGGTGGAGTTGATGCAATAGCATTTACTGCTGGTTTAGGAGAAAATGCAGCTTACCTAAGAGAATTAGTTATTAACTTTATCGCAGATGCTTTAGCTACTAGCGTTGATGTAGATGCAAATAACAGTTGTGTTAGACAAGATACTATTGGAGTTATTTCAACTGAAGATTCAAAAGTAAAAGTATTAGTGATTCCTACAAATGAAGAGGTAGTCATTGCTAGAGATACTGCTAGATTATTAGGTATCTAAACATTCATATAGGACAAATAAAGTCATAAATAACATAGTTGTTACTTATGGCTTTTTTTATTTGTTAATTAATGGTAATTTATTAGGTTTATGCTACAATAATATTGGGTGAAAATCATGTTTAAAAAAATGTTAGATAAAATTAAAGACTATTCAATTATTTGCATCTATCGTCATATTAATGAAGATTATGATGCTTTAGGATCACAATTTGGATTGAAAACAATGATTGAAGATAATTTTCCAGGTAAGAAAGTCTATGCAATGGGGAGTATCCATGAAGACTACCAAAATAGAATGAAAATTCTTCCTGATTCGATCAAAGATGTTGACTTTTCCTCATCGTTAGCAATTATTTTAGACACTGCCAATTCTTCTAGAATTGATGACAATCACTATATAGCTGCAGATTTCAAAATTAAAGTGGACCATCATTTAATTGTTGAACGTTATGGTGATTTGAATATAGAAGACCAAGAGGCATCTTCTTGTAGTGAAATGATTACATTATTTTATCATTTAAATCAAGATGAATTAATGTTATCAAAAAAGGCAGCTATCTTTTTATATTTTGGTATTTTAGGAGATACCAATCGCTTTATGTTTAAAAATAGTACGGCAAGTACACTACGGTTATCCGCTACATTATTAGAAACTGGTTTTGATAAAGAAGAAGTACATCAAGGACTTTATTTGAAAAAAGAAGATGAATTAAAAATACTTAATTATATTTTAAATAATTATCAAAAATATGAGTCAGTTGCTTACTATCAATTCT
>Ga0153921_1000974_pt1 | contig 13578 bp, 12 predicted proteins | sample TSNJ005MetaG_FD_104691 | JGI IMG/M metagenome (GOLD analysis project Ga0153921, IMG submission 104691) | Attine ant fungus gardens microbial communities from New Jersey, USA - TSNJ005 MetaG | ecosystem: Host-associated > Fungi > Mycelium > Unclassified | place: USA: New Jersey, Brendon T. Byrne... | reverse complement strand
TGCCTGCGGGCTCGTCACTTCGTGAACGAGGTGGAGATCGATGTAGATGAGGTCGGGATCCTGCCCCTCCCCTTTCACGACAACGTGGTCGTCCCACACCTTCTCGGCGAGAGTGCGTGCTTTCTGTGCCATGTCTTCCACCTCTGTACGTAGCCTCGCGTCGGCGGACTACGGGCTGGCCCGCCGCGCGTGAAGTAGGTCCCCAGCCCTCGCAGCAGATGCAGACTGCCCCTAGGAAATGCACTAGCCCTTCAGCAAATGCGCTAGTCCACCAGGAAATGCGCTATCATCCCACTATGCGAGAAACTGGTATCGACCTATGAGACAGCATAGCGGCATCGGCGTCCTGGACAAAGCAATGGGCGTTCTTCATGCAGTAGCTGAGGAACCGTGCAGCCTCACCGAACTCTGTGCACGAACCGGTTTGCCGCGCGCGACCGCCCATAGACTCGCCGTCGGTCTCGAAGTCCATCGACTCCTCACACGCGACTCGGACGGTCAGTGGTGCCCAGGACCCGGACTCGCCGAACTCGCTGCCACCGCTAATGATCCACTCATTGCTGCGGCCGGACTCATCCTCCCCCGCCTTCGCGAAATCACCGGCGAAAGCGTCCAGCTGTACCGCCGGGAAGGCACCCAACGCATCTGCGTCGCGTCGATGGAACCGCCCACGGGCCTTCGCGACACAGTTCTCGTCGGGGCCAGGCTGCCGATGAATGCCGGTTCCGGCGCCAAGGTCCTTCTCGCATGGGCAGATCCACAAACCCAACGGACCGTTCTCGCCGATGCGTCGTTCGGCGAACGAGTGCTCCTCGAGGTTCGCCGGCGCGGCTGGGCACAGAGTGCAGCCGAACGTGAGCCGGGTGTCGCCAGCGTCGCGGCTCCCGTCCGAGACTCGGCAGGCGCTGTCATTGCCGCGATTTCGGTCTCCGGCCCCATCGATCGGATGGGTAGACGACCGGGAGCCCGCTGGGCGGCGGACCTTCTCGCAGCTGCCGAAGCGCTCCACAAGCGTCTGTAGTTCGTGACACAGTAAGGCCTTCAGATCCTCGAGCACGTAGGAGTACGACGCGACCATGGCAGGAAAGCAGCGTAGTCAGATCACGATGACCGAGGCCGAAATTTCGAGCTTCGTCGAAAAGAGCCGTACGGCAACGATGGCGACGTTGAGCGCCGACGGAATGCCTCACCTGATCGCGATGTGGTTCGCAATAGTCGACGGCGAAATCTGGTTCGAAACCAAAGCCAAGTCGCAGAAGGCGGTCAATCTTCGCCGGGACACCCGTATGTCCGTCCTGATCGAAGACGGTCTGACGTACGACACGCTGCGAGGAGTCTCGATGGAGGGCACCGGAGTGATCGTCGAGGATCCGGAAGCTCTCTTTGCCGTGGGAATCAGTGTCTGGGAGCGATACACGGGCCCGTACACGGAGGATCTCCGCCCGGCCGTCGACGCGATGCTCCACAAGCGCGTCGCGGTACGGTTCGTTCCCGATCGAACTCGTTCGTGGGATCACAGCAAGCTCGGGATGCCGGCGATGCCTCTTTCCGGTTCTACTGCACCATCGCCGTAGACCCCGAGATTCGTGAAGCGAAATTCACGAGCTTTCGAATTCGGGCCGGCGTAGTTTCACCAACAGGCCCAACAACAAGGAGTGAGCATATGAGCGATCTCGACAGCAACACCCCGTCGGAACCCGAATCCCAATCGGAGGAAACCAAACGAAAGTTCCGTGAAGCCCTCGAACGGAAGAATCATCAGAACGCCAAATCGACCGACCATCGCGACGGACAGTCCAAGGTCCACAACACGCATGGCCCGGCCGATCACAAGCGAGAGTTCCGCCGCAAGAGCGGATAGCCGATCGCGGACAACAGAGTGAGATGACGATCACCCCCAGTCGAATTCGACTGGGGGTGATCGTTTTTCGCATCGCCGGAGACATTTCCGGCACATACGAAAAGACCCTCCGATCAATGATCGGAGGGTCTTTCCTTTGTAGCCCCGACGGGATTCGAACCCGCGCTACCGCCTTGAGAGGGCGGCGTCCTAGGCCGCTAGACGACGGGGCCAGGACACGCTTTTAAACGTGGTATTCAGTCTTGCTCTTGGATGCTCAGCAAGCTTAGCTTGTCTGAGTCCGGCCACAAAATCGACCGGATTTCCGCTGGGGTACCAGGACTCGAACCTAGAATGGCGGTACCAGAAACCGCTGTGTTGCCAATTACACCATACCCCAAGGTCTTGCTCACCAGCCTTGCCCGATCCGCTTCGCTGTTGTGCTCGGCGGCTCGTCTCCGGCCGAAAAGAAGATTACCAGTACCCCTGCCCCAAATACCAAATCGTATGGTCACGGGAGGTTTTTGCTTCATTTTCGGCCGGAAGACCGTCCGATCTAGGCGGTTACCGCTGCCCTACCGGCGCGCAACCGAGCAATCGAGACCTCACGACCGAGCAATTCCATCGACTCGTACAGCGGAGGGCTGATGTGAGAGCCGGTGATCGCGACCCGAACCGGAGCGAAGGCCTTACGCGGTTTGAGCTCCAGATCCTCGATGAGGGCCTTCTTGAGTGCTTCCTCGATACTGGCCGCAGTCCACTCCGAGGTTGCCTCGAGTGCCGCAAGAGACGCATCCAGAACCGGACCAGCGTCTTCCTTCAGGTTCTTTGCCGCCGCGGCCGGATCGAGAGCAAACGACGCCTCGTCGACGAACAGGAACTTCAGCAGATCCCACGCGTCGGACAGGACGACGATGCGCGTCTGCACGAGGTCCGCCGCAACAGTGAACGTGGCTTCATCGACGTCGGCGCTGATGTGGCCGTGCTCCACCAGGAACGACTTCAGGCGGGCCGCGAAGTCGGCCGGCTGGAGCAAGCGAATGTGCTCGGCATTGATCGCGTCGGCCTTTTTCTGGTCGAAGCGGGCAGGGTTGGAGTTGACCTTCGAAACGTCGAAGGCCGCAACCATCTCGTCGAGTGAGAAGACGTCGTGATCGTCGGCAATGCTCCACCCGAGCAGAGCCAAGTAGTTCAGCAGTCCCTCGGGAATGAAGCCCCGATCGCGGTGAATGAAGAGGTTGGACTCGGGATCGCGCTTGGAAAGCTTCTTGTTGCCCTGACCCATCACGAACGGCAGGTGCCCGAACGACGGTGTGAAATCGGCGACACCGATGCGGATCAAAGCCTCGTACAACGCGAGCTGACGCGGGGTCGAGGACAGCAGGTCCTCACCGCGCAGTACGTGGGTGATCTTCATCAACGCGTCGTCGACGGGGTTGACCAGCGTGTACAGCGGAATACCGTTCCCGCGAGTCAACGCGAAGTCCGGAACGGTGCCTGCCTTGAACGTGGTCTCGCCGCGAACCAGGTCGTTCCACGTCAGGTCGTGATCGGGCATCCGGAGGCGGACGACCGGCTTGCGACCCTCGGCGACGTAGGCAGCGCGCTGCTCGTCGCTGAGGTCGCGATCGAAGTTGTCGTATCCGAGCTTCGGGTCGCGTCCGGCCACCTTGTGTCGCGCTTCCACTTCTTCGTTGGTCGAGTAGGACTCGTAGGCCTCGCCCGCGGCCAGCAACTTGGCAACGACGTCGAGATGCAGGTCGCGACGCTCGGACTGGCGATACGGTGCGTGCGGCCCACCGACCTCCGGGCCCTCGTCCCAATTGAGCCCCAACCAGCGGAGGGCGTCGAGGATGGCCTGGTAGGACTCTTCACTGTCGCGCTGCGCATCGGTGTCTTCGATACGGAACACGAATGTGCCGCCGTGGTGTCGTGCGAACGCCCAGTTGAACAAGGCTGTGCGCACCAAACCTACGTGCGGGGTTCCGGTGGGTGACGGACAGAAACGGACGCGTACTTCGCTGTTGGTCATGGCTCACTTGGCTCGGCGATGATGGATGGTCGTACTACAGGTTAGTCCGGCAGCGCTTCCTCCATCCCGCCGATCACTTACCCGGCAGGACGTTGATACGTGTCATGTCACCGTCGTAGTAGGCGAGTAGTCGCTTGTCCATGACCTTTCGCCACAGCGGCGGCACCCACGCGCACACGATCATGACCGCGTAACCCGCTGGAAGTTGCGGCGCTTCGGCCGCACTGCGCAGGCTCTGGTACCGCAGACGCGGATTCGCGTGATGGTCACTGTGACGCTGAAGTTGATAGAGGAACAGATTGCTGACGACGTGGTCGCTGTTCCAGCTGTCCTCGGGCGAGCAGCGAACGTACGAGCCGTCAGGCCGCTTCGCACGTAGCAAGCCGTAGTGCTCGAGATAGTTGGCGGTCTCGAGGAACGTGAATCCGGCGATCGCCTGAACGGCCAGCCACGGTGCGATTTCCCACCCGAATGCGGCGATCAGACTCCCGAACAGAACCACACTCATCGCCCACGCGTTCAGGATGTTGTTGCGGTAACTCCAGGTCCGTCTGCCTTGACGCTGAAGGCGAGCGCTTTCGATCCGCCATCCCGAGCGCAGGCCGCCGATGACACTGCGCGGCAAGAAGAACCAGAAGTTTTCCTTGTATCGCGAACTGGCCGGATCCTCCGGCGTCGCGACACGGACGTGGTGACCATGGTTGTGCTCGACGTAGAAATGGCCGTAAAAGGACTGTGCCAGCGCTACTTTCGCGAGCCACTTCTCGAGCTTTTCGCTCTTGTGCCCCAATTCATGCGCCGCGTTGATCCCCACACCGGCAACCACGCCGGCAGTCATCGCGAGCGCGAACTTCTCCCCCGCCGCCATCGGCGCGTTCACCCAGCACCAGGCGACGAATACGAGACCGACGTACTGGAGGGGCAGGAACAGATACGTGCACCAGCGGTAGAAACGATCCTCTTGCAATTCAGGGATCGCTTCGTCCGGTGGGCTGTTACCGTCCTCGCCCGCCAGTAGATCGATCAGGGGAATGACGATCACGATGAGCCAGGCCCCGATGGCCCAGAAGAGCCCGAGACTGAATTTGTCGACCAGGAACCACGCAGCGAACGGACTGAGAGGAACCAGCAAACCCAGTGGCCACAGGTAGCGCTTCTTGTCTCGCCACACCGGCCGCTGCCCGTTCCGCGCGTGCGCTGCCGCTGTCCGGGATGCTTCCGCGAAGGTCGTCATGTATCACCACGTTTCTGCGCAATCCACTCGATTGCCCCATCGGCTTCTATCCAGTTATCGGCCACCCTACTGCTCAGCGTTACATTTCAGGGAATTTGGTCTGTTACGAGCCGCGGCAGCAAACCGCGGGGCGAACCCTCCCAACCTCACCAAATCAGACATAACGCCAGGAGGATCATGGGTGAAGCTTCGCCTGGCTCATGAAACCCGCAGGTCAGTCCCAGGGCCTGATTACCTCGAACCGGAAGGCAACCCCAATCGACCATCCGACGTTAGTTACCATCTTGCAACTTCTCTTTGACAGACACCTCTCGACTCACACCACGACGGAGGCCCCATCCGGTGGGGATGGGGCCTCCGTAGTCACATGACGGAACGAACCGGGTCAGATCAGTTCTTGGCGGTCACCGGGTTCGTGAGCGTGCCGATCCCCGAGACCGTGACCGACACGGAATCGCCGTCGACGATCGGGCCGACTCCGGCGGGGGTGCCGGTGAGGATGACGTCGCCGGGCAGGAGGGTCATCACCGCCGAGATCCACTCGATGATCTTCGGAATGTCGTGAAGCAGGAAGGCGGTGCTGCTGTCCTGCTTGACCTGACCGTTCACCTCGGTCTTGATGTCGACGTCGGACGCATCGAGGCTGGTTTCGATCCACGGACCGAGCGGGCAGAAGGTGTCGTGGCCCTTCGCGCGGGTCCATTGCCCGTCGTGACGCTGATGATCTCGCGCCGATACGTCGTTGGCGATCGTGTAGCCAAGGACCACGCTCAACGCCTTCGCCGCGGGTACGTCTTTGCAAGGCTGACCGATGACCACCGCGAGTTCACCCTCGAAATGCACCTCGTTGGACGTCGGAGGCAAGACGATCGGGGCGCCCGGGCCGACGATGGACGTATTGGGCTTGAGGAAGATCACCGGATCAGCCGGCGCCTCGCCGCCCATCTCCGCGATGTGATCTGCATAATTCTTGCCGATACAGATCACCTTGCTGGCGAGAATCGGAGCCAGCAGACGAACATCGGCGAGCGGCCAACTACGGCCGGTAAAGGTGGGGTTCCCGAACGGGTGCTCCGCAATTTCCTTGGCGACGAGGGCATCCTCTTCACCTTCGATACTGACGAACGCAACACCATCGGGACTGGCAATTCGACCAAGACGCATACTGGCCAGTCTATCGGGGTGTCGGAAACGACTGACGCGCGCAAGCCGTAAGGCTTACGCGCGTCAGTCTCGTGAAAGAAATCCTTACAGCGCTGCGGTGATCCGGTCGCCGATCTCGGTCGTGGAGATGGGGCCTTCGCCGCGCGTTGCCAGGTCGGCAGCGACCACAGCTTCGACGCGAGCGGCGTCGTCCTCGCGTCCGAGATGGCGAAGAAGCAGTGCGGCCGAGAGGATCGCGGCGGTGGGATCTGCGATTCCCTTGCCGGCGATGTCCGGAGCACTGCCGTGCACGGGCTCGAACATCGACGGGTTGGTACCGGACGCATCGATGTTTCCGCTTGCGGCCAAACCGATTCCACCGGTCACCGCACCGGCCAGGTCGGTGATGATGTCACCGAAGAGGTTGTCCGTCACTATGACGTCGAACCGCGACGGGTCGGTCACCATGTAGATGGTGGCAGCGTCGATGTGGCAGTACGCGGTCTCGACGTCCGGGTACTCGGCCCCGACTGTCTCGATCGCACGCGTCCAGATTGCTCCCGCATTGGAGAGCACGTTGGTCTTGTGGATCAGTGTGAGGTGCTTGGAACGTGTCTGCGCCAACGCGAATGCATAACGAACAACACGCTCGGCGCCGAACCAGGTGTTGATCGACACCTCGGTCGCGATCTCGTGATCGGTGCCGACGCGAATGGCGCCACCGTTACCGGTGTACGGGCCCTCGGTGCCTTCACGAACCACAACGAAGTCGATCTCCGGCTGGGCCGCCAACGGCGACAGCGCACCCGGGTACAGCTGTGCGGGGCGAAGATTCACGTGATGATCGAGCTGGAAACGCATGTTCAGCAGCAGACCACGCTCGAGGATGCCGGGTGCGACGATCCGCGGATCACCGATGGCGCCCAACAGGATTGCGTCGTGCTGACGGATCTGGTCCAGCTCTTCCGCCGGGAGCAACTCGCCGGTGGCGTTGTAGCGACGGGCACCGAGATCGTATTCGGTGGTTTCCAGATCCGGAACCAACTTACCCAGCACCTTGAGTGCTTCGGCTGTGACCTCGACACCGATTCCGTCGCCCGGAATGACCGCAAGCTTCATGGAGTCCTCATCTCAGTAGAACTGTGCGCCTTTATTAACCGCGGGCGGTTAATAAAGGCGCACAGCAAAAACAATCAGGAAAGGTCGACCTGGGCGACGCGAGCGTCGAGCTGCGAGACGATTGCCTCGACCTCGGCGTCTCCGACGACGCGATCGACGCGCAAGATGACCGTTGCGCCTTCGCCTTCGGCATCCTGGCTCAGTGCTGCGGCGAGGATGTCCACGCCCGCGTTGCCGAGAACGGTGCCGAGGACACCGAGAACGCCCGGGCGATCGCTGTAGTGAACGACGATGTTGTGACCCTCGGCGCGCAGGTCGAAGCTGCGTCCGTTGATGTTGACGATCTTCTCGACCTGCTGCAGACCGGTGAGTGCGCCCGTGACCGACGTGACCGTGCCGTCCGCGGCAACTGCGCGAACCTCGACCGCGCTGCGGTGAGCAAGAGCCTCGGAGTGCTTCTCGACCGATACGGTGACGCCGCGCTGCTCGGCCAGTGCCGGAGCGTTGACGAACGTGACGGCCTCGTCGCTGCTGGCGGAGAACACGCCGCGCAGTGCGGCCAGGCCGAGGATGTCGACGGTTTCGGCAGACAGCTCGCCGGTGGCGACAACCTGCACGGTCTGCACAGCTTCGGGCGACAACGTCGCAGCGAGGAGACCGAGCTTGCGGACCAGCTCGAGCCACGGAGCAACTTCTTCTCCGACGGGGCCGCCGGAGACGTTGACAGCCTCGGGAACGAATTCGCCCGCCAGAGCGAGGAGAACACTCTTCGCCACGTCGATGCCTGCGCGGTCCTGAGCCTCGGACGTCGATGCTCCGAGGTGCGGGGTGACGACGACGTTGTCGAGCTCGAAGAGCTTGGAATCGGTGCACGGCTCGGTGCTGAACACGTCGAGACCGGCGCCGCGGACCTTGCCGGAGACCAGTGCGTCGTAGAGCGCGTCTTCGTCGATCAGACCACCGCGGGCGGCGTTGACGATGATGACGCCGTCCTTGGCCTTGGCGAGACGCTCGGCGTTGATCAGGCCGGCCGTTTCCTTGGTCTTGGGCAGGTGCACGGAGATGAAGTCGGCGCGCTCGACGAGCTCGTCGATGGTGACCAGTTCGATGCCGAGCTGCGCGGCGCGAGCTGCGGGCAAGTAGGGGTCGTACGCGATGATGGTGGTTTCGAACGCGGCGAGACGCTGCGCGAACAGCTGGCCGATGCGGCCGAGTCCGACAACGCCGACGGTCTTGCCGAGGATCTCGACGCCGTTGAACTTGCTTCGCTTCCAGGTGTTCTCACGCAGTGTCTTGTCTGCTGCGGGAATCTGGCGAGCGGTCGACATGAGCAGAGCAACTGCGTGCTCGGCTGCCGAGTGGATGTTGGAGGTCGGTGCATTGACGACCATCACGCCGCGCTCGGTGGCTGCGGGGATCTCGACGTTGTCCAGGCCGACACCGGCGCGGCCGATGATCTTCAGCTTGGTGCCTGCGGCCAGAACCTCGGCGTCGACGGTGGTGGCGGAACGGACGAGAATCGCGTCGGCCTCGGGTACCGCGGCGAGCAGCGCCGGGCGGTCGGGTCCGTCGACCCAACGCACCTCCACACCGTCACCGAGCGCCTCGACTGTGGACGGCGCGAGCTTGTCGGCGATCAGAACAACGGGACGGCCAGGCTGGCTCACGTGCAAACTCCCTGATTAGGTGGGTGTGAAGGTGGTTTAACCACCGATAGTTTAGTGCGCGCTCACTTCGAATCCACAACGCGGTAGGCGATACCACATAGTGGACACTTTCGCGGGCGAATTCTCGATGGAATATGAATCCGGACTCAGCCGGCCCGGAAAACGACTCCGGCCCAATGCCGCGCTGGTTCAACGTAATTGAACCGGCGCGACATCAGGCCAGTGGAGACGTGGAGCGTGAAACTACGAATTACGCGGTTTCGGTGATCGGACGATCGACCCAGCTCATCAGGTCGCGCAGCTTCTTGCCGGTGACCTCGATGGGGTGCTCGGCGTTGGCCTTGCGCAGGCCTTCGAGCTCGGTGTTGCCGTTCTCGACGTTGGCAACCAAACGACGGGTGAACTCGCCGGACTGGATGTCGGCCAGGATCGCCTTCATGCGCTCCTTGGTGTCGGCGTCGATGACGCGCGGCCCGGAGAGGTATCCACCGAACTCAGCGGTGTCGGACACCGAGTAGTTCATGCGGGCGATGCCACCCTCGTACATGAGGTCGACGATGAGCTTGAGCTCGTGCAGAACCTCGAAGTACGCCATCTCGGGTGCGTAGCCGGCCTCGACCATGACCTCGAAACCGGTCTTGACCAGTTCCTCGGTGCCGCCGCACAGCACAGCCTGCTCGCCGAAGAGGTCCGTCTCGGTCTCTTCCTTGAACGTGGTCTTGATGACGCCTGCGCGGGTTCCGCCGATGCCCTTGGCGTAGGACAGAGCGAGAGCCTGGCCTTCACCCTTGGGATCCTGGTCGATGGCGATGAGCGCGGGAACGCCCTTGCCGTCGACGAACTGACGACGCACCAGGTGGCCGGGTCCCTTGGGGGCGACCATACCGACGGTGACGAACTCCGGAGCCTTGATCAGGTCGAAGTGAATGTTCAGGCCGTGACCGAAGAACAGCGCGTCGCCGTCCTTGAGGTTCGGCTCGATGTCGCCCTTGAAAATGCTGGCCTGAGCGGTGTCAGGTGCGAGCACCATGATGACGTCGGCCCACTCGGAAACCTCGGCCGGCGTACCGACCGTCAGTCCCTGCTCCTGTGCCTTTTCGCGGGACTTGGAGCCCTCCTTGAGGCCGATGCGCACATCGACGCCCGAGTCGCGCAGGCTCAGCGAATGGGCGTGGCCCTGGCTTCCGTAGCCGATCACAGCAACCTTGCGGCCCTGAATGATCGACAGATCGGCATCGTCGTCGTAGAACATCTCGACTGCCACAGTTCTCAACCTCTCCTTGGATTTTTACGTGTCTAAAAGTACTAGCGGGTGGCCGTGATCGACTTCGGCCCTCGACCGACTGCCACGACCCCGGACTGAACGATCTCCCGGATACCGTACGGATCAAGCATCCGCAGCAGTGCATCCAGCTTGGACCGAGTACCGGTCGCCTCGATGGTGACGGACTCCGGGGAGACGTCGATCACCTTGGCGCGGAACAGGTTCACCGTTTCGATGACCTGCGTGCGCACGCTTGCATCTGCGCGCACCTTGATGAGCACGAGCTCGCGAGCGACGGATGCTTCACCGTCCTGCTCGACGATCTTGATGACGTTGATCAGCTTGTTGAGCTGCTTCGTCACCTGCTCGAGAGGGAACTCGTCGACCGTGACGACGATGGTCATACGTGAGATCTCGGGGATCTCGGTTCCGCCCACCGCAAGGGATTCGATGTTGAATCCGCGGCGGGAGAAAAGTGCGGAGACGCGGGCCAGCACGCCTGGCTTGTCCTCGACGAGAACACTGAGGGTGTGACTGGTGCTCACTTCTGATCCTCCCCTGTGCCCGCGGCGGGTCCGGCTTGCTCGCGTGACATGGCTTCGTGGATGACGGCGGGCTCGGCAACTGCCTCGTCGTCGTCGAACAGCGGCCGGATGCCCCGGGCCGCCATGATTTCGTCGTTGCTCGTTCCGGCAGCGACCATCGGCCACACCTGTGCGTCCGCGGTGACGATGAAGTCGATCACGACAGGCTTGTCGTTGATGGACTGCGCCTCACGGATCGCAGCTTCGACATCTTCTTCGCGCTCGACACGAATTCCGTGGCAGCCCAATGCTTCTGCGAGCTTGACGAAGTCCGGGATGCGGATGGCGCCGTGCGTTCCGAGGTTGGTGTTGGAGTAGCGCTCTTCGTAGAAGAGTGTCTGCCACTGACGCACCATGCCGAGGTTGCCGTTGTTGATGAGGGCAACCTTGATCGGGATACCTTCGAGTGCGCAGGTTGCGAGTTCCTGATTGGTCATCTGGAAGCAGCCGTCGCCGTCGATCGCCCACACCTCGGTGTCGGGCATGCCCATCTTGGCACCCATGGCTGCGGGAACCGCGTACCCCATGGTGCCGAGCCCGCCCGAGTTGAGCCACGTGCGCGGCTTCTCGTAACCGACGAACTGCGCGGCCCACATCTGGTGCTGGCCGACGCCGGCACAGTAGATGGCATCCGGTCCGGCGAGCTTGCCGACGGTCTGGATGACGTACTCCGGGCTCAGCTGACCGTCGGTGGGACGGTCGTAGCTCAGCGGGTAGGTACGACGGATGTCGTTCAGGTACGCCCACCATTCCGAGAGTTCGAACGTGGTGCCCGTGGCCATGTCGGCACGGATAGCCTCGATGAGTTCGGTGATGACCTCTTTGCAGTCGCCCACGATCGGGACGTCGGCGTAGCGGTTCTTGCCGATCTCGGCCGGATCGATGTCGGCGTGGATGACCTTGGCATCGGGCGCGAAGGAATTCAGCTGGCCGGTGACGCGGTCGTCGAAACGCGCGCCGAGGGTGATCAGCAGATCGCTGCGCTGCAGAGCGGCGACTGCGGCAACGGTGCCGTGCATTCCCGGCATACCGCAGTTGAGGTCGTGACTGTCCGGGAACGCGCCGCGGGCCATCAGCGTGGTGACGACGGGGATACCGGTCAGCTCTGCCAATTCGAGCAGCTCCGGCGAGGAGTCCGACTTGATGACGCCGCCACCGACGTACAGAACCGGCGACTTGGCGTCGGCGATCAGACGTGCAGCTTCACGAACCTGCTTGCCGTGCGGCTTGGTGACCGGGCGGTATCCCGGCAGACGCATCTCCGGCGGCCACGAGAACGTGGTCTGCGACTGAAGGATGTCCTTGGGGATATCGACCAGGACGGCGCCGGGGCGCCCGCTGGCCGCGAGGTAGAAGGCCTCGGCCATGATGCGCGGGATGTCGATCGCGTCGGTGATCAGGAAGTTGTGCTTGGTGACCGGCATCGTGATGCCGGAGATGTCGGCTTCCTGGAAGCCGTCGGTACCGATCAGCGAGCGCGCCACCTGTCCGGTGATCGCGACGATCGGAACGGAGTCCATCTGCGCGTCGGCCAGTGGCGTGACCAGGTTGGTCGCACCGGGACCCGAGGTAGCCATGCAGACGCCGACCTTGCCGGTCGCCTGGGCGTAACCGGTGGCAGCGTGGCCTGCACCCTGCTCGTGGCGCACGAGCACGTGGCGGACCTTGACCGAATCGAAGAGTGGGTCGTAAACCGGGAGCACGGCACCGCCGGGAATGCCGAATACCGTGTCGACCTCGAGCTCCTCGAGGGCTCGAACCACAGACTGCGCGCCGGTTACCCGCTCAGGCGGGAGCTGGCGACGGTTGGCCGTCTGGGTTGCGGCAGCCGCGGTTGTCGGGCTCGGTGTCCCTGACTTGCGCGGCGTGGGTTGAGGCCGTGCTGTTGGTGCGCTCACTGGGAAATCCTCTGATTCTGGCTCCGGGCAACAAAAAACCCCCGTCAGCATCTGCTGAGCGAGGGTGGCGCGTCGTTATCTGGTGAGTTGAAAAATCGACTCAGGCGACGACGCGCCGGCCGATTACGAGCAACTCATTCTGTTTCACGCACTCGACAGTAGAGGCGCTAGTCGCGAACGGCAAACTTGGTGAGTCGACCGTCCCAGAATCTGAGATACATCGGCTGCAATGCGAAGATGTAGAGGTGTCAACTTCGCAGCAGCCCGTGCCACCGGCTCAATCATCCCACACGCCGAAACCACTTCGGCACGTCATCCGCATTTCGCAGCTCGCTTACATGGCGTGCGCGTTCCTTCTGTTCGCGGTCAGCTTCCCGATCTTCGGGTGGCCCGTCGCCTTCAGCTGGTTGCTGATCCTTCCGATCATCGCCGTCTATCTCGTCGCGCGACTGCGCACCACCGTCAGCCCTGACGGCCTCGAGGTCCGCTCGACGTTCTCCAAGCGCACTCTCGCCTGGGACGACGTTAAGGGTTTCCGCTTCCCGAAGCGCAGCTGGGCGCGCGCGGAACTCACCGACGGAACCGAGGTGACCCTGCCCGCGGTCAGCTTCGTCAGGCTTCCCGAGATCGCGATCGCCAGCGGCGGCCGCATCACTGATCCCTATGCATCGGCGGCAGAAGCCTTCGCCGCCAAGGAAGCCGAAGAGGAAGAAGCAGCTGCAGAAGCGGAAGCAGAATCCGAGGTCGCCGAGAACTCACAGGACCAGCCCGAAGAGAAGCGCCCGTAGCACGCGAGT
>Ga0153921_1000971_pt1 | contig 13605 bp, 9 predicted proteins | sample TSNJ005MetaG_FD_104691 | JGI IMG/M metagenome (GOLD analysis project Ga0153921, IMG submission 104691) | Attine ant fungus gardens microbial communities from New Jersey, USA - TSNJ005 MetaG | ecosystem: Host-associated > Fungi > Mycelium > Unclassified | place: USA: New Jersey, Brendon T. Byrne... | reverse complement strand
CGGCTACTCCGCGTGGGTGCCGGGCAACACCGGCGGCGACTCCGAGCGCATCCTGGGCCAGTGGTTCGACGCCCGCGGCAACCGCGACGACGTCGTGCTCGCGACGAAGGTGAGCCAGCACCCAGACTTCAAGGGGCTCGCGGCCGACAACATCCGCCGCGCCGCCGACGCCTCGCTCGAGCGCCTCGGCAGCGAGTACATCGACCTCTACTACGCGCACTTCGACGACGAGACGGTCCCGCTGGAGGAGACCGTCGCCGCTCTGTCGGGCCTCGTCGACGCGGGCAAGGTCCGCTACATCGGCATCTCGAACTACAGCCCCGAGCGCATCGAGGAGTGGTTCCGCATCACCGAGGCCGAGGGCCTCCACCGCGCCGTCGCCCTGCAGCCGCACTACAACCTGGTCGAGCGCTCCTACGAGCAGAACTACCGCCCGATCGCCGAGCGCGAGAACCTCGGCGTCTTCCCGTACTTCGCGCTCGCCGCGGGCTTCCTCACCGGCAAGTACCGCGACGGCGTGACCGTCGACAGCGCCCGCGCCGCCGGTGCCGCCAAGTACCTCGACGAGACCGGTCGCGCCGTGCTGACCGCACTCGACGAGGTCGCGGCCGCGCACGACGCCTCGGTCGCGTCGGTCTCGCTCGCCTGGCTCGCCGCCCAGCCGACCGTCACCGCGCCGATCGCCAGCGCCCGCACGCTCGACCAGCTCCCGGACCTCCTCGCGTCCGTCTCGCTGGAGCTCACCCCCGCAGAGCTGGACGCCCTCGACGGCGCCTCGGAGGCAGCGCGGGCCGCCTGACCGGCCCGCGCGCAGTCGCGTCCAGGTGGTCGGAAGCACCCTCGCGGTGATGGTATCCTCGTACGGTTGCCAAAATCGTTCGGGCCTTCCGGCCAGGACCGGCTTCGCCCCCTTAGCTCATTGGTAGAGCACTTCCTTGGTAAGGAAGAGGTAGTGGGTCCGATTCCCACAGGGGGCTCCGTCTCCCCGATGTTCGGTGGAGGCCGCGGCGGGGTAGCTCAGGTGGTTAGAGCACACGGCTCATAATCGTGGTGTCGCGGGTTCGAGTCCCGCCCTCGCTACAGAATTCGAAGAACACTGGGAACGGCGGCTGATCATCAGCCGCCGTTTTCTTGTTGGCGGGCGATACGGGCACAATTTTGCGGCCGTCAGTGATAACTCTTCTCCGGTACCGCAGGAAGGAAGACTCTGGCCGTGAGGTTGGGGTCTTCTCTTCTCCCCACGTTCGGTTGCTCATCCACCTGCATCATCGGAAGACGCTGTCGAGCTGGTAGGTGAGGCTCCGGGCGTCGCTCCAGCCGACCGCCACGAATGTGTCCAGCACTTGGATCAGACATGTCCGAATGTCCGGGTCCGTCTGCAGAAGGTGGCGATGCTGGACAAAGAAGCGGCTCACAGCGCCAGTAATGAACGACGCTGCCATCTGGTCGTACTCGTAGCCCCCTTGCTTGCCTCGCAACACCACGGCTGTCATGTCTGTAAACACCTGAGCGGGATCGACCGGCATTAGGTAATCGAGAGTCTGTAGAACGTGATGAACCAAGCTGGGATAAGGGATCTCGGGTAGTGCGAGCAACAAAGCCCTTGCCGACGAATAGTAGTCCGCTGGTGGCGGAGCGGGCTCTGCTTCTTCGCCTGTACGCTCATAGGCGCCCGAGGAGAAGTACACGTCGTTGCCGATCGAGTCGATGAGGTGAGCGAGATCGTTCAGTTGCTGTTGATCGCATTCGGTGTGACTATTTTCACTGACCGCGTCGTTCCTCGCTCCGGCGAGTCGAGCGCACGCGTCTGATACGACGTGTACAGCTAACTCGAAGGCCCGATTTCGCCACGCATCCCTTTCAGGTCCAAAAGCCCTGAATCCATTGCGGAAGTTTCCCGCGATCCCTTTCAAGTCTGCTGCGCTACTTGTCGGGCCGTGGATTAGGTCGACGAGAAATGTTCTTGCCGGCTCGGATCCCGTTCTGATGTAGAGCGACGCTGCGAGTTCCGAACAGCCTTCTCGAGCATCGTCCCCTCGAGGTCCAAACGTCGTCGCGCGCTCGTGGAGCTGTCGGAGTCGTTTTACGAGCTGCTTCGGTTTATCCCAGTCGATGCCAGCGATACTAAAGGCGAGCCTGGTGAGGACTCGACCTGACTGTTCTTCGCCCGCCATCCTCACCAGCGTTGCTTCGACGAAATTCGGACGCGCCTTTCGGAGTCTCCCGATCAGGCCCGCAACCGAAAGCCTCACGGATGGCGATTCGTCGACTGTTGCGGCTTGCACTTGCGCCTCCAGGCGAGCATCAGCGTGTCCCTGTGCGATTAATGCAACGGCCGACTGCACTACCCACACCGGCAGTTCGAATGCCCGGATACTTTCTTGATCGAATTCGTCGAGATCCTCTGGCTCATCGGCTCGCTTGCGCATCAAGCTCGCTGTCACGTCAACAAGAGCGTCTATTTCGTCTTTCGCGAAAGCACCTCCGACATCGCATCGCGCAACGACGTCGATCGCTCGCGCAACGTAACCAAATGACCAGCGAACGAGCATCGCGCTCGCGTCGCGTTTCACGATTGGGTCCTCTAGCAGGCACCACAGCTCGAAGACCCGGGGCCATATCTCGCGAGCCGCCTCTAGTGTGGGCACTCCGTTTAGGTGGTTGTCGCTGAATTCATTGACAGGTTTCGCGGCTCGGATCAGAGCGCCATTGGCATCAACGCTCGGGTCGATCCCGTTAGCGCTGAACATTCCGTAGGGGTCAAAATCGTCATCATCGCCCGCGACAGAGGCTGCCGGAGGTTCCGGCGCAGTTCCGTCCTCGCCGGCGCGCTGCCTGAGTGAGCGGCCAGCGTCAGTTTGTAGTGAGGTCTCGGGAATGAGCCCAATCAGATGTGCGCGAATGCTCTGCGTTCGAGTTTCAGCAGCATCGAGGTGAACTATCGCCTCTTCGATCTCGAGCCGCTGTGTTGCATTCAGGTCCGAGAATCGTGTCTGGATTAGCTCGCCAATCGGCTTCCAGAGACCCCTTGATGTGAGTGAGGCAGGCGAGCAGAGAAGCGGAGCGACGATCTGCAGACCGAGAGTGTTTGGAATACTGCGCAATAGGGCGCGCCACAGACCCGCCGACGAAACCTGGGAACGAAGCGTCTCGACAGCGACGTCGAAGCGTGCCGCTTGCACATCAGGCGTGACCTCGGCAGAACGAAGCCATGTGGCGAAGGCGTCCAGCATCTGAGCTTCTTCGTCAACATCGTGGTGGTGGCCGTCGAACAAATAGTCGTCGACGAAGATGAGTCGCGCCTCGCGCCACACAATTTCCTCGACGTCATCTCTGTAGCTGTAACGCGACGCATACCTTCGATAGACAGCACAGAGGGCTTCGATGGCCTCCCGCGGGAAAGCCTCTAGAAAATGCGGAAAATGCTCCGCTAGAACGTAGTGCGAGTGGTGATAGTCCTGTCGACGGTTGGAGCTCATGCTCAGGATCCCGCGCGTGATCTCCGTCGGGGCGTTTGACTCCTCATCGTGGTCAAACGCTGCGACGTACATCTGATGCACCAGGTCAGGGTCGTTAAGTTGAAGGATCGGCACGGTATCGGCCAGCGACGGCATTTCGATGTAGCCGTACCGAGCCAAGTGCTCGGGTTCGATGATCTCACGCATGAGCGCGACGGAATCCAAACGATCGGCCAAGTACGTGGAGGCTACGCCCGAGATGGCGATGTGCGTAAAGAACCGATCCACTCGGTCGTTCGCCCAGGTCCAGCGAAGGAGCCGCCGTGCAGCGAAGCCGACAGCGTTCGCAACAATTTGGTTCTGCGCGCCCTCTCCTGCCGTCAGCTCACGCACCATATTTCGAACGACGACGGCGCGATGGACGTCGAGTTCTCGCGAGATGCGCTCGGTGAATCTGGCCCATACGGGCGCTAGACAGGCGGGTACGGAATGACCAGCTTCATCTGCCAGCAGTGCATAGGAAAGGTGTCGCAGAACACCTATTGCGCCCTCCACCCCGGCATCCAATGCCTCACCGAACACCAGGAGGTCCCGATCGTGAGCGACTTGAATGGCGGCCACAGCCGGAGCAATGACCTTGGCGATCTCAGGTACATCCGCCGACGCATTGATGCTCATCGCCAGTTTCCAGAAGTCGCGGCGGTCTTGCTGTGCCGACCAGAGACTTTCGAAGTACATTTGGTAGCTCGGTCGCACCAAGAAAAGCGACGCGGGGTCCGATGCGGCCACCGCCCGCAAATCGTGACCCGACAAGAAGAGCCGGGCAACGGCGTAGTCAAAGAGGACGTGGTGCGCGAATCCTAGGAGACGCGTTTCTCTGAACGGGCCGGATATGTCTTCGACGACTAGGCCGGTGTTAAGTAGATCGGCCAAAGCTTCTGCATCTGTGTCGTTGGCGAATGTTGTCCCGTCAACCGTCAGCGCGCTGCGGCCAATCATGTTCTCGCACATGACTCGAAGCAACTTTTCGCGGCGGTATGACGCACCAGCCGAATCACGCACTCGCCGGTCCCAGTATGAGTCCAGCAGCTGTAGTCGCGATGTGATCGGAGCGGCCCCTTCGGCGGGTTCGCCGCGAGCTATGAGTTCAGCAAACAGCCTCAGGTTGAACGCATTGCTCAGAAGGTTGCGTAGAACGTTGGGTGCATCGCGGACGTTTTCGCTGAGATGTGGAGCCCTGTCCTCGAGTTGTGCAAGTTCGACGTTCGTAAAGCCTTCGATGTTGAAGTGTCGCACTCGAGCGAACTCGGGGAGTTTGTAGCGGCCGGGAATGTCTGCGCCTGCGGCGGGGAACAGTTCCCTGAGGAGGGGATTGTAGCGAAGGTCGAAACGACGCACTGTCGCCACGATCCTCCAGCGGCCCGCTTGCTCGACGACGGCGCTCATGAGTTCCATAAGTGTTTGCTGTGCCCGCGACCCCCTGCCCGCGTCCAACGCATCGATCACTAGGTATCCGGGGCGCGCGGATCTCCAGTTGGCCAGGACCTCTCGCAGTGTGTGCTCTAGTCCTATCTCCGAGCGGAGTTCTCCACCCGTCAGGTCCGCGAGCGAGTCAGCCGATAAGGCAACAACGTCGGCGAAATCGAGAGACTCGATCAGCTCTGCAAGTGCCCCGGATTTGCCCGCGCCTGGATCGCCGGTGATGAGTAACGATGTCTCTGCAGCCGCAACAAGGTCTGCCGCAAACTCGCGATCAATCCGAACCGCGGTTCCGTCATCGCCTACTAGTGATCGGTAGGAGCCTAAGCGTTCGATCACCTGGGACGAAAAACTGCGAAGCTTTTGTATGTCGGGGTGGAAGTCGAGTTGAGGTCCAACCTGAAGGCCCGAGCCCGCAAGGTGTCTCGCGACAGACGTTGCCGTAAGACCCGTCTGGAGGATGGCCGTCTGCTGCGCCAAGACGATGAGCTGAGCCCACGCCTGAACGGACTGTTCTGGCGTGGCAAGTAGCCCCCTCAGCAACTGGTCAGCCTCGACAGCAGCGGATTCGCTTTGCTCTACATCGGCGACAGCGACATAGACTCGCGACAGCAACCGTCGGGCCCTGTCGAACTCATCGGCGCTGCCCTCCTCTGTACCCCATTCCCGTCGCAGATGCGTGATCACGATCGAGAGAACGTGAGCTTCCGCCTTGGTCCTACAAACGTCACCTGGGTTGCCAGAGTCGAGTTGTCGAACTCGATCCAATACACGAGAGAGGTCACGGCGGATCGCGGAGCTGCTGGCTGATGAAGTGACTAGTACTAGCCGATCAGGCTCATCGAGTCCCTGCGCGACGAACTGGTGAAGTGACTTTGCCAGCGGGGATTCCTTTGAAGAACTTGCATGTACAACATGCTTCGCTTGGAGGAAAGCGGAACCGTCCCGCTCGGTAGATATTCGAATGTCGTCTACTTTGTCCGTCGTCTCCACCCAAATTGACTGGACTGGGGATCGTGGGTGCCATCCGAGCTGGGTGGATGCTGCCTGCCCTGCGAGCGCGCGAACGCATAACCAGGCGACGACTCGAGCTTGGTAATCGACACCTAGGACTGTTGCCGCGCCTCCTGACGGTGCCATCCACTCCACCTCCGCAATCCATCGAACGATTTCTATACTGCCGCCTCGGGGCGACACGGGCACGCTCCCGATGACGTCCGTGCGGACTCTCGGCACCGGGGCCAGGTGGAAATGATTCCCCTTCGAGCACACAGCCCAAAATGGTGTGCGGATTCGAGTAGCTCCCTCGTCGTAAACCTTGAAAACTCTGGGAACAGCGGCTGATCATCAGCCGCCGTGTTCTCGTTGTCGGGCTGATTCGGGCGGTCTCATCGAGACGTTGTGCGAATCTGTTCGCACGCCCTTGGCCCTCCAGCCCCTGCAGCACACCATGGGGCTTGACCCTCACACCGTGTCAGGCTGGAGCGTGGCCTCCATCATGTACACCATCGGGGAATTCGCGGCGATCGGGAGAATCAGCGGGCGGATGCTGCGGCACTACGACGCGATCGGCCTGCTGCCGCCGGCGCACGTCGACGAGCACAACGGGTACCGCTTCTATTCGGACGTGCAGCTTGTGAGCCTGCTCCTGATCGTCGAGCTGCGACAGCTCGGGATCGGCCTGGACGCCATCGCCGCCGTGCTCGCCTCCACGGACCCGCGGCCCGCCCTGACGGCGACGCTGCGGCAACGCCGGGCGGAGCTGGTGGCGGGAATCGCCCACGACCGCGACCGGCTCGATCGGCTCGAGCGGCGCCTCAACATCCTGGAAGGAACGGAAACCATGTCCACACTCGTCGAGTACCGCCCTCTCGGGGCCGTCACCGTCTACGCCGTCAGCGGCACCGCGCCCGGGATGGGGCCCGAACTCGTGGGGCCGATCGTCGGGCCGCTCATCGGCTCACTGGACCGGGCTCTGGAGGCGGCGGGGCGTCCGATCCTCGCGCCGTCGACGTTCTGGTACGAGTCGCGCGACGATGAGCGGCTCGAGGTCAACATCTCCTATCCGGCGGAGACACCTCCCCAGCCAGGCGAGGGTTACGACGTCGTCGAGCTGGCGGCCGTGCCCCTGGCCGCGACACTGATGCACCACGGCGACATGTCCGGCATCGGCGATTCGTGGATGGAGCTCATCGAGAGCCTCGTCGCCGACGGCTACCGCGTCATCGGCCCCACCCGCGAGGTCTACGTGCGCGCCACCGGCCACATCCCGGGCCCCGACTGGCTGACCGAACTCCAGGCGCCCGTCGAGCGGGCGTCCTGATCTCAGACCGTTCCGCGCGTCCCGTCCGGCGACGGACCGCGCGGAACGGGAACGGCTCCGTCGCCCACGACCATCGAGATCGTGCGCGTGACCGGCCCCTCATCCAAACGCAGGGGCCGGTCCCAGGCGAGAGCCGAGCCCACGCCCGGGTAGTCCGTGACGCGGACGAACCAGGGGTCGTCGGATTCGGGAGGCGCCGCGAAGCGCACGCTCGCCGGGCCGTCGGAGAAGTCCGCCGACCAGCGCAGCCAGGGCGCGCGGGAGCCGTTCACGGCGTCTTCGCCGGTCGCGTCCGGAGTGGTGACCTCCACGTTCCGGCAGGGGGCGAACCGCCAGAAGAAGCCTCCGTAGCCGGCACCGGCGCGGCCGTGCGAGCCGGGGCTGCCCAGCTCGACAGGGCCGGCGGCCGCGGTGAGCGTGAAGCGCAGGTCGAGCCGCCACGACGCGGAGTCGATCTCTGCGACGGTCCATTCGCGGGTCTCGTCGACGAGCGCCGTTCCCTCGGGGTCGCACCACGTCAGCCGTTGCCGGAGGGAGCCCGCCCCGACGACGTCCTCCGCCGCCCGGCGGATGGTCCCGTGGGTGCGCCGCCAGCGGTATCCCTCGCCGTCGCGGTAGTCCGGGCCGCCCCAGAGGTTGGTGCCGCCGACGTCCGGCATGGCCACGCCGACGCCGAGATGCCAGACATGGTCGAGCGGGGACCGGTCGGTGAGCTCCACGCCCGCGAGCGTGCGGACGGGGTGGAGGAACGGCCGAGGCGACAGGGAGGCTGCGACGGCGGCTCCTGACCGGGGTGCGGCGACGGGGCGGCCGGCGACGCGGAGCGCATCGTCAGGGGGTGCATCCTGCACCGCCCACGGCAGCCCGAGCTCCGTGAAGGTGGCCTCGGCCGCGCAGGCGCGGAGCACCGCCTCCTCGATGCCGCGGACCACGATGCGCTCGTCGTCGCCGGACCCGAGCCGGTCGACGAAGCGCTCCGGGATGGGGCGCGGCGCGGGGCCGGTGCGCACCGCCTCCAGCACGCTCATGTAGGCCTCGGTGCCGGCGAGCGGGCTGAGCAGTTCGCCCCGGCCCTGGCGGACGTCGAGGAGGTTCTCGAGCAGGTCGGTGCGGTCGAAGCGCTTGGTGCGCACCGACCCGGCGGCTTCCACGCGCACCTCGTCGGTGACGTAGAAGAAGGTGGCGGTCGCCGTCGAACCGTGCACGGTGACGGACGGCTCGGCCTCCTCCGGCCCGCACAGGGTGAGAGCGCAGGTGACGTCCGGCTCGGGCGCGGGTCGCCGCACCCGGACCACGGTGGTGTCGTCGCTCTCGGTCGGGTTCGCCCGGTGGAGGTCGACCTCCACTCGCTCGATGTCGGTCGCGCGTCGTGCGCCGGCGACGGTCAGGGCGGTGATGACCGCGTGCGAGAGGGCGTTGGTGGCGACGCCGTCGACGACGTCCACGCCGTCGAGCGTGCGCCGGCCGGCCCAGGGCGAACGGGAGAAGTAGGCGCGGCTCCTGGTCCACAGCCCGGCGGCGGTGATGGCGCGCACGTCGCCGAACTCGCCGGCCTCCATCGCGGCGCGCAGCCACGGGATGGCGTGCGAGCCGAGGCTCTGGAAGCCGACCTGCACGCGCCGCCCGCGCTCGGACGCGAGTGTGCGCAACCGGTCGAACTGCGCGAGGGAGGTCACGGGCGGCTTCTCGAGGTAGAGGTCGGCGCCGGAGTCCAGCACAGCCTCGGCCAGGCCGAAGTGGGTGTGCAGGGGGGTGGAGACGACGACGACGTCCAGGTCGCGCTCGGCGGCGAGCAGTGCGGCCGCGTCCGCGTACGTCCGGACGTCGTCCGGCAGCTCGCCGGGCTGCAGCGGCGAGGGCTCGGCCACGGCGACGAGCGTCGCACGGCCGAGCCCCTGCAGGCGGGCGAGGTTGCGGCGATGGACGAGGCCGAACCCGTGGGCTCCGATCAGGCCCACCCGGGCACCGTCCGTGCTCACCATCCGCCGCCCCGTCCCTTCGCGCCCCGGGCCCGTCGGCTCATGCGTGCCGGGTGCGGGTCTCATCCCGCGTCGGCCGCACCTGCTTCGTGGGCGTCGTCTCGAGCTCTTCGAGGTCCAGTTTGGCGGTCTCGCGGGAGCGCCATGCGGCGAACGCGGAGATCAGCGAGAAGAGCAGGGTGAAGGCGCCGATGACCAGGGGGACGCTCGCGCTCCCGGGAGGGGCGATCGCCGCGAAGACCGCGGGCAGGAAGCCGGTGATGAACAGCGCGAGGTTCTGTGAGACGGCGAAGCCGGTGACCCGGGTGCGGGTCGGGAACAGCTCCTGGAAGTAGCTCGCGAAGGTCGCGTTCCACAGCTGGTAGAGGATGCCGAAGATCAGGATGGCGAGCACGACGGTGAGCGGCACGTTGTTCGCCTGCACCACGAACAGGTACGCGAACGACAGGACGCCGGCGCTCAGCGGTCCCCAGATCATCAGCGGGCGGCGCCCGATCCGGTCCGACAGCCTCCCGAAGAACGGGATGAGGATGATCGCGACGATGTTGGCCACGACGGGGATCCACAGGTACACCGAGGGCGACATCCCCACGCCGTACGCGGGCTGCGTCGCGTACGCGGTGCCGAACACGACGACGGTCACGCCGATCACGTTCGCGAGGCCCATGCACACCGCGCGGAAGACCGTGCCGCCGTTCTCTCGGAACAGCTGGGCGACCGGGACGCGCGGCACCCGCTGCTCCTGCTGCTCGCGGCGGAAGGAGGGCGTCTCCTCCACCCGCGCGCGGATGATGAGACCGGCCACGATGACCACGACGCTCAGCAGGAACGGCACCCGCCAGCCCCACGCCACGAACTGGTCGTGGGAGAGGAAGGTCGAGAGCGGGATGAAGCTCGCCGAGGCCAGGATGCTGCCCGCCTGCGTGCCCTGCAGGCTGAAACTGGTGAGGAAGCCCCGCTTGCCCTCGGGCGCGTGCTCGACGATCATCGCGCTCGCACCGCCGAGCTCGCCGGCGACGGCGAAGCCCTGGATCAGCCGCAGCACCACCAGCAGGATCGGGGCGAGCACGCCGACCTGCGCGTAGGTGGGCAGCAGGCCGACGAGCAGGGTGCAGATGCCCATGACCATCATCGCGAAGACGAGGATGCGCTTGCGGCCGTACTTGTCGCCGAAGTTGCCGAGCACGAACGCGCCGAGCGGGCGCGCTACGTAACCGACACCGTAGGTGGCGAGCGAGGCGATCAGCGCGACCGCCGGGCTCTCGCTCGGGAAGAACACCTGCGGGAAGACCAGTGCGGCCGCCGCCGCGTAGATCGAGAAGTCGTAGTACTCGAGCGCGCTCCCGACCCAGCCGCTCATGGCCGCGCGGCGCGGCATGCGCCGGGCTTCGAGCGAGGTGGCGTCTTCGGACATCCTTGTCTCCTGTCAACGTTGACGATGCGATGGTAGACGCGGTAAGCGCTTTCCATTTGGTTCAGCTCGATGGTAGACGTGAATCGTTTCAACGTCAAGTGCCCTTTATGCAACCGAAGGGTTGCGCTTCTCGCCGGATGATGCAACCATTGGGTTGCAGGATGACGATCCCGCCCTCCCAGATCGAAGGAGCCGAGATGGCAACCGAGAACCCGGCGGCAGTCGCCGACACCGAAGAGCTCACCGTCCGCCGCACCATCCGCATCGCCGCACCGCGGGAGAAGGTGTGGGCCGCGGTGACCGAGCCCGCGCACATCTCGCGATGGTTCGCGGCGACCGTGCTCGACCCGCAGGGGGACGGCACGATCACCTTCGAGGGGTACGGCGCGGTCCCGCTGCGCGTCGCCGCGATCGACCCGCAGGACACGGTCACGTACCTCTGGAACAACGACGACAACCTCGGTGTGCACCCGGCGGAGGTCGACGAGGCCAGCGCGACGAGGTTCACCTTCACGCTGGCCGACGACCAGGACGGCACCCGGCTGACCGTGGTCGAGTCGGGCTTCGGGGCCACCTCCGACCCCGCCGCGAACGTGCAATCGCACCGGCAGGGCTGGACCGACGAGCTCGACAAGCTGGTCGCCCTCCTCGAGGACGGCGTCGAACTGGCCGGCGCGCGCGCGTGAGCGTGCCGACCCTGGTCCCCGTGTTCGCGGCGCTCGGCGACGACACGCGCTGGAGCATCCTGAGCGCGCTCGCGGAGGGTGAGGCCTCCGCGAGCGCGCTCGAAGCGGTGCTGCCGGTCTCGCGCCAGGCGATCGCCAAGCACCTGGCCGTGCTGCAGGAGGTCGGGCTCGTCGAGTCCGTCCGTGTCGGCCGCGAGGTGCGGTTCCGGGTGCTCGGCGCGGAGCTCAGCGCCACGGCCAGACGCCTCGACGCCATCGGCACGGCCTGGGAGCGTCGCCTCGCCGAGATCAAGCGCATCGCGGAAGAGCTGTAGGGGGTTGCGAGGCGCTGCCCGGCGTCACCGGTCTCGGGCAGAATGGCGGCATGTCGATGACGAGTGGTGCCTTGGTCCTGGCCGGCGGCGGTGTGGCGGGAATCGCGTGGGAGACCGGCGTGCTGCTGGGTCTCCAGGATGCGGAGCCGGCTTTCGCCGACAGCCTCCTCTCCGCGGAGACGACGTTCATCGGGACGTCCGCGGGCTCGACGGTCGCTGCCCAGCTGGCGGGCGGCACGTCGCTGAGCGAGCTGTTCGAGCGACAGATCGCGGAGGAGACGGCGGAGATAGATCCGGAGGTCGACATGCAGAAGCTCCTGGCGATCTTCGGCGGCGCGATGACGGACGTCTCCTCCCCGGAGGAGGCGCGGCGCCGGATCGGCGCGGTCGCGCTCGCTGCCCGGACGGTGCCGCCGGAGGCGCGCCTCGCGGCCGTCGACGCGCGGCTCCCCGTCAAGACATGGGGCGCGCATCCGCTCCTGATCCCCGCCGTCGATACGGCGACCGGCGACCTGCGGGTCTTCGACCGCGCCTCCGGCGTCAGCCTCGTGGACGCGGTCGCGGCGAGCTGCGCCGTGCCGGGCGTGTGGCCGCCGGTCGAGATCGACGGGACGCTCTACATGGACGGCGGGACGCGCACCGCGGCGAACGCCGACCTGGCCGCGGGAGCCGAGCGTGTGCTGATCCTCGTGCCGGGGCCGGAGGAGTCCCCGATGGGTGCCGCTCTCCCCGCGGCGGAGCTGGCGGCGCTCGAGCCGGCACGCGTCCACGCGCTCTTCGCGGACGACGCGTCGCTCGAGGCGATCGGCGTCAGCCCGCTGGACCCGTCCACCCGGCCGGCGTCTGCGAGAGCCGGGCGGGAGCTCGGCCGGCGTGTGGCGTCCCAGCTCGCCGCGTTCTGGGGCTGAGCGCCGCGCGGCCATCCATCCGCCGCAACACGCCGCGCAAGCACCTGCGGAGACGGCGTGTTGTGACGACTAGCCGACGGAAGCCGTTCGGATCCTGACCTCGCGCTCCATGCGCTTCTCGTGCCGCTGCCGGCCCTTGACCGCCTCGGCCTCGCGGCTCTTCGGCGGCGCGTTGGTCACCAGCTGATCGAGCATCCGCCGGGTGGCCTGGGCGATCTCGTCGATCGCCTGGTCGAACGCCGGGGTGTTCGCGCGGGACGGATGCGTGGACCCGCTCACCTTGCGGACGAACTGGAGGGCGGCCTCCCGCACCTCGTCGTCGGTCGTGGGCGGCTCGAAGTTATGAAGGCAGCGGATGTTGCGGCACATGCGCCGACGATAGTCCCGTTCGCCGTCGAACGCATCGGGCCTATACCCGCCGCGCGATCACGCCGATCCGCATCGACGGCCAGCGCGAGCCGGACGGGCGATGCTCACGCAGTGAGCCGGGTCTAGATGGCCGCGCCGCGATGAAGCAGGGTGGATGACATGCGCCGGTTCACACAGACGGCCGCGACGAGTGCGGTCATCCTCACAGCCCTGGTCTTCACGGGCCTCGTCTCCACGGCTCCCGCCTCGGCGGCGGTCCCGTCACCGGGCCCGGGCGAGGCGGTCGTGACCGTCCGCGTCGGCGGCGACCGCGTCGACGACGCGACGGTCGCCGGGCTGCCCGGCGTGACGCTCGGGCTGTTCGCGGCCCAGGCGGACACCACCCCGACGGCGACCTGTGTGTCGGACGCCGACGGCGATTGCAGCTTCGTGGTGACCGGCGCTCTGATCGGCACATCGCCCTGGGTGGGCGAGGTCTCGGCGCCGGCGGGGTGGTTCACGAACGACAGCCTGCGCACGGGGCCGGGCAGCGGCAGTGGCTCGATCGACACCCCCTACCGCTTCCAGACGCCGGCGCTCGCCGCGGGCGGCACGTACCGGTCGACCTCCGACTTCATGTTCAGCTCCTCCAACTCGCTGAACACCCGCTCGAACGGGGTGTGGCAGCAGTCACGG
>Ga0153921_1000965_pt1 | contig 13630 bp, 5 predicted proteins | sample TSNJ005MetaG_FD_104691 | JGI IMG/M metagenome (GOLD analysis project Ga0153921, IMG submission 104691) | Attine ant fungus gardens microbial communities from New Jersey, USA - TSNJ005 MetaG | ecosystem: Host-associated > Fungi > Mycelium > Unclassified | place: USA: New Jersey, Brendon T. Byrne... | reverse complement strand
CTCATACATAAGTCCTTCTCCCTTTATAGTGAAAAGTGCATCAAATTCTTCTGCACATTCTATATCATAATAATATTGCAAGGTGGATACGAAGAGTGATTTTCCAAATCTGAGCGGTCTTAAAAATATCGGATATTCTGTATTTAATGATTCCAGTACTTCAATATATCTTGTTTTATCAACATATATATAATTCTCTTCCGCCAGTTTTTTGTAATCGCTTAACCCATATGGAATTTTTCGGCTCATCGGATGACTACCTTTCATACATTGTAACGCTATTATATACTATCCATTTTAGCATAGTATATATCCATACTCAATTTCTTTTTAGAATCTTTCTTTTTGGAAATAAAACAAGCATCTCCTCCTATGAACATCTTATTCAATAAAGCTTATTCGGTTAGACTTTGAATGGTAACTAAAACAAGAGTAAAATTTAAATTATGAGCCGGAGCACGAAGATGCTCTGGCTTTTTACTAATATCATAACATGTTTCTAAAATCATATGGATTAAATGATTAAAACTGCATAGATTTGTAGTTTTTTTGCGTGGAAAAGGATATACAAAATGTATAATATTACTTTATAAAAATACAATAAATATGTTTAAATAAACGTATTAGTTGAAAGGGTTGGGTAACAAGTTGTACAAATCGTACAAAAGGGCGATTTATTTCGAATTAATACAGGCCATAAGTACCTTTTGTGTGCTTTCGGTGATTAAGTGACAGGTATTGCATATACAGACCGAAAATCCCTTATTTATAATGGAGCACAAATAGGTAAATTACATATATTAGAGTGGGATAAGCCATAGTAATATCCTTGTCACAAAGGAGGTGAGAATAGAGACAGGGTAGATTTATTTTTTCTTATAAAAGTTAGATTATGTTGTTCGGGAAACTCCCGGAAAAAATTTCTGGCCGAAGATCGGAAAGAAGAAAATGTAAGAAAATGGATTTAAACCAAGTTTTATACCAGGAGGTAAGTATGAAAAAAAGTTTTAAGAATTGTATCTCTATGTTACTTGTTCTTGTGTTAGTGTTTTCTAATGCTCCCGCTGTGTTGGCGGATGAGGTGGGGGAGAGCAGCGAGTTTGAACTAACACCAAACGGGCAGTCGTTCTTTGAGGATTTTAATTCCTATGAGAGTGGCACCAATGGCACCAGCGGAACTGGCTGGACGGCAGTTGCAGGCGCAAGTACCACTCTGTCTATTGAAGGCGGCGCGTGGTCACACAACGTTAACAAAGCGGGAGGTAACCGGGAATCCTCATTTACGGTGACAGACGCAGTAGGTGGAGAAGCAGTGCTGCTTGAATTTGACTGGTCTGTCGGGGATATGATCGGTATCAACAACAGGGGTGTGTTAAATATTCTGGATGGTGGAAAAACATCTATGCTCAGCCTGTATTTGAATCAAATTGGCAACCTGTATTACAGCACTTCGACTGATAACGGTGCAACAGGAGGAGTGGACACAGGTATTGCGAGGAATACGCCCATTAAGGTAAGTACTCTGTTCAATTTCAAAATGGGAACAATTTCATTGAAGTTGGGGGACTCATATACTGCAGAGATTGACATGCGGGAGGTTCCGGCTGAAGCCAACAGAACGGTGAGTGGTTTTAAATTCAATACTGTGAGGTCAAATGATGCTTTTTGGGTCTTTACCATCGACAACCTTAGTCTGATCGGCTATGGTGTTGAGATACCTGCGGGTTCATCATTAACGCCAAACGGGCAGTCGTTCTTTGAGGATTTTAATTCCTATGAGAGTGGCACCAATGGCACCAGCGGAACTGGCTGGACGGCAGTTGCAGGCGCAAGTACCACCCTGTCTATTGAAAGCGGCATGTGGTCACACAACGTTAACAAAGCGGGAGGCAACCGGGAATCCTCATTTACGGTGACAGACGCAGTGGGTGGAGAAGCAGTGCTGCTTGAATTTGACTGGTCCGTCGGGGATATGATCGGTATCAACAACAGGGGTGTGTTAAATATTCTGGATGGTGGAAAAACATCTATGCTCAGCCTGTATTTGAACCAAATTGGCAACCTGTATTACAGCACTTCGACTGATAACGGTGCAACAGGAGGAGTGGACACAGGCATTGCGAGGAATACGCCCATTAAGGTAAGTGCTCTGTTCAATTTCAAAATGGGAACAATCTCATTGAAGTTGGGGAACTCATATACTGCAGAGATTGATATGCGGGAGGTTCCGGCTGAAGCCAACAGAGTGGTGAGTGGTTTTAAATTCAATACTGTGAGGTCAAATGATGCTTTTTGGGTCTTTACCATCGACAACCTTAGCCTGATCGGCTACAACGTTCAAGGAAGCGAGAAGATTTACGCCCAGTCAGTTCAATTGAGCCCAGATTCCGCTGCCTTGAAGAGCGGTCCTGACTCTTTCGCTTCGGATCGTACCGTTACTTTCAGTGCTGATGTTCGGCCTGTAACCCTTGAGGACAGGTCTGTCGTTTGGTCAACGGAAGATACGAACAAGATTCAACTGGTGAACAACGCCGATGGCACCGTTACTGTCACGGCTATCGCCGAAGAAAGCACCACAGCAACCCTGACGGCCACCGCGAATACAAAGGGCGAAAATGGTGAGGATATCAGCAGTGACGTGACAATTGATATTGAATATGTATATACGCCGGACAAAATCGTACATAAGAATATCAAATTTAACTTTACCAGCTATAATCTGTCTGTTACTAACAAGGATGGAAGCACCGTTACTCCCAAAACAGGAGATGAAGTGGACGGTTGGGTAGTTGTTTTGGGTAATGCTCAGGGCGGTACTTATACGACGGGTTCAACACAGCTTAACTCAATGTATACTACTGAACGTGGCTGGGGTTTCATCGCGAACGTAAATCTCGGAGATGGGCGTCCCGGCGAGACTGGTAACACATATAAAGGAATAGAGAATATACCGCTGAGTGTGAGCAAATACACAGAGCTTTGGAACAGTTCTATTCCGTTTGTCGTAAATGTGCCTAATGGACTATATACGGTTAAGGGCGTGTTCAGCAATGTGGATGACAAATCTTCCGCGCGTTCTATTATTTTTAACAACGGCATACAAATCAGCGGCAGCACTGCGGCTTCTGCCATAGAGGTTGTTTCGCAAACGGTGAATGTTACCGATGGACAGCTTACGATGACGTTTGGTGCGCAAAATCGCGTAGCGGGCATCATTATAGAGCAGCTTCTTGAAACACCCGAAATTAGTTCTATTTCAAATGTAATACCCAAGGAAGGCAAGTTCGATGTAACGATAGCACCGTACAACTTCCCGGAAGGTGCAAGTGTAACATACAACATCTACACACAAACAAGCAACAGACCGGAAGAACTTTCTCTTACAGTTAACGCCGTAGGTACGTATACGGCAGCGGTGATGCGCGGCAATGCGGTGTATAATGTGACGGTAGAAGCCATCGTGGACGGTGTTACGAGCGCGAGAAGCACCCCGGTCACAGCTACGCTCTACGATGAATCGCTTACACCGCCGGATACAGTTACACAGGTGACGATTACACCGGAAAATGGTAAGTTTACTCTTGAATGGGAAAAAGTCACAGGAGCGGATAGCTACATAATTTACCGCTCATTCTTTGAAAACGGTGTTTATCAAAAAATAGCCACAGTCGAAGATATTGACACATATGTTGACACACACCCGAACCTTACTAATATAGCGAAAACTTACTACAGGTTTGAGTCGATGGGTGAGGGCGGCATAAGCGAGCTTTCAGAGAAATTCGCTTCGGAAATAACGGGTTCTGGTTATGTACCTTCCGATAATGGTACTGGTAAAGATCGAGGGCTGGTCGCAATAAACCTTGCGGGCACGAAGGGGGCGGAGGTACTTGTTTCCGCTACCGATACGAACGGTAATGAATACACCAGCGGCGTTTACCTTAGCTGGCGCTGGTATGAGGCGGATACAGATAATAAAACAACTTTCGATATTTACAGAGATGGCGTGCAAATAGCCTCCAACCTTAAGGTGACGAACCTGGTGGACGAAGGCGGCACCGCGTACAATGTGTACAAGGTTGTGGGCAGCTCGGACAATGAGCAGGGGCTTGTGGCCAAGGAAGTGCGAGTCTGGTGGAATTACTATCTGGAGCTCCAGCTATATCAGCCGGCTGCTCAGATTATGCCGGACGGCACAACGTGTACATATACAGCAAACGACAGTTCTATCGGAAGTCTGGGCATTGATGGGGATTATGACCTGCTTGTTGTGAAGTGGGATCCGTCCAATGCGCAGGATAACAGCAACGGCGGTTATACGGGCACACAGATAATGGACGGCTATCAGGTGAATTGGAATACCGGTGAAATCATGCTCTTGTGGCGTATAGACCTTGGTGTGAATATCCGCTCCGGAGCGCATTATACCCAATTCATTGTTTGGGACTTTAACGAAGATGGCTGTGCAGAAATTATGATGAAGACCGCCGACGGTAGTACGGCGTACCGGAGCCAGGACGGTACTGACCAGACACTTGTGGAGACTGGACATGTTGGTGCGGTGAGTGCGAGTCAGCTTCCAACGAATGTCTTAAGCGGCAGGGCAAGCTACGACTATCGCAATTGCGGAGATGCGCCTTACGCAACAACAGTGGGTAATGGTTACATTCTTGCGGGACCCGAATACGTATCGTGTTTCAACGGTTCAACAGGGGAAATAATGGACACCATCGATTGCTATTTCCCACGTGGCGAGTATAGCTGGGGTGATTTGTATGGCAACCGCATGGATCGTTTTAACGCCGCTGTAGCATATCTGGAAGGCACTGACGAACATCCGTCTTATTTATTGCAGCGTGGCTATTATACGCGCATGACGTTAACGGAGTATTACCTTGATGATAATAATAAGCTCCAAGTTGGGAATACATATGATTCGGCAGCCGGTTCCACAAATTGGGAGAATATTAAAGGGCAAGGCAATCACAGCATTGCCATCAACGATATTACAGGAGACGGTAAGGATGACATTATCTTTGGCGCGCTTGTACTGAAGAACGATTTTACGGTACTTGAATACACTAACTTTGGTCACGGCAATGCAATGCATGTAGGGAACTTTATTTATACGGACGGTCGTGAAAATAAGCTGGAGATTATGATGATTCAAGAAAATGATAACGAGACTTACCACGTTCATGTACGCGACGCGCTTACAGGTGAGCTATTGGCCGGTTACTATGTTGGCAGAGAGGTTGGGCGCGGCATGATAGCCCGCATTGATCCGACAGTGAAAAATGCTCAGTTTTGGGCGAACTGCGCACCGGTCAGCGAGATTCGGGATGACTGGTTTGCACGTGCTGGCGTATTCTCACTGGAATCAGAGTTTCCTGCTCTTTTAGGGAAAACCGAAGATACGACAGTTGGAGAATTGACACAGCTCGCGGAGGGTTCCCCATCGATTAACTTTGATCTTTACTGGAGCGGTGATCTGCTTTCCGAATTCCAGGATCATACGTATAATAACAAGCCGATTTCCACGAACATTACCAAGTGGGATTACCTGAATAACAAGGAAATCAAACTGTTCGAAAGTACCGAAGTCTATACCAACAATGGCACAAAGGGTAACCCATGCCTGAAAGCCGACATTCTTGGCGATTGGCGTGAAGAACTTTTGCTGCGATGTGCTTTCGATAACAGCAAGGTTCGCCTCTACAGGACGACGATTCAGACAGATTATGTGATTCCTCATCTGATGGAGAACCTGGCTTACCATGAGGGCACAGCATGGCAGAACTCATCCTATAACCAGCCTCAGCATATTGACTATATGCCTTCCGCAAACGCTCTTACAGCACGTGAGGTAACAGCCGAACTCATTGATGGCTCAGTTGAAGTCAGTTACACTCCTGCTAATGACGGCGACTATGGATTCGTTGTAACAGGTCATCAGTTATGGCGTAGAGACGGTGATGCGAATATAGGCGGTATTGACTTTAGGTCGAAGGGTACACTCTCCAATACGACACGGCTTGCATTAACAGCAGCGGGCTACTCTGTGGTTGCGGAAGTCACTGGCAGCGACAATCTGACTGATACAGAGGTGCTTGATGATACCCAGTACAGTTATATCGTAATTGGTGTATCGGAGGACGGTAAGCTTAGTTACATTGGGGATCCATTGACGATAACTACAGTATCTGAACAGACCCCTGTCACCATAGAGGGCATATCGGTAGATGATAAGGAATACGACGGTACACCTGTTGAACCAGTCGGCGAACTTGTTATCATGAGTGGAGAAACGAAAGTAACCGCAGAATACACAGATTTGGTTTACACTTATACCAGCACCGATGACGGCGACTATGAAAGTGTAGAGGCACCTCATGAAGCAGGAGATTATGAACTTTTGATTTCCACGGCTGCAAATTCACAGTATGTGGGAAGCAGCGCCCCTATCATCTTTACCATCAGCAAGAAAGATGCTACCGTCAGGGTAAGAGATGAGGTAATTGTAGCAGGCAGCGAAATCCCCGGTTTCGTGCTGGAATATGAAGGTCTTGTGGACGGGGATGAGTTTGTTCCGGATACGGAGCCAACATTTGAATATGAAGAGGTTGACATAAGCACAGAAGGTGAATATACCATTACATGGACAAATTCGGATGAAGTTGACTTCGGGGATGTTGCTGCCCGTAACTATAACATTAACAAGGTGACAACAGGAATCCTTACAATCGAGAACTCACCAGACAAGAGTGACTTAGAGGCATTGATTGAAGAAGTGGAAGCCTTGATTGAAGGGGACTATACAGCAGAAAGCTGGTCTGTACTGCAACTGGCATTGGAATCGGCAATTTGTGCAATAGAAGATGATTTAGCGACAAAGGCAGATGTCAATGCAGCTTATGAAAACCTGCAGACAGCAATTTCAGAATTAGTGGAAATAGGGAAAGTTCCTGATAAGGAAGAGTTAAACGCTCTGATTGCACAGGTTCAGGCAATGAATGCAGAGGATTACACACAAGAAAGTTGGGAGCAATTACTGCCGATATATAATACAGCAGTAGATGTAAGCGGGAATGCGGACGCAGCAGAGCTTGAGGTAACTACAGCAACCAGCAATCTGCGTAATGCAATTACAGCATTGGTACTTGCTTCAGATGAACCAACAGAACCGATTGGACCAACAGACCCAACAGACCCAACAGACCCAACAGACCCAACAGACCCAACAAACCCAACAGAACCAACTGAACCAACAGACCCAACATATCCAACAGACCCAACAGATCCAACAGACCCAACAGATCCAACAAACCCAACAGAACCAACTGAACCAACAGAACCGATTGAACCAATAAAACCGATTGGACCAACAGAACCGACGACTCAGATATCGTCATCAGGCAGCAAAGTGAGCATAATAGAAATCAATAACTATGGCTCCGTGCCTGAAGCTGCAAAATTCTGGGGTATTGTCAATATGGATATCGGGAATACCGTTACTACAAGTACTGAGAGTTTTAACTATACCGTATTTACCGGCAGAAACATTGTGGTTCCTACTTTTATACTGAATACCTTGCAGAACAGTAGTGGCACACTTGCTATGCACACAGGAGTGGGAGTGACATTCAGTATCACCGGCAGCAATATACCTGATACTGTAGATACCGGCACAACCGTGAATCTGACAATACGGCAAGGTGAGCTGACAGCTCCAGCGGCACTTATCCAGGAAAAGACCTGGGGTACCATTTACAGCAGAGAGATACCTATGGAGAGCCATGAAAGCTTTGGTATGACAGTTAACATGCACTTCTCGCTGGGAGCCGATAATGCTGACAAATATGCAAATTTGTATCGCTATAATGAGTTGACAGGACGCTTTGAGTATCTGGGAAGCTATCAGATTAACGAAGATGGCCAGGCAATGTTTGGTATCATAGGAGGGGCAGATTTCCTTCTGACAGTAACCACTGTGGAACCTGACGAGGTAATCGTGCCCATGGGTGGAGAGAATTACACTGTAAGAACTGGCGATACCCTGTCCGGGATTGCTTCCAGGTATGGTATGTCGTTAGCGCAGATTGTGGCACTGAATCCGGAGATTACGAATATCAGCAGAATTCGTCCGGGACAGAAGGTTCGCGTAAGATAAGAACCGGAGGAGTATTAAATAATGGGCTGCCGCACAGATGTGGCAGCCCATTGCTATTCACTAAACAATGCTTAAATAATAACAACAAAACGTATTGTCTCGTTTAAAAGTCTGAAGCCAGATTATGCTCCAGCCTTAACATTATTCCGATTTAATTTTTTTGAATTTAATACTACGCCAAATAATGTACCGCAAAGACCGCCGATAATATGTGATAAATGCGATATTTGATCTTTTGAAAATAACCCGCTGACAATTTCATTGCCAATATACAAAACAGCCACCAAAATAACAGTCATCGGGATTTTCCCCTCACGGATATTAACAAATGAAGCCAATAAAATCAACATGAAAGCGATTCCGCTGGCACCGAGTAATGCTGTACCGGAGAAGAACAGCACATTAATCAAACCCGTTAAGACAGAACTGATACATATCATTATTAAAATATTACGGCTTCCATATTTTTCCTCTACCCTTGGGCCGACAGCCAGAATCAAAAGAAAATTCCCTGTATAATGTGCCATGTCTTGATGGGTAACACAATGTGTGAACAGCCGCATATAAAGCTTAGGGTCAAGAAAAGAAGTATAATAAACTGCAAATAAATTATTTAACCATCCACCAGTAAGTGAATTAATAATCAAAACTACTAATGATATAGCAGCCAGGCTTAAAATGACAGGAGAGTTGAAATCAATTCTTTTTATAAACTTCATATATATACCTATATACCCTTTCTCTGCTTTCAGTGTCCTAAAGTTTCACTAAAAAAGTCTCATCTACATGTTTCCATGTCATATTCATATGTATTTTCCTCAAAGCAACAGACAAGCCAATCGTAAAGATCAGCTTGCCCATTAACACGATTTTGGTAGGTTTCGTAACCTCTATAACACAGTTTTAACAGGCTCTGTAACCTCTATTAACACGATTTTGGTAGGCTTCGTAACCACTGATTACAGTATATACCATTATCAAACTATTATCAATAGGAGAATTGAGATAGTTTTTCAGCCTTAAATAGCACGTAAATAGCACGTAAATAGCAATCACTTGTCCGGATTCATGCGATAAAGAGCAGTATAAATCTAAACTATACCCCCGCTCCATCACGCAAAACGCCCAACCCCTGGTCAAACTCGAATATCTCAGCATTCCTTTTAACCTCATTAAGCATACGGTATGTTTTCTCATCCCAACTATATTGCATAAGTTTCTCCAGAATTTCATCAATGCATGTGGAATTGCAAATTTTCAGAGCGTTTTCCAGAGCGTTCAGTTCCTTGCGTAAAATATCGTCACTGCCCATGGGCAGTACTGCCTCCCTGCTCTCTTTATGAGTAATGGCAGGAAAAATGTCATTTAAGAGCGCCGAATAATCATTGATGAAAGATTCCAAATAGCTGCATATAAAGTCCATATCACCTCTTAATCCGGCAGCTTCCAGCTCCGCAGCGAGACCAGATACATCCAAAGCGCCTATACTTGCACATGCGCTTTTTAAGCCGTGGATTAAAGTTGTAAATTCTTTTATATCCGTTAAGTTCATCAACATACTCTGCAGAACCGGGATTTTGGACAATCCGTCGGTATGGAATACAGAAAGGACGGACAGATATCCTTCAACGGTTCCGCCGCAGTTTTCAATACCTTTTACTGTGTTTACGTTTTTGATTTCCGAATTGGAATTACTGATCTTAACCTGCGTTGCCTCTGCTCCTGAAATCCGTTTTTCTTTTGGTATGTACTCTTTCAGTATGGCGTTCAGCTTTTTGGTGTCAATCGGCTTGGCTAAAAAGTCGTTCATTCCATTATCAATAAATAATTGCTTTGCGCCATTAACAGCGTTTGCTGTTAATGCGATAACGGGCAGTGTTTTATAATATTCGCCGCCTGATCTGCGGATTTTTATTGTAGTTTCGATACCGTCCATATCAGGCATCATATGATCCATAAATACCAAGTCATACGTTTCTCCTATATTATGAATTTTATCGATTGCCTCCCTGCCGCTCAATGCGGTGTCCACCTGCATATGATAGGGACTCATCAGGCCGACTGCCACCTTGAGGTTCGTGATATTGTCATCCACAATCAATATTCTTGCCTCCGGTGCGGAGAAACTGATATAAGCATCACCGCTCCGGCGGTATGAAGGAAGGTTTGCTTTGTTCTGAAGGATATTTCCGATTTGCAGGGATGTAACTGGTTTTCTCAGGATTAAGATGTTTTGGTTGTCAACGACCTGACTGAACTCCGCAATGAATACGACTGTTGAACTGTCAGGTATTATTTGAAGCAGAGCCCCGCCCTGCATATTAAATGGCACAAAGACAAAATCATAATGGTTTTCTGCGATCTTTTTTTCAAATGTTTCCGGCTGCCAAAAGGCATCGTATTGGATGCCCATACTGTTTAATGCGCCGGTAATGGAATCCAGTACGCGCATGGAATAATCCAGTACGATTACGCGGATGCTGTCAGCGTTCTCAATCTGAACCATCGGTATATATGCAGAGATATCCTGTTGGATATATGCCGTAAATATGGAGCCGATCCCATATTGACTTGATACTTCAATCCTGCCATTCATCATATCGCAAAGATCCTTTGCGATGGCGAGTCCCAGTCCCGTGCCTTCAATCGTGCGGTTCCTTTTTGTATTCACACGTTCAAACTGCTTAAAGAGATTGTCCAGGTCCTCGCTTTTGATCCCATAACCACTGTCGGAAACTTCCAGCTTCAAGGTCACTTTCCCGTTTTCTGTCACACCTTCAGCAGTCAGCTTCACAAAACCTGTATGGGTATACTTGACAGCATTGCTTAACAAATTCAAGAGCACCTGTTTCACCCTCATGTCGTCACCTGTTACTTTAAAGGGTAGATCAGGCGAAATATCAACAATTAATTCTACTTGTGTGCTGTCCAGCCGTGTTTTTATGATACTGATAACATCGTTCAAAACGGACGGTAATTCATATTCAGCCGATACCAGGTCAAGTTTTCCCGCTTCAATCTTGGATATATCCAGGATATCATTAATAATGCTCAGTAAGTGAGAACCTGCTTGCTTTATTTCTGAAACATATCCCCAAATGACCGGATTCTCTGGGGCTTCCCGCAGGATCAATTCAGACATGCTGGTAATGGAATTGAGAGGTGTGCGTATCTCATGGCTCATATTTGCAATAAAAGACGATTTAATCTTGCTGGCCTCCTCCGAGCGCAATTTCCCAACGGCTAACATGATGAGCAGGATTGTCAGAACAAACATCATGATACAACCCCAAATGGCCAATATTACAGTCATGTGCCTGACCTCGCTGTAGTATTCGTTAACAGGCACTATGACACCTATATACCAACCGTTGTCCAGATTTCGGTAGAAAGTGATGCTGTCTTCCCCGTCACAGGCAACCACCTGTTCCGCCGACAGGTTCCCCTTTTCCTCCAGCAATTGCGCATAGGGTGCCAGATGTTCGTCCGTTTTTTTCTGTTCGCCAATATAGTCATGCCCATGAACAATGTATTTGTATTCTTCGTTCAGCAAAACGCCATGCCCGCCGTCCATGAGCCTTAAGTTTTCAATTTGCCCCGCCAACGTCTGAACATCAATATCAATAACGATTATGCCAAGGAAATCGTTATTATTGTCGTATATACATTTTGATATGGAGATGACCTTTTCGTGAGTCCCAATATCATGATATGGCTCTGTGTAATAAACCTTGCCCTTATTTTCCAATGCACCGATATACCAGGACCGTGTGGATGCGTCAAAATCATCGGGTAGAACACGCCCACGCATACTGTCAATGGGTTGTGTGTTTTTCGTCGAAGTATAAATCGATAAAAACTCTTTTAGTGAAGACCCCACAGTATCCGACCAGCCATAATAAAATGCCTGTATTTCTTCATCTGCAGCTCCGTTTAACATCATAGCTTTGGTGATGAAAGCAGCACTTTCCAGTAAAATCTCCGCATCATTAAATATTGTATTTGCCTTTGCAGCAATGGCATTCATGGTTTCTTCGCCGCAGTACAGCATTTGCTCCTGTACGATGTTGCCTGCGTAAATGTTGCTGAATAATACCATAGTGGAAAACGCTATGATTACCAGAAGAATTTGCTTATATGAGCTTTTAACCACATTGCATAACTTCATAATTACTTCCTCCATTTAAGGTCGGCTCTGATAAAGTGTTTCTGCAATCCGGTCATTACCCCCCGTCTTGTATTGTTAATGCGATTCTGCGATAGGAATCCTCCGCTTTCAGAAACATATCAATAAGCTGCGGATCGAAATGGATACCGCTGTCACCCCGTAATATTTCCACCGCTCTTTCATGGGTGACCGGCATTTTATATGGTCTTCTGGAAACAAGAGCATCATATACGTCCGCAATCGCCATAATCCTGCCTAAAAGCGGTATACTTCTTCCCCTGAGTCCCCGGGGATAACCGGTTCCGTCCCATTTTTCGTGATGCGTGGCAGTTATAACAGCAGCGTATTGCAGAAACTCCTTGTCTCTTGTTAGGTTCATCGCCTTGTTGATTGCTTCTTCTCCAATACTCACATGCTTTTTCATAACATCATATTCGTCAGGCGACAATATATCGGGCTTTAATAATATACTGTCAGGAATTCCGATCTTACCGACATCATGAAGCTGGCTGGCTTCCACAGCCATATCATCATTTATTTCATCCAGTTCGTCCTGGTAAAAACGCTCTTGCCTAAGCGTTTCAAGCAATAACTTAACATAGGATTGTGTACGCATAACATGATCACCCGTGGAACCGTCGCGGGTTTCCACAAGATCTACGATGGTATGTGTGATTGCGTACTGCAGCTCCTTAACAATTTCGGTTTTTTCCTCGACTTCGCTTTCCAGATTATGTGTATAATTGAACAGACTGATATGCAGTTCGATCCGCTTTAACAGAAGCGGGGCAGAAAAGGGTTTTGTTATGTAATCCACAGCACCCAGCTTCAGCCCTTCCAGTTCATTGCCGCCGCCATCCAGGGCTGTAAGGAATATGACGGGTATATCTTTTGTTTTGGGATTGGCAGTGATGACCTTCATAACCTCAAAACCGTCTATAACAGGCATATCAATATCCAAAAGAATCATATCGGGATGCATACTTTTCAGCAGACTCAACGCCTTTGCTCCCGACGTTACAGGAAATACCTCGTAATAATCGGTCAATATCCTCTTTGCCACAGTCAGATTCGTTACATTATCGTCAACTACCATTACGCTGTACTTTTTGTGAGTCATTTATCTCTCCTCAGTTACACTCTTGTCTTCCTCCGGGCTGCCTGGTTATGTTTGCTAAAACAGGTTAATCCATTTTTATACCCCATGTCCGCTTCAGCGGACTCAAAATCAATAGTTGAAAGTGACTTTCTTTCAACCTTATACCCCATGTCCGCTTCAGCGGACTCAAAAT